>LFIK01000094.1_pt1 | contig 55242 bp, 47 predicted proteins | sample 643401 | NCBI WGS metagenome assembly LFIK01 (sample SAMN03777447, study PRJNA286221) | soda lake metagenome | biome: soda lake; feature: Kulunda steppe; material: water; isolation source: sample T5-Br brine of Lake Tanatar-5 | place: Russia: Kulunda steppe | collected 2010-07
AGACGGTGCGCGTCGAGAAAGGCGTCCTTGAACGGCGCTTCGAAGTTCGGCACCTGGCGGCTGGTGCGGGCGACTGCGCCGCGTGCGCCACTCAGTTCATAGTTGAGCCGAACCCCCATGTATCCAACCCGCTGCTCACGACGAGGGAGCGCCTGGTCGGCAAGGATGTCCTGTGCGAGCGCAGCGTAGACGGATTCGTCAGGCAACGACTGGCCGTCCCAGTCTTGCAAAGCGACCAGCGTATTGGGGATGGCGTTGACGATTTGCGGATTGTCGACGCTGCGCCACATCATCTGGCCGATCGGGAAGATAAAGATGACAAGCAGAAAGATCAGCAGTGGCGCAACCAGCGCGAGCGCGGCCAGTTTGCGCTGCCGCTCGGCGCGGCGCAGGCTCTGCTTGAGCGGCCGTCCGTCGGCGGTGACCAGTTTCCCGCTGCTGGTGTTTGCAGTGTCGACATCGTCGAGTACAGCTGTCTCTGCCTGTGCCATGGTCGAGTCCCGGGTTACATCGCCGACGCAGTCAACGCTGCGTCGGCGACCTGGGTGACGCGAACGGCGCACCCATAGCGGTGGATCGGATTAACGCAGCATCCAGTTGGCGAAACGCTCGCGGAGCTCGTCCCCGAAATCGACCCAGAAATCGTTGTCGAGCACGATCGGGGCGAAGTAGTTGTCGGGGTTGGTCGGCATGTGTGGCGCCATCTCGATGCCGAGGTCGGCATGGGTGGACACCAGCGGTGCAGACGAGGCGCGGGCCGGGCCGTACGAAATGAACTTGGCCTGATCAGCCAGACGCTGCGTGTCGGTGGCGAAATACAGGTATTCCATCACCGCGTCGATGTTGTTGCCGTCAGCGGGAACCACCCAGCCGTCCCATTCGACAACCTGGCCGTCCCAGATGATGGTGAACGGCTGACCTTCCACCTCGGCGGCGTCGAACATCCGACCGTTGTAACCGGTGGCGAAAGCGACTTCACGGTCAGCGAGCAGCTGCGGAGCCTGCGCGCCTTCGGTCCAGAACAACAGATGATCCTTGATGGTGTCGAGCTTGGCGAAGGCACGATCAACACCTTCCGGTGTTGCCAGCACATCGTAGATCTCGTCCGGCGGCACGCCGTCGGCGTAGAGTGCCCACTCGAGGTTGGTGCCAGGGCGGTCCTGCAGTGCGCGGCGGCCCGGGAAGCCTTCAACGTCGAACAGATCGGCGATGCTGCTCGGCTGCGCATCTTCCGGGAACATCTCGTGGTTGAACGTCAGCACCGTCGAGTAGACGATCTGCGGGATGAAGCATTCGCCAAGGCTTCCTGGCAGGAAGTCTTCGCTTGCCGGGGTGCCGTCTGGCGCAGGGGCCAGCATGGCATCATGGTCGATCGGCATGATGATGCCTTCATCGCAGGCGAGCTGCGCGTCGGAGGGCAGCATGTCGACCAGGTCCCAGGTCACGTTGCCGGCTTGCGATTGCGCGCGCAAGCCGGCCAGCGCATTGGCGGAACCGTCATCGTTGTTGATGGTAACGTGCGGGTTCATTTCCATCCAAGGCTCATGGTAGGCACGCTGCTGGCTGGCGGTGTATGCGCCGCCCCACGACACGATGGTCAGGCTGACCGGATCGTCGGCCTTGGCAGTGCTCACCAGACCGACAGAGGCAGCCATGGCCGCCGCGACGCCTAGCGCCGTCATTGATTGCACTTTCATCATCCTCTCACTCCTGTTTATTGCACGACTACAGTTGGGTAAAACGGTATTGACGTTGTTGTCAGAATCGCCAGGCGCAACGACCAACACATCACCTGGCGCAGCATGCATTTCGATGCGCTCAATGCCACTCAGGCATCAAGCGCATGGCAATCCTCGACCGACCAGCCGATGTGAACATGGCGCCCGACGGTGAGTTCACGCTCACCTGCAACATTGGGAACCTTGACGATGAATTCGTCATTGCCGCAGAGCCGGACACGTGTCCGGATATGGTCACCGAGGTAGATCAGTTCCATCACCTCGGCTTCGAACACGTTCGGGGTGGCGCCGTTGGCGGCGTTCGGGTCGGTCATGATGACAACGCGCTCGGGGCGAAGCGACAGCGTGGTCTTCGATCCGACGCCGCCGATATTGACCGCGCTGGCGCGAATGACATCACCAGTGTCGAGCCGGACATCGCATTCCTTGCCATCAACGGCGGCAACATCGCCGACGAGTCGATTGTTCTCGCCGATGAACGCGGCAACAAAGGCGTTGCTGGGGTGTTCGTAGAGCTCGGTGGGGGAGGCCAGTTGCTGGACAACGCCATCTTCGAAGACGGCGATGCGGTTCGACATCGTCAACGCCTCGGACTGATCGTGCGTGACATAGACCACGGTGACGCCGAGACGCTCGTGAATATGCTTGATCTCGTATTGCATCTGTTCCCGCAGGTTCTTGTCGAGCGCGCCCAGTGGTTCATCCATCAGCACCAGAGAAGGTTCGAAGACCAGCGCTCTGGCAACAGCGACGCGTTGCTGCTGGCCACCGGAGAGCTGCGCCGGCATGCGATCGCCTAGATGGCCGAGCTCGACCATGTTCAGCGCACGCTTGACCCGCTCTTCGGTGTCGGAACGGCTCATCTTGCGGACGCTGAGTGGGAAGGCGAGGTTCTCGGCAACCGACATGTGGGGGAACAGCGCGTAGTTCTGAAACACCATGCCGATGCCGCGCTTGTGCGGCGCGACGTTGTCGATACGCTGCCCGTCGAGCAGGATGCTGCCGTGGGTGGCGGTTTCGAAACCGGCCAGCATCATCAGGCAGGTCGTCTTTCCAGACCCCGAGGGCCCGAGCATGGTGAGGAACTCACCGCGGGAAATGGCAAGATTGAGATTCTTCACCACCAGCACTTCACCATCATAACTCTTCTGTACATTGTCGAAGAGAACGAAAGCGGATGGATCGGCGGCTGTTGTATTCATCACAAGCGAATCTCCCGGTTTGTGTGCCGCATCGTTAGCTGCCTCATCAGGCTGATCATGCACCCCACTTCCTAGGGTTTCTGATCGTGCGCATGATTGCAACCCCTCTGCAATGATTCACGGCGCTGTCGAGCGTTTGGAGACAGCACGGTTCTGGAGTAATCTTGCACGTCGGTTGGAGCGTCACGCGTCTGACCGCTGGCTGACGAGGTGTTTTGCAGCCACTTAACCGATGCGCAGAGAGGAGATTGAGACATGGCCCAAATTACCCTCGCCGGCAACCCGATCAACACCGCGGGCGACTTGCCGGGAGTCGGCAGCAAGGCGCCCGATTTCACGTTGGTCAAGACCGATCTTGCCGATACCACGCTTGCCGATCATGGCGGCGGCGTGTTGGTTCTGAACATCTTTCCGAGTGTCGACACACCAGTCTGTGCGCAATCGGTGCGCGATTTCAATGCGGCAGTTGCTGGGCGCGATAATGTCACCGTGCTGTGTGTCGCGGCTGACCTGCCGTTCGCCATGGGGCGGTTCTGCGGCGCCGAGGGCCTCGACAACGTCACGACGGCTTCGAGCTTCCGCAGTCCGGATTTCGGTCAGGCGTATGGTGTGACGATCATCGACGGTCCGCTGGCTGGCTTGCTTGCGCGCGCGGTGGTTGTCATCGATGCCACCGGTACCGTGATACACAGCGAGCTGGTCCCCGAGATCAAGCAGTCTCCTGATCTCGACGCCGTGCTTGCCGTGCTCGGCTGACATGCTGCCGCGCTCCGGATCCTTGTTGTTGAGCCGCCCCGACAGCTGTCTGCTGGTTGTCGATCTGCAGGAGCGGCTGATGCCGGCAATTGCCGATAACGAACGGGTGGTTCAGGTCGCGTCGTGGATGATCCGCCTGGCGCGCGAGTTCGACGTGCCGGTGCGGGTCAGCGAACACTGTCCGGAGTCGATCGGTCCGACGCTTCCGGCGTTGCGCTCGTTGCTGCTCGACGACGAGGTCCTGCCGAAAGTGCATTTCTCCTGCACCGCCTCGACACGCATCCGCCGCGAGCTCTCCGGTCTCGGCCGGCGCCAGGTGATCCTTGTGGGTGCCGAGGCGCATGTGTGCGTGTTGCAAAGTGCGCTTGGCCTGTTGCGCGACGGCTACGAAGTGTTCGTGCTGAGTGACGGGGTGTCGAGTCGTCGGCCCGCAGACGCCGCGCTGGCGCTCGAGCGGCTGCGGCAGGCCGGGGTCACGATCATCAACGGCGAGATGGTCGCGTTCGAGTGGCTCGAACGCGCCGATTCCGAGTTGTTCAAGCGCATCCTGCAGCGCTATATCCGCTGAACTGCAGGTCAATCCACCGTCGGGATGGTCTCCGCCAGAATCGAGCAGATGGTATCGATCTGGTGGCGTTCGATGGTGAATGGCGGGCCGAGCTGCAGGCTGTCGGCGGTAAAGCGCACGTACAGGCCCTTTTCCCAACAGCGCATGGCGATTTCCCAGGGGCGACGCGGCGGTTCGGTCGGGTGCGGTGCGATCTGAATGGCGGCAGCCATGCCGAGGTTGCGCACGTCGACCACATGGCGCAGCCCGGCCAGACCATGCACCTGCTGCTCGAACCAGGGTGCCATCTCGGCGGCGCGCTGAGCCATCTGGTCATGCTCGAAGATGTCGAGTGCAGCGAGCCCGGCAGCGCAGGCGAGTGGATGTCCGGAATACGTGTAGCCGTGCGCGAATTCCGGAATGTAGGGTGGTGTGTCGGCATCCATGAAAGCATCGTGAATGGTCGATGATGCGACCACGGCACCCATCGGCACCGCGCCGTTGGTGATGTTCTTCGCCAGCGTCATGATGTCCGGACGGACACCGAAGCGGGTCGCGCCGAAGTCTGCCCCGGTTCGCCCGAAGCCGGTGAGTACTTCATCGAAGATCAACAGGATGTCATGGCGGTCGCAGAGCTCTCGCAAGCGTTGCAGATATCCATCCGGCGGGACGATGACGCCGGCTGATCCCGACATCGGCTCGACGATGACCGCAGCAATGGTGCTGGCATCGTGCAAGGCGACCAGTTCTTCGAGCTGGTTGGCCAGATGTGCGCCATGTGGCGGCACGCCACGACTGTTGCGGTTTTCCGGCAACAGCGTGGCCGACAGGTGATCGGCCTCGAGCAGCGAGCCGAACAGCTTGCGGTTGGGCCCGATGCCGCCCACGCTGGTGCCACCGACATTGACGCCATGATAGCCCTTGGCCCGACCGATCAGCCGTGTCTTGGCTGATTGACCCTTCATCCGCCAGAAGGCGCGCGCCATTTTCAGCGCCGTATCAGCCGATTCCGATCCCGAATTGGTGAAGAACACATGGTCGAGTCCGGCCGGTGTCAGCGCTTGAATCCGCTCGGCAAGCTGAAAGGCTCCCGGATGGCCGAACTGGAACGGTGGTGCGTAGTCGAGCGTTCGCGCCTGGCGAGCGATCGCTTCGGCAATTTCCGGCCGGCCATGGCCGAAGCTGCAGCACCAGAGCCCGGACAGGCTGTCGAGAATGGCACGCCCATCGGCGCTATGCAGGTAGCAGCCGTCAGCGCCAACGATGATGCGTGGATCACGCTTGAACTGACGATTCCCTGTGAACGGCATCCAGTGCGCCTTGAGTTGCGCGGCGTCCGGGCTAGCGCTGGCAATCTGGCGGTCTGGTGTGTCGGTGGGTTGCGCGATGGCATGGCGGCTCGGCGTTGACATGGGCTTGGGCCTCAAGGATTTCCAGCGGTTTGCTGGATTGAGTCTACGTCGACGGCCGGTGGCGGTTCAATCCTGATATCGTCGTGGAGGCGGGCTGGCTCAGGCGGTCTTGTCCTTGAAGTCGCAGAGATCGTGAATCGCACAGGCCGCACACCGTGGCTTTCGCGCGACGCAGACGTAACGGCCATGCAGGATCAGCCAGTGGTGCGCATGTTGTCGGTAGCGTGGCGGTACATGCCGTTCCAGTGCTTTCTCGACCTCCAGTACGGTCCGTCCCCGCGCCAGTCCGGTCCGGTTGGAGACGCGAAAGATATGCGTGTCGACAGCGATGGTGGGGTGTCCGAATGCAGTGTTGAGCACCACATTGGCGGTTTTCCGGCCGACGCCGGGCAGCGCCTCCAGCGCTTCGCGTTGTTGTGGAACCTCGCCGTCGTGGTGCGTGATCAGCTGCTCACAGAGCTTGATCAGATTGCTGGCCTTGGTGTTGAACAGGCCGATGGTGCGGATCTGTTCGCGGACGCCCTCGACACCGAGTGCAACCAGCGCATGCGGTGTGTTGGCAAGAGGGAACAACCGTGCCGTCGCCTGATTGACGCTGCGGTCGGTTGCCTGCGCCGAGAGCATGACCGCGACCAGCAGCTCGAACGGCGAGCTGTAGACCAGTTCGGTCACCGGTTCTGGGTTTTCAGCCTGGAGTCGGCGAAACAGCTCGGCGCGGGTCTTGCGGTTCATGACAATGGTCCGTCATCTGGTCTGTCGTTCAGCGGGGCAGGCGGTTGGCGGGCAGCGGCGCGACGCTGCCGTGCGGCCCGTGCCCGTTCGACCGCAGCAGCAATCACCGCCTGGCGACGCTCGTCGAGGCGAGCCGCGCGACGTCGCTCGCGCAGTGCTGCCAGTCGTTGCAGACGCAGCTGGCGGGCACGATGGCGTTCACGGCTGTGATCGCTGCGAGCGCGTCGCCGCTGCGGGTCGGCCCATTCGGCCTGCCGATCGGCGGGAGCCGGCAGCACATCAATGCAGTCGACCGGGCAGGCCGGCAGACACAGATCGCAGCCGGTACACTCGGCTTCGATCACGGTATGCATCCGTTTGGCTGCGCCGACGATTGCGTCGACCGGGCAGGCTTTGATGCACAGCGTGCAGCCGATGCACTGCGTTTCATCGATCCGCACGATTGTCTGCTCGGTCTGCTCGACGCCGCAGTCGGGGTCGAGCGGCAGCATGGGCTTGTCGAGCAGCGCCGAGAGCGCTGCAATCGTCGGCGTGCCGCCAGGCGGGCAGCGATTGAGCTCGGCCGTGCCGGCCGCCATGGCTTGCGCATATGGCAGACACCCGCGGAATCCGCACTGCTCGCACTGCGTCTGCGGCAACGCCGCATCGAGCAGCGCGACGAGGTCATCGCTGGCCGGCCTGTGCCGCGTCATCGCGATCAGCGCACCCGCATGCCGGGCCTGGCGCCGGCATCGGGAGCGAGCAGAAACGGTCCGCCGGCATCGCCGCCAGCAGCGAGCACCATGCCTTCGGAGACACCGAAGCGCATCTTTCGTGGCTTCAGATTGGCAACCATCACTGTCAACCGACCAACCAGCGTTTGCGGGTCATAGGCCGCGCGGATCCCCGCAAAGACCTGTCGAGTACCGAGTTCGCCGAGATCAAGTTCAAGGCGCAGCAGTTTGTCAGCGCCGTCGACCAGTCCGGCATCGGCAATCCGGGCAATCCGCAGATCGACAGCTGAAAACGCATCGATGCCGATCTCGTCGCCGATGGCGGGCATCGGCGTACCGGTAGCAGCCGCAGGCGGCTCGACGGAAGCGGCGTTCGGTGTCGACAGCGGAGGACTCGCAGCAAGTGTTCCTCGCGCTTCGTCGAGCATCGCGGCCACTGCAGTGCGATCGACGCGCGATGCCAGTGCGGTATAGGCATCGATGCGGTGGTCGAGCAGCGGCTGGCGGATGGTCTGCCAGTCTTGTGCGGGGATGCGCAGAAACGCTTCGGCTGCGGCAGCGATTCCCGGTACCACCGGTTTCAGACAGGTCATCAGGATACGGAACAGGTTCAGCGTCATGGTACAGATGCTCTGCACCTGATCGAGGGTGCTGGCATCGCGGGCCAGCACCCAGGGCTTGCGCTCGTCGAAGTACTGATTGGCCAGGTCGGCGAGCGCCATGATCTCGCGGATGGCGCGCGCGAAATCACGCGCTTCGTAGGCGGCGGCAATCGACTCGCTGCCGGCCAGTACCTGGCGGAACAGCTCCGGGCTGTCGAGCTGCGGGCTCAGCTGGCCGTCGAAACGCTTGTTGATGAAGCTCGCGCTGCGGCTGGCGATGTTGACCAGCTTGCCGACCAGCTCGGCGTCGACACGGTTGCCGAAGTCGTCGAGATTCAGATCCATGTCGTGGACTGCACCGCTGAGCTTGCCGGCAAGATAGTAACGCAGGTGCTCGGGGTCGAGGTGGTTCAGCCAGCTCCTCGCCATGATGAAGGTGCCGCGCGATTTCGACATCTTCAATCCGTTGACGGTCAGAAAGCCGTGTGCACAGATGCGCGTCGGCATGCGAAAGCCGGCACCATGGAGCATCGCCGGCCAGAACAGCGCATGGAAGTAGACGATATCCTTGCCGATGAAGTGATAGAGTTCAGCGTCCGAGTCGGGTGCCCAGTAGCTGTCGAAATCGACGCCGTTGTTGTCACACCAATGCTTGAAACTCGCCATGTAACCGATTGGCGCATCGAGCCAGACGTAGAAGTACTTGTCGTCGCTGTTCGGGATGCGAAAGCCGAAATATGGCGCGTCGCGAGAGATGTCCCACTCGCGCAAGCCGTCGGCAAACCACTCCTCGAGCTTATTGGTGACTTCTGGCTGCAGATGGCCGCCTCGGGCCCAGTCGGTCAGCAACGATTCGAAGTCCTGCAGCCGGAAGAAGTAATGTTCCGAGTCGCGCTCGACGGGTGCGGCACCGGAGATGACCGAGCGTGCATCGCGCAATTCTGCCGGGGAATAGGTCGCGCCGCAGGCCTCGCACGAATCGCCGTACTGATCGGCGGCGCCGCAACGCGGGCAGTTGCCCTTGATGTAGCGGTCGGGTAGGAACATTTTTTCAATCGGGTCAAATGCCTGCTTGATGACCCGGCGGGTCACGTGGCCAGCAGCGTCGAGACGCTGGTAGATCAACTCGGCGAAGTGACGATTTTCCGGTGAATGCGTCGTGTGGTACTGATCGAAGTCGATCAGGAAGCCGGCGAAGTCGGCGCGGTGCTCGATGCCGATCCGTTCGATCAGTTGCTCGGGCGTGACACCGAGCTCGCGCGCCTTCAGCATGATCGGCGTGCCATGGGCGTCGTCGGCGCACACGTAAATGCACGTGTTGCCACGTAGCCGCTGAAAGCGGACCCAGATGTCGGTCTGGATGTATTCCACCAGATGGCCGAGATGAATGGGGCCGTTGGCATAGGGCAGGGCGCTGGTTACCAGGATTTTGCGGGTCATCGGCTCTCGCGCTGTGACAGAAGTTTGAAAGTGACGGGCCTGAGTGGTCTAGAGTATGCCAGAACCACCAGCGCCATGCTGTCGTCACACCAGCAAGGGCGCCGGTGCTGGTGTCGGCAGTGGTCATCTGACGACCGTCATCCGTCCATGGTTTTGCAGAGGTTTCATGTTCGACCAACAATGGCTGTTTGTCACCGTTGCGCAGGGCCTGGAAGGTTTGCTCAAGTCCGAGCTCGAGGCGCTCGGCATCACCGAATGCCGACCGGGGCGCTCTGGCGTGCATTGTCGGACCGATCAGCTCGGCGCTTACCGGATCTGCCTGTGGTCGCGGCTCGCGCAACGTGTTCTGCTGCCGATTGCCGACGGTCGGATTGCCGATGCCGATCAGTTGTACCATCTGGCGCACCAGGTGCCGTGGGAGACGCATCTGCGCAGTACGGGGACGCTGGCTGTCGACGTGGTCGCTGCCCGCTCGGTGTTGCCGCACAGCCATCATGCCGCGCTGCGCGTCAAGGATGCAGTGGTTGATCGGTTGCGCACGCTGACTGGCGAGCGGCCGTCGGTGGCGCTGCACATGCCGGATCTTCGCATCAACGCGCATGTTGCGGGTGACCGGCTGACGTTGTCGATCGATCTCTCGGGTGAGAGCCTGCATCGCCGCGGCTGGCGTGTGGCGACCGGTGATGCGCCGCTCAAGGAAACACTGGCGGCGGCGATGTTGCTGCGCGGCGGATGGCCGGCGATCGCTGCTCGCGGTGGCCCTTTGCTCGACCCGCTGTGCGGCTCCGGCACCTTGCTGATCGAAGCCGCTGCGATGGCCTCCGATACGGCTCCCGGGCTGCTGCGTACGCATTTCGGTTTTCAGCACTGGCTTGCGCACCGCGCTGACCTCTGGCGCGATCTGATTGATGAAGCGCTGACCCGGCAGGAGCGTGGCCTGGGTCGGCTGCCACCGATCATCGGCCATGACCATAGCGAAGCGGCGGTTGAACTTGCTCGACAGCATGTACAACGCGCTGGTTTTGCTGGCCGCATCACGGTCACGGTCGCGACGTTGGAGCAGGTGCGTCCCCCTGCGGGTGAGCGCGGGTTGGTGGCGACCAACCCGCCATGGGGCGCGCGCCTTGGTGCCGCAGCGGAGGTCTCGGCGCTGCATCGGACGCTGGGCGACGTGCTGCGCAGGGAGTTCGCTGGCTGGCAGGCAGTGGTGCTGTTGCCTGACGATGCACGCATCGGTCTACGTCCCGAACGCGGCTGGTCATTGCGCAATGGTCCGTTGCTCTGCCGGCTCGACTGTTTCAGTGTTGCGGCAACGCGCGAGGCGCCTGCTGGGGAGGGTGTCGCGCAATCAGCGTCTGCTTTGACACGCGCCGCTCCGGTGGCTTTGCCAACACAGGCGGCCGACGCTGCGCTGGCCGAACCGCTGGTCAATCGGTTGCGAAAGAACCAGCGCCACCTGCGCAATTGGTTGCGCCGCGAGCAGATCACCTGCTGGCGTGTCTATGATGCCGATCTGCCCGAGTTCGCGCTGGCGATCGATGTGTACACGACCATCGACAATGCGCGCTGGCTGCATGTCCAGGAGTATGCACCACCACCCGGCGTGGCGGTCGACGCCGCCGAACGTCGGCTGCGTGCTGCGCTGGCAGCGCTGCCGGAGGCACTCGATGTGCCGAACGAACAGATCGTGTTCAAGGTTCGCAGCCGGCAGCGTGGGCGCGCACAATATGATCGACTCGCCAGCGGCGGACGGACGTTGGTGGTTGCCGAGGGGCAGGCCGAACTGCTGGTCAATCTGACCGATCATCTCGACACCGGGCTGTTTCTGGATCACCGGCCGCTGCGCGCCCATCTGATGGAGATCGCCCGTGGGCGCAACCTGCTCAACCTGTTCTGCTACACGGCCAGTCTCAGCGTTGCCGCGGCGCTGGGTGGGGCGGCGTCGAGCCTGAGCCTCGATCTGTCTCGCACGTATCTGGACTGGGCGGCGCGTAATTTCGACCGCAACCGGATCGACCGTGACCGCCATCGGCTGCAACGTGTCGACTGTCTCGGTTGGCTGGCCGAGCAGGCGGCGGCTTGCCGCACCGGGCAGGCAAAGGCAGCGTTCGATCTGATTATTCTCGACCCCCCGAGCTTTTCCAGGTCACAACGGATGCGTGGTACGCTCGACGTGCAGCGCGATCATGCTGCGCTGATCACTGACGCCATGGCACTGTTGCATGCGGATGGAGAGCTGCTGTTTTCGACCAATCTGCGCCGCTTCCGCCTCGACCCGCAAGTCGATATGGCATTTGCCGTGACTGACCGCAGCGCCTGGTCATTGCCGCCTGATTTTGCCCGTAATCCGTCGATTCATCGCTGTTTCCAGATCACGCATCGGCGTGATCATGCGCACTGCGCGGTCTGATACGCGGTGGTGTACACTGGCGCCAGAGCGTTTCGCTGGTGAGAAGCAGAAGAGGCAGTCAAGCATGTCGATCAAGTCGGACCGCTGGATACGTCGCATGGCTGAAGAGCACGGCATGATCGAGCCATTCGCGCCGTCGCAGGTTCGCGAAACGCCCGATGCCGGTCGCATCATTTCCTACGGGACGTCCAGCTATGGTTATGATGTGCGTTGTGCCGGAGAGTTCAAGATTTTTCACAACATCAATTCGGTGATTGTTGACCCGAAAAACTTCGATGAAAAAAGCTTCGTCGATGTCAATGCCGATGTTTGTATCATACCGCCAAATTCATTTGCGTTGGCCCGGACTGTCGAATACTTTCGAATTCCACGTACTGTATTAACCGTTTGCCTGGGTAAATCAACGTATGCGCGGTGTGGAATTATCGTGAATGTCACGCCGCTTGAGCCGGAATGGGAAGGGCATGTGACGCTGGAGTTCTCTAATACAACCCCGTTGCCAGCGCGCATTTACGCGAACGAAGGCGTGGCGCAGATGCTGTTCTTCGAATCCGATGAGGTTTGCGACGTGTCCTACCGTGACCGGGCCGGAAAATACATGGGTCAACGTGGTGTTACCCTGCCGCGTTCCTGACTGCCTGTCATCGCGTGGCTCCCCTCCAGGGCCCATCCGATTGCAGGCGGATTGGTGCCGCGGTCAGTGCAATGGTGTCATTTGCTGTTTTGATCGGACGTCTCCATTCCTGACCGTTTTCTCGGTGTATCAAGCAATTAGTTGCATGTCTGGCAATCCCCACCGTTGTTACTGACGTTTCGTTTGACTTGTGTCAATGGTATCGATGATTCAACCGCGCATGCTGAAGGCACGTCATCGTGGTTTCTTCGATTAGTGACTCAGGGGTATTGACAGCATGACAAATTATGAGAAGGCATTCGTGCAGGCGTTGGGCAAACGTGTTCGCAGCCTGAGGGCGAGCAAGCACATGACGCGGCGCGAACTCTCGCTGGCGTCCGGAGTCTCCGAGCGTTACCTTGCGTCGCTCGAAAGCGGGCGGGCCAATCCGTCGATTGCGATCCTGTGTCGCCTCGCGCTGGCGCTGGACCTGACGATTGAAGGCCTGCTTGTCGTCGACCAGCAGGGCGCTGGTTCGGTGACCGAAGGTCGCTTCGGCACGGCGCAGCCGCGCGCGGCGTCAGCGCTGGCGGACGACCGCCCGAAGCGGCAGGCGGTCTGATCGGCTTGCCGCTCTGCGGGGTGGCGGCCTGCTCGACGGATTTGGAGTCACGCGACCGCTCTGCGGTATCATGCAGCGTCCAGCGTGACCTGGTATTTACTGGATGCCGTGGAGGTGGCCGTGACGACGATTCGTGAGCAGGATTTCATTCAGAGCGTGGCCGATGCGCTCCAGTTCATTTCCTATTTTCACCCGAAGGACTTCATCGAGGCGCTGACTGCCGCCTATGAACGTGAGCAGTCGCCGGCGGCGCGTGATGCCATGGCGCAGATCCTCGTCAACTCGCGGATGTGTGCTGAGGGGCGTCGGCCGATCTGCCAGGATACCGGTATCGTGACCGTTTTTGTCACTGTCGGCATGGATGTGCGCTGGGATACCAGCCGCAGCTTGCAGGAGTTGGTCGACTGCGGTGTCAGGCAGGCATACACACACCCGGACAACGTCCTGCGTGCGTCTGTGCTGCGTGACCCGGCCGGTGCCCGCCGCAATACCGGCGACAACACGCCGGCTGTGGTGCATGTCCGGCTGGTGCCTGGCAATACCGTGTCGGTCGAAGTGGCTGCCAAGGGCGGTGGCTCGGAGGCAAAGGCGCGCTTTGCCATGCTCAATCCGTCTGACAGTGTGGTTGACTGGGTATTGAACACGGTGCCGGGTATGGGTGCTGGCTGGTGCCCGCCGGGCATTCTCGGTATCGGCATCGGCGGGACCGCCGAACAGGCCATGCTGCTCGCCAAGGAAGCGTGCATGGCGCCGATCGACATCCAGGCGTTGCAGGCGCGCGGTGCAGCCAACCGTGCCGAAGAGCTGCGCCTGGAGCTCTATGAAAAGGTCAATCAGTTGGGTATCGGTGCGCAGGGGCTTGGTGGGCTCACCACCGTCCTTGACGTGAAGGTGCTTGACTACCCGACGCATGCCGCCAACCTGCCGGTCGCCATGATTCCCAACTGTGCTGCGACCCGTCACGTCCACTTCGAGCTCGACGGCTCGGGGCCGGCGTTGCTGCAGGCGCCCTCGCTGGATGACTGGCCGGATATCGCGCTTGATCAGGCCGGCCCGGCGCGGCAGGTCAACCTCGATACCGTGACGCGCGAGGAGGTGGCCAGCTGGCAACCAGGCGAGACGTTGCTGCTTTCCGGCCGCATGCTGACCGGCCGTGATGCCGCGCACAAACGGATAGCCGACATGACCGCGCGGGGTGAACCGTTACCCGATGGGGTCGACTTCAACGGCCGGTTCATCTACTACGTTGGCCCGGTCGACCCGGTGCGTGACGAAGTCGTCGGTCCGGCAGGCCCGACCACCTCAACCCGCATGGACAAGTTCACCGACCTGATGCTTGATCGTTATGGCCTGCTCGGGATGATCGGCAAGGCCGAGCGTGGCCCGGCTGCTGTGGACGCGATCCGCCGCCATGGTGGCGTCTACCTGATGGCGGTCGGCGGCGCAGCGTATCTGGTGTCGCGCGCCATTCGCGCGTCCCGTGTCGTGGCGTTCGACGATCTCGGCATGGAAGCGATTCACGAATTCGTGGTCGACAACATGCCGGTCACGGTCGCGGTGGACGCGCGCGGCGAGGCGGTGCACACGACTGGTCCTGCGGTCTGGCGTGAGAAGATTGCCGGTATTCCGGTCGTGACCGAATAACGCGGGTTACCGAGAGAGCGGGGCGGTAAGGAGTCAGGCCGCCTCGCTCCGTGCGATGTCGCGAATCCGCTCGACCATCGCGAAGAAGCCGTTGCGGCGGTTGGGGCTGAGCTGCTGCTCGAGGCCGAGCTGGCGAAACAACGCCTCGATGTCGGTGCTTTCGATCTGCTCCGCGCTACGCTCTGAATACGCCATCAGAATGATGGCAATCAGCCCCTTGACGATGAACGCATCGCTGTCGGCGGCGAACCGCAAGGTTGTCGGAGAGCCGGGCACGATCTCGTGCGTCAGCCAGACCTGGCTGGTGCAGCCTTCAACGCGGTGTTCCTCGTCGCGCGCCGACTCGGGAAACGGCGGCAGTTGCCGCCCGAGGTCGATGAGCAGGCGATAGCGATCTTCCCAGTTGTCCAGAAACTCGAACGTCTCGACCAGTTCGTCGATCTGCATGATCACTCTCCCGAACACTGTCATGTGGTCAGCCGAACGGCGCGCCCGACTGCTGATCTTTCCTGTCTGCCGGGCGAGTGTGGCATAATTTGTGGCCGATTTGCAGGGCCGAACACGGAGCCGGACGCATGCGTATCGAACTCTATGGCGTCTTGAAACAGGTCGTCGGCAGCGCCGAGCTGGATCAGCCGGACCCTGTTTCGGGGGCAACGGTTGACGATGTGCTCGCAGAGATTTCGGTCGCTACGCCGGCGCTCGCACCGCATCTTGCCAACGTTGCCTGTGCGCAGGGCCAGCAGCTGCTGCGCCGTGATCAGCCTGTCGACCCTGCGCAGGCGCTGGTGCTGTTGCCGCCGGTCAGCGGCGGCTCGTCGCCAACCGCGCCACACCTGGTCGAGAGGCCGCTCGATCTGCAGACGCTGTTGGACGAAACCGCCAACCCGCGCTGTGGTGCGCTGGTCGCGTTTGCCGGTACGGTGCGCAACCATCACGAGGGTCAGCCGGTCGACAGCATGGCCTACACCGCCTACGGCCCGATGGCCGAGCAGGTTCTGGCCGAACTCGAACGCGAGACAATCGCTCGTTTCGGTGTCGAGGCCTGCCGGATCATGCACCGCACCGGACATCTCGGTATCGGTGAGGACAGCGTGCTGGTGGTGGTGCGTTCGGCGCATCGCGCCGAGGCGTTCGACGCCGGGCGTTTCGCCATCGACACGCTGAAGCTTCGCCTGCCGGTCTGGAAGGAAGACATCTTTCCCGATGGTCAGCGCGCCTTCCAGCCCGGCGTTCCGCTGCAGGCCACCGACGCCGTTGTAACGCCGGACGCGTTGCCGACGGTGGCGCCTGATGCGGACGGTGGCGATGGGTTTGTGCCGTTGCCGATTGCCGTGCTGACGGTGTCCGATACCCGTGGCCCGGATGATGACAAGTCTGGCGATCTGCTTGCCGCCGCCGTGCGTGCCGCCGGCCACCGGCTGGTTGACCGTGCCATCGTTCGCGACGACATCTACCAGGTACGGGCGCGGGTGTCTGGCTGGATTGCTGATCCGCAGGTACGCGTTGTCATCACCACCGGCGGAACCGGCATCACCGGCCGCGATACCACGCCCGAGGCGGTCCGGCCGCTGCTCGATGCCGAACTCGAGGGCTTTGGCGAAGTGTTCCGCCGCTTGTCGTACGACGAAATCGGGACGTCGACGATTCAGTCGCGCGCGGTGGGTGGCATTGCCAATGCCACACTGGTCTTCTCGCTGCCGGGGTCGTCGGGTGCCTGTCGTACCGCCTGGAACGGCGTGCTCGCACCGCAGCTCGATGCACGCACCCGCCCATGTAACTTCGTCTCGTTGATTCCTCGCATGCGCGAGGCGTCGATGTCAGCCTCCCAACCCGCCCCATCTCGCGGGGCCGATACCGACAGGAGCCGGTCATGAGCGTGACCACTGCAGCCGTCGAGGCAGCGATTGCCACCTGGATCGAACCCGGTCTGGGCAAGGATCTGGTCAGTGCCGACTGTATCGATACCATCGACATTGATGGCGACCACGTGACGGTGGCGGTCCGTCTGGGGTTCCCGACTCGCTCGACACACCGTATGTTGATCGATGCGATCAGCGCTGCGGTCCGTGCCGTGCCGGGAGTGACAACGGCGCAGGTCACGATCGAGACACGGATCGTTTCGCATCTGGCCTCGCGTGGCGGTAACGAGGTGCGTGGCGTCAAGAACATCATTGCCGTTGCTTCGGGCAAGGGTGGAGTCGGCAAGTCGACGACAGCCGCCAATCTGGCGTTGGCGTTGTCGGCCGAGGGTGCGCGTGTCGGTGTGCTCGACGCCGATATTTACGGTCCTAGCCAGCCGCGGATGCTGGGGATTTCCGGCAAACCGGATACCCGCGACGGCAAGCGGCTCGAGCCCTTGGTGAATTATGGCATCCAGACGATGTCCGCCGGGTTCCTGGTCGACGAAGAGACGCCAATGATCTGGCGCGGGCCGATGGTCACGCAGGCGCTCGAGCAGCTGCTGCGCGATACCAACTGGAATGACGTCGACTACCTGGTTGTCGACATGCCACCCGGCACCGGCGACATCCAGCTGACCCTGGCGCAGAAAGTGCCGGTCAGCGGCGCGGTGATCGTCACCACACCTCAGGACATCGCTCTGCTGGATGCGCGCAAGGGGTTCAAGATGTTCGAGAAGGTCAAGATCCCGGTGCTCGGGGTGATCGAAAACATGGGCATGCATATTTGCAGTCAGTGTGGTCATCAGGAGGCAATCTTCGGCGAGGGCGGTGGCGTGCGCATGGCCGAGCAATATGCGCTGCCGTTCCTGGGTTCCCTGCCACTCGACATCCACATCCGCGAGCACGCCGATGGCGGCAAGCCCAGTGTCATTGCCGATCCCGATGGCGCGATTGCGCAGGCGTATCGCGACGTGGCGCGGACGGTCGCGGCAAGCCTGTCGCAACTGCGCGGTGGTCCGGTCAGCGCGTTCCCGACGATCACCGTCACCGACAGCTGATCGGTCTCGGCTGAACCGGGCAGGTGGAGGTGGAGCGCATGCGCGAGCAGATGACCGGGCTGGTGCTGGCTGGTGGCCGTGCCACCCGCATGGGCGGCGTCGACAAGGGGCTGGTGCCGCTGGCTGGCAGGCCGCTGGTCGAGCATGTTCTCGAACGCTTGCGGCCGCAGGTCGATCAGGTGCTGATCAACGCCAATCGGCAGCATGCCAGCTATCGGGCGTTCGGCCATCCGGTGATCGCTGACGCTGATCAGAGCCGGGCCGGGCCGTTGGCGGGTATGCTCGCAGGGCTGAGCCATGTGTCGACGCCATGGCTCGTCACGGTGCCGTGCGACTCGCCGCTGTGTCCGACCGATCTGGTCAGGCGGTTGCTTGAAGCAGCGCTTGCCAATGGTCGACGGGTGGCGGTGGCGACTGCCGGCGGCAGACCGCAACCGGTGTTCTGTCTGCTTCACCGAGACTGCCGAGCGGCCTTGCAGGCCTGGCTAGGGGGTTCAGGGCGCAAGGTCATGCCGTGGCTTCATGCCGAGGGTGCTGTCGAGGTTGCATTCGATAGCGATGCCGATGCCTTTCTGAACATCAACACCGAAGATGAGCGGCAGTTGCTCGAATTGCGTTTGTCTGCGCGAGCAGACGGGACGGATGCAGACATCGTCCCGCGCTGAGCGGATCGGCTGGCGTGCCGTTCAACGCTCGATGACGTCGACCAGCGACCCGCTGCGGCGATGGCTCAACAACACCACGCGGGTGATCCGCTCGCTGTCTGCAAGGATTTCCCTCGCGCACGCATTGGCATGCCGCCTGGCTGTGACGTCGTCGACCATGTTCAGCACGGCGATCAGCGGGCCGGTGCTGGTGTTGTGCGTCAATCCACCCGCGCGGGTGTAGAGTCTGGCAATGGTCGACGCGCTGATGGTCTCGCCGAGCGCGAGTCCGGAGATGGCGCTGATGCGCTCGGGACGGTGCGCGACGCCTTCATCAAGTCGTCGCCCAACCGCAAGAATCGCACTGATGGCGAGTACCGTGCTGCCCGGCACCACGCTTGGCTCGTGTTCCGCTGGCGCCTTGATGCGGCGCATGCGCGCGCCGTCTGCCTTGACCAGCGTCAGCGCAAAACCGCCCGCCGCGTGCAGAGCGACGATTGCGGCAGTGTCGAGTGGGCCGACCCGCCGTGGCTTGTCGGTCGGCAGTCCATAGGCGATCTTCGTCGACGCGTCGCTGGCCAAGCGCTCCCGCAGTGTTGGCGTGTCGGCGATGTGAATGCGCGTATCGGCCAGCGGCGGAAACGTCGGGGTGAATGTGCTGCACGTCAGCGCCGTGCGGACGCTGCTCTGCGCAAGCAATGCGAACAGCGTGGTCTTCTTGCCACCGGCACCGATCGCCGAGACGATCCCCGACTCGCAGCAAAGTGCCTGATGCAGGCTGCTGTTGGTTGATTGCATTGGTCGTTCATCGAGCATGCGGCACCACCCCGGCGCTGACCGACAGGATGCGCGGCAGATACCCGGCGATCAGCTGCCAGCGTCGACCGGCGCGCTGACTGCGGAACAACTGCCCGCCAGAGGTACCGAACCAGGCATTGCGCCAGTCGTCCGGTGCGAGACACAAGGCTTCGCGCAGGACGCTGACATAGGCATGCGCCTGTGGCAGGCCGTCGTGCAGGCAGGTCCAGTTCGCGCCGCCATCGATCGAGCGATAAACGCGTAATCGGCCGTCGGGCACCGTGCGCAGATGGTTGCTCGCGATCGGAATCACCCAGACCGTATCGCGCGCCTGCGGATCGGTTGCCAGCGCATAACCAAAATCGCTGGGCAATCCGGCAGCAATGCCGTACCAGTGCTCGCCGCCGTCGTCACTGCGGTAAACACCACCGTAACATTGGCGGTACAGCCGATCGCGATCGACCGGGCTGACCACCACCTTGTGGACATTGTGTCCGCTGACCACGCTGCGCTCTGCCAGATGGCGGGCTTCGACGCCATGATTGATCGGTCGCCAGGTCTCGCCGCCGTCATCGCTGCGGTAGACACCGCCCGCCGAGACGGCGGCGATCAGCCGATCGGGCGTTCCCGGCCGGCCCGGGCAGACGTGAATCGAGTGCAGCGAAAACCCACCTTTGGAAGGCTCCCAGGTGTTGCGGCTTGGATGCCGGTTCAAGCCATCGAGCGCCGTCCAGTGTGCGCCGCCGTCTTCGCTGTAGAACAGGCCGGCGGGGTCGATGCCGGCATAGAGGCTGTCCGGGCAGTCGGCCGAGCCGGGCGCGAGCGACCAGATGGCTTGCAGCGGAACAGCAAACCGACCGCGCGGGTGTTGCGGGACGCCGGCAACGGGCGACCAACTCAGACCATGGTCGTCACTGCGAAACAGATGCGCGCCCCAGACCAGGTGCCTGGCAGCCGCCCAGGCGCGCCCCGGAACGCGCGCGTCCAGCCAGGCATGCAGGATCTCTTGCCCGGCCAGCAATGGCCCGGTCAGCGTGGTGTCTGATCCGTCGTTGCGCGATTCGTGAGCCGTGTCGACAACGAACAGCCCTTTCTGCGTGCCGACCAGGACCCGCGTCTGCATGGCGGCGCTCGTGCTGGCGTTCCCGGTCATGGACGACTCCAGAATCAGCTGTCGGTGCAGGTCGTTCGGCCTTGCAAGATCGGTTGCTGGTGATGATACTGCATCATCTGCCCGGATGGGTGTGTGTCTGGTGCATGCCGCATGTCAGCGCTGTTGATCGAACAATTGCAGATTGCGCATTCCGGTGTTGGCGCGCTGATGCGCTCGGTGCGCTCCGCGTATCCCGACGAGGCTTGCGGTCTGCTGCTCGGAGAACACGGCGGCTCGTCGCTCGAACGCGTCGTCCGCGTGCTCTGTTGCGACAACCATGCAGCTGATCGGCGAACCGGCTATGTTATTGCGCCGCTTGCCTATCTCGACGCGGAGCGATGCGCTGATGCGGCCGGTTTGCGGGTGCTCGGCGTCTGGCATAGTCATCCGGACGGCAGCGCGCTGCCGTCGGTGCGTGATCGTCGGGACGCCTGGCCAGGGTGGTGGTATCTGATCGCTGGGTGGCAACCGCGCAATCCGCCCGACCTGCGGCTATGGCGCCTCCCGGATTGTGCGTCGAGCGACACCAGCCAGCAGATCAATGGGTTTGTTGCCGGGTCACTGGTCGTGACGGCGTGATGCGTTCAATTTTCTTTACGAGAGTATGTGCCGATGGCTGATGTCGAAATCCTCATCCCTGCCCCACTCAGGGGCTTCGCTGGCGGTGCGTCGACGGTCCATGTCACCGCGGCCAGCGTCGGTGAGGCGCTCGCTGCACTCGCCGCGCAGCATCCACCGGTCGGGGCACGCCTGCTCGATCCGGAGGGACGGTTGCGTCGCTACGTCAACGTCTTTGTCGACGGCGTCAATGCGCGCGACCTCGCCGGCCTCGACACACCGCTGAGCGGTGCTTCCACCGTGGCAATCATTCCTGCAGTGGCCGGTGGCTCGATGCTCGCGCGTGAACGACGGTTGGCCGCGCTGCGCGCCGAGATCGACCAGGTCGATGTGCAGGCAGCGCGTGCCTTGCAGGCTGACGGTGCCGTGCTGATTGATGTCCGTGAGCCCGATGAGCGTGCAGCCGGTCTGCCGCAGGGTGCCGTCTGTATCAGTCGGGGTTATCTCGAACTGACCATCGAGGACCAGGTGCCGGATGTCGATCAGCCGGTATTGCTGCTTTGTGGTGGTGGTGCCCGGTCGCTGTTTGCTGCCGAGGATCTGCGACGGCTCGGTTACTCGCGCGTGTCATCCGTCGCCGGCGGTTTCAACGCCTGGAAAGACGCCGGCTTGCCGATTACGCTGCCGCGCTCGCTCGACGCCGACGCGCGTGAGCGTTATGCGCGCCACCTGCGCATGCCAGAAGTGGGTGAGGCCGGTCAGCTGAAACTGGCGGAGTCACGTGTGCTGTTGATCGGCGCCGGGGGGCTGGGCTCGCCGGCAGCGCTGTATCTGGCGGCGGCAGGAGTCGGCACGCTGGGCATTGTTGATCACGATGTCGTTGATCGCAGCAATCTGCAGCGTCAGATTCTGCATGCCGATGCCCGGGTCGGCATGCCCAAGGTCGACTCGGCGCGTGAAGCGCTGCATGCGCTCAACCCGTCGGTCCGCCTCGAGACACACCGTCAGCTGGTCGATCGCAGCAACGCCGAAGCACTGCTCGACGGCTTTGATGTGGTGGTCGACGGCTCTGACAACTTTGATGCGCGGTATGCCGTCAACGACGCCTGCGTCCGCCTTGGTCTTCCCAACGTGCACGCTGCGGTGTTCCGTTTCGACGGCCAGGTCATGGTTGCCTGGCCGGGCCGGCCGGGGCATCCCGGCCCTTGCTACCGGTGCGTGTACCCGGAACCACCTCCGGCGGAGTTGGCGCCGTCATGCGCCGAGGCTGGTGTCCTCGGCGTGCTGCCTGGACTGCTGGGGCTGTTGCAGGCCAACGAGGTGATCAAGCTGTTGCTCGGCATCGGCGAGCCACTGGTCGGGCGGTTGTTGCATGTCGATGCGCTTGGTCCGCGCTTCATGGAGTTGCGCGTTGCACCGGATCCGGACTGCCCGGCCTGTGGTGCCGGTGCGAGCCGCTGACGCAGGGGAAGTCAGGCTCAACGCCAGTCGAGAATTCCCCGCAGCGGTTGCACTTTGACCAGCTCACCCGGCTCGACCCTGCCGCGGTCGTGCTCAAGCACGATGAAACAGTCGGCTCTGGTCAATGAGCTCAGGATTCCCGAGCCCTGTTCACCGGTGCTGCGAACGGTCAAGCGGCCATTGGCGTCGGTCTCGAGAATCCCGCGCTGGAACTCGGTTCGTCCAGGGCGCTTGCGCAACGCTTCACTGGTCGGGACGTCGAAACACACCGGTGGCGTGACCGTCTCACCCATCAGGTAGCGAAGCGCCGGCCGGACGAACTGATACCAGGTTGCCAGTACCGAGACCGGATTGCCTGGAAGGCCGAACAGCGCGCAGTCATCAATGCGGCCAAACGCCAGTGGGCGGCCCGGGCGCATGGCAAGCTTCCAGAACTGCACCGTGCCGAGCCGGTCCATCAGCGTCTTGACATGGTCTGCCTCACCGACCGACACCCCGCCAGAGGTGACGATGACATCGGCTGACGCCGCCGCCATCCGCAACGCTGCCTCAAGCGCTTCCGGTTCGTCGCGCACCACGCCAAGATCGATGGTCTCAGCGCCGAGGCTCCGCAACGCCGCGTACAGGCTGTAGCGGTTGCTGTCGTAGATCTCGCCTGGCGCGAGCGGCTGCCCAGCGCTGCACAGTTCGTCGCCGGTCGAGAAGAACGCCGCGCGCAGTCGGCGTCGCACGCCGACCTCGATCAGCCCTGTTGAACCGAGCACACCAAGCTCTGCAACACCGATCGCAGTGCCGGCAGCAAGAATCCGCTCGCCGCGGGCGAGGTCTTCTCCAGCCTGGCGCACGTTCTGCCCGGTCTGCTGGCCCGGTTTCACGATCGCCTGCTCACCGTCGACCTGCACCTGCTCCTGCATCACGACAGTATCGGTATTGACCGGCATGCTCGCGCCGGTGGTGACGCGGATGCAGTCGCCGGGGCCGACCGGATCGGTATGGCGATGACCGGCCAGCGCCTTGCCGACAATCCGGAGACGTGCCGAGCCGTCGGGTTGCAGATCGGCGCCGCGGATTGCGTAGCCGTCCATTGCCGAGTTGACACTCGATGGAACATCAACAGTGGCAAGCACATCGTTGGCGAGCACACGGCCCAGTGCATCACGCAGCGGCACACGTTCGCTGGCGGTCATCGGGGTGAGCGTTGCGAGCACGTGTTCCCAGGCCTGGTCGAGTCGCAACGCGTTGGGGCTGCTGTCGTCACAACTGCGGCTCACGCCGGCGTGACCGGTCATTCTCACCCTCCCGTGACACTCATATGCCGGAAGATCACCGGCTGTTCGCGAATATTGAAGTCATGGCCACGCGGCTTGATCGCCATCGAGTCGATGATCGCCTGACGGAGTGCTGCCCGGTCGCCGGGGTTGCTACGCATCACCCGACGCAAATCGACCGAATGCTCCTGGCCGAGACAGAGCAACAGCCGCCCCTCAGTGGTCACGCGCACGCGGTTGCAGCTTTCACAGAAATTGTGCGTGTGTGGCGAAATGAATCCGACCCGCGTGTCGCTGCCCTGCAGGCGGAAGTAGCGGGACGGCCCGCCGGTCGTTTCGGTCGTTGGCAGCAGCGTGTAGCGGGTTTCGATGCGTTCGCGCACCTGATCGGACGACATGAACGACTCGGCACGGTCATGTGCGATCTCACCGAGCGGCATTTCCTCGATGAAGCTGATGTCCATGTCGCGGCTGGCGACGTAGTCGATCAGGTCGAGGATCTCGTCGTCGTTGCGTCCATGCATGGCGACGGTGTTGATCTTGATGCGTTGAAAACCGGCTTCCCGGGCAGCCTCGATGCCGTCGAGCACTTGCGTGAGATTTCCGGTGCGGGTGATCTGGTTGAACCGCTCGGCATCCAGACTGTCGAGGCTGATATTGATGCGCTTCACGCCGGCCGCGCGCAACGGTGCAGCCAGGCGCCGCAGTTGAGAGCCGTTGGTGGTCAGTGTCAGTTCGTGCAGCCCGGGCAGCGCGCCCAGCTGTTCGAAGAGCCACAGCACATTGCTGCGCACCAACGGTTCGCCGCCGGTGATGCGCAGACGGGTCACGCCGAGCTCGACAAAGCTGCGGCCGAGTTCGGCAATTTCCTCGAGCGTCAGGAGCCGTGCTCGGGGGAGAAACGTCATGTCTTCGCTCATGCAGTACACGCAGCGAAAATCGCAGCGATCGGTGACCGAAATCCGCACGTAGCTGACATGCCGGCCGAACGTGTCGATCAGCGCGGGGGGCGTGGTCCAGGATGCCTCGGTGCTGATCGGCGTGCTTGCATCGTCGGGTGAATTGCCGGACACCGCATTGTGCTGCATTGGCTTTCTCCCTACGGCGGTTGGAGTTTCCAGACACGACAGAGGCGTAAATCCTAGCATGCTGCAGCTCTGGCGTGCCATTGGCTGCCACTCTCACCCGCTTTCATGGTCTGTTTAAAACATGCTGTCAACGTCGTGTGCGGGTGACCCGCCAAGCAGGGCAAAGTCTGTAAGCGCAAAGCGCCCGACGAGGCGCAAGACCAAGTGCCGGCTAAACGACACGCCGCCCGGAATCGGGCAAATGTCACAGATTGGTCGACAGAATCGAATGAATCGGATAACGCCGGCGGGATATGACTGGGGCATGGTCGGCTTGCAACAGCATGGTCAAGCTTGGTTTTCAATGATCATGGTGTCTATTATTGACGTCGACAACGGTTTGGGGGATGTCGGGATATGCCAGCTTCCTTGAAGCTGGTTGTGAAGTCCGGGTAGTGGCTTGATTTTTCGGTCGCTGTCGTGTTGTTCTGAATAGTGAATTAAAACAGCCGGATAGCGCTGACGATGATCTCGAATACACGTGTCTGGTTGCACCACTCAGAAGACCGAAGACAAGACCCCTCGATGAGAAGAACAGTACGACAGGATTGCGTCGGCGTGCGTCGGCGATCTGGTCGGGTGCTCAGCCGTCTGGTCGCGTTGGCCGCCCTCGGCATAGCGACGCCGTCGATGGCCTCGACGGTCAGCCAGGATCTGACCGTCGAGGCCGGGCTCGCCTCGGCATTGACCATCGATTGCTCTCGCCCCCTTTCCATAGGGCGGATCGCACTACCGTCTGGCGCCCGCGGCGGTATCGCGTACCTGACCCTGAGTACGCTACCGGATCTCCAGGAGATCAACGTGGATACGGGGCTCGAGCAGGCGAATGCTGCCGTCACGATCCTCGGTGGTTCATCGAACGGTGGCTGCAGCATCTCCGGAGGGGTGCCGGGCACCTGTGTCAAGCCGGTGTCTCAGGATTTGGAGGACAACGGCTACGTTGTCACTCTCGAGCCCGCCGACGTGCTGGGTCTACCCGCTTCCGAGACCAGTGATACGCCATTCAGCAACTTCATCGTCTTTCGCGAACCCACGTTCCGTCAGCCAATCGAATTCGATGCCAACGGCGAGGCCAGCTTCGGCATCGGCGCCGGCATTACCATCAGGGACAACCTGACTACCACCGATTTTGGAGGCTTTGCGGCCGCCATCACCGTCACGATGGAGGATGTGGCGTGCCCGTGAGCACGTCCGTTTTTGAGGAAGCTCCATCTTATGTGACGCTGGAACCATGAAAAGTCAAACCACCGACTTCCTCGAGCGTCGTCAACGCGCCTTGTACATGGTGTCGTAGCACCCTGCTGACAATCTCTCTCTGTGGGTAACCGTTGAGTCTATACCCCCCAAAGTTCCGGCTTCACCACTGTCGAAGGCGTGTTCCCTCTTGTCCGTGCCACATCGACGAGCGCAGGACAGGATGATCAACCGGAACGAGTGCGCTGAATCTCAACATGCACTTTACATAGGCTTTTCCTCGATGGCGTAGACGTTGCGCGTCCCTATGGAACCGCTCGGCTCCACTGGGTCAAGCCGCGACCAGCGTTGAACGCACTTGGCTTGCCGCACAGGTACAAAACAAGGAGTCAATCTGGCACACTTTCATGGTATCGTTGTATTCAAGAGACACCGCTGTGGGGGGGGTAACACCCGTCAAACGGTTGGGAAGGCAGCAAGTGCAAAGCGCCACACGAGACACAAGCTCAAATGCCGGCCGAAAAACCCGCCGCGATGACCTGAGCGAAACGCCTGGCGCTTAAGTGCAACATGGATATCGACGCCTGCCTCGAATGCGGGTGTGCTGTGAAGGTGATTGCCTGTATCGGAGCTCCGCAGGTGATCCAGAGGATACAGAATCACCTGAATAAAAAAGGTTAATGCCAGAATGCATTTCGATTGCCCGAGAGTTGCTGGCCAACTGGACGGTTGGTTTGGCAGGGGTGCAGTTGCAGTGTCGGGCGAATCTCACCGATTGGTCAACAAAAATGACTGAAACGGCGCGGGAGTATGTAACAAGGTTGTTGAGTCAGTGACAGTTCCGAACTCGCGCATACATATCGATGGCTTGTAGATTGATAGCTGGCGAGGTTAGAGAAAAATTAAAAGTTGAACAGCGAGAATACCTCATCAAATTAATTATAGTAATATGCGTATTGTCGTGCGGGCACTGCACATGACAATTTGAGACAAGAATTCCTCCCTGTGGCGCTCCAGTTGATTAAAATGCGATCGACTTACGCCATGGAACATGATCCGCTGGTAGTTAAAGTTAATTGCTCAGCGTTTCTAAAAGGAGCAGCAGGTATGAAGAACCGTTGTAATGCGTTATCACTGACAGGCTTGTTGGTTCTCGCTTCTGCCCCCAGTGCATTTGCACTTGCGGGCACTTTGCCGAAGGGTGCGGAGGTCATTGGTGGCTCGGTAACAATCGACTACAGCGGTTCGACTGTCGACATCCATCAGCAATCCGCCCGTGCCGCCATCAATTGGCAGTCCTTTAACATCGGTCCCAATGCGGTGGTAAATTTCCATCAACCAGGCCGCAGTGCGGCTGCTTTAAACCGTGTGACTGGTTCAGATATCACACAAATTCAGGGGCGTTTATCGGCAAACGGACAGATTTTTTTAATTAACCCGAACGGCATTGTGTTTACACAAACGGCGCATGTTGACGTGGGCAGTTTGGTAGCCTCAACACTTGACCTCGATACCGATGCGTTCATGCGTGGTGATACACAGTATTTATTGGCTGGCGATAGTCCGAATGCGGTGATTAACCAGGGCCGTATTCAGACACAGGGCGCGGGCGGTACGGTGGCAATGATTGCTGCGCGAGTGCGAAATGCCGGCTCAATCGATACCCGTGGCGGTGTGACTGGACTAGCAGCCGGCTCCGAAGTGGTATTGGATCTTGGCGGTCGGGTCAATATAGAAGTGAGGCAGGGCGCCTTGGATGCATTGGTGGAACAAGGTGGCGCGATTCAGGCAGACAACGGGGTCGTTTATTTCACCGCCAACGCGGCAAATCGGCTCATGCGTACAGTGATCAATCACACCGGCGTGACCCAGGCGCGCTCCTTGTCAAACGGCCCGGGCGGTCAGATCGTCCTGCGCGGCGATGCGCCGGAGGGCAGTGATCAAATAGCGATTGCCGGCACTTTGGATGTTTCTGCGCCGAGCGCGCGCGGTGGACAAGTGATTGTAGAGGCTGCTCACATCACCCTCGCTCCTACGGCCCGGATTGATGCCACCGGGGGCAGCGGCGGAGGTGATGTGCTGATCGGTGGTGACTGGCAGGGTGGCGTTAATGTTGCCCGACGTGTATTCGACGACCCAAATGCTATTCGGCAAGCCACGACGGTAACCATGCAGGCGGGTGCCAGCATTGATGCCAGTGCCACGGTTGCTGGCGACGGCGGCACAATCGTGCTGTGGAGTGATGTCAGCAATCCGGCCTCGGTGACCAAGGTGGCAGGGCGATTGCTCGCTCGTGGCGGCCAAAATAGCGGTGATGGAGGGCAAATAGAGACCTCCGGCGCTACTTTGCGCATTGGTGATGTGAGTGTCAGCACTTTCGCCCCAGCGGGCACATCCGGCGAATGGCTTTTGGACCCCTTTGATTTTATTGTTGCTGCATCGGGCGGTGATATGACCGGCGCGGCACTCAGTGATCAATTGGCAGAGAACAACATCACGATTCTGACCGCTGATCCAAATCCACCCGGCGGCGAGCTGACACTGGTGGGCGCGTCGGGATCCAATGGCGATATCATCATTAATGATTCAGTGACCTGGTCGAGTGGTACGACGCTTACTTTGGATGCGCACAGGAATATCATCATCAACGAGCCCATTGACGCGAGTGCTGGAAGCGGTGGGAAGCTTGTTTTGAAAACACTCGACTCAACTGATTTACGGCGTATCACGATCAACGCGCCAGTGCAGTTGCAGGCAGGCGCCAACTTAACGATCAACGGTACAGGTTTCACCGTTATTACTGATCTTGACGAGATTGGTTTATCGGGTAATTTCGCCTTGGGAACATCTGTCGATTACGGTGGTAATGATTGGACGCCGATTGGGCGTTCAAAAGACCGTGGTGCCTCTGGCACACCGCCCACGGTCAGCGGTGATCCATTCAACGGATCATTCGAGGGTCTCGGCAACACCATCAGCAATTTGAACGTTGTTGCCGCTGAGTTTGACGGACAAGTTGATCGCAACCTAGGCTTTTTCGGCGTTACCAGTGCTGGTAGTCAATTCGCAAATATCGCTTTTGACAATGTTACTGTGACTGCGGATGTTGGTCGTGATACAAACGCTGGTGTTTTGTTGGGGACCGGGATCAATACACGTATTCATAATGTGCATGTTCGCAACAGCACAATTAACGACACCTTTGCCTCCGGTGGTCTGGTTGGAGAGCTGTACGACGAAGGGTTGATCTCGCAAATCTACAACAGTAGTGCAGACATCACAATCCGGTCAGCGAGTGCGAGTAGCTTCGGTAATGCCGGAGGGCTCGTTGGATTGGTCAGTGGTGATGCAAGCTCTCGACTGGAGATCCGTGATAGCCAAGCCACGGTCGATATCAAGAATTTGGATCTTACTAATAGTCGTCCCCAGCCTGGGATAGGCGGCTTGGTAGGTCGCACATCCGCCCTTCTGACCATTCTTAATAGCCAGGTATCTGGGCAGATCGAGCTGGGTGGTGACAGCAATCTGAGTAATGTGGGTGGTGTCGTCGGCTATGGCGAGCAACAGATGCGGATCTTCGATACTACTGCGAACGTAAACTTTGATCTCACCGGGGCAGATATAGGGAATATTGGTGGTCTTGTTGGTACGACCGAATTTGGAAAAGGTAGTGATCATGTCATTAGTCGCAGTGCGTCGACTGGAGATATAACGCTTAATGCCGTGTCGGGCTATGGCGTCGGCGGTCTGATTGGGCAGAGTTATGGCGGCATCAGCATTGAGGAGAGCTTTAGCAGCGGTGCTATTACGATTACGCACACAACTGATGGCTTTGGCGGTATCGGTGGTCTGGGTGGTTTCATCGACGGAAGTGTGGTGAACGCTTATTCTGTTGCGGATATCACAATTAATAATCCCGACGGCGGGACCTACGACATTGGTGGGTTAGTGGGTGGAATTGCGGATGGCGATATTGAAAACAGCTACTATGCCGGCAGCATATTCATTGATGACTTCAATACTGTAACTGGTATTGGCGCGCTGGCCGGCAGCGTTTTCGACGGCGACATTTTAAATTCCTTTTTTGACGCCACTCAAAACCCTGAATTTGCTGATGATGAGAACGCCCGCAGCACGGAGGGGCTCAGTCGCTTAGCCACATTCGAAGCTGCCGAATGGGACATTCAGTCAACGGCCAGCATGAGCTATGAGGGCTCACCACTGCCGGGGTTGCGGTTGTCGGAGGATGGCGAGGGGCCAGTTTGGCAGATCGGCGTCGTGACGCCTGAGGTGCAACCGCCACCACCACCGCCACCAGCGCCACCACCACCGCCACCGCCACCGCCGGTGCCAGAGCCAGTGGCGGCGCCTGCTGCGGCGCCGGCTTCACCGATTCGGACGTTTTTTGTGGTCGGGCGAGGAACGGTATCGGTGCCGGCATCTACGGTCTCGAATGCGACCAACAATGTGGTTAACCAAACGATGACGGGGCCATCCTGGGGGCTTGCCGATCAGTCTTATCCGCCCACGATGGCTCGACCCACGGTGGCTCCGTTGCCGCCGGTGGTCTCCACATTTGGCCCGCCAATCGGCGGCGCGCCGACCCCACCGGCGAGCAGAGTGCGTGTTGAATCTGCCGTAGCCGACGGGAGCTTAGGGAGTATGTATCACAGTAGTGGGCTAGGTGGTGGTGGGCTGTTCCTTAGTCCGCCACCACCTGCACCGACGGGTGGCTTGGGCGGCATGGGGAACACCACTAACACGACCGTCGGCGATGTTGGCGAAGAGGGCTTGTGATGAGGCGCAGTTACCAGGGGTTTGGGGTCTTATTGCTCGGTCTCATTGGGGTTGGCGCAGTGGCACAGGTGCAAGCGCAGGTTCCGTTGCCACCGGATGTTGGTGATATTTTGCAGGAGCGGCGTGAAGCGCCTGAAATGCCGCAGGTCAGTGCGCCGCTGGAAATCGAGACGCCGGTGCTGCAGCCGGTTGAGCCTGGCGGGCCGACGGTGCGGTTGCAGGCGATCGAGCTGACCGGGAATACCGTCTTTACAACGGAGATCCTGCTTGGCGAGCTTGGTGAGATTGCTGGGATGGAGGTCGATCTTGCGGGATTACGGGCACTCGCCGATCAATTGATGGCGTTTTATCAGCGCCAGGGCTATCTCTTTGCAACGGTGTTTTTGCCAGCCCAAACGGCAGATGAGGGCCGAGTCCGAATGGATATCATCGAGGGGCAATTCGGGGTTGTCGAGGCCAGTGGAGACGATGCTCGGCTGGTGGCAGGCACCAATCAACGCCTTTCTGTGCTGACGCCAGGCGATGTGATCACAAGTAACGCGCTCGAGCGGACCACCTTGTTGCTTGAGGATCTCCCTGGCCTTGCAATTGAGCCGGTTATTCGGCCGGGCGAGCAATTTGGCACGGGTGATTTGCAGATCAACGTCTCCCTGGAACAGCCGTATGCGTTTCAGTTGGGTCTTGATAATCATGGCAATCGCTACACGGGTTATCATCGTGTCAGGTTCGATGCCCAGGCTAACAGTCTGATTGGATTTGGTGATCAGCTTAGCCTGCGTACTTTGTATTCGGAGGAAGACTTTCTGCTCGGCAGCCTCACCTACAGCCGCCCGCTGGGACGCGATGGCCTAAGGGTCACGGCCTCATATGCCTACACCAGCTATGAGCTGGGTCGTGATTTCAGTGCGCTGGGTTTTGAAGGCCGTGCTGAAATCACCAGCCTCGGGCTGAGTTATCCTTTGATCAGGTCTGAGGCGCTCAACCTCACTTTGGCCAGTTCGCTGCAATATAAAGATCTTGAAGACCGCGCGCCTGATCGTGATGACAACAAAACCAGCCGCAGTCTTCCTGTCAGCCTCAGTTTTGATCGGCGTGATCGCTTTGGTGGTGGTGGTTTGTGGTTTGGGTCGTTGAGTGTAATGCCAGGAGAGATCGGGCTTAGTGAAGCCCAACGTGCCGAGGACGTGCTGGGTATCCATGGCAGCTACGCGGTTTTTAACCTTGATTTGATTCGGGTTCAGGCACTACCCATCGATGCCTTAAGCCTCTATGCCCGCTACAGCAGCCAATGGGCGGATAGCAACCTCGACTCCTCTGAGAGCTTCAGCCTTGCTGGCCCAACGGGCGTGCGCGCCTATCCAGTTGGTGAAGTTAGTGGTGACGAAGGCTGGCTGGCTCAGACAGAGCTGCGCTATCGCTACGGAATGTTCGCGCCGTATGTTTTCTACGACATTGGCAGTGTGACAAGCCAGCCCTCCACCACGTTGGCCGGCGCAGGAATTGGCACGCGCCTGAACTACCAGCGCTTGACGTTGGATGCCGGTGCCGCTTGGCGCACCCGCGGTGATCGCCCCGCTGATTTGAACGAATCAGATCAGCGGCCGAGGGCGTGGTTTTCGGCAACGCTCGCCTTTTGATGAGCCGTCGTTAAGCTCAGCAGCACCATTATCGCAGCGATCGGTAATCGAAATCCGCATGTCGCTGACGTGCGGTCTGAATGAATCGATCAGCGGGGGGTGTGCAGCCGGATATCTCGGTGGTGGTCGCCATGCCTCCCTCGTCGGGTGAATTGTCGGACACCGCATTGTGCCGCATTGGCTTTCTCCCGACGGCCGTTGGGGTTTGCAGACACTGCAGAGGCAAGAATCCGGCATGGTGCAGCTCTGGCGTGCCATTGGTGACCGCCACCGCCGAAGGCGTGTCCGTGTCATGCGCGCCACATCGACGAGCACAGGACAGGATGGTCAATCGGGATGAGTGTCACCGTCGCCCGAGGGGTGCCCCTCGGGTCGCTACGTGATGTGCTAATGAACGATCAAATGCAGTTGCCCCAGGTCGCTCCCCATCGGGCAAGGTTGCATTTTGCTATCGTCTCGCCGCCCGCAGCGCCTTCAAGCTCATCATCTGATAAATCGTCGGGGCGTGGTGGAATCACCAGGTGAAAGACATTATCGGTGTTTTCCACCGCATGAATGGTGATACCGTCTGGAATATCGATTCCTTCCTTCTTCAGTGTGCCTACCGGGTCGGCGATGAGTTGCTGCTTGAAAGCCTCATCCGCCCAGCACTTGGCGATGATCTGTTGGTATTGCTGAGTTTGATCGTTCATTTGATTCCCCATAGGATTTGAGTTTGCGCTTGGATGTGAATAGACGTTATGCAAACAGCGCCCGGTTCCAAGAGTGTTTGTCGCTGATTGCTCATGGTTGGCCCCCACAGACGATAAGCGAGAGGCATAGTCCGGTTTGTTTGGTCACCACTAAGCGTTGAAGATGCTAGGCTTACGCATACCGGCACCATGCTGCGCTGTCCAAGCCAGGCGGTTGCGGCTGCCGTCCGTACCCACGCACATGCTCGAGCTTGACTGACCCGCATCGCTTCCCGTTATGGCAACCAGTCTGTGAATGATGCCGAAATACGGAGTTTTGTGGTAGTAGGCAGCTTCCCTCGTCGGGTGAATTGCCTGACACCGCATTGTGCCGCATTGGCTTTCTCGCTACGGCCGTTGGGGTTTGCAGACACTGCAAAGGTAAGAATCCGGCATGTTGCAGCTCTGGCGTGCCATTGGCTACCATCACAGTCCTTCAGTTCCGGTTTCACCACTGTCGAAGGAGTGTTCCCACTTATGCGCGCCACATCGACGAACGCAGGATCGGAGCATGACGACCAATCGACGTTGCCAGGTCTTTTTGAATCCGCTGTTTTTGAGGATCCTTGCCTCGACCTGCCTGAGCGGTGTTACATCCGCACGGCGCCGGACCCCGGGCCGTTGCCACGCCTCCTGTATCTGAACCAGCCGCTGTGCCGCGCGCTTGGCCTCGATCCGGACGCACGCGATGCAGAAGGCTGGGCGGCGTTGCTGTCCGGTCATGAAGCGGCGCGTCAGGGCGTGTCTGACCATGCTGACGCGGTGGCGCTTGCCTACGCCGGGCACCAGTTTGGCCATTTTTCGCCGAGTCTTGGTGATGGCCGTGCCCACTTGCTCGGTGCATTGCGTGATGCGCTGGGTCGGCTGCATGCCGTGCAGCTGAAGGGCAGTGGTCGCACGCCGTTCTCGCGCGGCGGTGATGGTCTGGCGGCGCTGGGGCCGGTGTTGCGCGAGTACCTGATGAGCGAGGCCATGCATGCGCTCGGTGTGCCGACCACGCGCGCGCTTGCGGTCGTCACCACCGGGCGCAGCGTGTATCGCGAGACCGCGCAACCCGGCGCCATTCTGACGCGGATTGCACGCGGTCTGTTGCGGGTGGGGACGTTCGAATACTTTGCTGCGCGTGGCGATACTGCGGTGGTGGAGGCGCTGGTTGCGCACGCGCTGCGTCATCTTCACTCCGATCATGACGGTGCAGCCAACCCGGCACTGGCGTTACTCGAGGCGGTGGCTGCGGCGCAGGCCGAGCTGGTCGCGCACTGGATGTCACTTGGCTTCATCCACGGCGTGATGAATACCGACAACGTCGCCATCAGTGGTGAGACCATCGACTACGGGCCGTGTGCGTTCATGAACGCGCACGACGCTGCCACCGTCTACAGCGCCATCGATCATCAGGGGCGTTATGCCTACGGCAATCAGCCGGCGATTGCCCAGTGGAATCTGGCCCGCTTTGCCGAAGCGCTGCTGCCGGTCTTCCCGGGCGACCGCGATCAGGCGCTGGCCGAGGCAAGCGCGGTCGTCACCGGCTTTGCCGATCGCTACGAGCGCGCCAGGTTGGCGCGGTATCGTGCGAAGTTGGGGCTGTCCGGCGCAGAGGCTGATGATGCGGCACTGATCGATGCGCTGTTGGAGAGCATGCGTGTCGGTGCTGCCGATCATACGCTGGTCTTTCGGCGGCTCGCCGATCTGCGAGCCGACCCGAGTGCTGAAGCCAAGTGGCTGGCGCTGTTTGGCGCCGGTGCTGGTGCCAGCGACTGGCTGACACGTTGGCGTGAGCGCAGCGGCCCGCCCGACGCTGCTGCTGCGGCTGCGATGCGCGGCGTCAGTCCGGCGCTGATTCCGCGTAATCACCACGTCGATGCGGCGTTGCGCGCCGCTGTGGAGGAGGGGGATTTTTCGCAGTTCGAGCGGCTGCAATCGGCCTGCAGCGACCCCTTCAAAGACCGCCCGGCGTTTGCCGATCTGTGCGCGCCGCCGCCGCCGGGAGGTGATATCCGCAACACCTTCTGCGGCACCTGACCTGGCGCAGCAGCGTCAGTGCTTGCCGAGGTCGTCGAGAATCGGGCAGTCGGGACGTTGATCGCCATGGCAGCTGTCGAGCAGCGCACACAGCGTGTTGCGCATGTTCTCCAGTGATGCAATGCGGGCGTCGAGCGCTGCAATATGCGCTGTGGCGAGTGCCTTGACGTCGGCGCTGGCGCGCTGCCGATCCTGCCACAACGTCAGCAGCTCTCCGGTCTGCTCGAGCGTGAAGCCAAGCTCGCGAGCGCGTCGGATGAAGTGCAGCATGTGCAGGTCGGTGTCGTTGTAGATGCGATAGCCGGCGGTGGTGCGCGTCGGCGCCGGCAGCAGGCCGATCGACTCATAGTAGCGAATCATCTTGGCAGAGATTCCCGACGCCGCCGCAACCTGGCCGATGGTCATCATTGCGCGCGCTGCCTGCCGAGTGGTGGGCTGAACCGTCTAAGCCGCAGCGCATTACCGACCACGCTGACACTCGACAGCGCCATTGCCCCGGCCGCCAGCACCGGTGAGAGCAGAATCCCCAGCACCGGATAGAGGAGCCCGGCGGCGACCGGGATCAACGTGGTGTTGTAGGCAAATGCCCAGAACAGGTTTTGCCGGATGTTGCGCAGCGTGGCCCGTGACAATGCCAGCGCATTCGGGAGATTGCGCAGATCCCCCGACATCAGCACCACATCGGCACTATCGATTGCGATATCGGTGCCGGTGCCGATCGCGACGCCGACATCGGCCTGCGCCAGTGCCGGAGCGTCGTTGATGCCGTCACCGACGAACACCGTCCCGCCGCTGCGCTGCAGTTCCCGAACCGCGGTGATTTTGTCTTCCGGGCTCAGCTCCGCCTGCCAGCTGTCGACGCCGAGCTGCTCGGCGATTGCTGCCGCCGTACCCTGGTTGTCGCCGGTGAGCATCACCACCTGCAGCCCTTGCGCACGCAGCGTGGCAACTGCTTCGACGCTGCCTTCCTTGATTGGATCGGCGACCGCGATCAATGCCACAGCTCGGCCGTCGACCGCTGCGTAGAACGGCGACCGGGCCTGCCTTGCGAGGGCAGCACTCTGTTCGGCAAAGGCGTTGACGACCAGTCCCAGCCGTTGCATGTAGCGTAACGAACCGATCTGCACATGGTGACCGTCGACACGGCAGTCGATGCCTTCACCGGCAATTGCCTCGAAATCCTCCGGTGCCGGCAGGTCTCCGCAGCGTTCGCGGGCTGCGGCATTGACCGCCTGCGCAATCGGATGCTCGGAATGCGCCTCGGCGGCGCCGACGAGGCGCAGCATGGCGTCAGCGTCGCCGTCCGGGCAGATGAAATCGGTCATCACCGGACGCCCCTCGGTGAGGGTGCCGGTCTTGTCCATCGCGACAATCCGCGCATCACGCAGCGTCTGCAGCGCCGTGCCGTGGCGGAACAACATCCCGAGTTCGGCGGCCTTGCCGGTGCCGACGACGATCGACATCGGCGTCGCGAGCCCCATGGCGCAAGGGCAGGCGATGATCAGCACCGCAACCATATTGACCAGCGCCAGGCTCAGTGCCGGTTCCGGTCCGAACACCAGCCAGACGGCAAAGGTGACCAGCGCTGCGACGATTACCACCGGGACGAACCAGGCGGTGACGCGATCGACCAGTGCCTGAATCGGCAGCTTGCTGCCCTGCGCTTGCGCGACCAGATCGACAATCCGCGCCAGCACCGTGTCCTTGCCGACGCCGGTGACCGAAACGCGGAGCGCGCCGTCACCATTCAGCGTGCCACCGACCACCGTGTCTCCCTGCTCGCGACGGCGCGGCAGCGGCTCGCCGGTGATCATCGACTCGTTGACATGACTGCTGCCGCTCAGCACAGTCCCGTCGATCGGAACCGACTCGCCCGGGCGGACCAGCACGATGTCGCCACGCTGCACCTCGGCGACCGCGACGTCGACCAGCTGGCCATCGCGCTCGACCCGCGCGATCGGTGGTTGCAGCGCGAGCAGCCGGCGAATCGCTGCACCGGCGCGGCCCTTGCTGCGTGCTTCGAGCAGTCGCCCGAGCAGCACCAGCGTGATGATGACGGCTGCCGGTTCGTAATAGATGTTGGCAGTGCCTTCAGGAAGGATTCCGGGCGTAAAGGTAGCGACCACCGAGTATCCGTAGGCTGCAGACGTTCCGAGCATGACCAGCACATTCATGTCCGGCGTGCCACGCCGTAGTGCAGGTAGGCCGTGGCGGTAGAACAGCATCCCCGGGCCAAACTGTACCAGGCTTGCCAGGACGAACAGCGTCAGCAGCAACGGCAATTCACCGATCGTGGTGTGGAGCCAGTGGTGCATGCCGGGTATCAGGTGGCTGCCCATTTCCAGCAGGAAAATCGGCGTGGTGAGGATGGCTGCAGTCACTGTGCTGCGGCGTAGTGCCGCGTCGGGCTGTTCGGCGTCATCGGTCCGGGCATCGCCCTGATCGGGCAGGGGGGTCGGGTAGCCGGCCTGATCGAGCGCCCGGCAGACGCTGGCGGCATCCACGGCACCAGCGAGCACGTCGACCTGCGCTTCGCCGGTGGCGAGATTGACCGTTGCACGCACCACGCCGGGAACCTGCAGCAGCGCCCGCTCGGCCTTGCTGACGCACGACGCGCAGTGCAGATTGCCGGGGCGCAGACGCAGCGTCTGCAACGCGACATCGAACCCGGCTTCCCTGACCGCAGTCGGCAAGGCAGTGGCACTCGCACCGGCGCCGAGCACGACCTGCGCCTGATGATTGGCCAGGTTCACCGTTGCCGATTCGACGCCATCAGCCGCCTCGAGCGCTGTTTCCAACCGCCGGACACACGAAGCGCAGTGCATTCCCTGAACAGTGAATCCCAGCGACGTCCGGTGATCTGTGCCATCCGGCACCGGGAGCGATGACACGTCGGTCATGGTGATTTCCTCGATTGACATTGAGACCAGTCGTCACTGTATAAACCCTGACATCGTGTCAAGGTCAACCGTTCCAGAGCGCGCGATGTGCCGGCAGCCCGAGAACCGCAGTCGGTACGCGATACACGCTTCAGCAATGACAGTTGATGATGACATGCGTAAACTCGTCCTGTTTCGGGATGCAAAAGGTCAGAGGTTGATGAGTCCGAGCAGTGATCGCGCCGGCGCAGTGCCTGATCGGGTGCTGGAGTTCAGGGGCCGTATGATGAGCCTGACCGTGCTGCAGGTGCTCAGCCTCGACGTCGATGCAGTGGCTGCAGCGCTCGCCGAGCGTTGCCGATCGGCGCCGCAGCTGTTCCGCAATCTGCCGGTGCTGATCGACCTCGAAGCCTGTGGCGCGGGCGGTGATCTGACCGCGCTGCTGGCGTGTGTGCGCCGCGCAGGCTTGTTGCCGATCGGTGTGCGTGGAGATGCCGCGATCTGGCGCGAAGCCGCCGATCACGCCGCGATCAGTTTCTTTGCGATCGACGCCGGACGCACTGACCCGGCTCCGCTGGCAGAACGTCCTGATGCCGCGGCGGCGCCGGAACCAAGACCCGACTCCCCGTCCGAAACGGCCGGGGAGAGTGCATCGCGAGACGCAGGCAGCCGCCCCAACCTGCTGGTCGAACATCCGGTACGTTCCGGTCAGCAGGTCTACTCGCCTGCCGGTGATCTGGTCATCGTCGGTGATGTTGGCGCCGGTGCGGAAGTGCTGGCGCGAGGGAATGTGCATATCTACGGTACCTTGCGCGGGCGTGCGCTGGCCGGTGTGCATGGCGATCGGCAGGCGCGCATCTTCTGCCGCCGTTTCGACGCCGAAATGGTGTCGGTGGCCGGCGTCTACGCGGTCACCGATCAGTTTGGACGCGATGTGGTCAACCAGCCGGCGCTGATCTCGCTGGAGGCGGGCGCAGAACGACTGGCGATCAAGCGGTTCTGACAGTGCTCCGCCCCGTTGTGGGGCGTGTTGCAGAGGAGTGGATTCGTGGGAAAAATCGTGGTGGTTACCTCAGGGAAAGGAGGTGTCGGCAAGACGACGACCAGCGCTGCGCTGGCAACCGGTCTTGCGCGTGCCGGTCACAGCACGGCGGTGGTCGATTTCGACGTGGGGTTACGCAATCTTGATCTCATCATGGGTTGCGAGCGGCGTGTGGTCTATGACTTTGTCAACGTCATCAACGGCGAGGCGACGCTGACGCAGGCGCTGATCCGTGACAAGCGCTACTCGAACCTCGACATCCTTGCCGCGTCGCAGACGCGCGACAAGGACGCCCTCACCGAAGAAGGCGTTGCGACGGTGCTGGGTGAGCTGGCCGAGACACACGACTACGTCGTTTGCGATTCGCCCGCCGGCATCGAGCGTGGCGCGCTACTCGCGCTCCACCACGCCGACGAGGCGGTTGTGGTCACGAACCCCGAGATTTCCTCGGTGCGCGATTCCGACCGCGTTCTCGGTCTGCTGGCGAGCAAGTCACGGCGTGCGATCGAAGGCGGTGAGCCAGTGCGCGAGTGGCTGTTGCTGACCCGGTACATGCCCGAGCGGGTCGGTCGCGGTGAAATGCTCAGTCTTGACGATGTCAAGGATATTCTTGGCATCGAGGTGCTGGGCGTCATTCCCGAATCGAGCAGTGTTCTCAACGCCTCCAACTCCGGCGTGCCGGTCATTCTGCAGGATGAGTCGGATGCCGGAAAAGCCTATGACGATGCCGTTGCGCGTTTTCTTGGCCAGTCGCGCCCGCTGCGATTCCTGACCGCGCCGAAGCGCGGGCTGTTCAGTCGACTGCTGGGGGGAAGATGATCAACCTGCTGAATTATTTTCGCAGCCGCCGGGCTGCTGCCGACAGTACGGCAGCCGGTACCGCTCGGCAGGCCAAGGAGCGGCTGCAGATCCTCGTTGCGCGTGATCGCTCCGGCATTGCCCGCCGTGATTACATGCCGGCACTGCAGGAAGAGATTCTTGCAGTGATCCGGAAATATGTGGAGGTCGATCAGGATGCGGTACAGATCCAGTTCGACCGGCACGACGATTGCGAGATCCTCGAGGTCAATGTCACGCTGCCGGAGCCGGATGCACCCGCGACTGAGGGAGATGAACTGCGACGGCGTTCCTGACGCCGATCGTGATCAGGCAGCGTCCTTCCAGCGGCGGATGGTTGCGAACACATCGACAGGATTGCCAAGTCTCCGGCCAGCGCGTTGTTCGGCCGCCTTGCGAACACTGGACTCGGCGCTGCGCAGAAACGGATTGGTCGCCAGTTCGTCAGCGAGGCTTGACGGGACGGTCTGCTTCCCGGCGGTACGCAACGCAGCAACCGCTTCGATGCGCGCCAACAGCGCCGGGTTGTCGGGTTCGACAGCGCCGGCAAAGCGCAGGTTGGATTGCGTGTACTCGTGAGCACAATACACCAGCGTCTCAGGCGGCAGGGCTGCGAGCTTGCCGAGCGACTGGTGCATCTGGGCATGTGTTCCTTCGAACACTCGCCCACAACCGCCGGCGAATAACGTATCGCCGCAGAACAACACACCACCGCCATGGTAGGCAATATGGCCAGCGGTATGCCCCGGCACATCGATGACGGTGAATGACTGATCAAGCCCCTCCGGGCTGACTTCGTCGCCCTCGCGAAGTGCATGCCCGCAAGCCGGAATCCGCTCGCCGGCGGGGCCGTGGACCTGTGCCTGCGGCCAGCGCTCGAGCAGCCGAGTGATGCCGCCGACGTGATCACCGTGATGATGCGTCACGAGAATATCGGTCAACGTCAGGCCGTCGGCGTCGAGCCGCTCGATCACCGGTCCGGCATCGCCCGGGTCAACCACCGTTGCAAGTGGCGCATGCGCGGCCTGCAGCAGCCAGATATAGTTGTCGTTGAATGCGGGGATTGCAGAGATTGTCAGCATCGTTCGGACCCTCCGTCAGTCCCTTCAGGATAAATCACCACCAGCTCCACATGCCAGCACACCGGCTCGGTCGGAGCGACATGGTCCGGTCAACGAGCGCTCGGAGCGAAGGCCGCAGATGAACATGCGCACGAAAACGATCACGATACACAGCGACGGAGCCTGCCGCGGCAATCCGGGTCCCGGTGGCTGGGGAGCGGTGCTGCGTTGTGGTGCGCATGAGCGCACACTGAGTGGCGCCGAGGCGCAGACGACCAACAACCGCATGGAACTCACCGCCGCAATCAGGGCGCTGGAGGCGCTGACCCGGCCATCCGAGGTGGTCTTGATTACCGACTCGGAGTATCTGCGCAAGGGTATGACCGAGTGGCTGGCGGCCTGGAAACGTCGCGGTTGGCAGACAGCGAGTCGTAGTCCGGTCAAGAATGCCGATCTGTGGCAGCAACTCGATGCGCTGGCGCAGCGCCACCAGGTCGAGTGGCGCTGGGTTCGTGGCCACAGTGGTGACCCCGGCAACGAACAGGCCGACGCGCTGGCCCGCGCAGCGATCGACGCGCTGGGGCAGCGTGGCTGAATCGGCGATTCAACCGAGTCAAAACCGAGTCAAGCAGGAGTCACACCATGCGTTGTGTCGTTCTGGATACCGAAACCACCGGCCTGGAAACCCGTGACGGCCACCGCATCATCGAAATCGGTGCGGTCGAACTGCGCAACCGCCGCCGCACCGGTCGCCACTTTCATCAGTATATTCAACCGGATCGCGAAGTCGACGCGGGCGCGCTGGCGGTGCATGGTATCGACAACGCCTTTCTGGCCGACAAGCCGCGGTTTGCCGACATCGCCAGCCAGTTCGTCGAGTTTGTCCAGGACGCCGAGCTGATCATCCACAATGCCGCCTTCGACGTCGGCTTTCTCGACCACGAATTCGGCCTGCTCGGCAACGGAACGCCGGCAATCGGTGCCTTGTGCGCCGAGATCACCGATACGCTGGCGATGGCCCGGCAGCTCCACCCCGGTCAGCGCAACAGCCTCGACGCCCTCTGCAAACGCTACGGTATCGACAACAGCGAACGGACGTTGCACGGCGCGTTGCTCGACGCCGAGATCCTCGCCGATGTCTATCTGGCGATGACCGGCGGCCAGGTCACGCTGCTGCTGGGCGGCGATGACGACATGCTGCAAGGTGCCGGCGGGGCGGCCGGTGCAACGCGTCGCGTCCTGTCGGAAGGGCGGCCACGGCTGCGCGTCATCGAGCCGGATCCGGACGAACTGGCGGCGCATGCCCACTGGGTTGCCCGGCTCGACGACGCGCTGGGTGAGCCCTGTGGCTGGCATCGGCTGCGCGCCCTGCCGGCAGACGATGAGATGCGGTCATGAGGGTGGTGCGTGCGATCAGCTTCGATCTTGATGAAACACTCTGGAGTCTCGATCAGGTGATTGAACGCGCCGAGCAGCGGACGCGTGCGTTTCTGATCGAACAGCTGCCGGCCGTGGCTTCGCACTGGGGTGACCAGGGTGTCGTCCACTTGCGCCAGCAGGTACTTGCCGAGGCTCCGGATATCGCGCATGACGTCGGCGAAATCCGCCGCCGCGTCCTGCGGCGGCTGGTGGTCAGTCTGGGTGCGCCGGAGCAGCTCGCCGACCAGGCATTCACGGTGTTTCTCGATGCCCGTCATGAGGTCAGGGTGTTCGACGCGACGCGGCCGCTGCTGGACACGTTGCGGCAGCGCTATGTTCTGCTGGCGCTGACCAACGGCAATGCCGACGTCGACCGTATCGGCATCGGCCATTATTTCAAGGCGGCGTTGTCAGCCGCCGACGTCGGTGCGGCAAAACCGTCGGCTGCGATGTTCAACGCCGCGTTGCAGGCTGCCGGCACCGACGTCGACGGGCTGATTCATGTCGGCGACGATCCGGAAACCGATGTGTTCGGTGCGGCGCGTCGTGGAATCCGCGCCGTCTGGCTGAACCGCGATCGTCGGCCGTGGCCGCAATACTTGCCACCGGTGGCGCATCATTGCATCGAGCGTCTGGAACAACTGCCTGCGTTGCTGCAGGCAAGCGGGAGGACTGCAGACCATGGCTGATGTGCCTGTTGTGCGATTTGGTGTGATCGTCGTCGGTGACGAGATTCTGACCGGAAAGCGGGTCGATCGTCATCTTGGCAAGGTGATCGAACTGCTCGCCGAGCGTGGGCTGGAACTCGCCTGGGCACGGTACGTGGGTGATGACCACGCTGAATTGACCCGGCAGCTTGCCGAAACCATGGCGGGTGATGCCAGCGTGCTCTGTTGTGGTGGGATTGGCGGCACACCTGACGACCGTACCCGACAGGCGGCGGCAGCGGCCGCCGGCGTCGAACTCGCCGTTCACCCCGAGGGCTGGCAATTGCTGCTCGAGCGTTTCGGCGAGCACGACGCGCAGCCACGCCGAGCGATGGTCGAGTTCCCGGCCGGCGCCACGCTGATCCCCAACCCGGTCAATCAGATTCCCGGGTTCACCGTCGGCCGGCATCACTTCGTCCCGGGGTTTCCGAACATGGCGTGGCCGATGCTGGAATGGGTACTTGATACGCTTTACGCCGCGTCGCACGCGCGCGGCCGGCGGGTGGACTGGGCGCGCCGCGTGGTCGGCGTCCGGGAAAGTGAATTGACACCACTGCTCGAGCGCTGGACCGAACGCTACCCGACGCTCAAGGTGTCATGCCTGCCGCGTTGGTGCCCACCGGCGTTCGAACTCGAACTTGGCTTGCGCGGTACGCCTGCCGATGTCGCGGACGCAAGCGTTGCAGTGCTCGCCGATCTCGATGCCGCTGGCTACCAGCATGGGCCGGTCGCGGGAGAACATCCTGCCGACAGTTGATTGGCTGACTCGCCGCGGGGTGGCCACACTGTGATGCGGCCACCCCGGGGTTGATAGCGAGGTTGCTGCGCTCACCCGGCAGCGCGAAATGCCGGCACGCCAATCAACGGCATATGCAGATAGAAGGCGAACACCAGGTAGGCAACCAGTCCCGTTGCCACGGTGATTCCGGTTGCGACCAGCGTCGGCGCTGGCCCGGCTACGCGTGGGCGACGGCGCGAAACGGCAAACAGCACCACAGCCCAGATCAGAAACGCGCCGAACAGGATGAGATCGCCGAGGCGGCCATTGACGATCAGATGCGAGAAGGCCCAGGTCTTGACTGCCAGCACCATCGGATGGGCAAGCTTTTCCTTGATATGATTGGCGGGAATGTACGCCGCAGCGAGCAGGATGAAGGCAACGATCATCAGCAATGCGACCAGGTGCTGGATCCAGAACGGCGGGAACCACAGCCAGGTCGGGTTCTGGCGCGTGTCCGCCCAGCCGATGATCAACAGCGCGAGGCCGGCCAGCGAAACCACCGCATACAGCACCTTCCACGACATCTCGCCACGGCGGGCGATGAAGTCGGTGCGCCAGCCGTCGGCAAAGACCCGAACCGAGTGCATGCCGAGAAACAGGACCAGACCAATCAGTAACAAGAGCATGATGCAGGAGACTCCATGGCAGCGTGAACGACAGGACCGACCGCCTGGACGCTGCCGATCGCGCCCTGCATGCGGCAACCTGCCCGGGACCGTTCAGACCGGCGTGTCGGGAACAACGCGTCGTGACGGTGTCAAAACGGTATGATACCCGTCACGCTGACTGTGAACAGCCCGATTCCCTCAGTTCGGTCCGGACTGTACGGAGTGCGAGACGCGAATGGCGATCACGATCGAACAACTTCAGTCGGCCAGACGACGCCTGGCGGGAGCGGTGCGTTGCACGCCGCTGCTGTCCGCTCCAGCGCTCGATGCACTGGCTGGGCGGCGGGTACTGGTCAAGGCCGAGTGTCTGCAAATCACCGGCTCGTTCAAACTGCGTGGCGCCTGGGCTGCGCTCTCGGCGCTGCCTGCCGAAGTGCGCGTGCACGGTGTGGTTGCGTACTCCTCGGGCAACCATGCGCAGGCGGTTGCCTATGCGGCGCGGTGTTTCGGCGTGCCGGCGGTGATCGTCATGCCTGCTGATGCGCCGGCGCTAAAAATCGATCGGACCCGAGCACTTGGCGCCGAGGTTGTGCTGTACGACCGCGCCACCACGGTGCGTGAAACGCTCGGCGAGTCCTTGTGCGCCGAACGTGGTATGACCTTGATCAAACCGTACGACGCGGTCGAAACGATTGCCGGTCAGGGTTCGGTGGGGCTGGAACTGGTCGAGCAACTCGCCGATGTTGGTGTCGACAACGCCGATGTGCTGGTGTGTTGCGGTGGTGGCGGGCTCGCCGCGGGTATTGCCACGGCGTTTGCCCACCTCGCCCCGGGGTTGCGGGTACGCCCTTGCGAGCCGGCGGGATTTGACGATACTGCGCGGTCGCTGGCTGCCGGCACCTGGCTGGAGAACGCCGCTGGTGTCGAGTCGCTCTGCGATGCCTTGTTGACGCCAACACCGGGAGCGCTGACGCTGCCGGTGCTGCTCGCACATGCTGGTCCGGGCCTTGTGGTGTCTGATCAGGACTGTCTGCGGGCCATGGCCGCTGCTGCGACAACGCTCAAGCTGGTGCTCGAGCCGGGTGGTGCAGCCGCGCTTGCGGCCGCGCTGTCGAGTGATGCGGATCTCGACAGCGATCCGGTTGTGGTGATTGCCAGTGGCGGCAATGTTGACCCGGCGCTGCTTGCCAGGGCGTTGTCGTTGCCTGCGGGTTGAACACGGACAGGTGGATGGTGCCATTTGTCCGCCCTGTGGCATGCTCGGATCGATGGTCGGTCTGCCCCGCCAGATCGGCAACGCACATTCGACGCATGCCGTATCTGTACCCAGAAAGCACAAACAGCAAGGGGGTGTCATGAGTGAGCAGACCTGCGTCATCGTGGCCAATCAGTCTCGAGCACGGTTCTTTTCGATGCCGGCGCGCGCCGGTGCGCTGACCGAGTTGCACAATCTTGTCCACCCGGAGGCGCGCCTGCACGAGCGCGACCTGTCGCGTGACCGTGCTGGTCGGACTTTCGAGAGCGCGAACGATGCACGCAGCGCCATGGAGCCCCGGCAGACGGCGAGTGCGCGCGAGGCCGAGCGGTTTGCGGCCGACCTCGCCGACGAGATCGAGCGCCACTGCCAGCAGACAGCGTGTCGACGTCTCGTTGTCGTCGCGCCGCCTCGGCTGCTTGGGTTGTTGCGGCCGCGTTTTGGTACTCAAACGCGTGCCGTGCTCTCACGCGAAATACAGAAAGATTTCGCCAACATTGCCAATCCGTTGTTGCTGCGTAAGCGGCTGCCCGGCTGGCTGTAAACGGTCTGCCGGTCGCCGCCCGCAAGCTTGCCGCTGCGGGGGGAGATCCGGAGAGTGGAGTGCGTGAATGATTCAGCAATCAGCAATCGACATCGAGCGGGTGCGCGATCGCCTGCTTCGTGGTGAGGCGTTTGGCAGTGACGAGGCGCTCGGCGCCGATGAGCGCGAGACGTTGATGGCGCAGATCGGCAAGGCGCTGCGCGAGCAGGATGCGGTCCTGGTCGCGCACTACTACACGGCTGCGGACATTCAGCGTGTCGCCGATGCGACCGGTGGCGTGGTCTCGGATTCGCTCGAAATGGCGCGTTTCGGTTATCAGCACCCTGCGTCGACGGTGGTCGTCGCCGGTGTCCGTTTCATGGGCGAGACGGCGAAGATTCTCAGTCCGGACAAGCGCGTCATCATGCCGACTGCCGAAGCGACCTGTTCGCTCGACCTCGGTTGCCCCGAGGCGGCCTTTGCCGCCTGGTGCGATGCGCACCCCGACCGCACTGTCGTCGTTTATGCCAATACCAGCGCAGCGGTCAAGGCGCGCGCCGACTGGGTCGTTACGTCAAGCATTGCCGTTGACGTCATTCGCCACCTGCATGCGCGCGGCGAGAAGATTCTCTGGGCGCCGGACAAGTATCTGGGCGACTACATTCGCCGCCAGACCGGCGCCGATATGCTGCTCTGGGATGGCGCCTGCATCGTACATCAGGAGTTCAAGGCGCTGGAGCTCGAGCAGCTGCGTGCCGAGTATCCGCGGGCAAAGGTGCTGGTGCATCCCGAGTCCCCGCCGGGGGTGCTGGAGCAGGCGGATGTGGTCGGCTCGACCACGCAACTGCTCAACGCCGTGGTCGAACTCGACGCCGACACCTTTATTGTCGCGACCGACAATGGGCTCTTTCACAAGATGCGCGAGGCGGCACCCGGAAAGACGCTGCTCGAGGCGCCGACCGCCGGCCGCGGGGCGACGTGCTCGAGTTGCGCGCACTGCCCCTGGATGGCAATGAACGGGCTGCGCAACCTGTACCGCGCGGTCACCGATGGTGGTGATGTCATCGACGTTGACCCGGCAATCAGCCAGCGTGCGCTGGTTTCGCTGCAACGCATGGTCAATTTCGGCCGCGAACGGGGTCGTGATACCGTTGGAACTGGAGACGCCTGAATGGCTGTCGTCAACAACACGGCAACCGACATGGAGTGCGTTGCATGCAGCGGTTGATCACGCAGGTCGAGCAGGGGCGCGTGCCGGATGTGCTGGTCAGAGCCGGCATCCGCAGGTTGTTGAACGAGCGGCTTCAGGAAGAGGGCGGTGATTGCGAGCAACGCAACGAACGCCTGTTCGCGCTGCTCGACGCGATGGCTGCCAGTCCGCTCGCGCTGTCGACCGAGACGGCCAACGAACAACACTACGAACTGCCGCCAGGCTTTTTCGAAACCGTGCTGGGCCCGAGGCTGAAGTATTCTTGCTGTCTGTATCCGAACGGTCATGAAACGCTGGCCGAAGCCGAAGAGGTCATGTTGCGCGTGACCTGCGAGCGGGCCGGACTGGTCGACGGTCAGCGTGTGCTGGAACTTGGCTGCGGCTGGGGGTCGTTGTCATTGTGGATGGCGGAACACTATCCACGCAGCCGCATCACGGCGGTGTCGAACTCGGCGCCACAACGGGCGTTCATCGAAGCGCGCATGCAGGCGCGCGGTCTCGACAACCTCGAGATCATCACCACCGACATGAACGATTTCCGGACCGAGCAGCGCTTCGATCGCGTCGTGTCGCTCGAGATGTTCGAGCACATGCGTAACTGGTCGTTGCTGTTCAGTCGCATTCATGACTGGTTGGTCCCGGGTGGCCAGCTGTTCTTTCACGTGTTCTGTCATCGCGAACTGGCCTATGTGTTCCGCACCGAGGGCGAGCATGACTGGATGGGTCGCTTCTTCTTCACCGATGGGTTGATGCCGTCCGACAACCTGCCGTTGTTCTTTCAGGACGCATTGCGGATTCGCCGGCGCTGGCGGGTCAATGGCCGCCACTACGAACGGACCTGCAACCACTGGCTGGGGCGGATGGACGCGGCACGTGCGCAGATCGAGCCGGTGTTCGCCGACGTCTATGGTGCCGACCAGGTCATCTGCTGGATCAATCGTTGGCGGGTGTTCTTCATGGCCTGTGCCGAGCTGTTCGGCTTTCGTGGCGGTGACGAGTGGCACGTGTCGCATTATCTGTTCGAACGGCCGAGCGGGAGTGAACGGTGATGAGCGAACCACTGCTGGGGACGGCTGCCAGCCTGGGTGTCGGATTTGCCGTGACGCTGCTGCTGATGGTTAGTCTCTGGATCGCCAGTCTTCGCTATCGCGATGCCAGTCTGGTCGATCGCTTCTGGGGCGTGGGGTTCGTGCTGCTTGCCTGGGTCTACTGGCTGCTCGCCGGCGCGCCGGTGATCGGCCTGGTGATGGTCGCTGCGGTCAGCGTCTGGGGGCTGCGTCTGTCGGTGTTCCTCACTCGGCGCAACTGGGGCCACGGCGAGGACGCTCGCTATGCCGCGATGCGCGAGCAGCACGGCGCGCGTTTCGGGCTGATCAGCCTGTTCACGGTGTTCCTGTTGCAGGGTGTCTTGTTGTTCATCATCGCCATGCCGGTGTATGCCGGTGTGCGTGTCGCTGGCGATGTGGTCATGCCGGCGCTGTTGTTGGGGCTGGCGGTCTGGCTGGTCGGGCTGGTGTGGGAGAGTGTTGCCGATGCGCAACTGGCGGCGTTCAAGCGTGACCCCGCCAACCGCGGCGAGGTGCTTGATCGGGGGCTGTGGCGCTACAGTCGGCACCCGAACTACTTCGGCGAATGCGTGGTCTGGATCGGCTATTTTATCATGGCGGCAGCGGTTGGTGGCTGGTGGTCCGGGTTCAGCACCGCGCTGATGATCGTGTTGCTGATCCATGTCTCTGGCGTCAGTCTGCTCGAGCGTGGGCTGCGCGAGCGCAAACCAGCGTATCAGGCGTACATCAAACGGACCAATGCGTTGATTCCGGGACGGCCCCGCGCATGAATACAGCGTCGGTGGGGGTGAAACAGTTGTGCCGACTGCTGGCAGCGATCCTGATGCTCGCCCTCGCGCAACCGCTACTGGCGCGCACTGCGGCTGACGATCCTCACTGGTCGCTCGGTGCGATCGCCATCAGCGGCAGCGCTTTCCGACACGATGTCGACGATACCTTATTGCTGGTGCCGGCTCTCGGCTACGAGGGGCGGACGGTCTTCCTCAGAGGCCTGGTTGCCGGTCTGCGTGCCCGTCCCGATCCAGCCGTCGACATGCAACTGCGGCTACAGCCGCGCATGGATCGTCTGCACGCCAGCGATGCACCGGCGCTGGCCGGCATCGAGACACGCCGCCGCAGCGTCGAGGCGGTCGGTGCAGTCAGCGTTGGTCCGCGCTGGTTGCGCACCCACCTGAGCGCGGGCGTCGATCTGCTTGACAGACACGGCGGAACGTTTGCCGAGTTCCGAGTGTCTGCACCGGTGTGGATCGCCGGGACGATTGTCAGCGTTGATGTCGCTGCCGTTTGGCAGTCGGCGTCGCTCAACCGCTATTACCATGGCGTCAGCGACGCCGAAGCGCGTCCAGGACGGCCGGCTTACCGCCCCGGCGCGGGGCTGGCTCCCCGTGCAGGCGTTCGCTTGATCCGGCCGTTTGCCGATCATTGGCAGCTGAACGTGATCGCCCGGCAGACCTGGCTCGACAGCAACGTTCGATCCAGTCCGCTGGTTGATCGGTCGTCAAGCTGGTCGGCGCTGCTGGGCATCTCCCGGCGGTTCTGATCGGCAATGCGATGATCCCGCCCTGATGGTTGAACAGTTTTCCCTGGAGTCCGCTGTATGCAAGTCGTCAAGCAAGTGCTCGCCCTGCTGGTGGTGGCGGTAATCGGAGGTGGCGTGTGGTTTGCCATCGAGCAGACCAGCACCGACGATGCCGCGGGCCCGGGCCGTGGTGGGCCGGGTGGCTTTGCCTCCCCGGTCGAGGTGGCGAGTGCGCGAAGCGTCGAGCTCGAGCGTGTTGCGGTTGCCGTCGGCAGCACACGTGCCAACGAGTCGATCGATGTGGTGGCGGAAGTTCCTGGTCGCATTCGCGCGATTCTGGTCGACGAAGGGCAGCGTGTCGAGGCCGGGCAGGTGCTGTTCGAGCTCGACCGGCGCAGTGAAGACGCCGACGTCCGTGAGCTGCGCGCCGTGGTCGCCGATCAGGAGCGTCGCCTGCAGCGCTCGTTGGCGTTGTTCCAGGATGACAGCGTTTCCGAAGCGCAGGTCGACAGCGACCGGGCGGCGCTGGAAACCGCCGAAGCGCGGCTGGCTGCGGCCGAGGCGCGGCTCGACGAGCGCTCCATTCATGCGCCGTTTTCTGGTGTCATCGGGATGCGCACGGTCAGCACCGGCGCGTATGTGACCCCCGGTACTCGACTGACGACATTGGACGATCTCGATACCTTGCGGCTCGATTTCTCGGTACCCGAGCGGTTTCTGGGTTTGTTGAGGCCAGGGCTGTCAGTGGTTGCGCGCTCTGCTGCGCTGGATGGTCGTGAGTTTGTCGGCGATGTCACGCGGGTTGCAACACGGGTCGACCCGGTCTCGCGTAGCGTCCAGGTGCAGTCCGAGCTGGCCAACCCGGATGGCGAACTGCTGCCCGGCATGTTCATGACGGTGCGACTGATTCTGGGTCGTAACGCCGAGGCGGTGATGATCCCCGAGCAGGCGCTGGTTCCTGAGTCCGAGCGCATGTTCGTGTTTCGTGTGATCGACGATGCTGTCGAGCGCCGCGCGGTGGTCACCGGCCAGCGTCGTGATGGCGAGGTCGAGGTGGTCGAGGGTCTGGCCATCGGCGATACCGTCGTGATCTCGGGGGTGCAACGGCTGCGTGACGGGGCAGCTGTTCGTGTTCTTGATGACGAGTCGTCGGCCGGCACCTCGACTGAAGACGCGAGGGGTGACACATGATCCTGTCGGAAATCTCGGTCAAGCGACCGGTCCTTGCCACCGTGGTCAGTCTGCTCATCGTGGTGTTGGGGATCGCCTCGCTGCTGCAGTTGCCGGTTCGCGAGTATCCGGACATCGACGCGCCGGTGGTCTCGATCACGACCACCTATCTCGGCGCCAGTCCGGCGGTGATGAACAACGAAATCACCGAGGTCATCGAAAGCGCGGTCAGCACTGTCGACGGCATTCGCAGCCTGACGTCGGAGAGTCGCGAGGGGCGCGCCGAGACGACCATCGAGTTCAACCTCAGCCGCGACATCGACAACGCCACCAACGATGTGCGCGATGCGATCAGCCGCGTGACCGACCGGCTGCCCGCCGACAGCGATTCGCCGGTCGTGGTCAAGACCGACGCCGACGCTCGCCCGATGATGTGGCTGAGCCTCACCTCGGATTCCATCTCGCAGGCCGAACTGACCGATCTCGCCGAGCGCACGCTGGTCGATCGGCTGTCGGTGCTCGAGGGTGTGTCGCAGATCCAGGTCGGTGGTGCGCGTCGCCCGGCGATGCGGATCTGGCTGGATCGCGAGGCCATGGCTGCCCGTGGTGTGACAGTCGATGATATTGAAGCGACGCTACGGCGCAACAACCTCGAGTTACCGGCGGGGCAGGTCGAGTCGATCGCCCGCAGTCTGACGGTGCGCGCCGACAGTCGTCTCTCGCTGCCCGATGAATTTGCCCGGCTGGTCATCCGCAGCGAGGGTGGCTATCCGATCCGGATCGGTGACGTTGCCGACGTCCGACTGGGTGTCGAAGATGATCGCGCCATCCTGCGCTTCAACGGCCGCAACGCCATCGGCCTCGGTGTCATCCGGCAGTCACAGTCGAACATCATCGATGTGTCGGATCTGGTTCGAGCCGAGATCGCAGCAATCCAGCCGTCACTGCCGTTTGGTGTTGAAATCACCAACAGCTACGACCAGTCGGTGTTCATTCGCGAGTCGATCCGTGAAGTGCTGATCACTTTGACGATTGCAGTGTCGCTGGTGGTGCTGGTGATCTTCGTGTTCCTGCGTTCGCTGCGCGCCACGTTCGTACCCGCCGTGACCATTCCGGTCGCGGTCATCGGCGCTTTCTCGGTGATGGCGCCGCTCGGTTTTTCGATCAACGTGCTGACGCTGCTCGCGCTGGTGCTGGCGATCGGGCTGGTCGTCGACGACGCCATCGTCATGCTCGAGAATATCCAGCGGCGTATCGATCAAGGCGAGCCACCGCTGCTGGCTGCCTATCGTGGATCGCGGCAGGTTGGCTTTGCCATCATCGCCACGACGATCACGTTGGTTGCAGTGTTTGTCCCGATTGCCTTCATGGAAGGCAATGTCGGACGGCTGTTCACCGAATTCGGCTTCGTGCTGGCCGCCGCCGTGGTGTTTTCCAGCATCGTGGCGCTCACGCTGACGCCCATGCTGTGTTCGCGCTGGTTGCGTCCGATGTCCGGTGCCGGGCTGTTCCTGCGTGCGTCGGAGCATCTGCTGACCGGGCTGACGCGTGCCTACCGCTGGTTACTCGTCAAGGCGCTCGGGTTTCCGTTGGCGGTGGTTGTCGGTGGTGCGTTGACGGTCGTGATTGCCGCGCAGTTGCTTGCCATTTTGCCGGAAGAATTGTCGCCGACTGAAGATCGCGGCGTGTTCATCGTGCCGGCGTCGGCACCGCAGGGCTCGTCGGCGGCGTATACCGATGCCAGCGTTCAGCGCATTGAAGCGCTGATGGAGCCGCTGCTGGAACGCGGTGACGCAGAACGTGTGTTTTCGATTGTCGGGTTTCGTGATCGCTTCGAATCAGCGTTCACCATTGTCGGCCTGAGCCACTGGCGTGAACGCGATGTCAGCCAGCAGGCGATGGTCGGCGAGGTCTTTCCCGGCATCATGGGCGTGCCGGGTGTGCGTGCGTTTGCGGTCAATCCCCCAGGGCTTGGTCAGAGCGGTTTTCAGCAGCCCGTCCAGTTTGTCATCGGTGGCCCCGACTACGAAACCATCAAGGACTGGGGGGAGCGTTTTCTCGAGGCGATCGGCGACTTTCCAGGTCTGATCAACCCGTCGCTGAATTACGAGGAAACCCGACCGCAGTTGAACGTCGTGATCAACCGCGAGTTGGCAGCCGACCTCGACATCCCGATTGATGCCATCGGCCGGACGCTGCAGACCATGCTCGCCTCGCGGACGGTCACCAGTTACATCGATCGTGGCCGCGAATACGATGTGCGCTTGCAGGCGCTGCGTGACGAGCGGTCGTCGCCGTCGAGTCTTGAGGAAATCTTCGTGCGCAGCGGCAATTCCGATCAGTTGGTGCCGTTGTCGAGTCTGATCACGCTGGAAGAGCAGGGCGCCGCGCCGGTGCTCTCGCGGGTTGGTCGCGTTCCTGCGGTCACGCTGAGCGCGTCGCTGGCGCCCGATCAGGATCTGGGCAGCGCGTTGAACTATCTCGAGCAGCGCGCTGCCGACGTGCTGCCGAGCGAGGCGCGAATCAGCTTTCTCGGTCAATCGCAGGAATTTCGTGATACGTCCGGTGCACTGCTGCTGACCTTCGCGCTGGCGCTGCTGGTTGTTTACCTGGTGCTGGCGGCGCAGTTCGAAAGCTTCATCCATCCTGCGATCATCATGCTGTCGGTGCCGCTCGCGATAACCGGCGCTCTGCTGGCGTTGTGGTTCACTGGCATCTCGCTCAACGTCTACAGTCAGATCGGCATGATTCTGTTGATTGGTCTGATGGCGAAAAACGGCATTCTGATCGTCGAGTTTGCCAATCAGTTACGCGATCAGGGGCTGAGTGTGCGCGACGCCATCATTGAAGGGACGACGTTGCGATTCCGCCCGATCCTGATGACTGCGGTGTCGACGGTGTTCGGTGCACTGCCACTGGTGCTTGCCTCGGGCGCCGGCGCCGAGAGTCGCGCCTCGATCGGCGTGGTGATCATCGGCGGGCTGGCGCTTGCAACCGTGCTGACGCTGTTTTTGACGCCGGTGCTCTACAGCTTGCTGGCGCGTTTCACACGCTCTGCGAACGCCGTTTCCGGTGATCTTGAGCGGCTCGAGGCCGAGGAGGGCGCAGCAGCAATGCAGCGCAGCCCGGCGAGCGCACCAGCACGCGCTGATTGATCCGCGTCCCGGGTCCATCCTCGGGTCGACGCCCGGGTCGACCATCGGGCAGGCACATGCCGCCGTCGATCAGGCGCTGAACACCTTGCCGAGTCTGGCCGCGGCGTCGAGCATGGCCGGAACGTGGGTGCGCGCTGTCTCAACGTCCCAGCGTGCCCCAGGTGCACTGACGCCAAGCGCGGCAATGACCCGGCCTTTGGCATTGTGGATCGGAACCGAGACGCAGACCACGCCGGAGAGATATTCCTGGTCATCGAACGCCAGCCCTCCGTTGGCGCGAATCTCGTCAAGCTCACGCTGCAGCGTGTCGATACTGGTGATGGTCGTTTCGGTGTGCATTTTCAGATCGAGCGCCGTCAGATATCGCGCCAGGCTGCGTTTCGGCAGTTGTGACAACAAGGTTTTGCCGATTGCCGTGCAATAGATGGGAACCCGTCGGCCGGGTTCGATACGGAGGTTGAGCGGCCAGTGTGATTCGACCCTGTCGATGTACAGGACTTCGCCGTCGGCGAGGACGCCGATGTTGCTGGTTTCGCCAATGCGCTCGACCAGATTGCGCAGTATGATCCGACGCGGGCCGCGGCTCGAGTTCGAATTCAGCACATTGATCGCCAGCCTGACCAGACGGTCCCCCTCGATCAGCCCGCCATTGCCGATTTCGCGTTCGATCAGGCCGAAGTCACGCAGTCCGGCAACAATGCGATGCGCGGTCGGCTTGGCATATCGGAGCTGCTCGGCAATCGTTGATGCCGACGTCGGAACCGGCAGCTCGGCCACGGTTTCCATGATGTCGATGGCCTTGGCCATCGAGCCGAGTCGATCGTTACCCTGCTCGGGAGTGACCGTGTCGTCTTCACTGGTGTCTGCTGTCATTGGTCATGTCTCGCTGCAGTGTCCGATTCGACTTGTTTTGTCATGGTTTTCCTGATGCATGGCACAATACGCTTGTGAAATGACACAGATCCGCCGGTCTGAAATACACAAAATCGGTTAGAAATATATATCTCGAACGACCTCCTGAATAACCGCTTCCCATGCTGCGAAATCTTCCATTTTCAATCTTGATCTTATCATGAATCATGTTTTTTTGATGGTTGTTTTGCATGAATGCAACCGACAGGCCTTTGGCTGGTGAGCGCCATGCTCCTGACGTGTGCCGACACGGCATGACGGATGGGCATGCTTGACTGGTTATCGAGGTTCATGGCTGCAGCGCCCGAATCAG
>LFIK01000095.1_pt1 | contig 55002 bp, 48 predicted proteins | sample 643401 | NCBI WGS metagenome assembly LFIK01 (sample SAMN03777447, study PRJNA286221) | soda lake metagenome | biome: soda lake; feature: Kulunda steppe; material: water; isolation source: sample T5-Br brine of Lake Tanatar-5 | place: Russia: Kulunda steppe | collected 2010-07
AGGGGCCTGCGCCTTCGGGGGTTTCGGCCAGATGCGCCTCGCCCCAGGGGTCATCGTCGGATGTCGGCACCGCGGATTCGTTGACCACGAACAGCAGCGGCGTGACCGAAATGAAGGGCGCGAACACCTCGGTCAGCGTGATCTCGACCGTCAGATCATCGACCGCGCGCACCGCGTCGGGATCGACCACGCCTTCGAACAGATGGCTCGCGCCCTGGCCCAGCGCCAGCAGGCGCTGCAGCGAGAACACCACGTCCGAGGCCTGCACCGCGCTGCCATCGGTGAAGGTGGCGCCTTCCTTCAGCGTGAAGGTATAGGTCAGGCCGTCGTCGGAGATTTCCCAGCTTTCGGCAAGCTGCGGGACCACGTTTCCGTCGCCGTCCACCGTGGTCAGCGCGTCATACAGGTTCACCGCCGCCATGTATTCGGTGTAGTCGGTGACCTTCGCCGGGTCGATGGTGCCGATGATCTGGACCATGTTCACGGTGATCGACACCGGATCCTGGGCAAGCGCGGGCAACGCGCCGGGCAAGGCCAGCGCGCCGGCCAGCGCGGTTGCGGTCAGCAGTCGGGTCTTCATGTCGTAACCTCCATGTTGAGTGGTTTTTCTTCGGGTGTGCGCCCGCTCACAAGCTCTTCGAGCGGGCGAAACGCGTGGTCGTAGCCGAAATACCCCGGCCCGGCGAGCGCGAGCCCCCCGGCGCTGCGCCATTGCGGATCGGCAGGCAGCCCGATCAGGCGGATGCCCAGCCCGAAGCGCAGGCTTTCGGTGGTCACCGGCAGCCCGCCATCGGCATCGAGCGCGCAGATCAGGTCCGGCGTCAGCGCCAGCGGGGTGCCGTCGCCATCCTCGAGGCACAGGAATTCGTTCTGGAAGGACAGGGTGAAATCGCGCCCCTGATCGGCATCGAGCCCGCGCAGCCGCGCCTTGCCGCGCGCAAAGCCCCCGGTGGTGCGCCGTTCGATATCGACCACGCGCGCCGTGCACAGGTCCATGCCATTGCAGCGCCGGATCAGCGCCGCGGCCGGGTGGCGGTTGGCGGCGCGCTCGGCCAGGATCGTGCGGCCGATCTCGTGGATCAGCGACAGCGTGCCGTGCAGCAGCCCCGCCTTCATCTGCGCGCCGGTCATCGGATAGAGCGCCACCAGCGCCGCGCCGCCCATCTCCACCGTGGCCGCGCGCGCCAGCCGTTCGGTCCACTGGTTGGAGATCGCGTTGAGCACGCCGCTGTTGCCCTTGTCATCGGCAATCACCATCGGCGTGGCCTTGATGTCGTGCAGCGTCAGGCTGACCATCTGCAATTCGGGAAAGGCGCGGCCCATCCCGTCGCCGTCGATCAGCGGCAGCCCGGCGGCCGCAGCCACCGCGAAGGGAATGGTCGAGTTCAGCCCGCCCGCCTCGATGCAGATCAGGTAATCGGCCTTGCGCCCCAGATACGCCTCGAGCGCGCGCAGCGCGGCCAGCGCCTCGTCGCCATTTGGCAGCTTTTCGATCATCACCGTGGGCGCGCCCATCATGCACACCGGCACGCACAGCGCGTCATCGGGGACATCGGCGCCCGGGATCACCTCGACCTCGGCGCCTTCGGCGGCCATCATCGAGCGCGCCATCAGCTTGCCGATATAGGGATCACCGCCGCCGCCCGTGCCCAGAAACGCGCCGCCCAGCGCGATGGCCTCCATGTCGTCGGGTCCGATGCGGAACGTCATGCCGGTGCCTCCGTGGTGGCCAGGGGGGAGTAGGTGATTTCAGGGTGTCCGAAGGCGGCGGGGCCGATGACCTCCAGCGCCTCGGGGGTGCGCAACAGGGGGTGGCAGGGCAATGCCAGCACCGCCACGCGCTGGCCGTAGCGCAAAAGCTCGGTGGTGATCGGCAGCCCGGTGTCGAGTTCGACCACCACCACCAGATCGGGCACGCAGACCTCCATCACGCCGTCGCGGCGGAAGATCAGGAATTCGTTCTGGATGACGATCTCGGCGGTGCTGGCGCGGTGCGCGTCCAGCCCTTCGATCTGCGCGATGCCGACATTGAAGCCGCCCTTGAAGTGGCGCGTCAGGTCGGTGATCTTGCCCGAAAACACATGCCGCCCGCCTTCGCGGTCGCAGATCGTGGCGACCGGATCGCGGTGCGCGGCGCGCGCGTCCAGCACCGCGCGGCCCAGCGCGATCGCCTGGGTATAGCTGCGCGGGATGGCGTAGCGCTTCATGAACGCCCCCGTCATCGGCGCCGAGGCCAGCACCGACGCGCCGCCCTGCGCGATCACGCAGGCCCGCGCCATGCGTTCGTGCCAGAGCTCGGAAATCGCATGTTCGAAGGCCACGACATTGCCATGCGGGTCGCACATCACCGACGGGGTCGAGCGGTGCCCGTAGATGGAATAGGTGGTCATCTGCATTTCCGGAAAGGCCCGGCCCATGCCGTCGGCATCCACCACCGGCAGCCCGGCCATCGCCGCGGTGACCAAGGGCTCCATCGAGTTCTGCCCGCCGATTTCCTCGCAGCCGATCGCGTCGGCCTTGAAGCCCAGCCGATCCTCGAGCGCGCGCAGGCAGCGCAGCCCCTCGCGCCCTTCCTTGATGCGCTCGAACGAGATCAGCGGCGCGCCGATGCCGCCCAGCGGCACCACCATAGCGTCGTCGGCCAGCGCCTCGGGGGGGATGATCCGCATCTCGGCGCCCGCGCGCAGCATCTCGCGCGCGCGCAGCTTGCCGATATAGGGGTTGCCGCCGCCGCCGGTGCCCAGGATCCCCGAGCCGATCTCCAGCGCCTCGATGTCGCGTTCGTCCAGAACATGGCCGTGGTGGGGGATGTCACGCATCGAGCCCCTCCATCTCGCCCACCACCTTGACATGGATGCGGGTGGCGTTGCCCGGCAGATAGGCCAGCGGCACATCCTCGCGCTCGATCACCGACAGCGTGCTTTCCAGCGCCCCGGCGGCGATGGCGGCGGCGCGGGCCTCGGTGTCGGCATCGGCGAGGCACTCCTCGCGGGTGCGGTTTTCCAGCGCGAAGATCCGGTCCACCTCGCCCGAGATCTGGGCGATGGCCGCGCCCACGGCGTTGGCGACGGCGAAATTCTCGGGGCGCAGAACCTCCAGATCGCCGATCCGGTCGGGCGCCAGGATCGACCCGCCGCCCACCGCGATCACCGGCAGCGGCTCGGGGCTGACGCGGCTGCGCTCGACCGCGGTTTCCAGCATGTCGTTGATCCGCGCGCGCGCCGCGGCGACCAGCGCGGGGTCCAGCCCCGCCACCCTGGACGCGTCACCGATCTGCGCCATGCCGGCAGCCACGGCGATGTCGGTGCAGGTCAGCACCTCGCCGCCGAAGACCAGCGCCTCGTCGGTCAGCCGGTAGCCCACCGATTTCGGGCCGACGGTCACATCCTTGGCGCCGCCGGTGACCCGCGTGCCGCCGCCCAGCCCGATCGAGAACACGTCCGGCATGCGGAAATTGGTGCGCACGCCGCCGACATCGACCACGCTGGCCGCCTGGCGCGGAAAGCCGTGCTGCAGCGCGCCGACATCGGTGGTGGTGCCGCCGATGTCGATCACGATGGCATCCTTGACCCCGGTCAGGAAGGCCGCGCCGCGCATCGAATTCGTCGGCCCCGAGGCGAAGGTCAGCACCGGAAAGCGCCGCACCATCTCGGCGGCCATCAGCGTGCCGTCATTCTGGGTGACGTAGAACGGGCAGTGCAGCCCGGCATCGCTGAGCGCGCGCGCAAAGGCCGACACCGTCTGGTCCGACAGCGTCAGCAGGCTGGCGTTCATGATCGCCGCGCTTTCGCGCTCCAGCAGCCCGATGCGGCCGATCTCGCTCGACAGCACCACCGACAGGCCGGGGCAGTGCGCCTGCAGGATGTCGCGGGCGCGCTCCTCCATCGCGCGGTTGATGGGCGAGAACACCGACGACACCGCCGCGGCGCGGATGCCCTTGGCGGTGATGTCCTCGGCCACGCGGATCAGGCCGTCCTCATCCAGCGCGGCGATCTCGCGGCCGTCGAACTCGTAGCCGCCATGCAGCAGATAGCGGTGCCCGCCCATTTCGGCGACCAGATCCTCGGGCCAGTCCACCATCGGCGGCAGGCAGGCGGTGGCGGGCAGGCCCAGCCGGATCGCCGCCACCGGATCGAGCGCGCGGCGCTCGATCACCGCATTGGTGAAATGCGTGGTGCCGATCATGGTGACGTCGATCGCCTCGCGCGCGATGCCGGCCTCGGTGATCACCGCCTCCAGCGCCTCGCCGATGCCGGTCATCACGTCGGCGGTGGTCACCCGCTTGACGCCGGCCAGCACCTCGCGTCCGCGCAGGATCACCGCGTCGGTGTTGGTCCCGCCCACATCAATGCCAAGTCGTGTTACCATGCCCGTCCTCCATTTCTGCTCATGCCGCCGAGGACACGAGAAACCTTGCCTTTTCTTCGTCGGTGACCCTGGGCTTCGCGGCGTCCTCGGCGTCGGTGATGACGGGGATCGCGGCGATCAGGGCGCGGGTATAGGGGTGCTGCGGATCGGCGAAGACCTCGGCCGGGGTGCCCTGTTCGACCAGTTCGCCGCGCAGCATGATGGCGATGCGCGAACACACGTTGCGCATCAGCGACAGGTCGTGGCTGATGAACAGATAGGTCAGCCCCAGCTCGCTGCGCAGCTCTTCCAGCAGCGCGATCACCTGCGCCTGCACCGACACATCCAGCGCCGAGGTCGGCTCGTCCAGCACGATCAGCCGTGGATTGGCCGCAAGCGCGCGCGCGATCGCCACGCGCTGTTTCTGCCCGCCCGACAGCTCATGCGGGTAGCGGCTGGAAAACAGCGCCGGCATGCCCACGCGGTCCAGAAGCGCGTCGATGCGCGGCTGGATCTCGCCGCGCGACAGGCCGGCAAAGCGCAGCGGCACCTCCAGCGTCTGGCCCACGGTCCGCTTGGGATTGAGCGAGGTTCCGGGGTTCTGATAGACGATCTGCGCGAGCCGCCGGTCCGCGCGCCCGTCGAACGCCTGATCCAGCGGCGTGCCGTCCAGGATCACGCGGCCCCGGCTGGGCTGCATGATCCCCATCACCATGCGCGCGACCGTGGTCTTGCCCGACCCGCTTTCGCCGGCCAGCCCGAAGATCTCGCCGCGCTGGATCTCCAGATCGACCCCGCGCACCGCATGCGTCAGCTGCGCAGGCGCGAACAGGCGCCGGGCGGCAAAGGTCTTGTGGACGCCCTGAAGCTGCACCAGCGGGGCTTCAGAGACCGGTGCCGCCGGCTGATCCTTGACGCCCGGACCATAGAGCGGCGGGATCGCGGCGATCAGGTCGCGCGCGTAATCGGTGCGCGGGGCGCGGAACAGCTCGGCCAGCGGGGCATGTTCCATGATGACGCCCTTGCGCATCACATAGACATCATCGGCCATCATCCGCACCACGCCCAGATTGTGCGTGATCATCAGCAGCGACAGCCCCTCGGTCTCGACCAGCGCGTTGATGAGCTTCAGGATCTCGTCCTGCGTGGTCACATCCAGCGCGGTGCCGGGTTCGTCGGCGATCAGCAGCGCGGGGCGGTTCATCAGCGCCAGCGCGATCAGCACCCGCTGGCGCATGCCGCCCGAAAGCTGCGCCGGGTAGGCCTCCATCACCCGCGCGCCATCGCCAAGCTGCACCTTGCGCAGCACGTCGAGGATATGCGCGCGGCGGTCGCGGCGGCTGCGGCGCGCGTCGTTGCGCCGGTCGGCCCAGTAGAGCACATCTTCCAGATGCCGCCCGATGGTGAACACCGGGTTGAACGAGGACAGCGGGTCCTGCATCACCACCGACATTTCCACGCCCTTCAGCCCCTCGCGGGCGCTGTCGGGCCAGCGCAGCACATCCTGCCCGCGCCAATGGATCTGGCCGCTTTCGACCGCGGCATTGCCCGGCAGCGTGTTGAGCACCGCCTTCGACGTGACCGACTTGCCCGATCCGGTTTCACCGATCAGCGCGACGCGCTGGCCTTCCTCGATACGCAGCGACACATCGCGCAGAACATGGGTGCGCTGGCCGTAGCTGGTGAAGGCGACGTTGAGGTTGCGGATGTCCAGCAGCGCCATGGCTCAGACCTCCACGTCGAACATGTCGCGCAGCCCGTCGCCGAGCAGGTTGAAGCCCAGCGTCGCGTAGAATATGCCAAGAGCGGGTCCCAGCACGCCCCACCACATTTCGGGCAGGAACTGCCGGCCATCGGCGACCATCGACCCCAGATCCGGCGTCGGTGGCCGCACCCCCAGCCCCAGAAACGACAGCGTCGCGCCGAACAGGATGATGAACGCCGCATCCAGCGTGGTCTTGACCGATATCACCGCCACGCAGTTGGGCAGGATCTCGCGCGTCAGGATGTGCCAGTGCGAGGCGCCGGCCAGCCGCGCGGCCTCGATGAAATCCTCGGCCGCGACCGATTTCGCCACCCGGTAGACCAGCCGCGCGTGCCAGGTCCACCACAGCAGCGCGATCGCGATCATCGCGTTGATCAGGTTCGGGTTCAGGATGTTGCCCACCGCCAGCGCCATGACCAGCGGCGGGATCGCCAGCATGACATTGGTGAAGCCGGTGATCGCGAACTCGGTCCGCCCGCCGAAATACCCCGCCGCCAGCCCCAGCGCCGCGCCCACCGGCACCGCCACGCCCAGCACGCCCACCACCAGCAGCAGCGAGATCCGGAAGCCATAGATCACGCGGGTGAAGATGTCGCGGCCCACCTTGTCGGTGCCCAGCCAGTGATCGGCGCTGGGCGCGGCGTGGCGGTTGGCGAAATCGAGCACGTTGCCGCTGTGCGCGGGATAGGGGGTGATCCAGGGCGCGAAGGCCACGCAGAACAGCACCGACAGCACCATCAGCGCGCCGATCACCGCCACCGGGTTCGACCGGAAGCGCAGCCACGCCATGCGCCGCGCCGACAGGATCTGCACCGGGGCGTCGGCGCCGTGGGGCTCGGCGGTGGCCATCAGCGCCCTCCCTTCATGCGCAGGCGCGGGTCGATCAGGCCGATCAGCACGTCGATCGCCAGATTTGCCACCACGAAGAACAGCCCCGACAGCATCACCACCGCCATGATCGCGTTGAGATCCTTCTGCAGGATCGATTCCAGCCCGTAGGAGGCGAAGCCACCCCAGGCGAACACCATTTCCACCACGAAGGCGTTGCCGATCAGCGACGCGAATTCGAGCCCCATGATCGTCAGCGGCGCCACCGAGGACAGCTTGAGCAGATACCGGAACGTCACCACACGCCCCGGCACCCCGAAGCTGCGCAGCGTCTGCACATGGTCGCGCCGCTGGTGTTCGATCATCGCCGAGCGCGTGATGCGCATGATCTGCGCGATCCCCGACAGCGACAGCGCCAGCGCCGGAAACGCCAGATGCTGCAAGGCGCTGAGCGTGACGTCGGGCCGGCCCAGCAGCAGCCCGTCGATGGTCAGCAGCCCCGTCGGCCCCGCGGGCATGCCCATGCTGCGGTCCAGCCGGCCCAGGATCGGCCAGTCCATCAGGAAATACGCCGCGAAAAGCTGCAGCAGGATGGCGGCCAGAAACGCCGGCATCGTCACCCCCACCAGCGACACCAGCCGCAGCACGGTGTCGGCCCAGCGGTTGCGGTAACGCGCGGCCAGCACGCCCAGCGGCACGCCGAACAGCAGCATCAGAGCCAATGTGGCCAGCACCAGCTCCAGCGTCGCGGGCAGCAGGCCCAGAACCTCGGTCGTCACATCGCGCCCCGAGATCAGCGAGGTGCCGAAATCGCCGCGCACCGCGCCACCGAGGAAGTTGACATACTGCACCGGCAGCGGCTCATCGAGCCCCATCTGCGCGCGCATCCTGTCCACCTGGTCCTGCGATGCCGCCGGCCCCAGCGCCATGCGCGCCGGATCGCCCGGCACCACGCGCGCCAGCACGAAGATCATCAGCGACAGCACCAGCAGGACCGAGACGAACCCGACCGCGCGACGCAACAGAAATTCGATCAGCCCTGCGTTCATGGCTCCCCTGGAGATGGCGCGCGTTCGGGGGCGAAGGTGACCGGAACGCCGCCCGCATTCCAGTATCGGCGGGGATAGGTTCTGTTCGAATGCGGACAGGGTTCTGCACTTTTCGGCGCGTGCTGCGGCGGCGGGGTGCCGCGCGGGCGATCGCGCGCGCCGCGCTCAGTTGCCCAGCAGCCCCCGCGCGCGCGCCTCGGCGACCGCCGCGCGGCGGTCGCGCGCGCCAAGCTTGGCGTAGATGTTGCGCAGGTGGAATTTCACCGTGGGCAGGCTGATCGCCATCTCGCGGGCGATGTCCTTGTTGCTGCAGCCTTCGGCCAGCAGGTCCAGCGCGCGGGTTTCCTGCCGCGACAGCGGGCCGTCGCGCGCCGTGCCCGGCCCGCCGCGCCGCAGCGCCGCGGGCACGGGCGCCCCCGCCATCGGCCCGCCGCGCATCCGCGGATCGGCCAGCAGCGGGGCCACGAAGACCCGCTCCTCGATCGCCGGGGCCGCGCAATGGCGCGCCGCGCAGGCGCCCAGCGTATCGGCCAGCAGCCGGCGAGCCTCGGCCACCTTGCCGCGCCGCCGCGCCGCCCAGGCCTGCCACAGCGCGATGCAGCGCGCCTGCCGCCACGACAGGTGGGGATTGCGCGCGGCATGCGACAGCCGGTCGGCGAGCGCGCGGTCGCGGGGCCGTTCCAGCGCCGACTGGCGCAACCACAGCAGCGCCTGCGCCATGTCCTCGGGGTCGCGCAGATCGGCCAGGTTTTCGCCGGCGCTGGCAATCCAGATCCGGCCGATGCGCGTGGCCATGGCGTCCAGCTTCAGCCGCGCCTCGCGCCAGCGCCGCGCCGATTGCAGGATCAGCACCTCGCGCTGTTCGATCAGCAGCCGGAACCGCCGCGTGCGCCACATCTGCACCCGCCAGCCTTCGAGATAGCGCAACGCGGCATCGGTGCCGCGCAGCAGCAGCAGCGCCTCGGCACCGAAGGCCAGCGCCATCGACGCGATCGACGGCCACAGCTCGCCAAAGGCGAAATCGTCAAACGCGTTTTCGGCGAAGGCCGCCATCGCGTCGGGCTGGCCCTGTTCATAGGCCACCTGCGCATGCAGCAGGCGCAGGAAGCGGTCATCCTGCGGGGTCTCGAAGGGGGTCGCGCCCAGTTCGCGTTCGGCGCCCTGCAGTTCGGGCTCGGCGGCGCGGGGCGCGCCGGCCAGCAGGTGCATCAGCGCGATATGCACATGGATGTAGAAGGCCAGATAGGGCGCCCCGGCGGCGCGGTAGTGTTCAAGCGCGCGGCGCGCGGTGGCCTGCGCCTCGCCCTGCCGGCCGGCGCGGATCTGCGCATCCAGCGCGACGTTGTAGATCGCGCCGCGCAGCAGGTGGGTGTCGGGTGCGACCTCGGCCAGCAGGGCGAAATATTCGGAATGAAAGGCGGTATCGAGCGGGCGGTCGCTGTAGATCCCCATCAGCAGCCGGATCAGGCGCAGCTCGGGCGGAAGCGCGGGCGCGGCGGAGCCAGTGCCGGAGCCAGTGCCGGAACCCGTGCCGGAACCCGTGCCAGTGCGCGTGCCGCTGCCGTCGGGCCTGCCGCGCGCATACCCGCTGCAGGCCGCATCGAGCAGCCGTCCGGCATGGCCCGACTGCCCCGCCTTCATCGCCGTCATGATCCGCAGCGCGGCAACACCGGGGGCGGGATCGTCGCCAAAGGCGTCGAGCACCGCGCGCGCCTCGGCCGGGCCCTGCAGATGGCCCAGCATCATGCCCCCGGCGCGTTCCAGCACCGCCAGCGCCCGGCGCCGATGCCCGGCCGCCAGCGCGGCATGCACCGCCGAGGGGGTGTCGCCTGCATCCCCGATCACGCGGTGCAGCGCCGGGGTGTCGGGTGTGTCGCGTGCCGCCTCGCGCAGCATCGCCGCAAACCCCGCGCCCCGCAGCGTCCAGAAACCATCGTGCCCCGGCGCGACCAGCGGACGCAGCCAGGCAAGCGCCGCGCGCAGGCTCGCGGGCAGGGCGGCATCGCGCAGCCCGCGCCCCGAGCGCGCCAGCGCCTGCATCGCGGTGCGTGCCTCATCCGAAAGGCCCGGCAAGACCGTGTCGCGCAGGAACGCGACGACCGAGGCACGGTCATCCGGGCGCGCGCGGAAATGCGCGACAAGCGCCGGCCAGCCGCAGCTGTCGCCGAAACCGGGCGCGGCGGTGTCGACGGCATGGAACAGATCGGCATTGGCGATCTCGCGCAGATGGCCATAGACCCTGAGCCGCGCGTAGCCCTGGATCTGGTGCGCCGCCGCAACCACGATCACGCGCCCGCGAAGCGTTGCGAGGTCAATGCGGGCATCGGCGGGCAGGTCGATCAGCCACGCCGCGCCGTCGCCCGAGCCCGAGGCGCGGGCGGGCACAGCTGGCGCGTGGCGCTCGATCGCGGCACCGGTGCGTGCGGCGATCAGTTCCAGCAGCGTGGTCTTGCCGGTGCCGGGCAACGCATCGATCAGGGTGATCCGCGCCGTATCCGCTGCGATGTCCTCGGCCAGCGCGCCAAGGCGGTGCCGGCGCGCATCGCCGATCAGGCCCGCGGCGTGGGGCGTGTCGATCGTCTCCGGACCGTGCGGCATCGGGTCACCCGTCCTGGCGGCAGCATCGGCCGACTGTGCCGCGAGACGGTGAGCAAGCGCAACACGGGTGCAGCGCTTTTCAAGATGCAGGCGGCCACCGCCGGGTTATCGTGCGGCGTCGGTCCGGTCCCGCAAAGGCGCCGCGCGCCGACGCGGTCCTGGTCCGGACCCCGAGATCCGCGCGCGCCGTCACTCCATGACGCTCGGGCAAGCGCGGCGATGTGCATCGCCTGCCGTCATGCAGCGGCCGGGTCGCAACGGACCCGGCCTTTCCGCGCATGCTGTCCGCTCACTCGGCGGCGATGCTGCGGCGCGGTTCCGACTGCAGGTTGTCGCCGTCGTCGCCATCGACAAGCCGAACGATGTCGGAGGCGAGGTCGAGCTCCTGCTCGGCGCGGATCGCCAGTTCCTCGACGTCAAGCGCCAGCGTCGCGCGCGACAGGCCCAGGCGGTTGAGCTGGCGCTCGTTCAGGCGCAGCAGCGTGGTCACGATCCGCGACATGTCGCGCTCCTCAAGCCACGCCTCATAGGCTTCGGGATCGCGATGGATGATGCGGCCCCAGATGCCGATCAACCCATCCCGGCGCCCGGAGCGCTCGCGGGTGGTCTGCATGTGGTTTCCGCTGAATGCTGTCATCGACATGGCGTCCTCCGATTGCTGATACCGAACCAACGCGCGGGTGGCGGGTTTCATCCACACTCACTGCAGCGTGATGTGGGAAAAGCGTATGGCCACCCCTGGGGATGAAAGCGCGGTCCACAGCGTTATATGCTGCGACAGGAACAGACACGGCGCCCCCGGCCCGAGCGGCCGCGCAGGGGCGCCTTGCGCAGGACCGGCCGCGCACGACCGGAGATGGGGACATGAAGACAACCGACCCAGCCACCGACAGGGGGCTCGGCGCCGACACGCCGTCGCTGCCCGCCGCGCTGACCGTGATCCCCGAGCCCGCACCCCCTGCCCCGCCGCGCTGGCGCCGCTTTCTGGTGGCGGTGCTGGTGCTGGCGCTGGTCTGGGCGGTGCTGACCGACTTCCAGCCGGACGCATGGGTGTTCGGCGGCCCGGCGGTGATCGCGGGCAGCGTGCTGCTCGCGCTCTTGCCGGCAAGCCCCGGCTGGCGGCTCAGCCCGGGCGGGGCGCTGGCCTTTGCGCTGTGGTTCGCGGTGCAGTCGGTGCGCGGGGCGGTCGATGTGGCTTGGCGTGCGGTGCTGCCCGCCTTGCCGCTGCGCCCGGGCTTCCGGCACCACCCGCTGCGGCTGCCCCACGGCGCGCCGCGGGTGATGTTCGTCAACACCATAACGCTTCTGCCCGGCACGCTGTCGGCCGAAATCGCGGGCGACGAGGTGATCGTGCACATGCTTGACACGCGCGCGGATCTCGACGCCGATCTGGCCGCGCTGGAAGCGCGGATCGCGGCGCTCTTTGCGCTGCCGCAATCCTGACGGAGGTTTTGCATGACGTCTTTTCTGGGGGGGATCCTCGTGGTGCTGCTGGCCAGCGTGCTGGGCGGGCTGGTGCGCGTCTTTCGCGGGCCCGGCGCCGCGGACCGGCTGATGGCGGCGCAGCTGTTCGGCACCGCCGCCGTTGCCATGCTGCTGATCCTGTCGCAGGTGATGGCGATGCCGGCGCTGCTGGACGTGGCGATGGTGTTCGCATTGCTCGCGGCGGTGACGCTGGTGGCCTTCGTGGCGCTGAGCGCGCGCGGGAGGCCGCAATGACCCCGCTCGAGCTGATCGCGGGCGCGCTGATCGCGCTGGGCGCGGTGTTCTTCATCGCCGGCACCGTGGGCGTGCTGCGGTTTCCCGACATCTTCTGCCGCCTGCACGCGCTGACCAAGGCCGACGGGCTGGGGCTGGGGCTGGTTGCGCTGGGGGTGGGGCTGCTGGCGGCCTCGCCCGGTGCGGTGGTCCGCATCGCGCTGGTGTGGTTCTTTGTCGTGGTCGCCAGCGCCACCTGCAGCCATCTGATCGCGCGCCATGCGCTCGAGCGCGCGCGCAGGGAGCGGTCATGATCGACACCATGGTGATCTTCGATCTGCTGCTGGCGGTGGCGGTGGTGGCGCTTGCGGTGGCGTCGATGACGACGCGCGACATGTTTGCGGCGATCGTGCTGTTCGTGGTCTTCGGACTGCTGTCGGCGCTGGCCTGGGTGCGGTTGTCCGCACCCGATGTGGCGCTGGCCGAGGCCGCGATCGGCACCGGCGTGACCGGCGCGCTGCTGTTGCGCACGCTGCACCATGTCCAGACCGTGGAGCGCAAGGCGGCGCCGGAGCCGCTGCCCGTGCCGATGGGCGTGCAGATCGCCAACGCGGCGTTCTGCGGACTGCTGACGCTGGGGCTCGCGGCGGCGTTTGCGGGCGCCCCGCGCGGCGGGCCGGGGTTCGACGTGCTGGTCGCGGATGCGATGTCGATCAGCGGGGTCGACCACCCGGTGACGGCGGTGCTGCTGAACTTCCGCGCCTATGACACGCTGATGGAGGTCGTCGTCCTGCTCGCCGCGGTGATCGCCGTGTGGCAGATCGAGCGCGGACTGTCGGACGCCCCCGCCCCGGCGCTGGGCGAGGTCTGGCAGGGCTTCGCGCGGCTGACGCTGCCCGCCATCGTGGTGGTGGGCACCTATCTGCTTTGGGTGGGCTCGTCGGCGCCCGGCGGCGCGTTCCAGGGCGGCGCGGTGCTGGCGGCGGTGGGGCTGTTGCTGCTGCTCTCGCGGCTCTATGTGCCGCGCCCGTCGCATCGCGGCGCGGCGCGGGTGGCCTTCGTGCTGGGCACGGGCGCCTTCGCGGCGGTGGCGCTGCTGGTCACGGGCGGCGGGCGGATGCCGTTCGAATACCCGCTCGAACACGCCAAGACGCTGATCCTGCTGATCGAGGGGCTGGTGACGATCTCCATCGCGGTGACGCTGGCCGCGCTGTTCCACGGGCGCGAACCCGTGGCCCTGCCCGAACGCGCAGCCGGGACCGGAGGCCGCGATGACGCCTGACCTCATCTACGGCGTGACCGGGATTGCCGTTTTCGCCATCGGGCTGGTGGGCGCGATCGTGGCGCAGAACCGGTTGCGCCGGGTGCTGGCGCTGAAGCTGTGCTCGGTCGGGGCGGGCTTCGTGCTGATCGTGGCCGCGTGGCGCAGCCCGCCCGACGCTCCCGATCCGGTGCCGCACGCGCTGGTGATCACCGGCATCGTGGTCATGGTCAGCGCCACCGCCGTCGCGCTCGCCCTGATCCGCCGCCTGCACAGCCTCGAGGCCGAAGATGACGCTTGATCCCCTGACGCTGGTGGTGTTCGCGCCGCTGTTCGGCGCGATGGCGGCCTTTGTGGCACCGCGCGCGGCGGCGGCCATCGGGCTGGCCACGATGGCGCTGACCGGCGCCGCGGTGGCGTGGCTGGCGACCGAGGTCCACGCCGCAGGCGCGGTGCGCACGCCGCTGGGCGGGTGGGAGCCACCGCTGGGCATCGCGCTGCGCGCCGACGGGCTGAGCGTGGCGATGCTGGTGCTGACCACCGGCGTGGGGCTGCTGGTCTCGCTGGGCGCGCTCGACAGCTTCAAGGGCACGGCCAACGCGCGGCTGCAGCAGTATTTCTGGCCGCTGTGGCTGCTGCTGCTGACGGGGATGAACGGCGTCTATCTCAGCACCGACATCTTCAACCTGTATGTGATGATCGAGGTCATCGCGCTCGCAGCGGTCGGGCTGACGGTGCTCAGCGGCACGCGCGCGGCGCTGCGCGCGGGGCTCGAATACATGTATGCCTCGATCCTGGGCGCGCTGTTGTTCCTGCTCGGCGTGGGGTTCGTCTATCTCCAGATCGGGCAGCTCGATTTCGCCGGGCTGATCGGGGCCGAACCATCGGCGGCGATGAGCACGGCGCTGGCGCTGATGGTGGTGGGGCTGCTGTTGAAAACGGCGCTGTTTCCGCTGCATTTCTGGCTGCCTTCGGCGCATGCCAATGCCACGGCGCCGGCCTCGGCGCTGCTGTCGGGGCTGGTGGTGAAGGCCGCGCTCTACATCTTCCTGCGGTTGACCACCTACATGCCCTTGCCCGACGAGATCCTCGTCGCGCTGATCGGCGCGCTGGGTGCGGGCGCGGTGCTGTGGGGCGGCGTTCAGGCGCTGCGGGCCGAGCGGCTGAAGATGCTGGTCGCGTGGTCGACCGTGGTGCAGATCGGGCTGATCTTCATCGCCTTCGCGCGCGCCGGGCAGGTCGGCCTGACCGAAAGCTGGAAGGCGGCGGCGCTGCTGATCCTTGCCCACGGCGCGGCCAAGGCGGCGATGTTCCTGTCCGCCGGCCGCATCAAGGACGAGATCGGGCACGACATCATCCGCGATCTGGACCGCACCCCGGTGCGCCCGACGCTGGCGCAGTTCACCTTCGCGCTGGCCGCGATCAGCCTGATCGGGCTGCCGCCGAGCCTGGGCTTCATCGGCAAGTGGTCGCTGATGGAGGGCGCGATGGCGGCGGGCTACTGGCACTGGGTGGCGGTGACGATGGTCGGCACGCTGATGTCGGTGGGCTATTTCAGCCGCGTCATGGCCGGGTTCCTGCGCTTTGACCGTGTCCGCGCGCCGGTGGCCGAGCATCAGGGCTGGGCGCTCGCAGACCTGCCGCCGCTGGTGCTGGCGCTGGGCGCCATCGGGCTGGGCCTGGCCGCCGCGCCGATCCTGAGCTTCATCGAGCTTGGCTATCCGTTCGGGATGACCCCATGACCCTCCTCTCCGCCGACATGCCGCTGCTGCCGCTTTTCATCCTGCTGACGTCGTTGCTGGCGTCACCGGTGTTGTTTGCCCTGCCCGAGAGCGCGGCGCGGCTGCGCACGGGGATCAACCTTGGCATGGCCGCGCTGAAGGTCGCGCTGGTGGCGTGGCTGAGCTGGAAGGTCAGCCAGGGCGTGATCTACGACCTCAGCTTCACGATGCTGCCGGGGCTGGAGTTCAAGCTGCAGGCCGACCCGCTGGCGATCCTGTTCATCGCGCTGTCGGCGATCCTGTGGCTGATCACCACCGTGTATTCGGTGGGCTATCTGGAGCGCGGGCCGCACCGGGCGCGGTTCTTCGGTTTCTTCAGCCTGTGCGTGGCCGCGACCGTGGGCATCGCCATGGCGGGCAACCTGTTCACCTTCCTGATCTTCTACGAGCTGCTGACGCTGGCGACCTATCCGCTGGTGATCCACCGCGGCTCGGCCGAGGCGCTGCGCGCGGGCCGCATCTATCTGATCTACACGCTGGTCGGCGGGCTGGTGCTGCTGCTGGGCACGCTGGGGCTGTGGGTGCTGGCGGGCACCACCGATTTCGTCCCCGGCGGCGTGCTGGGCGCGGTCGCGAACGACCAGCGCCTCGCCGCGCAGCTGCTGTTCGTGGTGCTGGTGGGGGCGCTGGGGGTGAAGGCCGCGCTGGTGCCGTTCCACGCGTGGCTGCCGATCGCCATGGTCGCGCCGGCGCCGGTCTCGGCGCTGCTGCACGCGGTGGCGGTGGTCAAGGCGGGCGCCTTCGGGATCATGCGCGTCGTCTACGAGGTGTTCGGGATCGAGACCGCGCAGGTGCTGGGGCTGACCGCACCGCTGGCCGCGCTGGCGGCGGTGACGATCCTCTATGGCTCGTTGCGCGCGATCACGCAGGACGACATCAAGAAGCGCCTCGCCTATTCGACCGTGAGCCAGGTCAGCTACATCACGCTCGGCGTGGCGCTGGCCAGCCCCATCGCCGCGGTGGGGGCGCTCGCGCATCTGATCCACCAGGGGCTGATGAAGATCACCATGTTCATGGCCGCCGGCAACCTGGCCGAGGGGCTGGGCGTGAAGAAGGTCAGCGCGATGGACGGCGTGGGCCGCGCGATGCCGGGCACGATGCTGGCGTTCTCGCTCGCGGCGCTGGCGATGATCGGGCTGCCGCCGCTCGCCGGGTTCGTGAGCAAATGGTATCTGGCGCAGGGCGGGCTGGACGCGGGCGCGGCGTGGGTGATCGCGCTGCTGCTGGGCTCGAGCCTGCTGAACGCGGTCTATTTCCTGCCGATGCTGCACCGCGCGTGGTTCCGCGACGGCTCCGACACGCCCGAGACGCCGGGCCGCCCGCGCATCGGCTGGTGGCTTGCCGGCCCGCCGATCACCACCGCGCTGCTGGTGCTGGTGGTGGGCAGCTTCGCCAACGCGCCCTTCAGCCCGCTGGAGTGGACGCGCTTCGTGGTCAGCATCGAATATCTGGAGTGAGCCGATGACGCTTTCCGCCTTCCTGTTCGCGCTGGGCTGGCCGCTGGCGATGGCGTTCGCGCTGCTGTGGGAGGGCGCGCGCCCGGTCCTGTGGCGGATGATGCCGCTCGCCCCGCTGCCCGCGCTGGTGCTGGCGCTGCTGAACACTGCGCCGCTGCAGGTGACGGGCGCGTGGTTGATGCTGGGGCTGACGCTGGGGATCGACGACACATCGCGCCTGTTTCTGGTGTTCACCACGGTCCTGTGGATTGCCGCGGGGGCCGCGGCGCGCCACTGGATGCGCGCCGACCCGCGCGCGACCGCGTTCGGCGTGGCGTTCCTGCTGGCGATGAGCGGGAACCTGGGGCTGATCGTGGCACAGGACGCGGTGACCTTCTACGCCGCCTTTGCGCTGATGAGCTTCGCCTCCTACGGGCTGGTGATCCACACACGCTCGGACAGCGCGGACCGGGCGGCGAAGCTCTATATCGCCTTCGTGGTGGCGGGCGAGCTGATCCTGTTCTCGGGGCTGGTGCTGGCGGCGACGCAGGTGGGCTCGATCCTGCTGGCGGACCTGCGCACCGCTGCGCTTGACGGGCTGGCGGTGGCGCTGCTGCTGGCCGGGTTCGGGGTCAAGCTGGGCGTGATGCCGCTGCATTTCTGGCTGCCGCCCGCGCATGGTGCCGCGCCCGTGCCGGCCTCGGCGGTGCTGTCGGGGGCGATGATCAAGGCGGGGCTGTTCGGCATCGTCTCGGCGGTGCCGCTGGGGGTGGTGGCCTATGACGACCACGGCACCGTGGTCATGGCGGCAGGCATGGTGACGATCTTCGCCGCGCTCCTGCTCGGCGTGCAGCGCAGCGCCGCCAAGGAGGTGCTGGGCTTTTCCAGCGTCGGGCAGATGGGGATCATCGCGCTCGGCCTCGGCGCGGGGCTGATGACGCCCGAGGCATGGCCCGCCATCGCGCCGCTGCTGCTGTTCCTGGCCGCGCATCACGCGCTGGCGAAGGGTGCGCTGTTTCTGGGCGTGGGCGCCTTCGCGGCGCAGGGCAGCGCAACGTCGCGCGGGCTGATCACCGTGCTGTGGCTGGTCCCGGCGCTGGTGCTGGCGGGCCTGCCCGCGACCTCGGGCGCGCTGGGCAAGGAGGCGCTGAAGGCGGCGCTGGCCGAGGGCTCGGCGGTCTGGGCGCCGTGGCTGACGCTGGCGCTGACGCTGTCGGGGGTCGCCACGACGCTGCTGGTGGCGCGCGCGCTGGCGCTGATGTGGCTCTCGCCGCCCAAGGCGCCGCCCACGCGGTCCGAGGCCTTGGCGCTGCCCTTTGCGGGCCTCGCCGGGCTGTCGCTGGCGCTGCCGGCGATCTGGCCGGTGCTGAACCCCATCGTTGCCGCCCCGGTGCTGCAGGCCGCGCCTGCCGCCTTCTGGCCCGTGGGCCTCGGCATCGCGGTGGCGCTGGGGGTGGCCGTCACCGCGCATGCGCAGCGGATCGGCGTTTCGGTGTTCTTCGACGGGATTACGGCGCCGCCTCGTGCGTTGGTGAGACAGTTGGAAAACGTCTGGGCCGCCAAACGGCGCGCCGCGCGGCGGATGGGCTACGCCATCCCGCGCAGTGTCGAAGCGGCGGCCCAACGGTGGCGACTGGGCCAGACCGCGATTGTCGGGCTGATCGCCATGTTCCTGCTGGTCGAGGCGGTCGCCGCGGTGCGCGACGACCGGATCACGGCCCCCGCGGAGTATCTTGACGGACCCGCGGCCACACCGACACCCGGCACGATGCCCGAGAGCATCGACGGACCGCAGATGGAGGACACCGATGCGCCACGAGACGGAGTTTCAGATCCATAAGAACGCCACCGCGGCCCCGGATGCCGATGCGGACAAGCCCGCACCCGCGCGCGCTGACGGCTTCACCCTCACCCGCTACCGCGTCAGCAACTTTCGCTCCGTCAGCGATTCCGGGTGGCTGAGCCTCGACAAGGTCACCGCGCTGATCGGCGTCAACGAATCCGGCAAGACCAACCTGCTGCTGCCGCTGTGGAAGCTCAACCCCGCCAGCGGCGGCGAGATCGAGCCCATCGCCGACTACCCCAAGGCGCTGTTCGTCACCATCCGCAACGCGCCCGACCAGTTCCAGTTCATCATTGCCGAGTTCGACACGGGCCGCGCCTCGACGGTCCTGGCCGAGCTTGCCGGCATCCCCGAGCCGCAGGCGCGCCGCGTGTCGGTGGCGCGGCTCTATGACGGCGGCTACCGCATCGCGTTCCCGGATTTCGCCCGCGATGACGACGCCGCGGTGCGCACCGCGCTCGCCGCGCTGGACGAGGCGCAGCGCGACCTGACCACCCTGCGCGAGGATCTGCAGCCGCAGGCGCTTCAGGTGGTCACGGCGATCCTCGATGACCTCAACGGGCTGGCGCAGATCACCGCCAACGACATGCGGCTGGCGCGCAACGCCGTCGCCGCGCTGATCCCCGAGGACCCGCCGGCAACCAGCACGGTGGTCACGCTGCTGCGCGGGCTGCAGAAGACGCTGGGCACGCAGATGGCGGCGATGATGTCACCCGACCCGGCCTCACGCGATGAAGTGCGCCGCGCGGTGACCGAGCGGCTGCCGCAATTCGTCTACTACTCGAATTACGGCAACCTCGATTCCGAGATCTACCTGCCGCATGTGGTCGAGAACATGACCCGCCCGGACCTCGGCGCCAAGGAAAGCGCCAAGGCGCGCACGCTGCGGGTGCTGTTCGAGTTCGTGGGCGTCGAGGCGCGCGAGATCCTCGAGCTTGGCCGCGATTTCCGCGACCTGCGCGACGAGGCCGAGGCCCGCATGATCGAGGAAGAGGGCAGAACCGGCGTCCTCAAATCCGCGATCATGCGGCTGCGCGGCCAGCACCACCAGCCCGACCCCGAGATCCTGGCCCGGATCGCGCAGGCCAAGCGCACCCGCTCGATCCTGCTGCAATCGGCGGGCACCAAGCTGACCGAGCGCTTCGCCGAGTGGTGGAAGCAGGGCGATTACCGCTTCCGGTTCGAGGCCGACGGCAACCATTTCCGCATCTGGGTCGCCGATGCGCGCCGCCCGCAGGAGGTCGAGCTCGAGCACCGCTCGACCGGGTTGCAGTGGTTCCTGAGCTTCTTTCTGGTGTTCCTGCACGAGGCAAGGGGCGCGCATGACAACTGCGTGCTGCTGCTCGATGAGCCGGGCCATTCGCTGCACCCGCTCGCGCAGCGCGACCTGTCGGCGTTCTTCGACGGGCTCGCCGCCGCCAACCAGATCCTCTATACCACGCATTCGCCGTTCCTGGTCGATGCCGACCGTCTGGCGCGGGCGCGCAAGGTTTATGTGGACCGCGACGGATCGACCCGCGCCACGGCCGATCTGCTGATGGCCGAAGGCACCGACACCCAGCGCGGGGCGGCGTTTGCGGTGCGCGCAGCGCTCAACATGGCGGTGGCCGAGGCCAGCATGTACGGCGCCCAGCCCGCGCTGGTGCAGGGCGTGATCGAACAGCGTTACCTGAGCATGATCAAGACGCTGTGCATCGCCGCCGGCCGCTTCGTGCCGAAGCGCGACCTGATCTTCGCGCCCGCCTGCAACGCCGAGATCATGCACGTCATGGCCCGGATGCTGAGCGACGCGGATGCGGGCCTGCCGCCGGTGCTGGTCGACGACACCGACCAGGGCCGCGCGATGGCCGCAGGGATCGGCCATGACACCAGCCCGGTGGTGGCGCTGGGCGCGCTGACGGGGCTGAAGGGCGCCACCATCGAGGATCTGATGCCCAGCGAGCTGCTGGCCGCGCAGCTCGACCGGGTGGAGCGCCGGCCGGAGCGGCTCTTCGCCGATCAGATGGACGCGGCAAAGCCGTTCGTGGCGCAGGCGCTGGCCTGGGCCGAGGCCGAGGGCATCACCCTGGCCCCCGACTGGCGGGTGCAGCTGATCGACCGCGTCCAGAAGCTGCTGCTGGTGAGCAAGCGCGACGAGCTGGAGACGGAGACGCTCGATGCGTGGGCGCGGTTGCTGGACAGGCTGAGCGCGGGATAACCGCCCGCGCGGGCCATCGAAGGGACCACCTCCTGCACGCACGGCGCCACGGCCGGTGCCGCGGCGACAGCCCGGCCCGGACGGCGCGCAGCTCGCGTCCGATTGCAGCGCGGTCCCGTCGCGCAAGATCGCGGTCACGCCGCAGGCGCGTGATCCCGGCCGCATTCTCGCGCAGCTCCGCGCGCAGTGCGGGGGTGAGGGCGGGGGCCGGAGTGAGGGCGGGGGCGGCATCAGGCGCCAGCAGGTCCTTGCCAGGCGCAGCACGGCGGCGGGTGCGACGGGCGATCTCCCGGTCGGGTCCGCGCATGATGGCTCGGCTGGCTCAAGGTGATCGATGATCGCCCTCCCCGGTCCTGCAAGACAGGTTTCACGGAATCGGCACCCACCGCGCGGCACACAAGGCTTGATCCATGGCGCCTGTCGCCGCATGGTGCCGACCCAGTCGTGATGTGAGAGGTTACGCCCTTCACTTTGAAACCAAAGGGAAAGATCGAATGCAACATGATGCCCGACGCCTGTCGACCGTCCTGACCGCGACCCTCGCATCGGCGCTCGCCCTCATGGCATCGAGTGTGTCGGTCATGGGCGGGAGCCACGGCGGTGCGCTCGACCATATCGACACGGAAGCGACCTTCGACGCCGACATCCCCGCGCATCTCGAGGCGCTGCTCGACCGGGCGGGGATCGAAATCGTCGCGCAGGCGCGGCGCATGGATGGTGACACGGTCGTTCTGCAGAACGTGCGCGTGATCGAGACGCAGGCCGCGACCGAGGAGCTCTGGATCGACGAGATCGGCATCGTTCCGCACGCCGATGGCGCGCACTCGGCGCTGGTTGCGACGCGCCCGGACGGCGATGTGCGCGGCAAGCTTGTCGACCATGTCGCCGAGGAGACGCATTACTTCACGCTCAACGCGGAGCATGCCGCCCTCAGCCTGCGGTCGGGGGGCGATGCGCATTTCGCCGCCGCCCTGCCCGCGGACGTCCTGCGGTTCCGCGGCGGCAGCGTCGAGCACGTGTTTCAAGGCGCGCAGGACGCCTCGGGTGTCGCGGCGCATCTGGAGGCGTTCGCGCTTGAATTCGAGACCTCGGCGCGCAGCCTCGATCTGGGCATCCGCGCCGACGCGGCGCGCATCGACGCGACCGATGCCGCGCAGCGCGTGACGACCCGGATGGACGCGTTCAGCATCGCCGCGCGGAATGACGGGCTCGATCAGGACACCGATATCCTGTTCGACATGGACGCGCTGCAGGACGGGGCGACGCTGGAGTTCAGCAGCCGCGCCGAGAACATCGTGACCGAGCAGCGCGCGGGTGATGATGTGGCGCGCTCGTCGATGGAGCGCGCGGAGCTGGAGGCATCCTACGGCATCGATGGGGTGTCGCTCGCGCTGGAGTCCAGCGGGCTTGATGCCGACGGGGGTGTCGCGCTGGGGTTCCTGCACCAGATGATGGCGGGGCCGGACGCCGACGGATCGGCGGATCTGTCGCTGACGGCCGATCGGCAGCGCATCGCGTTCAACCTGCCCGCCGTCCCCGGCGAGGGTGCGCAGGATATCGGGCTGGAAGTCCTGCTCGATCAGGTCATCCCCGGCGCCGACGTCTGGGCGATGATCGACCCTCAGGGCGCGCTGGACCGCGAACCGCTCAGCCTTGCGCTGACGCTTGACGGAACGGCGGTGGCCGCGCAGCACATCGTCGGGGCCGTGGCGGGCGCCGTCGGGGCTGCGATGATGGACGGATCGCCCGAACAGCAACTGCTCGACGCGGTGGAGCGGCTCGAAGTCAGCATGGATGGGCGCCTGCAGGCGCTTGGCGCACGCATCCTGCTGGATGCCGACATGACACTCGATTCGGGTGACGCGCTGCCGCATCTGGTCTCGACGCTGTCGATGACCGGTGTCGCCGAGGCGCTGTCCCGCGCCGCCGCGATCCCGCTTCTGGATGAAGCGGTCGTTATGGGCGCGGCAGAAGCGCTCGAGATGTTCACCATGCCCACGGAGGACGGCGATCGGACCCTGGAGTTCGAGGGCCGCAGCGACGGCAGCGCGCTGCTCAACGACAATCCGATATGAGGCTGCGTCCCGGAACCCCCCGCGATTCACGGCGTATCCCGGCGCAATCGCGATCAGCTTGCGCAAGGGTTTCATGACAGCACGCCCGAAGGCGACGGGATCAGCGTGACCTGCGGTGCAGATGATTCCCGAACCGCACGGAAACGGGCAGGCACCGCTGCCCTTCGGGCGCCAGTGCGCGACCGGGGGTCTGGAGGCCCCTGCGCTCCGGGCCTGCCGCAAGCGCATTGCGCGCCGGCCGACGCAATCCGCTGCGCGGGCCGCTGATCCCCACCTTCGCGATGGAAAGGAGCCCCGAAATGGATCCGACACTGACCGAACGCACCCTCACGCCCTTCGGGACGCGCGCGCAGCCCGCCTGGCGCCGGATTGCGCTGCTTGCCGTGGCGGTCGGTCTGCCCCTTGCGCCGGCGCTTGCGGTCGCCCACGATGCCGAGATCATCCGAGACGTTGCCGCGCTCGAGGATGCGAGCGCGACGCAGCGCGCGGCGATCCTTGAACGGCTGGCACCCCACGGGGACGCGGCCGTGGAGGTCGTGCTCGAGTTCATGCAGGAGGAACTTCTGGAGCGACATGTCGCCCTGCAGGCCGTGGCGGAACTGCAAGTGAGCAGCGACTGGGGCGAAGCGGACCGCGCCCCGCCCGCGCCTGCGACCGGGTCCGCAAGCGATACCACCCCGGCCGAGCCCGCACAGGATGACCCGTTTTCCGCGCCGAAACGCGTGAACCCGCCGCCCGACGCGCCGCGTCACCGCATCGTCAATGTCGATGCCGACGACAAGCTCAACATCCGGGACCGCCCCGGGGTGCCGGGCAGCACGATCATTGCGCGGATCGCCCCGGATGGCGTGAACGTCGCCACCGGCGAGGGCACCGCGCAGGTCAATGGCGGCACCTGGGTCGAGGTGCTCTATCCCGGCCTGCCTGGTGGGTCGGGCTGGGTGAATGCGCATTTTCTCGAGCAGATCCCCGAGGGCGAGCGTTCCGGGCTCGGCGCCCCCGACATCACGCGGGGTGCGCCGAACGAGCTTGCCGAGCTGTTCACGGGGATCGAAGGCTACGAGGCATTGGATTGGGAAGCCGTTGAACACCGGTTTCTGGAGGCCGCCGCCGGGCCCGACCCCGAGACCTTCCGCGCCATCAACAGCCTTGGCCCCATGACCCGCGCCCTGCTGATCCTGGAGGAGGAAGAGGCGCCGCAGGTCCATGCCCGCTACCGCATCCGCTACGGGATGGAGGAGATGGGGCCGTTCCCGCCCAAGGCCTACACGACCCCCATCAGCTTCGTGCAGATCGATCGCTTCAACATGGGGCCACAGCGCATGAAGGCGCTGCCCCAGGACGATCCGGCGCCGCATGTCTCGTACCGCATGGTGATGGACACGGTCCAGATGCGCACGGCGCGCGCCTTCCGGCTGTCGCGCGCCGAGCTCGATGATGACACCGCAGCCGCGATGCGCTGTCTCGGCGTTTCCTGCCTGTCGATGGAGGCGCCGGCCGAGCAGGCCAAAGGCGACTGGGACGCCGATCCCGACGCAGCGATCACGCTGACGCCGCCCTATGATCTGATGACGCGCGATGGCACGCACAGCCCGGCTGCGGTGCTCGATCAGCTGACCATCGACCACGGGTTCGTCGGCGATCAGCGCAATGGCCGGGTGAGCTGGTCCTATCCGGAATCGCGCGAAGGCGTCACCTTCGGCGCGCCCTTCATCGACGTCGTCATCGATGTGAACCTGGCGCAGGATTTCTCTGTGCAAGGCGTGCTGCGCGACGCGCATCCGAACGACACCTCGCTCGCCGAGCTCTGGCACAAGGTCAGCTCGATCGCGTCGGGGGACCCGCAAGCCCCGCTGGTGTCGCAGTCGGTCCAGCGGGTGCGCCATTCGCCTCCCTGAGGGTGCGATGGGCCACGCCGAACGCGACGGAAACAAACGGAGGGAGAGCCATGCAGAAAAACACCATGCTTGCCGCAAGCGCGTTGGCGCTGATGTCGATGACCGCCGGCCTTCAGGCCGACGCGCTCGAGGATATCAGCGACCACCCCCTGGTGCCCCGCATTCAGGAGACCGAGCTCATCGCCCATGATCACGTTGACCACGACCGGCATGTCATCCCCTGGGGCCCCCACCGCGATGGTGCATGGAAAGAGACGATCGAGGTCGACGGCGCCCATGAGAGATTTGCCTACATCCTGCGCGATCCGGACATACGGCCCCTGCCGCTCAGCGTGGCCTACAAATCGGTGCTTGGGTTGCGGGGCTTCGAGATCGATTTCCTTGCGGTGGGGCGCACGCATCTGCCCGACGATTTCAGCGAGGATCCCCATTTCAGCCGTGACGTCGATCACCACCCCGGGGGCGCGCCGTCTCCCGACAGCGATCTGGACGCGCGGCGCTTCTTCGGCGCCCGGCACGCGGACGAGGACCTGTATGTCACGGTCTTCATCCACGAGAACGCGGAAGGCGAGCCGGTCATTCTGGTGAGCATCGTCGAGCCTTGAGTGGCCCGCACGGGGCTGAAATCGTCACGGGCGCGGCGCTGCCGGGCCGGGACGCAACTCAGCGGCGCATGAAATGGTCGCGGGTGAACACGTTGGCCGGGATAGCGGCCAGCTCGGCGGTCATCCGCTGGGCGATGACCATGTCGTCCCCCGCCTGCGGCAGCGTCCGCTGCACATATGTGGCGATCCCCGACGCCTCGAGCCGTGCCCTGATCTGCGCCAGCCCCGACGGCAGCGCCGTGGCGTCGGCGGGCGCGTAGAACGCCACCACGCCCGGCGCGCGCTGCACGATCTGGTGCGTCAGCGCCTGGGCGCGCGCGCTGTGCGCGGTTTCGAGCGACGCAAGGAGCGGCGTGCGCGCGGGGTCGAGATGCGGCGCCAGCATGTTCACGCTCAGCGGCAGCGACCGGCTGGAGTATCCGAAGCACGGGTTGTTCGCGTGGGGTCCGATCCGCGGGTCCAGGCTGACGCCATCGATGATCTGCCGCGCGTCCAGCCCGTGATGGAGCGCGTAGCTGTCAAGTTCGTTGAAATAGGCCAGCCGCGCGGCCTGGAACAGCGTCGACAGGTGGCGCGTGAGCTCGGCCTCGGCGGGACCGATGGCGCGGGTGGGGATGGCGTTGCTCAGCGCGGCCTCGGCCAGCAGCGCCAGCGCCTTTTTCCCGGCCGCGCCGCGGTCGCCGACGATCAGGAATTGCGGGTGCAGCACGGCGCTCAGGCGGTGCCCCTCACGCGCGAATTCGGGGGCGTAGACAATCCGGGGGCTGCCGGTCTCGGCGCGCCTGGCCGCGCAGTAGCCCACCGGCACCGCCGAGCGCACCACGATCAACGCTCCGGGCCTGCGGCGCGCGGCCATCTCGATCCGGCTGTCGAGTTCGGCCAGCTGCGCGGCGCCCGTCTCGGGATCGAATGACAGCGGCGGTGCCACGATCACCGCATCCGCGCCGTCGAGTGCCGCGTCGGTATGCAGGCTGGCGCTCAGCCGCAGCGGATAACGGGCAAGATACGGCGCAAGCGCTGGGTCGCACAGGTCGAAGGCGCCGGTGTTGATGGCCTCCACCCGGTCCGGCACCGGGCCGGTCATCACCACCTCATGCGTCCGGGCAAGCGCCAGCGCGTCGGCGAGTGCGACGCCGCCCAAACCGATGATCGCGATTTTCATGTCGGGTCTCGTCTCTGTGAGTGCGTGCAATGCGAACGGGATACCCGCCGATCAGGGCAACAATCGTTCATTTCGGGGACGATTGTTGAAAGCCCGCCCGGTGCGGTGCCGAACGCTCAGTCCTGCCCGTAAATGTCGCGGGTGAAGACCTTGGCCGCGTGTGGTGCAAGCTCGGCCACCATGCGGTTGGCGACGATCAGGTCGCAGCCGTCGGCGAAGCGGTCGAAATCGGGCTCGAGCGGCTGGCCGAGGCACTCCGCACCCTGCCATTCGGGCTCGTGCACGACCAGGTCGACGCCGCGCTCGTGCAGCAGCGCGATGATGTCCTGCATCGCCGAGGCGCGAAAATTGTCCGACCCCTGCTTCATCACCAGCCGGTAGATGCCGACCTTCGCCGCCCCACGCGCGGCGATGCTGTCGGCCACTGCCCGCTTGCGCGCGTCGTTCGAGGCCAGCGTGGCCGAGATCAGCGCCTGCGGCACGTCGTCGAAATTGGCGCGCAGCTGCTTCGAATCCTTCGGCAGGCAGTAGCCGCCATACCCGAAGGACGGATTGTTGTAGATCGCGCCGATCCGCGGGTCGAGGCACAGCGCGTCGATGATCTCGCCCGCGTCGAGGTCGAGGTCCATCGCCAGCGTGTCGGCCTCGTTGAACGCGGCGACGCGGCTGGCCAGGTAGGTGTTGGCGAAGAGCTTGATCGCCTCGGCCTCGGTCGGATCGGTCAGCAGCACCGGCACCACGTCGGCCAGCGCCGCGCCGCGCAACAGATCGGCGACGGCCTCGCCGCGGGCGCTGACCTCGCCCACCACGATCCGGGTGGGGTGCAGATTGTCCTCGAGCGCGCGGCCCTCGCGCAGGAATTCGGGCGAGAACACGATCCGGTCGCAGCCGAACCGCGCGCGAACGCCTTTGGTGTAGCCTACGGGAACCGTGGACTTGATCACCATCACCGCGCGATCGTTCACCGCCAGCACCTGCGCGATGACCGCCTCGATGCTGGTGGTGTCGAAGGCGTTGGTGGCCGGGTCGTAATCGGTCGGCGTGGCGATGAACACGTACTCCGCATCCGCATAGGCGGCGGCGGCGTCGGTGGTGGCGCGCAGCCGCAGCGTTCCCGTTGCCAGATGCGCGCGGGCGAGCGTGTCCTCGACCGGAGTGCGGCCTGCGTTCAGCGCCGCCACGCGCTCGACGCAGACGTCAACGGCGGTCACCTCGTGCTGGCGTGCCAGCACGATGGCGTTGGACAGCCCCACATAGCCCAGGCCGGCAATGGCGATCTTCATTTTGGAATTCCTTTTTTTCAGCTGTTGAAATCAATGGCCGGACGGAGCTCGACACGGTCACCATCCGCCAGCATGAAGCGTCCGCCCACGGCGCGCTCGGCGGCGTCGGCGGCGCGGATCAGATACACGCGGCCGGGCGCGTCGCCATGCCGGATCACCTGCACCGCGTGGCCGGGGGTGCCCAGACGCGCGATCAGGTCGGCCACCGAAACGCGTGTTGCCCCCGGGTCGATCACGCGCTCGGGCTGGCCGTCAAGCGCCACGGTGATCCCGCGCGGAGCGCGCGCGGTTCCCAGCCGGGGGCCGCCCACCTGAACGACATCGCCGTCGCGCAGCATGGGCAGGGCGCGGCCTTCCTCGAGGAACCCGCGGATGTCGACCGCGATTTCGCGCCCCGCGCGCAAGATGGTGACCCCGCGCGGGGTGGCGGTGGTTGCAAAGCCGCCTGCGGCGTTGATCGCGTCGATCACGCTCAGCGGGCGCGTGGTCAGCACTTGCCGGCCAGGCCGGTTGACGGCGCCGACGACGCTGATCTGCCGCGCGGCGTGGTCGGTCACGCGCAGGTCGAGCTGCGGGTCGGGCAGGTATGCCTGCAGGCGCCGCGTCAGCTCGGTGCGGATTGCGGCGGGCTCGCGGTCGGCGGCTGGAATGGCGCCCAGAAACGGCACCTCGATGGTGCCGTCGGCGCCGACCTCGTAGCCCGCGGGTGCGGTCAGTTCGGGCGCGTCGATGGCGTGGATCTGCAGCACGTCGCCGCGCCCGACCAGATACGCATCGCCGCTGCGCGCGGCGACCGCTCCGATGGTGTCGGCGGTGACCGTGATCGCGTCGGGGACCGCATGGGTCGGCGCAGAGCCTGTGTCCTGCATCGCGCAGCCGGCAAGCAGGCTGAACACGAACGCGGCGAGAAGCGGTTTCAATGCCATGACGGGACCCTTTCCCCTATCGGCCAAAGACGAGTTCGGCCGCCGCGGTGTCGGCGGCGAGATCAAAGCGCGTCGAGCTTGCCGAGACGTTGGTCAGCGTCATGACCACCGCGACGAACCCCACCAGCGACGCCGCCAGCATCAGCTTGCTGTCGGCGCGCACCAGCGCCGAGCGATCGCCCGCCGCGCCGGTGTTCTGGCGCGTCCATTTCTGGACATTGGGGTTGTGGTTGACGAAGATCTTGATCCCCGCGCCGACCACCTGCCCGTAATAGGTCAGCAGCGGAAAGATCGGGTGCCAGCGCCGCGCGATCAGCCCGGTCAGACCGGCATGCAGCGTGCGCGTCAGCGCGACCCACAGCGCGAAGATCACCCAGAACACCGGGTCGTGCAGCAGCCCCGCGAGCCCGAAGAACACGATGCCCATCAGCGGCGTCCACATCGACACCTTCTGGTCCAGCAGCGCGAGCCAGGTGAACACCCCCAGCCGGCGCGGACCCAGCCGCAGCGCCTTGGCGCCGCCGCGCACCATGTTGCCGAACCAGCGCTTCTGCAGGCCGATCGTGTCGGCGACGAATCCTTTGCCGGGCAGCGATTCAAGGCAGTAGATCACCTCGTCCGGGACATACGTGATGTCCCAGCCGGCCTCGATCACCCAGCGCCAGGTGGACTTGTCGTCGCCGGTCAGCATCACGATCCGGCCCAGCCGCGGGTGGTGCAGCACGTCCTCGAGCAGATTGGCGGCGAAGTTGGGGTGGGTCATGATCTGGGTGCGGAACATCGACCAGCGCCCGGTCAGCACCAGCACCCGCCCCGACAGCGCCATCGATGCCATGTAGACATGGCGCTGCGCCATGCGCAGCCGGTACCATTCGCGGTCCAGCATGCCGCCCGCGACCAGCGGCGTGTTGTCCACGGTCAGCGCGCCGACCCCGGGCTGGTGCAGCAGCAGCGGCGCGGTGCGCCGGATCAGCCCGGGCGCGACCAGCGTGTCGCCATCCATCAGGATGCCGGGGCAATCGGGCGGCACACCCAGCGCGCGCAGCCGCGCAAGCGCGTCGGCCATGGCAGAGCGCTTGCCGGTGCCGTCCTGGCGGGTAAAGGCCAGCCGGATGGTGCCCAGCGGGTCGGTCCTGCGGTGGACATGGGCGATCACCGCCTCGTCCTGATCGGACGACACCGCCGCGACCACCGTGCCGCCGCCGCCATTGTCCAGGATGTCGCGGAACAGGTTGGCGTAGACTGCGGCGTTCATCGCGTCGCCCATCTTCCAGCTCAGGATCACCACGGCGACATGGCGGCGCCGGGTGGCGGGGTCGGCCTGGGCGCGGGCGCGCAGCATCGGAAAGACCCGGCGCGTGAAGGCGAAGGCGCGCAGCAGGTGATACCCGCCCCAGCACCAACGCCAGACGCCCAGCGCACCCAGCGTCGCGATGAAGGCCGCGTCGTGCGCGCTGAGCGCCCGCTCGGGGATCAGGCTCAGCAGCCACACGATCGCGGCGGCCCAGCCCAGCGCGGTCAACCACGCCGTCAGCGCCGGGGATTTGCGCAGGAACGGACGCTCGGCCATGGCTCAGCCCTCGGCCCGCGCGCGCACCCAGCGCAGCGGATCGATGGTGGTGATCGAGACGCTGCCCGTCAGCCCCACATCGGCGTCGAGCGGCGCGTCAGGCGTGATTTCCACCCGCGCGTAGCGCTCGGCGGCGAAGACCTCGGTCTGCAGCCCCGCGACACCCGCGCGGCGGGTGTCATAGCTCAGCCGGGTGACGCGCCCGCTCACGCGGCGGCCATCGGCAAGCTCGATCCGGGCGCGTGCGCCTTCGGTGATGCGCCCGGCCCGGTCGGCGAGCACCAGCGCATGCACCGCGCGCGGCCCGTCCTTGGCCATCACGAACAGCGGCTGCGCGGGCTCGGCCCATTCGCCGCGCACCCGGGTGATCTGCGCGACCGCGCAGTCGCAGGGCGAGATCACCGGCGCACCCAGCGTCAGCGCGGCGTCGCGCTGATAGCCAAGCGCGATTTCCTCGGTCAGATGCGCCATGCGCAGCGCGGCGGTCTCGGGGGTCAGTGCATCGGCGGCGCGACCGGGGGCGAGCCCGTGGCTGCGTGCCGAGCTCAACGCCGCGAGTTCGGCCCGCGCCGCGTCGAGATCGGTTTCCGCGGCCAGCACCGCGGCCTGCTGGCGCGCGCGGTGCTGCTGGCGTGCCTGCGTGGGCAGGCCGGTGGTCAGCAGCGTGCTCAGCTCGGCGCGTTCGATGCGCAGGCGCTGCTCGGCGCGCGCGACGGCTGCGCGCAGGCGCGTCTCGTCGTCGGCGGCCTGTGCATCGGCATGCGCCGCATCCCGCGCCAGAGCATCGCTGCGCAGCCGCAACTCGGCCGCTTCCGCCTCGAGCGCGCGCAATTCGGCGGCCAGCGCCTCGGCGCGCGCGTCATGATCGGGCGTGCGCAGGTAGCCCAGCACATCGCCGGCCGAGACCGTCGCGCCCTCGGCGACCTTGAGATCGGTCACCATCCCCGCCGCCGGCGCCGACACACTGGCCGCCGCCGCCGTCACCGCCGCGTAGCGTGACTGCACCGTGGACAACGACCCCAGCGCCATCCACGCCGCCGCCCCCAGCGCCGCACCCGCCAGCGAGACCTGAAACCAGGTTCGGAAGGCCAGCGTCCGGCGCGTGGTTTCGTGCCGCGCGGCCTGCACCTCGCGGGTGTCGTTGAGAAGCTGCGTCAGCGACAGTTCCTGCCGCGTGAGCGCGCTGTCCACGATCCGGTGCAGCAACTCGGCCTGCGCCCGCCCCAGTTCGATGAACCGGTAGCTAAGCCCGTCGCCCGCCGCCGCGTCGCGACGTGCCTGCACGGTCATCTGCAGGCGCGTTTCCCCCTCGCCGATCAGCAGCGACACATCGACCACGCGCCCCCGGCCCGGCGCCAGCACCGACGGGATCGCGTCGCACAGCGTGAACCCGTGGACGTTCCACTGCGAGACCGGGTATTCGGCGCCCTGCCACAGCACCGACATCGGCTCGTTCACCGACACCGCCGTGCGCATCGGCATCGTCTGCCCTGCGGCGCCCTGCCCTTGCAGCGCCCGCCCGCCCGGCTCCGGCCCGATGATCGTTGCGTTGGTCATGAAAATCGCCCTGATCAGAGTGCCGCGCGCGGCGCGCAGCGGTGTTCCTTGAAAATCCGATCATGGTGATGGGCGCGGAATGTGGCGCAACTTGGCAAACTGCGGGACAAATGCGCGGCCAGGGGCGAATTGTTGCGAAACCGGAACCGGTGGCGGGAAGCCGGGGCGCAAGACCGGGCCCAGGACCGAGCGCAGGACCGGGCGCAAGACCGGGCGCAGGACCGGGCCCAGGACCGAGCGCAGGACCGGGCCCAGGACCGGGCCCAGGACCGGGCGCAGGGCTCAGCCGCGGCGCATCATCCGTCCCGTGACCGCCACCGCCACCCCGTAGACGACCATCGCGCCCACCAGCAGCGGCAGCGACAGCGCATCGAACAGCCCCCAGAGCACCAGCGCCCCGGTGCCGAACGCGCCGGTGATCGCGCTCAGCACCAGCGGCAGCCGGCGCGGTTGCATCCACCGGCCCAACACTGCGGCGATCACCAGCCCCAGCGCTGCCAGCGCCGTTCCTGCGATCTCTGCGGTCATTCTGCGTGCCCCCTGTCGTTGCTGCAACGGAACACCCGCACCGACACCCGATGCGCCCCCCCGCGGCACCCGTCAGAGCGGGTTCTGCGCCCCGGCAAAGAACAGCAGCTTGCCGTCGGGGTCATAGATCGGGCGGATGCGCAGCCGGTTCATGAACGCGGTTCCGTCCTTGCGGTAGTTCAGGATGTCGATGGTGAAGCGCGTCTGCGCGCGCAGCGCATGCCGGATCGCCTGGATGGTGTCGGGGTTGGTGTCGGGTCCCTGCAGGAACCGGCAGTTGCGGCCCACCGCCTCGGCCGGGGAATAGCCGGTCTGCGCCTCGAATTCGTCGCTGACGAAGATCATCGGGTTGTCGGGCAGCGACGGGTCGCTGAACACGACGCTCATGTCGGTCTCGTCGGGCTCCAGCAATCCGCGCAGCGCGGACTCATCCATCATGGCCTTGTTTGACAGCATGTCATCTTTCCGTTGCTCGTCATTCGATGCGGTGCCGACCTGCCGTCGCTTCCGGACAGCGCCCCGATCGGGAATAGCAGATGCCTTCGGACGGTGAAAGCGTGCTTGCCGCGCGGCGCGCGCAGTCTATTTGCGACGGCACAAAGGCTGCTTTACAATCAGCAGCCTAAGCGCGCGGCCCGCGTCGCCATGACACAGGGTCGGTCGGATCGGTCACGGGCGCGAGCGATGGGCGCGCCGCCAGAACAGGGAGCTCACGACCATGTCATCGTGGATGCAGGATTTTCAGAAACTCGACAAGAACGAACAGGCGTCGCGCGCCGTGCTGGCGGGCGGGACCGCGCTGCTGCTGGTGATGGCCGCCGTGGCCGGGTTCAGCTCGGGCCCCGAGCGCACCGCCACCGCGCCGACCGAGCCGCCCGCCGAGGAACAGGTCGCCGCCGCGGCCGAGGAAGACGAGACCGTCGCGGACGAGGTCGCCGCCGTCGAGGACGATGCGGTCGAGGACGATGCGGTCGTCGAGGAAGAAACCGCCGAAGAAGAAACCGCCGCCGCCGAGGTGCTCGACGAACCCGACGCCGCCGAGGATGTCGCCGAAGAGCGCCCCGAGGATGCCGCCGATGAGGCAACCGACGTTGCCGAAGCCCCCGCGGACGCCGACACCGAGATGACCGAGGAGGCCCCCGCCCCCGAGGATGCCGACACCGCCCAGGCCGCCGCCGACGAGGCGATGGACGAGGACACCACCGAAGAGGTCGCCGAGGCCGAGGCGCGCGAGGAAGAGGTCACCGAAGACGTGGCCGAAGCGGAAGCTGCCGACGACGCAATCGAGGACGTTGCCGAGGCCGACGCAATCGAGGACGCGGCAACCGAGGACATGGCGGCCGCCGATGATGGTGCCGCGCTGCTGGCCAGCGCGAACATCGCCGACGGCGAACGCGTCTGGCGCCAGTGCGCCGCCTGCCACGTCTATGACGCCGAGCAGAACCGTGGCGGGCCGCATCTGGTGAACATCGTCGGGCGCGAAGTCGCCGCCGCCGATGGCTGGCGCTACTCGCGCGCGCTGACCGAACATGGCGGCGAATGGACGGTGGAGTCGCTGCTGGCGTGGCTCGAAAACCCCGACAGCTACATCCCGAACAACCAGATGGCGTTCCGCGGCCTGCGCAACGAACAGGACCGGATCGACGTGCTGGGCTTCCTGGACGCCAACCGCACCGACTGAGGCGTGCCCCCGGAGGCCGCGAGGCGCCTTCGGGGAGCCCCTCCGGAGAGCGCCTTCGGGGAGCGCCTCCGGGGAGCCTTGTCAGCCGGCGCGCGTCTACGGCACGCCGGGGAGCGCGCACAGCATTTCATAGAGCAGGTTCGCGCCCACCAGCGCGGTGTTGCCCGACGGGTCATAGGGGGGCGAGACCTCGACCAGATCGGCGCCCACCAGCCGCAACCCCGCGCAGCCGCGCACGATCTCGAGCCCCTGCCAGATGCTCAGCCCGCCGGGTTCCACGGTCCCCGTGCCCGGCGCGAAGGCCGGGTCCAGGCTGTCGATGTCGAAGCTCAGATACACCGGCGCGTCGCCGATCATGGCGCGCACCTCCTCCATCAAGGGCGACAGCGAGCGGTGCCAGCACTCCTCGGCCTGCACCACGCGCCAGCCGCGTTCGCGGCTCCAGTCGAAATCATCGGGGCCGTATCCGGTGCCGCGCAGCCCGATCTGGATCACGCGGTCGTTGAGCAGGCAGCCGTCCTCCCACGCGCGGCGGAACGGGCAGCCATGCGCGACGGTCTCGCCGAACATGGCATCGTTGATGTCGGCATGCGCATCGACATGGATCAGCGCCACCGGGCCGTGACGGTCGCGCATCGCGCGCAGGATCGGCCAAGTGAGCGTATGATCTCCGCCCAGCGTCAGCGGCACCGCGCCGTGGCGCAGGATGGCGCGGTAATGATCTTCGATGATCTGCACCGATTTCTTCAGATCGAAGGTGTTGATCGGCACGTCGCCGATATCGGCGACGTGCAGATGCTCGAACGGCGCCGCGCCGGTGGCCATGTTGTAGGGTCGCAGCATCCGCGATTCGTCGCGGATCTGGCGCGGCCCCAGCCGCGTGCCGGGCCGGTTCGAGGTGCCGATATCCATCGGAATGCCCACGAAGGCGGCGTCGAGCCCTTCGGCGCTGTCCTGCGCGGGCAGGCGCATCATCGTCACCGGGCCGCCGAAGCGCGGCATGTCGTTGCCGCCGAGCGGCTGGTTGAAACGCGGTGCCATCGGGACCTCCTCAGGCGGTGTGCAGGGTTTTCAGCTCCAGGAACTCTTCCAGCCCCGGCAAGCCCCCCTCGCGGCCGTTGCCGGAGTGCTTGTAGCCGCCGAAGGGGCTGCCGTAGTTGTGCGCGGCGCCGTTGATGTGGATCATCCCGGCGCGCAGCTGCGCCGCCACCCGCTCGGCGCGCGCCGGATCGCCGGTCTGGATATAGGCGGCGAGGCCGTAATCGGTATCGTTGGCGATGGCGATGGCCTCGGCCTCGGTGTCGAACGGGATCAGCACGGCGACGGGGCCGAAGATCTCGGTCCGGGCGATGGTCATGGCGTTGTCCACGTCGCCGAACACGGTGGGGCGGACGTAGTAGCCGCGGTTCTGGCCCTCGGGGCGGCCCGGACCGCCCGCCAGCAGCGTCGCGCCCTCGGCGATGCCGGCGGCGATCAGGTCCTGCACGCGCTGGAACTGCGTGGCGCTGACCAGCGGGCCGATGTGATCGCCGGGGCGCGTGGGGTCGCCCACCGCCTGCGCCTCGGCCGCCTTCGTGGCAAGCTCGGCCACCTGCGCGTAGACCGAGCGTTCGACCAGCAGCCGGGTGGGGGCGTCGCAGCTCTGGCCGGTGTTCAGGAACACCTCGGACAGGCTTGCGGGCACGCGGGTGGCCAGATCGCAGTCGGCAAAGATCAGGTTGGGCGACTTGCCGCCCAGTTCCAGCGTCACGCGCTTGATGGTGGGCGCGGCGTCGCGGCTGACGGCGATGCCCGCGCGGGTGGAGCCGGTGAACGACATCATCGCCACGTCGCGGTGGCGCGAGAGCGCGGCGCCCGCGACCTCGCCCGTGCCGTTGACCAGGTTGAACACACCCGGCGGGAAGCCGGCCTCGTGGATCATCCGGGCATAGAGCATCGCGCTGAGCGGCGTCAGCTCGGCGGGCTTGAGCACGCAGGTGCAGCCGGTCAGCAGCGCCGGGATCACCTTGAGCACGATCTGGTTGATCGGCCAGTTCCACGGCGTGATCAGCCCGCACACGCCGACAGGCTCGCGCAGCAGCGTGTCGCCGTTGTCGAGCACCTCGCGCCAGTCCAGCCGGTCGAAGGCGCGCAGGAAGCCCTCGACATGGCCCACCCCGGTGTCGGCCTGCTGTTCGGCGCACATGTCCACCGGCGCGCCGAGCTCGAGCGTGATGGTCTGCACCATCTCGTCGTAGCGGGCGCGGTAGACCTCGAGCAGCCGCGCCACCAGCGCGCGGCGCTCGGCGGGCGGGGTGCGCGACCACGGGCCGAACGCCGCCGTGGCGGCAACCACCGCGCGGTCGATGTCATCGGCACCGCCGAGGCTGACGGTCGCCACGGGCTCTTCGGTGGCGGGGTTGATGACCGCGTGATCGTCGGGGCGCAGCGGGTCGACCCAGGCGCCGTTGATGTAGAACTGCCGCGCGTCGATCATGCGAGCGCCTCCTTCTGCTGCAGCCATCTGGTGATGATCTCGCGGTGACGCGCGCCCGAATAGCTGGGGAAATGGCCCCCGTGGACGATCCGCACCGGCAGGTCCAGCAGCCGTTTCATGCTGGCGATGTAGTCGGCCATCTCGGCCTCGGTGGTGCCTTCGATCAGCGGGCCGTCATAGACGATATCGCCCGAGATCAGCATGCCCGTCGCTTCCTCCCACAGCGCGATGCCGCCGGGGGAATGGCCGGGGGTGTGGATGACCTCGAAATGCCGGTCGCCCAGATCGACGATGTCGCCGTCTTCGAGGATCCGCGTCGCAGGCGCGGATTTCACGGTATAGGTGGCCGATTGATAGGGCGCGGGCGGCAGCGCGGTGAAGATGTCGTCGGTGACGTAGTCCGCGGCCAGCGTGTTTTCGCGCGTGGTGGCGGCCAGGATGTCGGCCTCGGCGGCGTGGCACAGGCGGCAGTCGAATTCGTGGTGGCAGCCGATATGGTCGAAATGCGTGTGGCTGGCGACCGCGTCCAGCGGGCGTTCGGTGACCAAGGGCACATGCGCGCGCAGCGACACCACGCCCATGCCGCTGTCGACCAGCATGTCACGCTCGCGCCCGCGCACATGCCAGATGTTGCAGCGGAAGAACTCGCGGATATGCGGCTCGTCGATCCAGGTGACGCCGTCGCCGAGCTTGCGGATGCGGTACCAGTCGGTGGCGTTGATGCGGATCAGGCTGCTGGTCATGGGTGACCCTCCAGAACGACATGGGTGCGGGCGTGCAGCGCCAGTTCCTGCCCCGGTTGCGGGTCGGCATCGGGGGGCAGATGCGCGACCAGCGTCAGATCGGGCGCGGCGCGTGGGACAAGCCGAGCCCGATGGTGGGTGCCGAAGAACGCCGCGTCGGTCAGGCGCGCGGGGCCGAGGGGCAGGCCGCCGGGCGCGGTGCCCAGCGCCTCGGGGCGGATGCAGAGCGTGGCGTCGCCGTCGGGGGCGTCCACGTCGAAGGCGCCGAGCGCGGTGGTCAGCCGTCCGCCCCGGGCGCGGCCCGGCAGCAGGTTGATCTCGCCCATGAACGCCGCCGAAAACAGGCTCTGCGGCGCGCGGTAGATGCGCGCGGGGGGCCCGTGATCGACGATGCGCCCGCCATTCATCACCACGATGGTGTCGGCGATGGCCATCGCCTCTTCCTGATCATGGGTGACGTGCACGAAGGTGGTGCCGACGCGGCGCTGGATGGATTTGAGTTCATCCTGCATGGCGCGGCGCAGCTTCAGGTCCAGCGCGCCCAGCGGCTCGTCCAGCAGCAGCACCTGCGGATCGACTGCCAGCGCGCGGGCCAGGGCCACCCGCTGGCGCTGGCCGCCCGAAAGCTCGTGAGGGCGGCGCGCGCCCATGTCGTGCAACCCCACCAGCGCCAGCATCTCGGCCGCCTTTGCCGCCCGCGCGCGGCGCCCCGTGCCGCGCATCCGCAGCCCGAACGCCACATTGTCGGCCAGCGTCATGTGCGGAAACAGCGCATAATCCTGAAACATCGTCGTGGTCGGCCGGTCCTTTGGCGGCACCCGCGTCACGTCACGCCCGCCAATGACCACGCGCCCCGCGCTGGGGCTGAGGAACCCGCCCAGCAGCGACAGCAGCGTGGTCTTGCCGCACCCCGACGGCCCCAGCAGCACCACGAATTCGCCCGCCTCGATCGACAGCGACACCGAATGGAGCGCCGTGAACGCGCCGAACTCCATGCGCAGGCCGTCAAGCTGAACCGCGGTGGTCATGGCCGCACCTTTCTGAACACGAGCAGTTGCAGCGCCACCAGCACCCCCACCGAGACCAGGAACACCACGCTGCCGATGGCGTTGGCCCGCGGCGTCAGCCCCGAGCGCAGGAGCGACCAGATCTCGACCGGCAGCGTGACGTCGAAACGGGTCAGCAGATAGGCGATGATGAACTCGTCCCAGCTGAAGGTGAAGGCGAGGAAATAGGCCGCCAGCATCGACGGCGCCAGCATCGGCGCGGTGATGAGCGTGAGCACCTGCACCTCGCCCGCGCCCAGATCGCGCGCGGCGGTTTCGGCGCTGCGCTGCTGTTCGCCCATCGACGCATAGAGGATCGCGAAGCACAGCGGCAGGTTGATGACCACATGCCCGACCCCCGCCGTCCACAGCGACAGCCCGATCCCGGCGCGGTTGAACAGCGACAGAAGCCCCAGCGCGATGATCAGATAGCTGACGGTCAGCGGCGCAATGAGCGCCGCGCGCATCAGAAGCGTCCCCGGCAGCCGGTGGCGCGCCAGCGCCTGCGCCGCCATGAAGCCCAGCAGCAGCGCCAGAGCCGCCGACAGGCTCGCCACGATCAGCGAATGGCGCAGCCCCTCCATCAGCCGCCGGTCGCCGAGGACGTCCTGATACCAGCGCAGGCTGGGGCCGTTGAAGGGCGGCACCGGCAGCCGCCCCTCCTGGAACGAGAACAGCACCAGCACCGCCACCGGCAGGAAGATGAACCCGAAGGCAAGCGCCAGATACAGCCAGCCCAGCACCCGCATCACACGCGCTCCAGCCGCAGGAAGCGCGCGCAGGCCAGATAGGCCAGCGTCACCACCGCCATCAGGATGATCGCCATCGCCGAGGCCATCGGGAAATCTCCGCGCCGGCCCAGTTGCATCATGATCAGCTGCGGCAGCGTGAGTTCATTGCCGCCGCCCAGGATCTGCGGGGTGATGTAGTCGCCCATGCACAGCACGAAGGTCAGAAACGCCCCGGTCATCACCCCCGGAAGCGTCAGCGGCAGGATCACGTGGCGGAAGGTGGCGAACCGTCCCGCGCCCAGATCCGCCGCCGCGCGCGCGTAGTTGGGCGACAGCTGCACCAGATTGGCGTAGATGGTCAGCGTCAGCAGCATGACGAAGAAATGCACGAACCCGGTCACGGTGGCGAAGCGCGTGGCCGACAGGCTCAGCGGCGCGTCGATCACCCCCAGCCCCATCAGCGCGCCGTTCACCACGCCCCCCTGCCCCAGCACCAGCAGCCACGCATAGGAGCGCACCACATACGAGGTCCAGAACGGCAGGATCGTCAGCACCAGCACCAGCCGCTGCCAGTTGCGCGGCACCTGAAACGCGATGATCCAGGCCAGCGGATACGCCAGGACCACCGACACCACCGTCACCATCGCGGTGATTTCCAGCGACACCACCAACCCGCGGAACAACGACGGCTCGGTGAAGAACCGGATGTAGTTGTCGAGGCTCAGCGCCGGGACGACCTCGCGGCCCACGAAGCGCGACAGGCTGAGCCCGACCATGATCGCGAAGGGCAGAACGAAGAAGGCGGTCAGCCACAGCAGTGCCGGGGCCACCAGAGCCCAGCCCATCCGTGCTTCGCGCGCGCGGTCCATCGTCCTGCCCCGTCGTTTCCGTGCTGGTGCTGGTGCCGTGCGGCGTCAGTTCTGCAGCATGTCGGTCCACAGATCCTGCATCGCGGCGTCCAGATCGGCGTCGGGCACGGGGTAGCGCTGGACGCGGGTCAGGAAGTCCTCCTGCTCGTCCCAGCGCAGCACGGCGCGCTGGTCATCGGTCAGGATCTCGCCCGCCGCGGCGTTGGCCGGCATCCCCCAGTAGCACGACGATGTCGCCAGCCGCGCCTGGCCTTCGGGGCTGGAGATGTACTTGACGAACTCCAGCGCCAGATCGGGGTTGGCGCTGTCGGCCAGCACGGCGATGGACTGCGCCCACAGCACCGCGCCCTGTTCGGGGATGGTCCAGTCCAGATCGGGGTTTTCCTCGGCCAGCACGGCGGTCAGCCACTCGCCGCCGCCGAAGACGATGTCGACCTCGCCCACCGCCAGCGCGGTCTGCGCGGCCACGACCTCGCTGACCTGACGCGCACGCGCGCGCAGGTCCATGAGCGGCTCGCGCAGGGTTTCCAGCGCCTCGAGGTCCAGATCGGCGGTGTCGATGCCCGCGTTCAGCGCCAGCATCCCCAGCACCGGCAGGTAATAGTCATAGATCGCGATACGCCCGTCATGATCGCCCGAGAACAGCGAAGACAGATCCTCCATCGCCTCGGCATCGACATTGGCGCGGTTGAAGGACACGGTGTTGTAGCCGTATTTCTGCGTCACGGCGACGAACTCGCCGTCGATGGCGTTGAGATCCTCCATCACCAGATCGGGGAAGAAATCACCCAGCGGCAGTTCGTCCGCGGGCAGCGGCGCCAGCAGGCCGCGCTCGGCCACGCGGTGCACATCCACCGCGTCGATCACCATCACGTCCCAGTCCCCGGGCCGCGACTGGTCGAGGATCGCCAGCCCCGCCGCGGTGCCTTCGTATTCGCGCAGGTTGACGCGCACGCCGTGCTCCTCCTCGAACGGGCGGATCAGGTCAGGGTCGGTGTTGTCGCACCAGACCAGCGCGTTGAGCGAATCTGCCGCGGCGGGGGCGGCGCCGAGCGCGACCAGCGCGGTCGAGGCAAGGGCGGTCAGGCGCAGCGACGACGGGAAGCGGGGCATGGCGGTCTCCTGTGTTGCATTTCAGGCCGAGGTCAGCGAAAGTTGAGGCGGCTCAATTTTAAAGTCAACATCAAAATTCGGCATGAGGCAGTCATGGGCGCCAAGAGCGGCTTGCGTGAACGTCAGAAGGCAGACCGCCTGCGCCGCATCCTCGATGCCGCCAGCCTGCGCTTTCGCAAGCTCGGCTACGACGCCACGCGGATCGAGGACATCGCCGAGGAAGCCGACCTGTCGCCCGGCACGATCTACAACTATTTCGGCAACAAGGGCGATGTGCTGATCGCCATCGTCGCGCTGGAGGTCGAGGAGATCCTGACCGAGGGCGCGCGCATGATCGCCGCCAGCCCCGAAGACCCGGGCGATGCCGTGCGCGCCTTGATCGATTTCTACTTCGACCATTCGCTGAACTATCTCAGCAAGGAAATGTGGCGCACCGCGATGGCGCTGTCGATCCGCAGCCCGGACAGCCCGATGAGCCAGCGCTACACCGCGCTCGATGCGCGGCTGTGCGCGCAGGTGTGCAGCCTGCTGCGCAGCCTGCAGGCGCACGGGAAACTGCGCGCGGGGCTCGACACGGAGGCCATCGGCGGGCTGCTCTTCAACCACCTCAACATGCTGTTCATCGAGTTCGTCAAGGACGAGCCGCAGACGCTGGCCACGCTGAAGGACCGCGTCGCTCGGCAGAACGCCCCGGTGCTGCGGATGATCTGCGCTCCCGCCGTGTAACGCCGACCCCGCCACCCGTCGGGGCGGCACGGCGACAGGGTTCCGGCGATCCCCTCCGTTCAAGGGGGGAAGTGCGCACGGATCGCGGCTAGGTTGCACGCGGACCCGCCCGTCGGCGGGCTGCAAGCCGGGGAGTGCGCTTCATGCCCTGCCACAGAACCATCGGCCACATGCGCTGCCGCCGGCCGGACACCGGCACGATGCGGCGCGGCGTGCGCAGGAAGGGCCTGCGCATGAGGAGGCGATCATGACCGACCTGCTGCGCGAGGATCTGAACACGGTGCTGTTCATCGCCGCGCTGGCGGGGGTGCTGGTCTACGCCGTGATTCGCGACCGCCGCAACCCGCTGAAATGGTCGAAGAACGCCCCCGATCCGATGGATGCCATGATCGAACGGCGCGGCTTCGCGGTGGAACGGGACGGCGCCAGGCCCGGCTATGGCCGCGCAGCCGGGGCGCGCATGATCCTCACCGACCGCGCGGACCCCGACGCGTGGGAGCTGGTCGTGACCTCGGAAATCCGCGAACGCACGCGGCGGCGGCAAAACCATGAGACCGGCGACACCGTGTTCCGCGCCGCGGCGCCGGTCTTCGCGCATGAGGTTGCAGTGTTCGCCGCACCGGTGCCCGGCACCACGCCCACGCCGTTCGACCCGCTGCGCGATGCGCCGGGCATGGAGGAAAAGCGTCTGCGCCGCGAGCTCCGCGACGTGCTGGGCGACAGCCACGGCGACCGGGTGGACCTTCTGGTGCGCTTCCCCGCGCCCGCGCGCAGCGACATCCTGGTGCTGGCCACGCGCGACCCCGCCGCGCAGTTCGACGTGCCCGCCATCGCGCAGCAACTCTCGCGCTGGACCGCGTTTCACCCGACCACCCGCCCGCCGCGGCTGGTGATCGACGCATACGGAATGATGCTGTTCATCCCGCAGCCGGTGTTCGACCCCGGCCAGATCTCGATGTTCGTGACCATGGGGCAGGAACTCGCCAAGGCAGCGGGCGCCGAGCACCCCCAGACAGTTGGAGGCTGACATGCACAGGTCGCACGCCCCGTCCCCCGCCCTCGCACCGCGCGCCACCCGGCCCCGCGCACCCACCGCCCGGCGCCTGACCACCGCGCTGGTGGCCGGCTTGATCGCCGCCGCGCCGGGTGCGGCGCTGGCCGAAGGCGATTGCCCAATTCCCGGCTTTTCGGCAATCGGTCCAATGATGGTGAGCGATTGGGGCGCGGTTGCGCGCACGACCCTGACCCCGCAGGACACGCAACGCGTCATCGCTACGGCAAGTCCGGTGCCGGGCGAACGGCGTCCGGTGCTTCGTTTCTCGGCCGAGCCTCCGGGCAGCACGCGGATCACCGTGTGCGCGGCGCGCCACGCGGCAGGCGAGCCATTTCCATCCTCGGTTCCATCGCACGCGCAGCTGATCGGACAGTGGCGTCCCGGCGACCTTGACGAAACCAGCCCCGGTGTCGCGAGCGGGATGCTTCCGCTGGACGTGAGCGGTGTCGATTTCACCGACCATCTGGTGTTCGTGAAGATGCGGTTCACATCTGGCACGGTCGGTGAGTTCGGGATCCCCCCCACCTTGATCTCGATAGGTGACCGCGACATGGCCATCGGGTTCACACTTGCAGACCAGGCAGACCCCGGCGCCCCCTCCCCCGAGGCCCCGCCGCCCGCCGGCGCCGCGCTGGGCGAGTTGCTCGCAGGGCAAACGATCCCGGAGGGGCTGATCGACCACGCGCTCGGCGAGGGCCCCGCCGGGCTGGGGCTTGCCGCGGGCCTTGCCGATGCCGACGCCCCCGAACCGGAGCCCGTGACCGAAGCGCCGACCGAGGAACCGGAGATCACGCTCGGGGACCTGAACCTCGACCCCGACATGGCCGATCTGCCGCAGATGGCGCCCTATTCGGACACGACGGTCCCGGCCGGGGCCACGGGCGCGGTGCAGACCGACCCCACGGGCCGCATCTCGGCGCCGACCACGGCCGCGGTCAGCGCGGTGGTGACGGTGGAGCTGCACGACGCCGAGCCCAACGACTATCTGCTCCGGGTCAATGCGGACGCGCCGGACGACACGATGACCGGCCGCTTTCACCGCGGAGACAACCGCGTGGGCAACAACACGCAACTCGGCCGACGCATGGGCGACTTCCCCGGCACCCAGCAGCTGCGGCTGATGCGCGGCGACGCGGTTCTGGCGCGGCTGGATGTCGAGCTGTTCGATGTCGAGTTCGATCTGCAGACGCCGACAACGGTCGTGGCGGGTGAGCATTACCACGCGTATCTCAACCCCGTCAGCCGCGGGCATCTGTATCATGCCCAGCCCGACAGCCCCGACGACCCGCCCGGGCGCCATACCATCATGCGCCACATCATCTACGACGCGGACGGCCCGCAGATGATCCGCCGCCGCGCCCCGGCCGAGCCTGGCACCTACGAACTGCGCTACCATTTCAACCCCGGACGCGCCTCGGAGGTCACCGCGCGCACCGGACGGCTGATGGCGCGCGCGCCGCTGCGGGTGGTCGCCGCCGACGACCCCGACGCCCCCGCGCCGGAGGCAGCCGAGGCGATCGAGCAGCAGCTTTCGGAGCTTGAAGCGCAGATCGCCGCGCTGTCCGAGGATGTCGACGCGGTCACGCTGTCGCAGACGCAGGAAACGCGCGACACCATCGCCGCGATCGGCCTGCCGGCGCTGGCGCTGCTGGTCGAGCTGATGTCGCGCGACGCGGTCGCGCCGCAAGTTGCGCAGGCGCTGACCGCGCCGGTGCCGCCGGCGCAATGGCCCGGCGTGGCACCGGCGCCGGTGCAGCCAGCTTCGGCTGTCGCCCCGGCGCAGCCGACCGCGCCGGCCGCGCCCGCTCCTGCGCAGCCGGCCACCCCCGCCGCCACGCCCGACACCGCGGCAAGCTATCAGGTCACCGGGGTTGCCGGGGGCGACGTGCTCAACGTGCGCAGCGCGCCGGGCACGGAGAACACCATCGTCGGGATGCTGCCGCCCAGCGCCGGAGGCATCACCCTGACCGGGCAGAGCGCGCGCGCCGCCGATGGAGGCACCTGGTGGGAGATCGCCGATCCCACGCTGCCCGGCGGCACCGGCTGGGTGAACGCGCGGTTCCTGATGGCCGAGGCCGCCCCCGCCTCCGCCCCCGCCGCGCCCGCGCCGATCGCCGAGACCGTCCAGACCGTCCAGACCGTCCAGACCTGGCGGGTCACCAATGTCGCGCCCAACGAGGTGCTCTATCTGCGCGCGGCGCCCTCGGCCGAGGCGCAGATCACCGGCATCCTGCCCCCCGACGCGACCGGGATCATCGCCACCGGCGCGCGCCAGATGACCGACGGGTTCGAGTGGATGGAGATCGAGCACGCGGAGGCACCCCCCGACGGTCGCGCCTGGGTCGACACCGCGGATCTGATGCCCGAGGCCCGGCGCCCCAACGTGCTGGACGTGGCGCAGGCCTTCACCGACCAGCCCGGCGCCACCGCCATCGACCCCGACGAGCTGTGGCAGCGGACCGAGGCCATCCTGCACTACGCACGGCAGGACAGCGCGCTGGCCCCGGGGGCCGAGCTGTCGGCGCTGACGCGCGCCATCGTCGCGGTGCAGGCCACCGACGGCCGGCTGCCGCATGCGCGCTATCACCTGACGCTGGGGCAGGCCGAGATCGGCACGCGCCCCGATGGCAGCGCCATGTGGCTCGACGTGATCGAGCTGCGCCGCTTCAACCTCGGCCCCGCCCGGCACGCGGCGACCGTCGCCGCCCACGGCGCCGAGAACACCGCCGAGCTGTCGGCATTCGGCGAAGGGCCGGATGTGCACTGGCGCTTTGCCATGCGCCCCGTGATGGGCACCGATGCCGACGTGCTCAGCGCCTCGCGCGCCGAGATCGACGCGCCCGAGCGCGACTGCATGGGCTTTCACTGCCTGATCGGGCAGGCGATCATCCCCCATCTGGCCGACTGGGACGAAATGCAGCCCGCTCCGGTGCCCGCGTTCCGCCCCTCCTATGACGCGCTGTGGCGCGGCGCGCCGTCGGCCCCGGCGGTGCTGGACATGCTGGCGCTCGGCACCCACCGCGCCGACACCGGCGGCCATGACGCGCGCTGGTCACGGTTCGAGCCGCGCTACGGCCACGGCCCCGACGAGCCCTTCGTCGAGGTCATCCTCGAGGTCGGCATGGGCCAGGACGCCGGCGCCGAGGTGATGCTGTTCGAAACCAGCCTCAAGGACGACGAGCTGCGCTCGGTCTGGCACCGGCTGGCGGCCTTCGGCGGCCCCGATGCGCCGCGCGTGTTCACCGCGCGCGCCGCGGAACGCTGGCCCGACCGGCAATGACCCCTGCAAACAGGAGCTCCCCCATGTCCCACACCGCCCCCACTCTGCCCCGCCTGCGCGCGCGCACCGTGGCGCTGGCCTGCGCGCTGGCGCTGGCCCCCGCCGCCGTGGCGGGGCAGGACGACGCGCCGCTCGACGGGTTCGAGGACCCGCCGCTCGATGAATTCACCGCGATGGTGTTCGAGGTCGTCGATATCGGCTTTTGCCAGTTCCCGGACATCCCCGACGACGCCATGCGCGACGCGCTGGCCGACATCTCGGGGCACACGCCGCTGCGCGGCACCGCCACCGCGCCGATCGACGCGCCGCTTTACGGTGACGGCTACTTCACCCGCGGGGATGGAGGCGCGGCGCTCGCGGCGTCGATGATCGCCTGGATCATCCCCGACGCGGGCGAGATCACGCAGCTCTGCCTCGTGCTTCTGCCCGCCGACAGCCCGCAGGGGCTGGAGGGCAGCTTCGACATCCTCGGGCCGCTGGCCTTCGACGAGGACGCCGCCGAACCCGACCCCGCCTACATGCTGTTCGGCCAGCATGTCGCGCGCGGCGATGACGGCGGGACCGTGCAGCTGGCGGATCTGACCGCAGGCGCGGGCGCGGTGGCGTTCTTCGGCGATGGCGGCGAGGTTCTGGAGGCCGAGATCACCTTCGACGGCGCGCTGGGCGATGACATCCCGCTCTCGGTCGCGTTCGAGATCGACCTGATGAACGAGGACGCGCTGACCTTCATGTACATGCACACCCCGCAATGACGCGCCCCGCGTGAACCGGTGTCGGGTGGGGGCAGTGGCGGCACCCGGCGCCCCGCGGCGCGCCCAGGCGCCGCGCAGCCAACGGAGGGAAGACCGATGACACGCAACACACCGCTGCGCGCACCGCGCGCGCGCCTGTCCGCGCTGCTGCTCGTGCTGTTCGCGCTCATCGCGCCGCAGGGCGCGGCGGCGAGCGAATACACCTATCGCGTGGTGGGCGTTGCCTCGAACGACGTGCTGAACGTCCGCGACCGGGTGGGCGTGCCGGGCAGCACCATCGTCGGCATCCTGCCGCCCGGAACGCGCGGGATCGTCTGGACCGGGCAGCAGGGGCGCGCGGGCGATGGCGGGCTGTGGAAGCGCGTGATCCACCCCAACATCCCCGCGGGCGGCTGGGTGAACGCACGCTTTCTGCAGATGGAAACCGCCGCCGCGCCGGTGCAACCCGCGCCCGCCCCCGCCCCCGAAGGCCCGGCGAGCAAGTTCAAGGACCACACCGCGCATGAACGCCCCTGGCGGGTGGTGGGCGTGGCGCCGAACGACGTGCTCAACATCCGCTCGGCGCCCGGGGTGTCGAACCCCATTGTCGGCGTGTTCCCGCCCGACGCGCGCGGCGTGCGCATCACCGGGCGCATCCGCACGCTGCAAAGCGGCGCCGTCTGGGCCGAAGTGCGCGGCAGCGGGCTGCCCGGCGGGACGGGCTGGGTGAATGGCCGGTTCATCGACCCGATGTAGGGCGCGGGGGTTGATCGACGGGCGGGCTCCCGGCACTCTGGAGGCCGGCCCGCGCCATGACGGAGACGCCCCATGACCTGCGCCCGCGCGCTTTGTGCCGTGATCGTGTGCGCCGCCGCCGCGTTGCCCGCGTGGGCCGAGGCGCCGATCCTGACCCTGACCGGGGCGGTGGAGGGCGCGCCGGTGACGCTGAGCCGCACTGACCTGACGGCGCTCCCGCAGCACGAAATCCGGACGTCGACCACCGTCACCGACGGCACCCCGGTGTTCGAGGGGTTCCTGATGCGCGATCTGCTGGCCGCCCACGGCGCCGAGGGCACGCAGGTGGTGGCGCTCGCGCTCAACGATTACCGGATCACGATTCCGACGGCGGATTTCGCCGACTTCGACGTGATCGGCGCGCTCTACATGGACGGCGTGGCGCTGAGCCCGCGCGACAAGGGGCCGATCTGGATCGTCTACCCGCGCGACGATCACCGCGCGCTGCAGGATATCCGTTACGACACCCGCTGGGTCTGGCAGCTTGTCGAGCTGCATGTCGAATGACCACGGGCGGCGACACCCGGGCCGGCCGCGACTGGGTGCGCTTCGCGCCGCTGTTCCCGGTGGTGCTGGTGGTGGTGGGCTCGCTGGGCTTCGCGCTGGCGCAAAGCTCGGCGCTGGAGCGCGACATGCGCGTCGCGGCCACGCAGAACATGCTCTGGGTGGTCACGCAGACGCAGATGGAACTGCTGCAGCTGACGCTTGCGGCGGGGCGCGCCGCGCCTGATGCCGACGATGTCGCGCGGCGCTACGATCTGGCGCTGGCGCGGCTGAACCTGATGCGGCAGGGCCCGCAGGCGCGGTATCTCGACGATCTGGGCCATCTGGACCGGGTGCTGGACATGGCCGCCGCGCTGGAAGCGCTGGACCCGCTGGAGCACGACGCCCCGGCGGCGCTGCACACCGCGCTGTTCGATCTGGGCCAGCGCCAGAGCGCGCAGATCAACCGCATCGCCAACGACGTGATGACCCATGACTGGGACAAGACCGCCACGCGACTTGATGATTACCGCGCCACGCAGCGGGTGATCATCGCGGCGGTGAGCTTTGCGCTGCTGGCCGCGCTGGCGATGTCCTGGGTGCTGCTGCGCAACCAGAAGCGGCTGCACGCCGCGCAGATCGGGCGGTTGCGCGCGGCGACCGAGTTGCAGCAGGAGCGCAATGCCTCGGCCATGTACCGCGATTTCGCGGCGATCGTGTCACACCAGATGCGCACACCGCTGAGCCTGATCGACAGCGCCATGCAGCGGCTTGCGCGCAAGGGATCGCAGGTCAGCGCCGCGGACGTGGCCGAGCGCCGCGCGGTGGTGGGCGACGCGGTGGACCGGCTGACGCGGCTGGTGGACACGGTGATGCTGCTGGCGAAGCTGGACACCGACCAGGTCAAGGCGCGGTTCGAGCCGCTGGACATGGCCGCCGCCGCACGGTCGCTGTGCATCGAGATCGCCGCGCGACACCCCGACCGCTGCCTGCGCCTGACCCCGCCCGAGGGCGCGCGCCCCATTGCACTCGGCGACCCGCATCTGGTCGGCCACATCCTGCAGAACCTGATCGACAATGCGCTGAAATACGCCCCGCCCGACGCTCCGGTCACGTTGCGGGTGTTCGCCGAGCGCGACGAGGTTGCCTGCGCGGTCGCCGATTGCGGCCCCGGCATCGACCCCGCCGACCTGCCGCACCTGTTCGAGCGCTACTATCGCGGCGCCTCCGCCTGCACCGGCAACGGCACCGGGCTGGGGCTGGCGCTGGCGCGCGAACTCGCCGTGCTCCAGGGTGGGCGCATCGAGGTCGACAGCCACCCCGGCGCGGGCGCGCGTTTCACCCTGTGGCTGCCCCGCGCGTCAGGCGAGGGGGCGCGCGATGGCTGAGCCGCCCCTGATCCTGTGCGCCGAGGACGAGCCGCAACTGCGCCGCGACCTGTGCGACGAGCTCGAGGCTGCGGGCTACCGCGTCGTCGCCGCGCATGACGGCGCCGACCTGCTGGCGCTGCTGGAGACGACAACCCCGGACCTGATCCTGTGCGACATCATGATGCCGGCGCTGGACGGGTTCGGCGTGCTGGCGCGGTTTCGCCGCGATCACCCGCATCTGGCGCATGTTCCGCTGGTGTTCCTGTCGGCGCTGTCGATGACCGAAGCGGTGATCCAGGGCAAGCGCGCGGGCGCGGACGACTACCTGATCAAGCCGGTCAACTACGACCTGCTGCTCTCGACCATCGAGGCGCGCCTGCGCCAGAGCACCGGCGCGCGCCGCGCCTTGCGCCAAAGCGCCGGGTTGGGCCAGCACCTGTTCGACGCGCTGTCGGTCGGGCTGGTGCTGTTCACTCCGGCGGGCACGGTGATCGGCGCCAACGCCGCCGCAAAGGCGCTGAGCGCGGACTGCACGGGCACGCTGCGCGACGATCTTGCCGAAGCGGTGCGCGGCGTGGGCCTGGGCGCCGAGGCCGGCACCTCGGACTGCCGCATGCTGATGCTCGACGACAGCCGCGGCCGCCTGGCCTGCGTGCAGGGGTGCCCCGCCGATCCCGTGCTCGACACTCCGGCGATGGTGCTGGTGTTCCTGACCGACCCCGGCACGCGCCAGCCGCTCTCGGCCGAGGCGCTGCGCGCGCTGTTCCAGCTCACCACGACCGAGGCGCGCGTGGTCCACCAGCTTGGCCGGGGCCATCGCCCCGACGAGATCGCCCAGGCGATGGGGGTCGCGCCGAGCACGGTCGCGTTTCACCTGCGCAACTGCTTCGCCAAGACCCGCACGCACCGGCAGGCGGACCTTGTGGCGCTGGCGCTGGCGCTGCCGCTGCGCGACCTCGCGCCCCGCTGAGGCAAGGCGGCCGCGTCGGCGCCGGCCCGCTCAGAACCGCTCGGCGCGCATCACGACGCAATCGGTGACGTTGACCACGCCGATATGACGATCAAGGATCGAGAAGGCGGCGTCCAGCAGCGGGTCCAGCCGTTCGGGCCGGATGATGCACACCACGGTGACCATCCCGCTGGCGCGGCTGACCTGCCCCTCGCGGCTCCAGTGGCCCGAGCGCCCCGACCCGCCCAGCACCGGGTGGATGGTGTAGCCGCTCACCTCGGCGCTTTCCAGCGCCTCGGTCAGGCGGCGCTGCATCACGGCCTCGATGGTGATCTCGACCCGTTTTGCGGTGTGGGTCTGCATGCGTTCAGCCTCCGGTCAGGACCTGCGCCACGGCCATGTAGATGGGGATGCCGAGCGTCAGGTTGAAGGGAAAGGTGATCCCCAGCGCCAGCGTCAGATAGATCGCCGGGCGCGCCTCGGGGAGCGCGACGCGCATCGCCGCGGGCACCGCGATATACGAGGCCGACGCCGACAGCGTCATCATCAGCGCCACGCCCCCGGTGGACAGCCCCAGCACCAGCCCGGTCACCAGCCCGAACACCGCGCCGATCAGCGGCATCAGCACCCCGAAGGCCAGCAGGCCGGGGCGCAGCAGCCCGCGCGCCTCGCGCAGGCCGCGCCCGGCGACAAGACCCATGTCCAGCAGGAACAGGCACAGCACCCCCTGGAACGGCGCCACGATGAAGGCGTCGATCTGCGCCATTCCCTGCGGCCCGGTGATCGCGCCGATGGCGAAGGCCCCGATCAGCAGCACGATCGAGCCGTTGAGCAGGATCTCGCGTATCAGCCCCGGACCCAGCGCCGAGGCGCCCGCTGCCCCGCCGCCCGAGCGTGCCATCAGCCAGAGCGCGCTCAGGATCGCGGGCGCCTCCATCGCGGCGGCGACGGCGACCATGTAGCCTTCGGCGGCGATGCCTGCCGAACTGAGCACGGTGCTGGCCGCGACAAAGGTCACGATCGACACCGACCCGTAATGCGCCGCGGTGGCCGCGGCATCGACCACCGACAGCCCGGTCAGCCGGCGCAGCAGGGCGAATGCCACGAAGGGCAGGGCGAAGGACAGCAGCACCCCCGCGATCAGCGCGAAGAACAGCCGCGCGTCCAGCCCGTGTTCGGACAGGCTGACCCCGCCCTTGAAGCCGATGGCCAGCAGCAGATAGAGCGACATGCCCTTGGCGATCGCCTCCGGCACGCTGAGTTCCGAGCGCATCAGCGCCGCCGCAAAACCCAGCGCGAAGAACAGGATGATCGGCGAAATCAGGTTCGCGGCGGCAAGCGACAGGATCGTGTCCATGGCGGTCCTCGGGGCTCATGCGGCGCTGCAGAAAAGGGTGTGCGGTGCCGCATGTCCCCCAAACCCGCATCGCGTGCAAGCCCCTTCCCCGCAGCCGAAAAAGGAAAACGGGCGCTGCGCGCGCTCGCAGTTGGTCGGCTGCGTCAGCGCGCCGCCCGCACCGCTGGCGGGCACCCCCGCCCGCAGCGCGATCATTTTTCCTTATCGCGCTCATTCGGCCTTGCGATTTGACGGCAGCGCGCGAGTCGGGCGAGCATCGCGCGCACCGAGACACAACACGAGGCGGCGCGATGACGGACCGGAAATTCTATCTCACCTTCGTCGAGGCGGGGGTCACGGGGATCCTGACACCCTATTGGGAGACCGCGCCGCAGACCGCCGGGGCGATCTGGACCGCGCTGGAAAAGCCGATCCGCGTGAAGGCCAACCACGCCATCTTCGCCGGCCCCGAGATCATGATGGGCCTGCCCGAGGAGAACCGCACCTTCGACCCCGCCGCGCTGCCCCCCGAAAACCAGACCGTGCAGCCGCTGGCCGGCGACATGCTGTGGTTCTACCAGCCGAAGAACTTCTTCAAGATCGACCCGGATGAATTCTGGGAAATCGGCATGTTCTACGCCGATGGCGGGCGCACCTTCGGGCCCACGGGCTGGATTCCGTGCAGCTATTTCGCGCGGATGACCGAAGGGCTGGACGCCATCGCCGAGCAGTGCAGCCTGATCCGCAAGGAAGGGCAGAAAACCATCGAGCTTGGCCGCGTCGCCTGACATGGCCCTGTCCGGCGCGGCACGCCCGCGCCGGAGCCCGTTTGCCCCGGAGCATCCGGGACCGGACCAACCAGATCAACAGGGAGACTCCTCCATGACCCACACGCGAACCCTTGTCCTGTCGGCGGGCGCGGTGCTGATGGCCTCGAGTGCCGCGGCGCAGACGCTGACCATCAACTCCTTCGGCGGCGCCTATGAGGAGGCGCACCGAAAGTGCATCATCACCCCGTTCGAGGAAGCGACCGGCGCCACGGTGCAGGTGGAAACCGCCTACTCGGCCGACGGTTTCGCACAGCTGCGCGCGCAGGCCGCCGCACCGCAATTCGACGTGATGCATTTCTCGGGCGGGCAGGAGATCGTCGCCGCGCGCGAGGGGCTGCTGGCGCCCATCGACCCCGCGAGCCTGTCGAACGCCGACGGGCTGGTGGACGCGGCGCGGCCGAACCTCGACGGCGGCGAGGGTCCGGCCTATTCGATCGTGGCGATGGGGATGCTCTACAACTCCGAAGCCGTGGACGGGCCGACCAGCTGGGCGGACCTCGCCAACCCCGACTGGTATGAGCACCTGGTGCTGACCGACATGTCGAACACCTACGGCATGCAGGGCTTCCTGATGCTCAACCAGGTCGCCGGCGGCAGCCTTGACGACATCCAGCCGGGGCTCGACATGGTCACCGAAATGCTGGACGGCGGCGCGATCGTGGTGTCGACATCGCCCGAGATCATGCAGGAATTCGCCCAGAACGACGCCTGGGTGGCGCCCTATTCGTCGGATTACGCCTTCGTGATGCGCGACGCGGGCCTGCCCATCGGCTTCAACCAGGGCGAAGAGGGCACGCCGGGGGTCTATATCACCGCGAATCTGGTGGCCAATCGGGACAACCAGGAGCTGGCGTTGCAGTTCATCGACATGTCGATCTCGCCCGAAGCGCAGGTCTGCTTTGCCGAGGAAATGAGCTACGCGCCCACCAACGTGAACGCCGAACTCACCGGCGAGGTCGCCGAGGCCACGCCTTTCGGCGCCGAGGCGCTCGAAGGTCTGATCCGCTTCGACCCGGAGGTCATCGAGGAGCGCCGCTCGGAGTGGGTGGACGCCTGGAACCGCACGATCGCGCGCTGAGCGCACGGAGGCAAGGCGCCCGCGCCGAGCGCGCTTTGACAGCCCCCGCCCGCAGACCGCGCGTTGATGGTGACACGGGTGGCCTGCGGGCACAAATATCTGGCGCGTGGCCCCGCTTGCGCGCCATGATCGCGGGCGACGGCGCGGTGTCGTCGCCCGTTTCGTTGGCCCATTCCCGCGGAGAGCCTTCGCACCGATGACCGACCGTCAGGAAAACCTGCTCCTGCTGCTGCCGGGGATCGCGCTGCTGGCGCTGGCGTTTCTGGTGCCCATCGCGCAGATGCTGGTGCTGGCCTTTCAGGGGCCGGATGGCTGGACGCTGGACCAGTTCCGCCGCTTTCTGGGCGATGACTTCTACCGCGCCGTCCTGTGGCGCACGGTGCGGCTGTCGGTGCTGATCACCGCGCTGTGCCTGCTGATCGGCTTTCCGCTGGCCTACATCATGGCGCGGGTGGGGCCGCGCGCGCGGCTGTGGCTGATCGTGATGGTGATCCTGCCGCTGATGACCTCGGTGGTGGTGCGCACCTTCGGCTGGATGGTGGTGCTGTCGCGATCGGGGCTGATCCCCAACACGTTGCGCGACATGGGGCTGGTGGGGCGCGCGTTCTCGCTGATGCACACCGAAACCGCCATCGTGATCGGCATGGTGCAGGTTCTGCTGCCGTTCATGGCGCTGTCGATCCTGGGTGTGATGATGCGCATCGATCCCCGGCTCGAAGAGGCCGCGCGCACCATGGGCTGCGGGTTTCTGCAGACGCTGCGCACCGTGGTGCTGCCGCTGGCGGTGCCGGGGATCGTGGCGGGCTCGCTTCTGGTGTTCACGCTGTCGGCATCGAGCTTCGTCACTCCCAACCTGCTGGGCGGGCCGCGCGTGCAGGTGCTGGCGGCGTCGATCTATCAGCAGGTCACGCAGACGCTGGACTGGAATTTCGCCGCCGCGCAGGCCGTGATCCTGTTCGTGGGCGTGGCGCTGGTGCTGATCCCCTATATCGCGCTGGCGGGGCGGGTGCGGCGTGGTTAGGTCGGTTCCCCCTGCCCTGCGCGTGCTGGCCTGGGTGTTCGTGGCGCTGTGCGCGCTGTTCCTGCTGGGGCCGCTGATCGTGGTGATCGGGGTGTCGGTGTCGGAAAGCCGGTTCATCGCCTTCCCGCCCAGCGGGCTGAGCCTGGACTGGTACCGCGCGGTGCTGAGCTCGGACGCGTATCTGCGCGCGGGCTGGCTGAGCCTGCGGCTGGCGGTGCTGGTCACGGTCTCGGCCACGCTGCTGGGCGGGGCGGCGGCGGTGGCGCTGCACCGCCGCCGCCTG
>LFIK01000096.1_pt1 | contig 54852 bp, 47 predicted proteins | sample 643401 | NCBI WGS metagenome assembly LFIK01 (sample SAMN03777447, study PRJNA286221) | soda lake metagenome | biome: soda lake; feature: Kulunda steppe; material: water; isolation source: sample T5-Br brine of Lake Tanatar-5 | place: Russia: Kulunda steppe | collected 2010-07
CGACGCTCTTCCGATCTGGGGCGCGCTTCAGGTCACCGCGGCATCCGCTTGCCGGCGCAGCGCGCGCAGACTGCATGCGATCGCTGCCTGCACATCATGAACACGCGCGGCATCGAGCGTCCCCGCGGCGTCCGGTTCGGCAGCGAGGCAGGCCTCGGCCAGCGGATCCAGCCCGAGATTCAGCGCCACCCCCTTCAGGGCGTGCAGCGCCTCGGCCCCACGCGCGGCCTCGCCGGCGCAGGCCGCCCCCGCCAGTTCCGAGGACAGCGTTCCGATATCCACGATGGACTGCGCCAGAAGCACCGCGAAATCGGCGCCCATGGTCTCGCGCAGATCCTCGAACCGGGCCTGATCGATCATGCTTGCAGAGTGCGCGATGCGGCTTCGGTGCACAAGCGCGCAGACGGGGGATCAGGCGAGCCCCGGAAGCGCCTGAGCGGGTTTCCGCCCGCCCCGCAGGGTGCGCCACAGGATCAGCAGCATGATGGCGATGTTCACCGCGTTCCAGGCGATCCCGTTGAGGAATGCCAACTGATACGACCCGGTCAGATCGAAGATCCAGCCCGACATCCAGCCCCCCAGCCCCATCCCCAGGATTGTCGCCATCATCACGAAGCCCACCCGCGCCCCGGCCTCGCGCGCGGGCATGTATTCGCGCACGATCAACGCATAGGCGGGGATGATCCCGCCCTGCGCAAGCCCGAAGATCACGCTGACCAGATACAGCGACACCAGCCCCCCGGCAGGGAGGTAGAGCATCAGCGCGATCGCCTGCAGAACCGAGCCGATCAGCAGCGTCAGCACCCCACCCAGCCGATCGGCCAGCAGCCCGAAGACGAGCCGCGACACCACACCCGCCAGCAACATCAGCGCCAGCATCTCGGCGCCCACGGCGGGACCGAAGCCCAGATCGACGCAGAGCGCGACGATGTGCACCTGCGGCATCGCCATCGCCACGCAGCACCCGATCCCCGCCGCCGCCAGCAGCCACATCAGCGCCCGCGGCGAGAAACCGGCAGCGGCGCGGCTGGCCGCGGCCGCGCGTGCGGCGGCTCCGGCCGACAGCTCGGGCACGCGCCTGCGCAGCAGCAGCGCCATCGGGATCACCAGCGCCGGCACCACAACCGCCAGCACCACGCAGACCGCGCGCCACCCCTGTTCGGCCAGCACGCCCGCCAGCAGCATCGGCCAGACCGCGCCCGACAGGTAGTTTCCACTCGCCGCCACCGCGACCGCGATCCCGCGGCGGCGCAGGAACCAGTGCGACACATCGGCGATCAGCGGTCCGAAGCTTGCCGCCGTTCCCAGCCCGATGAGGAAATGCGCAGCGGTGGCGAGCGACACGCCAGGGCTGAGCGCCGCGCCCAGATAGCCCAGCGCCGTCACCAGCGCGGCGCCGATCAGCGCCCGGGTCACCCCGAATCGGTCCACCGCGCGACCGATCACCAGATTGCCCAGCGCAAAGCCCAGCATGGTCAGCGTGTAGGGCAGCGACGCCTCGCCGCGCGAGATGCCGAACTCGGCCTGCATGGCGGGCAGGATCACCACCACCGACCACATGCCGACATTGCCCACCGTGGCGATGGCGAGCGTCACGCCCAGACGCGCCCAGGAATACCGACTGTCCAGATAACCCTGCTCTGCCATGATGGTCTCCGGGGCGCGGGTCAGCCGGGCGGGCACCCCGTGCCGCCGCCCCGGGCGGATCAGTCGGTGGTGTCGTCTGCGGAACCGGTCGCGGCGGTATCAGGCTCGGAGGGCGGATCGAGGTCTTCCGGCGCCGCGGTCTGCTCGACCAGCACGCCGTCTTCCCACATCCCGGCCAGCGCTTCGCCGGTGGCGTAGCGCAGCACGCCGCTGCCGTGGCGCTGCCCGTCGCGGAAGTCGCCCTCGAACACGTCGCCGGTGGCGTATTCCGCCACGCCGAAGCCCTCGATCCGGCCGGCCAGCCACGAGCCGTCATAGCTGAACCCGTCGGCGGTGACGAGCTGACCCTGGCCGTGGCGCTCTCCGTCGGCGAATTCGCCGGAATAGACGCTGCCATCGGGGAAGGTCATCTCGCCCAGCCCGTGCATCTCGCCGCCACGCCACTGGCCGGTGTAGACGCGGCCGTCGGGGAAGGTCATGGTGCCCTCGCCCTCCATCAGGCCGCCGACAAAACCGCCCTCATAGACCATGCCGTCGGCGAATTCGGCGCGCCCGTCGCCCTGGAACTGGCCCGCCACCCAGTCGCCTTCGTAGCGCGCGCCATCGGCGAAGGTCATGGTGCCGCGCCCGTCGGGACGCCCGGCGCGGAAGCTGCCCTCGAACACCGAGCCGTCGGGCTGCTGCAGGCGGCCCTCGCCCTCGATCCGGCCGGCCACCCACATGCCTTCGAAGCGCAGCCCGTCCGGCCCCTGCAGCACGCCCAGACCCTGCCGCAGGTCGTTCTCGAAGCTGCCGTCGAAGACGCGCCCGTCGTCATGGGTCACGCGGCCGACGCCGTGGCGCAGCCCGTTGCGAAAGCTGCCCTCGAAGATGTCGCCATCGGGCTGGACAAGGCGCCCCTCGCCGTGCAGCTCGCCCTCCAGCCAGTCGCCGTCATAGATGAACCCGTCGGGGCGCTGCAGCCGCCCGCGCCCGTGGCGCAGGTTGGCGCTGACATCGCCGGTATAGACCGCACCGTCGGGATAGGTGATGACGCCCACGCCCTCGCGCACGCCGTCAACCCAGTCGCCTTCGAAGCGGAAGCCGTCGGGGCGCTCCATCACCGCGCGACCATGCGGCTGGCCGTTCAGAAAGCTGCCGCGGATCACCACACCGTTGTCGAATTCGCGCCGGCCCTGGCCTTCGATCCGGCCCTCGACCCAGTCGCCTTCGAAGGTCGAGCCGTCGGCGAAGGTCATCCGCCCCTCGCCGTGCGGGCGACCGTCCAGAAACGTTCCCTCGAACACCGAGCCATCGGGATAACGGGCCGTGCCCTGCCCGGTGATCGCGCCCTCGACCCACTCGCCGGTATACTCGAACCCGTTGGGCAGGCGGAACGTGCCTTGCCCGTGCTGCAACCCGTCGCGGAACTCGCCCTCGTAGATGCCGCCATCGTCGAACTGACGGGTCATGGTGCCGTCAGCGCCCTGCGCAAGCGCCGAAGCCCCGACCACAAGCGCCAGTCCCGCGGCCAGCAGCGCCGGCTGCACGCACCTTCCCCGATCGGCCATGATGCCCACTCTCTCCCCTGTCCGCCGCCGCAGACCGTGCCACGGGGGCGCAGTCGCTGCGTTTCCGGGCGCGAAGCGTAGTGGAGCGCTGGCCCGCTGGCAAGCCGTGGCCCCGATGGCGCGCGTGTCTTTTCCTGCGCGGGCAACATGCTATGACGTGGGCCGCACACACCGGCGCCTGAAGGGACCTGCATGACCGACCGTTTTCGCCTGACGCTGGCGCAGCTGAACCCGACGCTGGGCGCGCTCGAGACCAATGCCGCGGCCGCGCGCGCGGCGTGGGAGGCGGCGCGCGACGCCGGCGCCGACCTGCTGGCGCTGCCCGAGATGTTCCTGACCGGCTACCAGACACAGGACCTTGTGCGCCGCCCCGCCTTTGCCGGCGATTGCCGTCGGGTGCTTGAACGACTGGCGGCCGACTGCGCGGATGGCCCCGCCATCGGCATCGGCGCGCCGCTGCACGAGGGCGGACAGGTGTTCAACGGGTGGTTCATCCTCGCAGGCGGGCGCATCCGCCACGCGATCCGCAAGCATCATCTGCCCAATGACAACGTGTTCGACGAACACAGGCTCTACACGTCGTCGGACATCTGCGGTCCGGTGGCGCTGGGGCCGCTGCGCCTGGGCGTGCCGATCTGCGAGGATGCGTGGTTCGACGACGTGGCCGAGGCGCAGGCCGAATCGGGGGCCGAACTGCTGCTGGTGCCCAACGGCTCGCCCTATTCGCGCGGGCGGCTGGACGCGCGGATGCAGCACATGGTCGCGCGCGTCGTCGAAACCGGGCTGCCGCTGGTCTATCTCAACCTGCTGGGCGGACAGGATGACCAGGTCTTCGACGGCGCGAGCTTCGTGCTCAACCCCGGCGGCGCGCTGGCGGTGCAGCTGCCGCCCTTCGACGCGGCGCTGGCGCATGTCGATTTCACCCGCACCGATACCGGCTGGCGGGCGGCGCCAGGGCCGCGCGCGCCGGTGCCCGATACGCTCGAACAGGATTACCGCGCCATGGTGATGGGCACCGGCGACTACCTGCGCAAATCGGGGTTCGACCGGGTGGTGCTGGGCCTCTCGGGCGGGGTCGATTCGGCACTGGTCGCCGCCATCGCCGCCGACGCGCTGGGCGCGGAGAACGTGCACTGCGTGCGCCTGCCGTCGGAATACACCGCGCAAAGCTCGCTCGACGACGCCGCCGCGCAGGCCGCGCGGCTGGGCGCGCGGCTTGACACCGTCGGCATCGACGGCGCCCGCGCGGCGGTGGAACGCGCGCTCGCGCCGCTCTTCGCCGGGCGCGCGGCGGACGTGACCGAGGAGAACATCCAGTCGCGCCTGCGCGGCACGCTGCTGATGGCGATTGCCAACAAGACCGGCGCGATGCTGCTGACCACCGGCAACAAGTCGGAAATCGCGGTCGGCTACTGCACGATCTATGGCGACATGAACGGCGGCTACAACCCGATCAAGGACCTCTACAAGACGCGCGTGTTCGACATCTGCCGCTGGCGCAACGCCCATCACCGCCCCTGGATGCGCGGCCCCGCGGGCGAGGCGATCCTGCCCGCCATCATCGACAAGCCCCCCACCGCCGAGCTGCGCGCGAACCAGCGCGACGATGACAGCCTGCCCCCCTACCCCAAGCTCGACGCGATCCTCGACGGGCTGATCGACCGCGAGGTCTCGGTCGCCGAGCTGGTGACCGAGGGCCACGACCGCGCCACCGTCAAGCAGATCGAGCACCTGATCGCGATTTCCGAATGGAAGCGCTTCCAGTCCGCCCCCGGCACCCGGCTGAGCATGCGCGCCTTCTGGCTCGACCGGCGCTATCCGATGGTCAACCGCTGGCGCGACGGCAGCTGAACCGGAACCGGGGTGCATGATTACACCAATGCACACCAAATCTCACCAATGCACACCAATCCGGCCCGGACAGGTTGACAGCGCGAGTATGGCGCGGCTTACTCGCGCGATAACAGATTGGTGAGGGTCAGACCGTGAAACATCACAGAACTTTGTCGATTACCGCAGTCGTCGCCGCGGGGGTCGCGCTTTCGGGCTGCCTGGGCAGCAGCAGCGACAGCAGCACCGACATGCCGGAGCTTGGCGAAGCCGAGGAGATGCTGACCCCGCAAGCCGTGACCGACGCCTACAACGCGGTGGCTCAGGACCTCGACAAGACAGTTGGCGGAACCTTCGGCGCCACGATCGAGGGCGATTACGAAGGGGCAATGGTGGTTTCGATCAACGCCGGCGGCGACGCCGTAGCGGATCTGGCTGTTTCGGTCGATTGGGACGCAACCGATCCAGATGCGCCCGCGTTCGACGGCACGGCCAGCAATTTCCTGATTTATCGCGCGGGTGGCGTCACCGAGGTCGAGGGCGAACTCGCCGTCGATCAGACCCTCGAGAACTCGTTCGACCATGACGAGAACGAAAGCGTGTTCGTGATGACCGGGAACCTGACGCCGGCGGGCGCGACACAGAACGAGTATCAGGCCACGTTCGAAGGCGCGTTCTACGATGGCACCGACGCCCATGCCGGGCAAGTCAACATGTCCATCATCACCGGCGGCGGCGACACTCCTTACGGCACCGGGAACTTCTACCTGCTGAACGCAGACTGAATTCTTGCGCGCCGCCCCCACGCGCGCGGCGCGGCGCGGCCCCCGCGGGGACAGGACCGACAGGACGGGCCAGGCTGATGCGACACCTCCTTGCCGCGATGCTGGTGCTTCTGGTCGGCATCACCGACCCCCTGCGCGCCACGGCCGAGCCGGCCCCGTCGCCGGGGCAAGGCGCCGAAACCGGCTCGGATCTCTCGCTTGACGAGGCGCTGCGCATCCTCTGGGCGCAGGCGCGCACGCATATCGACCGCGGCGAGCCGCGCGCGGCGCTGCCGCTGCTCACCGCGCTGGTAGCCCGTGCGCCGCATGTGCCCCTGTTCCGCTCGGCGCTGGCCGATGCACTGGCCGCAACGGGGCAGACCGACCGCGCGCGGTATCACTACGACCTTCTGCGCGGCGCGATGCGCTCCGACCGCGACCAGGCCGCGCTCGACCGCCGGATCGATGCGCTGGAGCGCCGGCAGAAACCGTGGTCGGGGCATCTCTTCGTCGGCGTGGTGCCCGCGTCGAACCCGGGCCGGCGCACCGACCTGACCACGGTCACGATCGCCGGTCTGCCGTTCCAGCTGCGCGACACGGCGCGCTCGGGCGTGGGGGTCGAGCTGCGCGGCGGGCTGGCGTGGGAGCCGTGGCTGCGCGACGATCTGCGCGGCCATCTGGGCGTCTCGGTCGACGCCGAGCTTTACGGCAGCGGCATCGCCGACGACATCACCCTGCGCGGCGACGCGCGCATCACCGCCTTCGGCGACCGCGCGCAACAGCTCAGCTTCGGGATCTTCGCCAAGCGCCGCTGGCGCGGGGGCGAAAAATGGTCCGACAGCCTGGGCGCCGAGATCGGCCTGTCGCGCCGCGTGGGCGAGAGCACGCTGCTGTCGGGTCGCCTGATCCACGAGACCGAACAGCTCAGCCGCGGCCGCGCCGCCGTGCACCGCAACACCGCCGAGCTGCGCGCGCGCCACATCGTCAGCCCGCAATTCCAGCTCCGCGGCACGCTGCGCGGCGAATGGCGCGACAGCTCCAATCCCTTCCTGTCGGGCTTTCGCAGCACCCTGCGCGGCGGCGGCGCCTATACCTTCGAGGGCGGGCTGCGCGTGGGACTGGACATCACCCGCGAGATCAACCGCTTCGACGGCGTGAACCCCCTCTTCGGGGTGCGCCAGCGCAACAACGTCTGGCGCGGCGAGGTGACGCTCAACCACGCCGAGGTCTCGCTCATGGGCTTCTCGCCGGTCGTGAAGCTGGACCTGACGCGCCAGCGCTCGACCATTCCCACCAGCAGCTTCACCAACCGCGCGCTGTCGCTGGGCCTGACGCGCCAGTTCTGACCCCGCCCGCCGGCGCCCCGCCCGTGCGGCGCGCATGGGTGGGCGGGTGGGCGCGCCGGACGGGCGGGGCGCCGGCGGGCGTTCAGCGGCTGAGGCCGCGCGGCAAATCGGGCATGTCGAGCGCCGCGAACCCGTAATGGCGCAGCCAGCGCAGGTCGGATTCGAAGAAGGCGCGCAGATCGGGGATGCCGTATTTCAGCATCGCGATCCGGTCGATCCCCAGCCCGAAGGCAAAGCCCTGCCAGCGGTCAGGGTCGATCCCGCCGGCGCGCAGCACCGCCGGATGCACCATCCCCGAGCCCAGGATCTCCATCCAGTCGTCGCCCTCGCCGATGCGCAGCTGCCCGCCGGACCACGAACAGCGGATATCGACCTCGGCCGAGGGTTCGGTGAACGGGAAATGGCTGGCGCGGAAGCGCAGCTCCACCGCATCCACCTCGAAGAACGCGCGGCAGAACTCCTCGAGCGTCCATTTCAGCTGCGCCATGGTGATGTCGCGGTCGATGGCCAGCCCTTCGACCTGGTGGAACATCGGCGCATGGGTCTGATCCATGTCCATGCGATACACGCGGCCCGGCGCAATCACCCGCAGCGGCGCGCCGTGGGCCTGCATGGCGCGGATCTGCACGGGGCTCGTATGCGTGCGCAGCACATGCGGGGGGCGGTCGTCGCCCTCGGCGCGGTGCATGAAGAAGGTGTCATGCTCCTGCCGGGCGGGGTGTTCGGGGGCGATGTTCAGCGCGTCGAAATTGTACCAGTCCGATTCCACCTGCGGGCCCTCGGCCACGGCGAAGCCCATGTCGGCGAAGATCGCGGTCAGCTCGTCCATCACCTGGCTGACCGGGTGGATGGTGCCGTGGCGGCGCGGGCGCGCAGGCAGCGTCAGGTCAAGCCATTCGTCGCGCAGCCGCGCCTCGAGCGCTTCATCCTCGAGCGCGGCGCGGCGCGCGCGCAGCGCGGCGTCGATCTCGTCCTTGAGCGCGTTGAGCACCGGGCCCGCGGCCTTGCGCTCGTCGGGGCTCATCCGGCCCAGTTCGCGCATCTTCGCGCTGATCTCGCCCTTCTTGCCCAGCGCCGCCAGCCGCACCGCCTCGAGCGCCTCGGGGCTGTCCGCGTCGGCCACCTGCGCCAGATACCGCGCCCTCAGCTCCGCAATGCCGTCCATGCCGTCCACCCTTGTCGTTGCCGCCCCGCGCGTGCCCGGCGCTCGATACCCACGCGCGGGGGTGAATGCAAGCGCACGGCCTGCCGGCGCGCTTGACCGCACCGGGCGCCTTCCCTAAGCCGAAGCAGGCTGCGGCCCCACCCACCGCGCCCCGCCCCAGACACGGCAAGGAGCACAGCATGGCAAAGAAACTCCACCTCGTTTTCGGAGGCGAGCTGAAAGACCCGCAGGGCACAACCTTCGTGGACACCGACAAGATCGACATCGTCGGCATCTTCCCCGATTACGACAGCGCCTATGCGGCATGGAAGACCGCCGCGCAGCGCACCGTGGACGATGCCCACACGCGCTACTTCATCGCCCATCTGCACCGGCTCATCGACGAGAGCCGCGCGTCCGGCACAACGCGCGCGCTCGACGGCTGAGCGCCGCGGTCGGGCGCGGCGGCGTGGAGGGGGTGCAGACACGGCGCCACGAGGGCGCGCCCGTCGATGCCGGGGGGTGCGCGGTGCTGATATACCCCACCGACGCCATCGTCTGGCCGCAGGCGGCGGCGCTGGCCACCCGGCTGCTGCGGCGTCGCGCCGATGTTCAGGTGGTGCTCTGCCGCCCCGAGGGCTGCGCCCCCCCGCCCCCATCCACCCTGAGCATCGTCGACCTGCCGGGCGCGGGCAACGCGGCGGGGATGCAGCGCGCGCTGATCACCCGGACCCGCCCGCAGGTGCTGATCGTGATCGGTTCCACCCTGCCCGCACCGCTGGTCGCGGCAGCCGCCGACGGCGGGGCCACGATCCTGCTGGCGCAGACCGGGCGGCCGATGGTCTCGGACGGCTGGGGGTGGTGGCCGCGCCGGCTGGCGCAGCTCGCCCGGCGGCTCGAGCGGGTGTTCACCCTGACCGACCGCGACGCCGCCGCGTGGCGGCGTCTGGTCGGCGCGGCGCTCCAGGTCGAAGCCGTCGGAGCACTGTCGGCCAGCATCGGCGCCCTGCCCTGCGATGACAGCGACCGTGAAGCGCTCGCCAGCGCCCTGCGGCTGCGTCCGGCGTGGATGGCCGTGGGCGTCCCCGAGGCCGAGGAGGAGATCATTGCCCGCGCGCACGCCCACGCGCTGCGGCTGTCGCATTGGCTGGTGTTGCTGCTGCAACCGGCCGATCCCGCGCGCGGCGCCGACCTCGCTGCGCGGCTGGGGTCGCGCTTCGCCGTGGCGCTGCGCTCCGAGGCCGCGCCGATCACCGCCGAGACTCAGATCCTGATCGCGGACCAGCCGGGCGAGCGGGGGCTGTGGTATCGCCTTGCGACGGTCTGCTGGATGGGCGGAACGCTGTCGGGCACGGGCAGCAGCTTCGACCCGCTGGAGCCCGCCGCGCTGGGGGCCGCAATCGTGCACGGGCCGGCGGCGGGACGGTTCCGCGCCAGCTACGCACAGCTTGCCCAACACGGCGCGACCCAGCGCATCAGCGCCCCCGAAACGCTGGGCGAGACCGTCAGCACGCTGCTGACTCCCGAACGCGCCGCCGGGCTGGCCACCGCCGGCTGGGCCGCGGCGTCCGAAGGCACCGAGTCCACCGACCGCGTGATCGCGGCGGCGCTTCAGGTGCTCGACCGGCTGGAGGCGCAGGGCTGATGCGCCCGCCGCGCTTCTGGGACGCCCCGCCTGCGCGGCCCGGCGTGTGGGCGCGGCTTCTGGCACCGCTGGCGGCGCTCACCGCGCGGGCGACGCGCTGGCGGGTGGCGCGCGCGCCGGACTACCGGGCGCCGGTGCCGGTGATCTGCGTGGGCAACCTCAACATCGGCGGCACCGGCAAGACCCCGACGGTGATCGCGCTGGCGGCAAGGCTGGCGTCGCGCGGGGTGGCGGTGCATGTGGTCTCGCGCGGGTATGGCGGGCGGCTGGCGGGGCCGGTGCGGGTGGACCTGCGCCGCCACCGCGCCGCCGATGCCGGCGACGAGCCGCTGCTGATCGCGGCCTTCGCGCCGGTGTGGGTGGCGCGCGACCGGGCGGCGGGGGTGCGCGCGGCAGTCGCGGATGGCGCGGAGGCGGTGCTGCTCGATGACGGGTTCCAGAACCCGGGCGTGGCGAAGGATCTGAGCGTGGTCGTCGTCGATGCCGCGCGCGGCTTCGGCAATGGCCGCGTCCTGCCCGCAGGCCCGCTGCGCGAGCCGGTGGCGGCGGGACTGCGGCGCGCGGATCTGGTGCTCTCGGTCGGCGGGGCGGAGGCGCAGGCGCGGTTCACCGACACCTGGGGCGCGGCGCTGCCCTGCCCGCGGGTCCACGCGGCGTTGCGGGTGCTGCCCACGGGCATGCAGTGGCAGGGGCTGCGCGCGCTGGCGTTTGCCGGGATCGGCCACCCCGAGAAGTTCTTTGCCACGCTGCGAGCGCAGGGCGCCGAGCTGCTGCGTGCCGAGGCGTTGTCGGACCACCAGCCGCTCACACCCGCGCTGATGAAGCGCCTCGATCTGGAGGCCCGCGCGCTGGGCGCGCAGCTGGTCACCACCGAGAAGGACGCGGTGCGCCTGCCACGCGATTTCCGCGCCCGCGTGCTGGCGCTGCCGGTGCGGCTGGAGCTCGACGACTGGGCCGCGCTCGATGCGGCGTTTGCGCGGCTGGGGCTGGGGCGGGGGCTGGGGCTGGGGCGGGGGCTGGGGCGGGGCGCGGCTACTGCGCCGCCTGCGTGAACACGGGCTCCATCCGGCGCAGGATGTCCTCGGCCAGATGGCACTTGATCGAATGGCCCTCGGACAGCGTCACCATCGGCGGGACGTCGGTTTCGCACAGCCCGCCGGGCACCTGCGCCTTCCAGCGGCAGCGGGTCTGGAACGGACACCCCGAGGGCGGATCCATCGCGCTGGGGATGTCCCCCTCAAGCACGATGCGGCGCTTTTCGACCGAGGTGTCGGCGATGGGCACCGCCGACAGCAACGCCTCGGTATAGGGATGGTAGGGCGGCGCGAAGACCTGCTTGGTGGGGCCGATCTCGACCACATGGCCCAGATACATCACCATCACCCGGTCCGACAGATACCGCACGATCGACAGGTCGTGGCTGATGAACAAAAGCGTGGTGGCGTTGCGCCGCTGGATCTCCATCAGCAGATCGGTGACCGCCGCCTGCACCGACACATCGAGCGCCGAGACCGGTTCGTCCGCCACCACCACCCGCGCATCGCCCGCAAACGCCCGCGCGATGCCGACGCGCTGCTTCTGCCCGCCCGAAAGCTGGCGCGGCATGCGGCCCGCGAAATCGCGCGGCAGCTTGACCAGGTCGAGCAGCTCGAGCATGCGCGCGCGGCGCTCGGCGGTGGTGGCGCCGACGCGGAAGATTTCCAGCGCGCGCAGGATCTGCGCGCCCACGGTCATCGACGGGTTGAGCGTGTCGAACGGGTTCTGGAAGACCATCTGCAGCGCCGAGACGGTGTCGGTGCGGCGGTGCTGGATCGCGGTCGACTGGACGTTTTCGTCAAACAGCATGATCCGCCCCGAGGTCGCGGTTTCGAGCCCCATGAGCACCTTGGCGAAGGTGGACTTGCCGCAGCCGGATTCGCCGACGATGGCCAGCGTCTCGCCCGCGCGGGCCTCGAAGCTGAGCGTCTCGTTGGCCTTGACGACCTTGTCCGCGCCGCCACCGAAGAGCGCGCTGGCGGCGACCGTGTAGTATTTGCGCACGTCCTCCATGCGCAGCACGACCTCGCCCGCGGGGGTGCGGGGGTGCGCCTCGGTCGCGGTGTCGGGGGCGGACCAGTCGATCTCGGCCACGCGCAGGCAGCGTGAGCGGTGGCGGGTGTCGCCGGCGATGTCGGTCATGGCGATGTCGGCGGCGTCGCAGCGCCCGGGCTGGAAATAGGCGCAGCGCGGGCCGAAATTGCACCCCGGCGGGCGCGCATCGGGCAGCGGGAAGTTGCCGGGGATGGCGCGCAGCGGGCGGGTGGTCCTGTCGGCACCGGGCAGCGGAATGGCGCGGAACAGCGCCTGCGTGTAGGGATGGCGCATCCGCTCGAACACGTCGGCGATGTTGCCGGTCTCGACCGCCTCGCCCGAATACATGACGCAGAGCCGGTCGCAGGTCTCGCGGATCAGCCCGAGATTGTGGCTGATGAACAGCATCGACGTTCCGTAGCGCCGCCCCAGATCACGGACCAGATCGACGATCCCGGCCTCGACCGTCACGTCGAGCGCGGTGGTGGGCTCATCGAGGATCAGCAGCGACGGGTTCGCCATCAGCGCCATGGCGATGACGATGCGCTGCTGCTGCCCGCCCGAGAGCTGGTGCGGATAGGCATCGAGGATGCGGTCCGGGTCGGGCAGGCGCACATCGGCGACCATCTGGCGGGCAAGCGCGCGAGCCTCGGCTCGCGGCATCGCGCGGTGGATCATCGGCACTTCCATCAGCTGCCGGCCCACGGTCATCGCCGGGTTCAGGCTGGCCATGGGCTCCTGATAGATCATCGCGATTTCCGAGCCGCGCAGCCGGCGCAGCGCGCCGTCGTCCAGCGTGGTCAGGTCCTGCCCCTTGAAGCGGATCGCGCCGCCGGTGATGCGCCCGTTGGTGCCCAGATCGCGCATCACCCCCAGCGCCACGGTGGACTTGCCGCAGCCGGATTCGCCCACCAGCCCCATCGCCTCGCCCGGCATGACGGTGCAGGAAAAATCCATCACCGCCGGGATCTCGCCGCGGCGGGTGAAGAAGGAGATCGAGAGGTTCTCGATTTCGAGGATAGGCGCTTTATCGGACATGTTCGGCGCTCCTGTCAGGCGGCGGGAGCGGGGGTTTCACACCCGTCGCCATTGTCTCTCGGACCAATGGCGCGACAATGGCGACCCCCGTGGGATATTCTTGTCAGGATGAAAGGGGGCATCAGTCCTTGAGGCTTTCTTCGCGCAACCCGTCGGCGAGCAGGTTGAGCCCGAGCACCAGCGACATGAGCGAGAACGCGGGCACCAGCGCGGCGTGGGGGTGAATGGTCAGCAGGCGGCGGCCGTCATTGATGGTGGAGCCCCAGTCAGGGCTTTCGGGGCTGACGCCGAGGCCGAAAAAGCCCAGCGTGCCCAGCAGGATGGTGGTGTAGCCGATGCGCAGGCAGAAATCGACGATCAGCGGGCCGCGGGCATTGGGCAGGATTTCCCACATCATGATGTACCACGGCCCCTCGCCGCGCGTCTGGGCGGCGGCGACGTAGTCGCGGGTGCGGATGTCGAGCGTGAGCCCACGCACGATGCGGAACACCGTGGGCGCGTTCACGAACACCACCGCCACGAACACGTTGAGGATATTGGGCGACATGCCCCAGATGCCCAGCGGATCGGCATTGAAGACGAGCCCCGACCAGGCCCAGACCCCCAGCACCAGCACCGCGCCCACATAGAGGTTGCGCTGCGCGGGGCGGGTGAAGAACCGCGCGTTCAGCAGCACGGTCAGGAACAGGATCGGCACCACGAACAGCACGCCCGCCATGGTCACGGGGAGCATCGTCTCCTGGATATCGGGGGCGACCAGCAGGAAGAACAGCAAGATCACCGGGAAGGCCAGCACCAGATTGGCCAGAAACGTCAGCCCGGTGTCCAGCTTGCCGCCGAAATAGCCCGCGGGCAGGCCCAGCGCGATGCCGATCATGAACGAGATCACCGCCGCGAAGGGCGCGATGCGCAGCACCTCGCGCGCGCCCATCACCGCGCGCGAGAACACGTCGCGCGCGATCGAGTCGCCGCCCAGCAGGAACACCTCGTAGCGCCCGGCGGGGTCCGGCAGCGGCGTGCCGGGGGGCGCGTTGCGCATCTGCGAGACCTGCGCGAACGGGTCGTGCGTGACGATCAGATCGGCGAAAAGCGCGGTCAGACCCCAGAACAGCACCAGCGCGAAGCCGAGCGTGCCCACGCGCGAGTCGAACACGCGCCCGTAGAGCCCGAGGCGGCGCTTCCAGCGGATCGACACCGCGAAGACCAGCGCCATCGCCGCCCAGACGGGCAGGAACTGCACCGCCACGCGCCCCCCGATCGCCAGCCAGCCAAGCTGTTCCATCGCCCCCGTGCTCCCTCAGGCGACCCGGATCCGTGGGTTGAGATACGCATACCCCACATCCGAGATCAGCTGCGTCAGCAGCACCACAATCACCGCCACCACCGAGGCCGCCAGCAGCAGCTCGATATCGTTGTTCATCGCGGCCTCGAACAGCGCCCAGCCGAAACCGGGGTAGGAGAACAGCACCTCGACCACCACGACGCCGTTCAGCAGCCACGGGATCTGCAGCATGATCACCGTGAACGGCGCGATCAGCGCGTTGCGCAGCGCATGGCGCAGCACGATCACCGAGAAGCGCGCGCCCTTCAGCCGCGCGGTGCGGATGTATTGCCGGGTCATCACCTCGGCCATCGAGGCCCGCGTGATCCGGGCGATGTAGCCCATGCCGAACAGCGCGATGGTCATCACCGGCAGCGCGAAGTTCCAGAAAGTGATCTGCTCCATCGCCGAGCGCGCGTTGCCCTGGAACAGCACCGGGCTGTCGATCACGCCCCAGCTGTTGAGCAGCGGCGACACGCCCACCGTCGACGACGCCAGCAGCGCGATGAAGAACACCCCCGAGACGTATTCGGGCGTCGCCGTCGACGCGATCGCGAAGGTCGACAGGCTGCGGTCGGTGCGCGAGCCTTCGCGCATGCCCGCAAGCACTCCCACCACCAGCGCCATGGGCACCATCACGATCACCACCCACAGCATCAGCATGCCCGTCGCGCCCAGCCGGTCCGAGATCACCTCGGCCACCGGCGCGCGAAACCGGGTGGAGGTGCCGAAGTGCCCCTGCAACAGCCCGCAGCGCGTGGGCACCGTTTCGGTGGCACCGGCGGCTGCCAGCCGGTAACAGCGCCCGGTCATCTGCCCGTCGCTGTCCACGCGCCGCCAGCCCGGCACCACCCCCAGCCATTCCCCATAGCGCCGGAGCATGGGTTGGCCGTAGCCGTTGCGCTCCAGCCAGCTCGCGACCTCGGCATCCGAGATCCGCGACCCCGCCTGCGTCTTCGCCAGTGTTTCCAGCTTCGCGGGCATGTTGGTCAGCGCGAAGACCACGAAGGTCAGGCACAGCGCGGTGAGCAGCATCACGCCCGTGCGGCGCAGCAGGAACCAGAGCATGCGAGATGTCTCCTCTCCGATCTGGCACCGCGCTGCGCGTCACGCGTGGCGTGGGAGGGAGGCGCGGCGGGGTGCGGGGCGCCGCCCCGCCGCAACGGTCCCCTCAGGACATCCAGATGTGCTGGTAACGGATCTCGAACACCGGGTGCATGTCGGCGTTGTGGATGTTCGGGCGCCTGTTGTTGTAGATGGACCGCCAGAACGGGATGATCGCCACGCCCTCTTCGCGCATGATTTCCTGGATCCGGCGCATCACCTCGCGGCGCTCATCGGCGTCGACGATACCGCTGGCCTCGTCCAGCAGCGCGTCGAACTCCGCGTTCGAGAACGCGGTCTCGTTCCACGCCACACCTGTGCGATAGGCAAGATCGAGCACCTGCACCCCAAGCGGACGCTGCGCCCAGGAGGTCGACGAGAACGGATAGCTCAGCCAGTCGTTCCAGAACGTGGCGCCGGGCAGGATGGTGCGCGAGACATTGATCCCCGCACCCCGGATCTGCGCGGCCACGCTGTCGCTGGTCGCCGCCTCCCACGAGTCGTCATTCGATATGAGTTCGAACTCGTGATCCGCCAGCCCCGACTCGGCGATCATCTCGGCCGCGCGCTCCGCATCGACCTCAAGCGGCGGCAGCTCGGCGTATTCGGGGTGCAGCGGGCTGACATGATGGTTTTCGGCCACAGTGCCCAGATCGTTGTAGCCCAGCTCCAGCACCAGCGCGTTGTTGACCGCCATCTGCAGCGCCCGTCGGACATTGACGTCGTCATAAGGCGGGCTGTCCTGGTTGAACCGCACCGCCAGCGTGTTCGAGGTCGCAGCCTCGGACGCCGGCATCCCGATCGAGGCGAAGAGATCGATGAAATCGCCCGTCGTCTGATAGGTCATGTCGATCTCGCCCGCCTCGGCGGCCGCGAACCATGACGCCGGGTCGGTGCCCAGATCGATGAACTCGATCCGGTCGAGCCAGGCGCCATTGCCTTCGTTCCACCAGCTGTGGTCGGGGTTGCGCTCGATCACGGCGCCGATGCCCGTCTGGTGGCTGACCGGGCGGTAAGGGCCGGTCCCGATGGGCTCGGCCACCGGGTCGTCGCCGTCGAAGGACGGGTGCACCACCGCGGCCGGGTAATCGGTCATGTTGACGATGATCGCGATGTCGGGGCGCGACAGATGCAGGCGCAGCGTCAGGTCGTCGACGATCTCGATCGCGCCCTCGCGCAGCGCGCCATCCTCGGAAATGGCGCCGAAGCGCCCGGCCATCGAATTCCCCTCCACCGACGCGTCACACCAGCGCTCGATATTGTGCGCGACATCTGCGGCGGTGAAATCGTCGCCGTTGTTCCAGGTCACGCCCGGGCGCACGTTCAGGGTGTAGACGGTGGCGTCGTCATTGGCCTCCCAGCTCTCCAGAAGCACGGGTTGCACGGTGCCGTCGCGCTCATAATGCACCAGGTATTCGAGCCAGCCGCGGCACACATTGGCGGGCTCGGACCAGTCCCAGGTGCGCGGATCGCGTTGCGCGCGGATGTCCATCTGGACCCGCAGCGTGCCGCCCATCCGCGGGGTGTCCGCGCGGGCCGCCGGCACGGCAAGCCCCAGCAGCCCATAGGCCGCCGGCGCACTGACCCCCAGCGCGGTTGCACGCGTCAGAAACTCGCGTCGGCTGAGCTTCCCGTCGCGACACGCACGCGCCTCGGTTTGCGCGGTGGGGTGCGGCGGTCGGGGTGTGGCGGTGGTGCGGGTCATCGAGCCCTCCGTGTTGGCGTTCGTGGTCGGCACAAGTCGGCCTGCTGCAACTTTAGGCGCGAACGGCGGGGCTTCAACGCCCACCGACCCGACGCCGGAAAACGACATGCACCATCCAATCGCGACAACATCCCGCGCGCAACCCCGAAATCCGCCCGCCTCCGCCCCTTCATCCTGAGAAAAATATCCTCAGGGGGGAGTCCACGCCCCGCGGGCGTGGACGGGGGGCGCGAGCGCCCCCCTGCCCGGGCTGCCCTGCGAACGCGATCAGCGGATCTTGAGCGTCGCCAGCCCGATCAGCCCCAGCACCAGGCTGATGATCCAGAACCGGATGACGATCTGCGATTCCGGCCAGCCCTTCTTCTCGAAATGATGGTGGATCGGCGCCATCAGGAAGACGCGCTTGCCGGTCATCTTGAAATACGCGACCTGGATGATCACCGACAGCGTTTCCACCACGAAGATCCCGCCGACGATCACCAGCACGATCTCGTGCTTGATCGCCACCGCCATCGCGCCCAGCGCGCCGCCCAGCGCCAGGCTGCCGGTGTCGCCCATGAACACCGCCGCGGGGGGCGCGTTGTACCACAGGAACCCGAGCCCCCCGCCGGCCAGCGCCGCGGTGAAGATCAGCAGCTCGCCCACGCCGGGGACGAAATGCACCCCCAGATACGAGGTGAAGTCCACCCTCCCCACCGCATAGGCGATCGCGCCCAGCGTGCCGGCGGCGATCATCACCGGCATGATCGCCAGCCCGTCCAGCCCGTCGGTCAGGTTCACCGCGTTGGCCGAACCCACCACGACGAACGCCCCGAACGGGATGAAGAACACGCCCAGATAGATCAGCAGGTCGGCAAACACGGGAACCGCAAGCTGCCCGCTCAGATCGCCGGGGTGCAGATACCACGCCGCCGCCGCGGCCAGCGCGCCGATCACGAAGCCAAGTGCAAGCCGCACACGGCCCGGCACGCCCTTGTGGCTCTGGCGGCTGACCTTGGCCAGATCGTCCACGAAGCCGATCAGCCCGAAGCTGACCGTGACCAGCAGCACCAGCCAGACATAGGGGTTGTCGAGCCGCGCCCACAGCAGTGTCGCCACCGTCAGCGCCGACAGGATCAGCAGCCCCCCCATGGTCGGCGTGCCCGCCTTGGTCAGCAGGTGGCTTTCGGGGCCGTCGTCGCGGATCGGCTGACCATTGCCCTGCCGAGTGCGCAGCATCATGATCAGCCGCGGGCCGAACAGGAATCCGAACAGCAGCGCGGTGAAGAACGCCCCGCCGGCGCGGAAGGTGATGTAGCGAAACAGGTTGAACGCTGTCGCGTTGTCGGCGAACTCGGTCAGCCAGAACAGCATCCGCTGGCCCCCTCTTGGTGCGGTTGGGCGCTCGCATGGCGCGGAACGCGCGGCGCGTCAAGCGTGGCGACCTGACGTGGCCCGTCTGCAACATGACGGCTCACGCCCGGCGCTCCAGCGCCGCCACCGCCACCGAGGCCTGCTCGACATCGTCGAACGGATAGACCGTCTCACCCACGACCTGCCCGGTCTCGTGCCCCTTGCCGGCGATCAGCGCAGCGTCCCCCGGACCCAGCGCGTCGACCGCGCGCAGGATCGCCTCGGCGCGGTCGGGGACCTCGTTTGCCTCGGGGCAGGCTTTCAGTATTTCTGCACGGATCCCCGCTGGAACCTCGGATCTCGGGTTGTCATCTGTCACATATACGACATCGGCGTGTTTCGCCGCCACAGCGCCCATGAGCGGCCGCTTGGCGCGGTCGCGGTCGCCGCCGGCGCCGAACACCACCACCAGCCGGCCCATCACATGCGGGCGCAGCGCGGTGAGCGCGGTCTCCAGCGCGTCGGGTGTGTGGGCGTAATCGACGAAGACCGGCGCCCCGCTGGCCCGCCGCGCGGCAAGCTCCATCCGCCCGCGCACACCGCGCAGCCGTGGCAGCACGGCCACAGCCTCGGTGATGGGGGTGCCGGTCGCCAGCACCAGCCCCAGCGCCAGCAGCGCGTTGCCGGCCTGAAATCCGCCCACCAGCGTCAGGCGCACCTGGTGCACCGCCCCGTCATACCCGAAGCGCAGTTCCTGCCCCGCCGCGTCAAAACGCTGCCCGAGGATGTGCAGGTCGCAGTCCTCGTGCCACCCCACGGTCAGCGTGGACTGGCCCCGCTCGGCGGCGATGGCCAGCACATCGGCGCCGCGCGGGTCGTCCATGTTGATCACCGCCACCCCGTCGGCGGGCAGCACCCGGTCGAACAACCCCGCCTTGGCGGCGAAATAGGCGTCCGCATCGGCGTGATAATCCAGATGGTCGTGGCCCAGGTTGGTGAACGCCGCCGCCGCCAGCCGCACCCCGTCGATGCGGCGCTGGTCCAGCCCGTGGCTCGAGGCTTCCATGGCGCAATGCGCCACACCCTGGGCCGCGATCTCGGCCAGCAGCCGGTGGAGGGTCAGCGGGTCGGGCGTGGTATGGGCCAGCGGGGCCGAATAGGCGCCTTCGACCCCGGTCGTGCCCAGATTGACGGCGGGGATCCGCAGCGCTTCCCAGATCTGGCGGGTGAAGCTGGCGACCGAGGTCTTGCCGTTGGTGCCCGTCACCGCGACGGTGCAATCGGGTTGCGCGCCGAACCACAGCGCCGCAGCCCAGGCGAGCGCCATGCGCGGATCCTCGGTCACCACCAGCGCGGCAGAGGCGCCCTCGAGCACCTCGCGCGCCGCGGCGGCGCCGGCGCGGTCGGTCAGCACTGCCGCCGCGCCCATGCGCAGCGCCGGGCCGATGAAGCGCGCGCCGTGCCAGCGCGAGCCGGGAAGAGCGGCGAACAGATGTCCCGGACGCACCGTCCGGCTGTCGATCGAAAGCCCGGTGATTGCCACATCCCCGCCCTGAGCGGGACGAAGCCCCAGCCCGGCGAGTGTGCTGCGCCTGTCGCCTGCCATGCCGCCACCTTCCTGTTGGGGATCACTCCGAGGCTGGTAGCCCAGCGCCCAGGCCCTGCGCAATCGCCACGTCCGATTCCGGGGCCAGCCCCAGCAACGGCGCGATGCGGCGAATGATCTCGCCCGAGACCGGCACCGCCGTCCAGCCGGCGGTGCGGCGCGGCTCGGGGCCGGTGGTGTCGACGGGTTCGTCGAGCGTGACGACCAGCACGTAGCGGGGGTCGTGGATCGGGAAGGCCGCGGCGAAGGTGGCCAGCACCTTGCCGTCGTAATACCCGCCGCCGCTGCGTTTGGGCTTGTCGGCGGAACCGGTCTTGCCGCCAACCGGATAACCGGGGATGCGCGCGAAGCTCGCCGTGCCGCGCTGGACGACATCGTGCAGCATCTGCCGCATCTGGCGCGAGGTCGTCTCGGAGATCACGCGCTCGGAGGGAACCGCGCCGCGGCGGCGTTCGAGCGTCGGCGCCACCAGCCGCCCGCCATTGACCAGCGCCGCGTAGCCCACCGCAAGCTGCAGCGGACTGGTCGACAGGCCATGCCCGTAGGAGATCGTCATCGCCGACAGATCGCCCCAGCGGTCGGGCAGCAGCGGGCGCGCACGGGCGGCCTCGGCCAGTTCGACCTCGACGCTGTCCAGAAAGCCGAGCTTTCGCAGGAAGTCCTGCTGCGCCTCGGGGCCGAGGTCGCGGGCCAGCCGCGCGGTGCCCACATTCGACGAGAATGCGAGCACATCCGACACCGATTGTTCGGGCCCGCGGCTGCGGAAGTCGCTGATCCGGAAGCGGCCGACCTGCATCGGGCTGCGGGTGTCGAGCTTGGTGTCGGGGGTGACCACGCCTTCCTCGAGCGCCTGCGCGACGGTGAACACCTTGAGCACCGAGCCGAGCTCGTAATAGCCCTGCACCGCGCGGTTGAACAGCACGCTGTCGGCGGGGTCGCCCTCGGTCGCGGGCGGGGGGCGGTGGTTGGGGTCGAAATCGGGCAACGAGACCAGCGACACGATCTCGCCGGTGTTCGCCTCCATCAGCACCGCCGAGGCGCCGCGTGCGCTGAGCATCCGCATCCCGCTGCCCAGCACGTCGGTCATCACCGCCTGCACGGTCAGGTCGAGCGACAGCTCCAGCGGCATGTCGCGACGTGCCGGGTCGCGCAACCGTTCATCAAAGAACAACTCGGCCCCGGCGACACCCACGATCTCGGCCGCCCGCACCCCCTGCGCGCCGTAGCGCGTGCCGCCCAGCACATGCGCGGCCAGCGTGCCGTTGGGGTAGAGGCGCATGTCGCGCGGGCCGAACATCAGCCCCGGCTCGCCGATGTCGTGCACCGCCTGCCGCTGTTCGGGCGACAGCCGCCCGCGGACCCAGACGAACCGGCGGTCGGGGTCGGTGAATTGCCGCTCCAGCCGATCACCGTCGATATCGGGAAAGATCGCGGCCAGCGCATGCGCGGCGCGCACGGGGTCGACCATGTGGCGGGTTTCGGCATAGAGTGAATGCGTCACCAGATTGGTGGCCAGCACCCGCCCGCGGCGGTCCACGATCTCGGCGCGGTCGGCAGCGATGCCGTCGGACTGGGCGCTGCGCGGCGGGATCGGATCGGTGGCGGCCAGCAGCGCCATCTGCGCACCGATCAGCACGAAGCCGCCCAGGAACAGCAGCGCCGCCACCAGCAGCCGCACCTCGGCGCGCTCGCGGGCGGTGTCGCGCGCATGTTCGGCGCGCAGGCGCAGGTTCTCGCGTTCGATCCCGTCGGGGTTCTCGCCGCGCGCGCGCGCCTGCAGCACGCGCGCCAGCGGGCGCAGCGGGGTGCGGATCATGGCTCGGCCTCCGGGTCGGTTTCTGCGAGGGCGTGTTCGCCCGACAGCAATTCCAGCTCGCCGATCACGTCGATCCCCTCGCCGAAGAACTGCGACAGATCAGGGCGGTAGGGGGGGTATGCCACCTCGTCGATGCTGCCGAACTGGCTGCCTTGCATCGGCATCAGCTTCAGGCGATCGAAATTCAGCAACACAAGCTCATGCAGCCGATCGGGACGGTTCAGGAACGCCCATTCGGCACGCTGGACCGAGATTGCCTCGGACAATGCCGCGATCTCGCGGTCGAGCCGCGCGCGATCATCAAGCGCCAGGCGCGTGGCGTGGTTTTCGTGATACGCCCAGGCCGCGAGCGCGATGACCGCCGCGACCGACAGCACGAACATGAAGCTACGCATCGTCGCCCCCCGTCATCCGCCTCCCCGTCACCCGCTTCCCCGTCATCCGCTTCCCCGTCATCCGGCCGCCCCCTGCAGCACGGGCCGCGGCAGCCCCAGCCGCGCGCGGTCCACCGCGCCTGCGGGCGCATCGGTGCGCCGCGCCATGCGCAAGAGCGCCGAGCGCGCGCGCGGGTTGCGCGCCAGTTCCGCAGCGTCAGGGGCAATGGGACGGCGGTTCTCCAGCGCGAAACGCGCGGGGTCGGGCGCGGCGGCGGGGGCATGACGGCTGGGGTTGCCCCCCTGCCCCGCGCGCAGCTGCAAGAAGCGCTTGACGATCCGGTCCTCGAGCGAGTGGAAGCTCACCACCGCGAGCACGCCCCCCGGGCGCAGCGCGCGCTCGGCGGCCTCGAGCGCGTCCACCAGCTGCGAGAATTCGGCGTTGACCGCGATGCGCAGCGCCTGAAAGCTGCGGGTGGCCGGGTGGCTCTGCCCCGGTTTGGGGCGCGGCAGGCAGCGCGCGATGATCTCGGCCAGCGCGGCGGTGGTGGAGAGCGGCGCATCGGCGCGCGCGGCCACGATGGCGCGCGCAATGCGCCGCGCGGCGCGCTCCTCGCCGAAATGAAACAGGATGTCGGCAAGTTCGGCCTCGCGCGCGGTGTTGACGATGTCGGCCGCGCTCGGCCCCGCGCCCCCCATGCGCATGTCGAGCGGGCCGTCGCGAGAAAAGGAAAACCCCCGTTCGGGTTGGTCAAGCTGCATCGACGACACGCCCAGATCCAGCACCACCCCGTCGAGCGGGCCGCCGGCATGCGCGTCCAGCCGGTCGAAGGTGCCCGCCACCAGCTTCAGCCGCGGACCGTAATCCGCCGCCCAGTCCTGCGCCATCGCCAGCGCTGACGGGTCGCGGTCCACGGCAATCACCTTGTCGGCACCCGCGTCCAGCAGCGCACGGGTGTAGCCGCCCGCGCCCAGCGTGCCGTCCAGCCAGACCCCGCGGACCGGCGCCACAGCCGCAAGGATCGGCTGCAACAGCACCGGGACGTGCGGCGCATCGGCCATCAGCGACCCTCGTCCAGCGGCGGAAGCATGGTGCGGACGTCGAAATCCTCGTCCTGTTCGGCCATCCAGGCTTCGGCGCGCGCGGCTTCGGTGGTGGCGTAGGTCTCGGGCTTCCAGATCTGGAAATGGTCACCCGAGGCGATGAAGAACGCCTCGCTTCCCAGCCCGATCTTGTCGCGCAGCACCTTGGGCAGCACGATGCGCCCGTCCTCGTCGATCTGGGCATCCATCGCGCGGCCGTGGAAGACCCGCTCGGCCATGCGCCGTTCAAGCGAGCCGGGCTGCATCCGGTCGATGCGCGCCTCGATCTGTTCCATCGCGTCGATGGTGTAGCAGTCAAGCTGGCGCTGACGGTCAAGCCCGTAGACGATCACCAGATTGGGGCGCTGGCCGGGGGTCCAGTCGGGATCGCATTTCTCGATCACGCGGCGAAACGAGGCCGGGATCGACACCCGCCCCTTGCTGTCCACCTTGAGGTGGCCTTCGCCTCTGAACCTCCGTGCCACTGCCCCGCGGCCCTCTTGTTGTTGCGGCGCCCCAGGTGAGCGCCTGTCGTGGTGCCCGGAACGGACGCCATTTCCGGTGCCCGGAACGGACGCCATTTGCGGTGCCCGGAACGGACGCCATTTGCGGTGCCCGGAACGGACAACGGCGGACCGGATGCTGCCATCACCCGATCCGCCGCCCTGTCCCATCGCTGGGTGCCCGACTGCGCATGCCACCTGGGGGGATGTCTGCTCGCTTGCGCGCCGGATCTGTTGTCGTGGATAAAGCGGGGTGCCTGTATGAAACCGTCTTGGGGAATGTCGGGGTCTGCCGCCCCTTTGAACCCGTCTTATCCGTGAGCAAAGGGATGACACGGGAATTCATGGGAGGCAACAGATTTCTGACCCCAAAACGGCCGATGCGCACGTCCCGGTCGCGGGAAACACCGCTAAGGAGCGTGGGTATGCGAAAAAGTTAACCTACATATTGTGAGGCTAATTCGTGAACGCCACGACAGTCAGCGTCGCTGTTGCGGGATCGGCACAGTCCCATGTTTTCCCGGAATTCCACCCCCATGCGGCCGACAAGTGGCAGAAATCGCCTGAAACAACAGCCGGATCCGGCCGGTTTCCGACGCAAGAGGGCCGAGTCACGCTCGAATCACGCACAATCACGGCGCGTTGATTCGGTCGTGTGGCGCCGTGACAGGCTGTCCCATGAATTCCCGGACCGCCCGGTTCAGGCAGCGCAGGTTTCGATCAGCCGGCGCGCGATGCGGCGGTAGGGCGCGGCGGTGGCGCTGTCGGTCGCCGCCACCGGCACGCCGCCATCCGACGCCAGCCGCACATCCACCGACAGCGGCAGCGATCCCAGCACGGGCAACCCCAGCCGCGCGGCTTCGGCCTCGACGCCGCCTTCGCCGAAGATGTGTTCCTCGTGCCCGCATTTGGGGCAGACGAAGGTGGACATGTTCTCGATCAGCCCGAGCACCGGCGTCTTGAGCGACTGAAACGCCCGCAGCGCCTTGCGCGCGTCCAGCAGCGCCACATCCTGCGGGGTCGAGACCACCAGGGCGCCTGCGACCTGGAACTTGCTGCACAGCGTCATCTGGATGTCGCCCGTGCCGGGCGGCATGTCGATCAGCAGCGCGTCCAGAACCCCCCATTGCACCTGCGTGAGCAACTGGCGAAGCGCGCCGGTCAGCATCGCGCCGCGCCACATCACCGCGTCGCCGTCGCCGACCAGAACGCCGATCGAGATCATGCGCACGCCATGCGCCTCGAGCGGGATCATGGTGTTCCCGTCCGCCGAGAGCGGGCGCCGCGACACCCCCATCATGTGCGGCTGCGAGGGGCCGTGCAGGTCGGCGTCCAGCAGCCCCACGCGCCAGCCTTCGCGCGCGAGTGCGACGGCAAGGTTCGACGCGACGGTGGATTTCCCCACCCCGCCCTTGCCGGACCCGACGGCGATGATGCGCTCGACCCCCGCAATGGCCTGCGGGCCGGACTCCTGCGGCTTTGCCTGCGGCGCCGCGCCGGACGGCGCCCCGCGCGATACCCCCTGCGCAGTGCCCCGCGACGGACCATGCGCGGTCAGCGCCACCGACACGCGGCGCACGCCGGGCAGCGCGGCCACCGCCGCCTCGGCCTGCGCGCGGGTCCTGGCGAGTTGCGGCGCCGCGGTCGGGTCGATGACGTCGATCACGAAGCGGACCATCCCGTCCTCGACCACGAGCGCGCGCACCAGATCGCTTGTGCCCAGCGGCGCGCCATCCGGCAGCGGCACCGATTCGAGTGCGGTGAGAACCTGCGCGCGGGTGACTGTCATGAGAGGGCTCCGTTGTTTCGCTGCTTATCTGGGCATGTTTGCGGGGCGAACAAGCCGCAGCGGCCGTTACCGTTCACAAACTGCCCGCGATCGGAGCAAGGCCGCGCAAGACAGCCGCAAATTGACCAAAAAGAAACATGACCTTAGCGCATAGCTGCATTGCAGCAAAAAGATTTGCGCATCCGCAGAAAGCGCTTATCTTCGTGCTCAACCGAAGCGGTTTGAAGCGGTGGCAGCACCCCAGGCCGTAGAAACGAACCTTTGTCGAAGCAAGGCACAGCATGGTCTGCATGTCCGAACAGCAGCAAAAGACGCGGCGCGGCGTTCTGGCAAGAGCGCTTGCAGCGCTGCGGAGCCGATGGGCGCGGCACGCGGCCTACCGGTTGCGCCATCGGCAGCTCAGCGCCCTGTCGCGCGACGAGCTCGAGGCGCTCGGCATCGAACGGCACATGATCAGTCGGCTCGCGCGCGAAGCTGCGGACCGTGCTGGCCAGGGAATTCCTGGCGGCTCCTTCTCCTCCTCCCAGAGCCGTCGGGGACAGCGCGGGCACATCTCTCCTCCTCCCGGATGATGCCTGCATGTGATCCGGCCCGTCCCCTTGCGGGGCGGGTCGGATATTCGGAACGACGCGCCCCCTCCTCCTCCCTGGGGCGGTTCGTACGGAGCCTGTTGCGCCCCTCCTCCTCCCAGGCGCTGCAGGGTCCGGATCTTGGGCCTCTGGCCCGCATGCTGTGTGCACCCCCTCCTCCTCCCTGGGGTGTCTGCAGTGACCGGCGGCAGCCTCTCTCCTCCTCCCTGAGGCTGCCGCCATCCTTTCTTTCCCTGACCGGATGCGCGCCCTTGCGCCTGCCGCCGCGGCGGGTATAACGGCGCATCCTTCCGCATGTCGCGAATCCGGCGCAGCCTCTCGTGGGCGGGGCGCGGAAGGATGGTCCCCCGCCCGGTGAAATGCGCCCCCGAGAAACTGGAGAACCCATGCCGCTTTACGAGCATGTGATGATTGCGCGTCAGGATCTGTCCAACGCGCAGGCCGAAGGGCTGGTCGAGCATTTCGCCAGCGTGCTTGCCGACAATGGCGGGACGCTGGTGAACAGCGAATACTGGGGCCTGAAGACAATGGCCTACAAGATCAACAAGAACCGCAAGGGGCATTACGCCTTCCTGCGCACCGACGCCCCCGCGCCCGCGGTGCTGGAGATGGAACGCCTGATGCGGCTGCATGACGACGTGATGCGCGTGCTGACCGTCAAGGTCGACGCCCACGCCGAAGGGCCGTCGGTGCAGATGCAGAAGCGCGAAGAGCGCGGCGACCGCCGGCGCTGAGCCTGAAGGAGACAAGATCATGGCCGCAAGACCGTTTTTCCGCCGCCGCAAGGTCTGCCCCTTCTCGGGCGACAACGCACCGGCGATCGACTACAAGGACACGCGCCTGCTGCAGCGCTACATCTCGGAGCGGGGCAAGATCGTGCCGTCGCGCATCACCGCGGTGTCGTCGAAGAAGCAGCGCGAACTGGCCCGGGCGATCAAGCGCGCACGCTTTCTGGCGCTGCTGCCCTATGCCGTGAAATAAGGGGACCATCATGCAGGTTATCCTTCTGGAACGTGTCGCCAAGCTGGGGCAGATGGGCGATGTGGTCGCCGTCAAGCCCGGCTACGCGCGCAACTTCCTGCTGCCGCAGGGCAAGGCGCTGCGCGCGAGCGACGACAACATCAAGGCGTTCGAGGCCCGCAAGGCGGAACTTGAAGCGCAGAACATCGAAACCCGGCGCGAGGCGCAGGACCTCGCCGCGCGCATCGACGGCGGCACCCATGTGGTGATCCGCTCGGCGTCGGACGCCGGAGCGCTTTACGGGTCGGTCAGCACTCGCGACATCACCGACGTGCTGGGCGAGGCGGGCGTCAGCGTCGACCGCCGCCAGGTGGTGCTGTCGGCACCGATCAAGACGCTGGGGCTGCACCCCGTGACGCTGGTGCTGCACCCCGAGGTCGACGCCACGATCCGGATCAACGTGGCACGCTCGCTCGACGAGGCGGAGCTGCAGGCCTCGGGCAAGACGATCCAGGACGCGGCCGCCGAAGAGGAAAGCGCCGCGGAGTTCGAGATCGCCGAACTGTTCGACGATATCGGCGCGGCCGGTCAGGACGACGATTACGACCCGCGCGACCAGGGCGACAGCCAGGACCCGCGCGACGCCTGAGCGCGCCGTTTCGACGCAAGGAAAGCCCCACTCTGGGAAAGCCCCGCTCTGGGAAAGCCCCGCTCTGGCCGAGCGGGGCTTTTCGCATTGCGGTGAGGGCAGTGGCGCGAATGGCTGACGGCGCAGGGGGGCTGTCTGCCCCCCACCCATCCCTGCGGGATGGGCCCCCCCGAGGATATTTGGGTCAGGATGAAGGGGTGCCGGGGGTCAGTTGCCCCGGGATTTTGGCGCCAGCTGCGGCAGGAGCGAGCTGAGCTCGGTGGGGAAGGGAAAGACGATGGTCGAATTCTTCTCGGCGCCGATGGTGGTGAGCGTGGACAGGTAGCGCAGCTGCATGGCGCCGGGATCGGCGCTGAGGATCTGGGCGGCTTCGAGGAGCTTCTGCGCGGCCTGTTCCTCGCCCTCGGCGTTGATGACCTTGGCGCGGCGCTCGCGTTCGGCTTCGGCCTGGCGGGCGATGGCGCGGATCATCGATTCGTTGATGTCGACATGCTTGATCTCGACATTGGCGACCTTGACGCCCCAGTTGTCGGACCGGGCATCGAGGATTTCCTGGATGTCGTTGTTGAGCTTGTCGCGCTCGGAGAGCATTTCGTCGAGCTCGTGCTTGCCGAGCACCGAGCGCAGCGTTGTCTGCGACAACTCGGACGTGGCCTGCATGAAGTTCTCGACCTGGATCGTGGCCTTCTCGGGGTCGACGACGCGGAAATAGATCACCGCGTTGACGCGCACCGACACGTTGTCCTGGCTGATCACGTCCTGGCTGGGCACATCCAGCACCCGCACGCGCAGGTCGACGCGCACCACCTGCTGGATGACCGGAATGACCAGGATCAGCCCCGGTCCCTTGACGCCGCTGAACCGGCCCAGCGTGAACACCACGGCGCGTTCGTATTCGCGCAGGACCTTGATTGCCGAGGCCAGGAACAGAAGGATCAGGACGATCAGCACGGCCAGGAAGCCGATATCGCCGATTATGGTGAGGATATCCATCGGGTGTGCTCCGTTTTCGGGCGGCGGCGCCGGGGCGCACGCCGCGGGTCAGTTTCGGGCGGGGGCGGCGGTGTCGGCGGGGGTGACCGTCAGGCACAGCCCGTCCATCGCCGTGACCGTGACGTCGTGTCCCGGCGCCAGCGATGCGGCGGTGCTGCGCGCTTTCCAGCGTTCGCCGTGCAGCAGGACGTGGCCCTGGCCGTCGGCCCAGTCCTGCACCCTGGCCCGGGCTCCGATCATCTCGTCGGTTCCGGTGGTGGCGGGGCGCCGATGCACCCGCACCGCGAGCCGCGCGATCACGAGCGAGAACAGCAGGCTTGCCACCGCCAGCCCCGCGAGCGCGGGGATCGATGGCTCGAAGCCCGGGATCTCGGAGTCGAAGAGGAACAGCGCGCCGAGCACGATGGCAATGCTGCCGCCGATGCCGAGGATGCCGAAAGCGGGCGAGAAGGCTTCGGCGACAACCAGCAACAGACCCAGCAGGATCAGGCCCAGCCCCGCCATGTTGAAGGGCAGGATCGACAGCGCGAACATGCCCAGCAGCAGGCTGATCGCGCCGATCGTGCCGGGGAAGAGCGCGCCGGGGTTCAGCAATTCGAACAGGATGCCGTAGAAGCCAAGCACCATCAGCAGGATGGCGATATTGGGGTCGGCGATGATCGACAGCAACTGCGTGCGCCAGTCCGGCGACATCTCGACCGCGCTGAGGCCGGCGGTTTCCAGCGTGACCTCCTGCCCGTCGACATCGACCACCATGCCGTCGGCCTGATCGAGCAGCTCGCCGATGTCGCGGGCGATGAAATCGGCGACGTTTTCAGCGACGGCGCCCGACGCGGTGAGGGTCGCGGCCTCGCGCACGGCGCGTTCGGCCCAGTCGGCGTTGCGCCCGCGCAGCTCGGCCAGGCCGCGAATCTGGGACACGGCGTCGTTGATCGCCTTGGCCGCGCCGGCATCCATGGGCTGGCGATCGGAGCGTTCGGTCCCATCTGCGGCGCCGTTGTCGGTGGCGTCATCGTCGGGGGCGACGCCGTTGTCGTCCTCGTCGGGGACCGGGCCGGCGGGGCTGCCGCTGTCGTCGCCGTTGCTGTCGCCATCGTCGCCAAAGGGCATCCCGCCGCCGCCCAGCGCCACGGGCGTGGCTGCCCCGACGCTGGTGCCGGGGGCCATCGCCGCGACATGGCTGGCATAGAGGATGAACGTCCCCGCGCTTGCCGCGCGCGCGCCCGACGGCGAGACGAAGGTCGCAACCGGCACAGGCGAGCCGAGGATCGCGCGATTTATCTCGCGCGTGGACGTGACCAGGCCGCCGGGGGTGTCCATGCGGATGATGACGAGCCCCGCACCTTCATCGGCAGCGGTTTCGATCCCGCGGATCAGGTAGTCTGCCGTCGCCGGGCTGACGGCACCGTCGAGCGTCAGGACCTTGGCGATCCCCGGCGCGGCGTCGGTGTCGTCCTGCGCGCCGAGCGCCAGTGCAAAGGCACCGACAAGCCACACCGCGGCGAAGGCGGCAAGCATTGGAAGGCGGGGCCGGGTGCGCGCGGGGCGTGGGGAGCGTGATCTCATCGGGCGGGCGTCGCCTTTCGAATGGGAATTGACCGACAGATAAGGTCGGTTCGGCCCAATTCAACGAAAGGGCGCCAGGAGGGGCGGCGTTCACGCGGACGTGCAGGGGTGTTCTTCACGGCGCAGCGCGGATCGTGTTAGGTTTGCGCTCAACGCCTTGTTCGGTGCCGAAGGGAGAGCCATGCGCTGGATTGTCCGCCTGCTCGGGGTTGTCGTGTCGCTGGGGTTGCTGGCGGGGCTGGCGCTGTTTCTGGTGCCGACCGAACGCATCGCCGGCATCGCAGCCGAGCGGTTCGAGGCGGCAACGGGGCGGGCGCTGACGATCGACGGACCGGTGCGCGCGCAGCTTTACCCGCTGGTGGGGGTGCGCATGGACGGCGTCGCGCTGGCCAATGCGGACTGGGCCGAGGACGGCCCGATGCTGCGGGCCGAGGCGATCGATCTGGGGCTCGACGTGGCGGCGCTGATCGCGGGCGATATCGTCATCCGCCGTCTGGAGATGCGCGCGCCGGAACTGGCGCTGGAGCGCGCAGCCGACGGGCGGGCGAACTGGGACTTCGCGGGGACGGGTGGCGCCGGCGGCGGCGCAGGGACGCGCAGCATCACGCTTGACCTTGCCGAGCTGTCGGGGGGCACGCTGCGCTTCAACGACCGCGTCGCGGGCACGCGGATCGAGGTCTCGGAGCTTGACGCCGCGCTGCGCATGCCCGACCCCGACGGCGAGTTGCGGCTGACCGCCGCAGGCACGATGGCGGGCGAACGCGTGTCGCTCGATGCGACAGCGGGCAATGCGCGGGCGCTGACCGAAGGGCGGCTGACGACGCTCGTCGCGCAGGCCGAGGCCGGCGAGGCGCGGCTGCGCTTCGACGGTCGTGCGGGGCTGGACGGCCCGTCCGCCGAGGGGCAGCTCGATCTGAGCATCCCGCGGCTGGCACGCGTGCAGCGGATGCTGGGCCAGACGGTCACGGACCTGCCCGCCGGGACCGAGCCGCTGGCGCTGAGCGGGCAGATCACCCGCACCGCCGATGGCACGCTGCACGCACGCGGCGCGACCTTCGCGCTGGGTCCGAACCGGCTGCGCGGCGCGGCGGATCTGCGGATCGGGGGAGACCGGCCCCGGCTGACCGCGCAGCTCGATGCCGACACGCTGGATGTCCGCGCGCTCGCCGGCGGCGGCGGTGGTGGCGGCGAAGCAGGCGGCTGGTCGCGCACCCCGATGGCGTTTTCGGCCCTTGGCGCGGTCGACGCCGATGTGACGCTGACGGCGGGCGCCGTGCAGACGGGGCTCGCACCGCTGGGACGCACGCGGATCGGCATGCGGCTGGACGCGGCGCGCGCGGTGTTCGACCTGCGTGAGGTGACGCTCCATGATGGCCGCGTGACCGGCGAATTCGTGGTCAACGGGCGCGGCAACGGCTCGGTCGGCGGCACCATCCGCGCGCGCGACATCGCGCTGGCGCCGCTGCTGGAACGCGCGGCCGGCTTCGACCGGCTGCAGGGGACCGGCAATCTGGACCTGCAGTTTCTGGGGCTGGGCACCAGCATGCACGCGATCATGAACACCCTGTCGGGCGAGGGGCGGCTGCAGCTCGATCAGGGTGCGATCGAGGGGCTGGATCTGGCGGGGATGCTGCGCACGCTCGACATGTCCTACATGGGCGACGGCGCGCGCACGATCTATGACCGCGTCACCGGCAGTTTCACCATCGACGGCGGCGTGCTGCGCAACGACGATCTGCGGCTGGAGGCGTCACGGCTGAGCGTCGCCGGGCGTGGCACCGTCGGGCTGGGCGAGCGGGTGCTGAATTATCGCGTGACCCCCGAGGCGATGCGCGACCCCGAAACCGGCGACGCGCTGCGGGTGCCGGTGCTGATCACCGGGCCGTGGGACCAGCCGCGGTTCAGGCTGGACCTTGAAGGGCTGGCGCAGCAGCGGCTGGAAGATGAGCGCGAGCGGCTGGAGGCGCTTGCCCGCGACGAGGCGCGGCGGCGCGAGCAGGAGCTGCGCCAGCGCGCCGAGGACGAGTTGCAGGAGCGGCTGGGCGTCGAACGGCGCGAGGGCGAATCGCTCGAGGACACGGCGCGGCGCGCGCTGGAAGAAGGCATCGGACGCGGACTTGGCCGACTGCTGGGCCGCGACTGAGACCGGCGCCGCCTGCGGCAAGGGCCAAGAAGCGCCCACGAGCCGCGCCCACCCGCCCACCCTGCGCGCCTCGTGGGCGCTGGCCCCCGCAAGCGGGGGCCGGGTTGCCATGAGGGGCGGTGCGCGCCGGTTCAGAGCGTGATCTGCGCGAACGCAGCGCGCAGCGCCTTTGACCATGCTTCGGACATGGCGGCAAAATGCGCGTCGCCGGCCTCGATCCGGCGGGCGTGGCCGATCCGGCAGGCATCGCGTTCGATCACCGCCAGATCGAGCGGCATGCCCACCGACAGGTTCGACCGCAGCGTGCTGTCCATCGACAGCAGCACTGCCTTTTCGGCCTCGGCCAGGGGTGTGTCGGGCCGGATAACGCGGTCGAGGATCGGCTTGCCGTATTTGTGCTCGCCGATCTGCAGATAGGGCGTGTCCTCGGTGGCTTCGATGAAGTTGCCCTCGGGGTAGACGAGGAACATCCGCATTGCTCCGCCCCTGCGCTGCCCTGCCACGATGAGCGAGGCGGTGGCCGACTGGTTCTCCATGCTCGATATCTTGACCGACACCTCGCGCGCCACGGTGTTGAGCGTGCTGCCAACGATCTCGGCCACCTGCAGCATCGTCGCGGCGGTCAGGATGTTGGGCGTGTCGGGTGCGTCGTCATGGATCGCCTCGTCCAGCCGGGCAAGCACGTTCTGGGTCACCGACAGGCTGCCGGCGGTCAGGATAACGATCACGCGCTCGCCGGGATCCTCGAAGGTGAACATCTTGCGATAGGTCGCGATGTTGTCGAGCCCGGCATTGGTGCGCGTGTCCGACAGCAGCACGATGCCGTCGCGCAGCAGCAGTCCCACGCAATAGGTCATGCGCCCTGCCCCCCGGCGGCCTGCGCGCGCCTCACTGCTGCGCCTGCCCGACCGCCACCGTCACGTCCAGCGCTTCGGTTCCCGGACCGCGCGCGATGCCGCGGATCGGTGCGGCCTCACGCGCGTCGCGGCCCGAGCCGGTGCGGATGTAACGGTCATCGGGGCAGACCCCGTTCGAGGCGTCGAACCCCACCCAGCCGAGCCCGGCCACCCAGAGTTCGGCCCAGGCATGCGCGGCCTCGTGCGGGGTGCCGTCCTCGGTCGCCTGCAGGTAGCCCGATACATAGCGCCCCGGGAGGCCCACACAGCGCGCGGCGGCGATCAGGGCATGGGCATGGTCCTGGCACACGCCCTCGCCCAGTGCCAGCGCTTCGGCCCCGGTGGTGTGCGCGCGGGTCACGCCGGGGCGGTAGGCGATGGCGGCCTGCACCGCCTCGGACAGCCGGTGCGCGCGCGCCAGCCCGTCGCTTTCGGGGACCCCGTCGGTGGCCTGCCGCGCCAGATCGGCCACCGAGACATCGGCGGCGGTGGCAGAGGTGGGGCGCAGATAGGCCTCGGGCGGGATGCGTTCGCGGTGGCCGCGCAGCACGCCGGTCAGATCGACCGTTTCGACCGTGCCCGACACCGTGACCACGACCTCGGTCACCGGGCCGACGATCGAGCACGACTGCACCAGATCGCCGGCCCCATCGCGGAAGCTGCCGCCCGGCACCATGCGCGCCCCGTCGTCGCAGGTCACGGCGATGTCCCAGGCCTGCACGCTCTGCCCGTCAAACCGCGAGGGTGTGAGCCGCTGCGTCTGCACGACGCCGCGCATCGCCCTGTCATAGGTGTAGCGCGTCCGGTGGTGCACGGTCAGGATCATCGAGCGTCCCCGCTGAGATAGGCGTCGAAGATCGCGTCACCGAGTTCGGCGATCTCGTGGATGAAGCGCGTCAGGAATTCGTGCAGGCCCTCGTCGAACACCTCGTCGATGCGAAGCTCGGCGAGCTCGCCCAGCAGCTTGCGCACCGTGGCCTGCGGGCGCCCGGCCCGGCCATAGCCATGCGACAGCCGGTTCAGGTGATCGTTCACCCCCTGCACCGAGGTCAGCAGCGAGCGCGGCGACTGGCGGTTGAGGATCAGGAAATGCGCGATCTTGGAGGCCGTGACCTCGCCGCCATAGGCCCAGTGGAACGCGCGGTGGGCCGACAGCGCGCGCAGAAGCGTCGTCCACTGGTAGTTGTCCAGCCCCGAGCCCACGAAGTCCACCCGCGGCAGCAGCACGAAGTATTTCACGTCCATCAGCCGGGCGGTGTTGTCGGCGCGTTCGAGCAGATAACCGATGTTCAGGAAATCATGCCCGTCATTGCGCAGCTGCGTGGCAGCGATCGACCCGCGCACCAGCGCGGTGTTGCGCAGCGTCCAGTCGGTGAGCCGCGTCAGAGGAAGCTCGGAGCGTTCGGTCCGCTCGAGCGCCTTGAGCTCCTGAAAGGCGGTGTTGAGCGCGTCCCACACCTGGCTTGTCAGCGCCGTGCGCACGATTCGCCCGTTTTCACGCGCCGCCGCGATGCACGCGGCGACCGAGCCCGGATTGTCATGGTCGAAGAACATGAAGCTTTCGACATTGCGCTGCACCGGGTCGCGGTATTTGGCCTCGAAGGTCTGGAAACTGCCATTGGCCTGCAAGAGCGGCACCCATTCGCTGCGGTGCCCGGCCCCGGTCGACGGGATCAGCGACATGCGTTCGCCCACCTGCAACAGCCGCGCGGCGGTTTCGGCGCGCTCCATGTAGCGGCCCATCCAGTAGAGGTTGGCGGCGGTGCGGCTCAGCATGGCGATCCTGCGAAATGTTCGATTTCTGTCATTCCGAGAGCACCCAGGTGTCCTTGACCCCGCCGCCCTGGCTGGAATTCACCACCAGCGAGCCCTCGGTCATCGCCACGCGCGTCAGCCCGCCGGGCACCAGCGTCACGCGGTCGCCGACCAGGCAATAGGGGCGCAGGTCGACATGGCGCGGCGCGACGCCTTCGTTCACGAAGGTCGGACAGGCCGACAGCGCCAAGGTCGGCTGCGCAATGTAATTGCCCGGATCGGCAAGGATGCGGGCGCGAAACGCCTCGCGCGCCTCGCGGGTGGATTTCGGCCCCACCAGCATGCCGTATCCGCCCGAGCCATGCACTTCCTTGACCACCAGTTCGGGCAGATGGTCGAGCACGTATTTCAGATCTTCGGAGCGCGCGCATTGCCAGGTCTGCACGTTCTGCAAGAGCGGCTCCTCGCCCAGATAGAAGCGTATCATCTCGGGGACGAAGCAGTAGATCGCCTTGTCGTCGGCCACCCCTGCCCCCGGCGCCGAGGCCAGCGTCACCCCGCCCGAACGGTAGGCATCCATCAACCCCGGCACGCCCAGCATGGAATCGGGGCGAAAGCACAGCGGGTCGATGAACGCGTCGTCGATCCGGCGATAGATCACGTCCACCCGCTGCGGGCCGCGCGTGGTGCGCATCCAGACGAACTCGCCCTCCACGAACAGGTCCTGCCCCTCGACCAGCTCGACCCCCATCAGATCGGCAAGGAAGCTGTGCTCGTAATAGGCCGAGTTGTAGGCGCCGGGCGTCAGGATCACGACCGTGGGCTCGCCATCGCATTTCGGCGGCGCGACCGAAGCCAGCGTCCGGCGCAGCTCCTCGGAGTAGCCATCGACGGGCGCGATGCGGTTTTCACGGAACAGGCCGGGGAACAGCCGCATCATGATCTCGCGGTTTTCCAGCATGTAGGACACGCCCGAGGGTGTGCGGCAGTTGTCCTCGAGCACGTGGAAGTCGTTCGGGCCGGTGCGCACCAGATCGATGCCGACGATGTGGCTGAACACCCCGCGCGGCGGAGTGAAGCCGACGACCGCAGGCTCGAAGGCCTCGTTGCGATAGACCAGGTCGCGCGGCACAAGGCCCGCGCGCACGATCTCGCCGCGCGCATAGACATCGGCGAGAAACGCGTTCAGCGCCTTGGCGCGCTGGATGATCCCGCGCTCCAGCCGGCGCCATTCGTCCTGCGCGAAGACCCGCGGAAACATGTCGAAGGGCATCAGCCGCTCGGGGTCGCCGCCCTCACCATAGACTGCGAAGGTGATGCCGATGCGGCGAAACAGCGCCTCGGCCTCGGCCTGCTTGAGGCTGCGCAGCTCGGCCGGCATGTCGTCCACCCAGCTCTGGAGCTGCTGATACGGACCGCGGACGCCGCCGGCGTCGAACATCTCGTTGAAGAAAGCCTGTGCCTGCGTCACCACATCTCCACCCGCACTCCCTCCGCCTTGTCCGTTTGTGGCGGCCGCAGCGCGCCACGGGCAACCCGCCCCGGCGGCGCTGGGGGCACCAGCACGGACACGAGGCCCGGACATGCACATATCTTGAGCGCAACGCCAAGGAATTGCCAGATTATTTTGCGGCGCGAGCGCCGTCCACCCGTCCGGATTGCCCGGTTGCGACCGGCCTGGCATTTCTCTACACCCCGGAGCGGGTCACAGATGGAGCTGTCATGATCACCACACGCGTCCAGCCGCTCGCCGACGCCAAGGCCGAAGGTGCCGCACCGTTTGGCGCGTTGCCCGAATGGGATCTCTCGGACCTCTACCCGGCCCCCGACGCCCCGGAACTCGCCCGCGATTTCGAGACGCTCGAACGCGACGCCGCCCGCTTCGCCGCCGATTACGAGGGCAAGCTGGCGGGACTGGACGCCGCAGGAATGCTGGAGTGCGTGCGCCGCTATGAACGCATCGACATGATCGCGGGGCGGCTGATGTCCTATGCGGGGCTGCGCTACTATCAGAACACCACCGACCCTGCGCGCGCCAAGGCCATGTCCGATGCGCAGGATCAGGTAACGGCCGCGACCACGCCGCTGGTATTTTTCTCGCTTGAAATCAACCGCATCGACGACGCCGCGCTGGATGCGCTCTTCGCCGCCGACGCCGAGCTTGCCCGCTTCCGCCCCATTTTCGAGCGCCTGCGCGCCATGCGCCCGCACCAGCTGTCCGACGAGCTGGAGCGCTTCCTGCATGACCAGTCCAGCGTGGGCGCCGCCGCCTGGAACCGGCTGTTTGACGAAACGCTCGCGGGGATGAGCTTCGATGTGAATGGCGAGGCGCTGTCGCTGGAACCCACGCTGAACCTGATGACCGACCCCGACCGCGGCCGCCGCGAGGCTGCGGCGCGCGCGCTGGCCGCCGGGTTCCAGGACAAGCTGCGGCTGTTCGCGCGCGTGCACAACACGCTGAGCAAGGAAAAGCAGATCGAGGATCGCTGGCGCAAGATGCCCACGCCGCAGCATGCGCGCCATCTGGCCAACCACGTCGAACCCGAGGTCGTGCAGGCGTTGCGCGATGCGGTGGTGGCGGCCTATCCGCGGCTGTCGCACCGATATTACGCGCTCAAGGCGCGCTGGCTGGGGCTGGACAAGCTGCAGATCTGGGATCGCAACGCCCCTCTGCCGATCGAGCCCGCCAAGAAAATCGACTGGCCCACCGCGCGGGCGATGGTCAGCGAGTCCCTTGCCGGGTTCTCGCCGCAGCTGGCCGAGCTGGCGGAGCCGTTCTTCGACCGCGGCTGGATCGATGCGGGCGTCAAGCCCGGCAAGGCGCCCGGCGCCTTCGCGCATCCCACGGTGAGCGACGTGCACCCCTACATCATGCTGAATTACATGGGGAAACCGCGCGACGTGATGACGCTTGCGCATGAGCTGGGCCACGGCGTGCACCAGCGGCTGGCCGCGGGCCAGGGGGAGCTTCTGTCCGCGACCCCGCTGACCTTGGCCGAAACGGCAAGCGTGTTCGGCGAGATGCTGACCTTCCGCACGCTGCTGGACCGCGCCGCCACCGACGCCGAGCGCAAGACGCTGCTGGCCGGCAAGGTCGAGGACATGCTCAACACAGTGATCCGCCAGATCGCGTTCTACGATTTCGAATGCAAGCTCCACGCCGCCCGGGCGGGCGGCGAATTGACCCCCGACGACATCAACGCGCTGTGGATGAGCGTGCAGGCCGACTCGCTCGGCCCGGCGTTCGAGTTCATGGACGGCTACGAGACCTTCTGGGCTTATGTGCCCCACTTCGTGCATTCGCCCTTTTACGTCTACGCCTACGCCTTCGGCGACGGGTTGGTGAACGCGCTCTACGCCGTCTACGAGGACGCCCCCGAGGGGTTCGAGGCGAAATACATCGACATGCTCCGCGCGGGCGGCTCGCGCCACCACCGCGAACTGCTGGCGCCCTTCGGACTGGACGCCACCGACCCCGATTTCTGGGATCGCGGGCTGAGCATGATCGCGCGGCTGATCGACGAGATCGAAGCCATCGAGGGGTGAGCGCGGCGCGGCTGCGCGACTGCATTCACTTCAACTTTGCGCGGCAAGCGCATGTTTCAGCGCGACAAAGCCGAGCCCAATGGTGGGGGCCTGGCGGATTTTTCGGCGAAATCCCGCTCATTTGCCCCTTTGCGGCTGATACCGACGCGCAACAGTGGGCAAAAAACTTGCGGCAACCTGCCCGCTTCCCTTAACAGTCTGTGAACACGGAATCGATGAGCGCCCGCGCGCGCGACGCATCCAACGACGTCGCCCCCAGGACAGCCGGGCCCATCCGGCAGCGCGCCAGAGCACAGGGACAGAGATCTTGCAGAGACTGACGGATCGGCTCAATGCCCGGCTCGAACGGGTCTTGCCCGAACAGAGGCTGTTTCTCCGCTCCGACACGGTGACCCGATATGTGCGCCTCAGGCCGCTGACGCAGGCGACCGCGCTGGCGGGCGGTGGCGCGCTTCTGGCCTGGTCGATCATCGCGACCTCGATCCTGCTGATGGATGCGATCGGCTCGGGCAATCTGCGCGACCAGGCCGCGCGCGAGCAGGCAAATTACGAACTGCGCCTCAACACCGTCGCTGCCGAGCGCGACCGCCGCGCCAAGGAAGCCGAAGCCGCGCAGGAGCGCTTTGCGCAGGCGATGGAGCAGGTGTCCGACATGCAGCTTGCGCTGCTGCGCTCCGAGGAGCGGCGCATGGAACTGGAGACCGGGATCGAGTCGATCCAGCGGACGCTCCAGCGCAGCGTGCGCGAGCGCGATGCGGCACGCGCCCAGCTTGTGGTGCAGGCACGCGGAGCGACCGATGGCGAGTTGCAGCCCATCAACGCGAGCCTGCGCCCCCGCGACGCCGAAGAGACGCTGGATTTCCTGAAGGACGCGCTGGACAGCACCGCCTCGGGGCGGGATCTGGCGGAACATGTGGCCGACCAGTACCGCCAGCAGGCCGAGCATATGGCGATGCAGGCGCGGCTGATGACCGAGCGCAACAACCGCATCTTCACGCAGCTCGAAGAGGCCATCGAGCTGGCGATGGAGCCGATGGAGCGGATGTTCCGCAACGTCAACGTCCAGCCGCAGCAGATCCTGAACGCGGTGCGCAGCGGCGCCCAGGCCACGCCCCCCGCGCTGCGCCCGATCGCCGTATCCACCCAGGGCACGCTGGCACCCGATTCGATCGAGATGCGCGCCAACGGGGTGCTGGAAGGGCTGGAGCGGCTGAACCGCTTCCGCATCGGCGCGGCGCGCGTGCCGCTGACGCGGCCGTTGGTGGCGGGCAATGTGCGCCAGACCTCGGGCTTCGGCCCACGCCGACACCCGCTGACCGGACGGACGCGGATGCACAACGGGCTGGACTGGGCCGGACCGCGCGGCACGCCGATCCTTGCCACCGCCGACGGACGGGTCAAGCACGCGGGACGCCGCGGCGGCTACGGCAATCTGGTCATCATCGAGCACGATTTCGGCATCGAGACCTATTACGCGCATTTGAACAGCATAGATGTGCGTCAGGGACAAAGGGTCTCGCGCGGGGACCGGATCGGTGGTATGGGCACCACTGGCGCGTCGACCGGTGTGCATCTGCACTATGAGGTCCGCGTCGGAGGAACCCCGGTCAACCCGATCACTTACATAAGGGCAGGTCAGAATGTTTTCTAAGAGCCGCATCAAGGAACCCGGGCCGAAGGCTGTGCCGGCCGAAGATCCCAAGCCGCGGCTCGGCGCCGACCCGGTCCCCGGCTTCCGCCCCAGCCCCGAACCATCGGCCGCGCCGGTCGGCACGCACGCGAGCAAGGCCAAGCCGGCGGCGTCGGTGCTCTCCGGCGATCTTTCGGTGACGGGCAACCTCAAGACCACCGGCGACATCGTCGTCGAAGGCGTGATCGACGGCGACATCCGCGCGCATCTGCTGACCGTGGGCGAGACCGCGACGATCCGCGGCGAGATCGTGGCCGATGACATCGTCATCAACGGCCGGGTGATCGGCCGCGTGCGCGGGCTGAAGGTGCGGCTGACATCCTCGGCGCGGGTCGAGGGGGACATCATCCACAAGACCATCGCCATCGAATCGGGTGCGCATTTCGAAGGATCGGTGCACCGCCAGGACGACCCGCTGGGCGAGGCGACGTATCGCAGCGCGGCCGACGCGCAGCGCCCCGCCAAGGTGGCCGAGCCCGCAGAAGCGGCACCGGCGCGCAAACCCGCCCCGCAACCCGAGGCGCACCGGAGCTCGGCCGCCGTGACCGCAGCGACCGAGGCGCGCAAAAGTGCAGCCCCGGCGGGCGGCACCGAAAAGCCCCGCAGCGACGCCGGGAGCAAGTAAGCGCGCGCCACGTCCCCGGCGGCGCACAGCAAAGCCGCGCAGGCGGCGGGCACACCGAAAGGCCGGGTTTCGCCCGGCCTTTGTCATGAGCGTTGCCTGCCCCGGCGTCGCTTCGGGATCAGCGGGATCAGCTGCCCTCGGAACGGCCCTGCCTGTCGATATGCTCGGCCAGCGCCTCGGCGCGGGCGGCAAGCTCGGCCATTGCGCTGGTGACCTCGTCGGGAACAACGGCCACCTGCACCGTCTCGGGCTCGGGCGCGGGGCGCTCGCGCAGCGCGCGCAGCTCGGATTTCAGCGCGGCGACCTCGTTCTCGGCCAGGCGCTGGCGGTCCTCGGCGGCGGCGGTCTTGTCGGCGAGCATCAGCCCCGCCATCAGCAGCATGCGTTCGCTGGGCACGCGGCCGATCTGCGACAGCAGGGTCTGCGCCTCGGCATCCAGCATCTTGGCCGCGGCCTCCAGGTAATGCTCCTCGCCCGGCTGGCAGGCGACATCGAACTGCTTGTTGCCGATGGTGATGGTCTGCTCAGGCATGGGTGTCGCTCCCGTTCACAAGCGGCCGGATCTCGGCGAGGATCTCTTCCATCTCGGCCATCTCGGCGCGGCGCTCGGCGTGCAGCGCGTCCAGTTCGGCCGACAGCGAGCGGTTCAGCACCACCGAATCCGGGGTTCCGGCGATCTGCGCGTCGCGCAACGCGGCGTTGGCCTCGACCAGCTTGGCGTTGGCTTTCTTCAGGCGCAGCATTTCCAGGCTTTGCAGATCGAGTTGCTCGGTCATCCGCGCAAGCCTGCGCTCCAGCTGCGCCGCGCCCGAGGCCTTGCGCTCGCGCTGCGCATTGAGCCGCTCGCTCAGCCGGGCGGTCTTGGCGCGTTCCGCCTCGAGCTCCTGACGCAGGCGCGGCAGCTCGGAGCCGTCATCCACCGGCGCGGCGGCGGGCTGCTTCTCCAGCCGCTCGACCCCCTTCCCGATACGCTCCAACGCAGCGGCGATGCGGCGCTCCAGCTCGGCAATCTGGCTCATCGGCGGCTCCTTCCTGGCGCCGGGCCGAATCACCCGGTGCAACGCTTTCGTAACCGTGGCGCCAGCTTAATCACATCCCCGCGCCATTCCAACCGATCCGCGCCCTGCCGCCATGCTTGCGCTCACATCAAAGACTGCATAGAGCAATGCGCGAACCGCAACCGGAGGAATTGCGCCGTGGACATCGACACGCTTCGCCAGACCCATCCCGATCACTGGACCAAGGCCTGCGCCATCCGCGTGCTGGCGATGGACGCGGTGCAGGCGGCAAACTCCGGGCATCCCGGCATGCCGATGGGGATGGCCGATGTGGCCACGGTCCTGTTCGAAAAGCACCTGAAATTCGACGCCGCCGCCCCCGACTGGGCCGACCGCGACCGCTTCATCCTGTCGGCGGGGCACGGCTCGATGCTGCTCTATGCGCTGCTGCACCTGACCGGCTATGCGGACATGACGCTGGACCAGCTGCGCAACTTCCGCCAGCTGGGATCGATCACCGCCGGGCACCCCGAATACGGCCACGCCAAGGGGATCGAGACCACCACCGGCCCGCTGGGTCAGGGGCTCGCCAACGCCGTGGGCTTCGCGATGGCCGAGGAAGCGCTGCGCGCCGAGTTCGGACCGAAAGTGGTGGACCACCGCACCTGGGTGATCGCGGGCGACGGCTGCCTGATGGAAGGCATCAGCCACGAGGCGATCGGGCTGGCGGGGATGCAGAAGCTCTCGCGGCTGATCGTGCTGTGGGACAACAACGACATCTCGATCGACGGGCGGGTGAGCCTGTCGGACACCACCGACCAGCGCGCGCGCTTCGCCGCCGCCGGGTGGCACGTGATCGCCTGCAACGGCCACGACCCCGCCGATATCGACCGCGCGCTGAGCGCCGCCAAGGTCGCCGACCGCCCCGTGCTGGTCGATTGCAAGACCACCATCGGCTACGGTAGCCCGAACAAGGCCGACACCGCCGGCGCGCACGGCTCGCCGCTGGGCGATGACGAGATCGCCCGCGTGCGCGAGATCTACGGCTGGGCGCACGGGCCCTTCGAGATCCCCGACGATGTGCGCGCCGCCTGGGCCGCCATCGGCCGGCGCGGCGCCGCCGAACACGCAGCGTGGCAGACGCGGCTGGACGCGCTCTCGGGGCGCAAGCGGGCCGAATTCACCCGCCGCATGGCTGGCGAGGCGCCGGGCAAGCTGACCAGCGCGCTGCGGGCGCTGAAAAAGCAGGTCTCCGAGACCGCACCCAAGGTCGCCACGCGCAAATCCTCGGAAATGGCGCTCGAGGTCATCAACGCGGTGCTCCCCGAGACCATCGGCGGGTCGGCCGACCTGACCGGGTCCAACAACACCAGGACCGAAGGGCTGGGCATCTTCAACCCCGACAACCGCGCCGGGCGCTACGTGCATTACGGCATCCGCGAACACGGCATGGCGGCGGCGATGAACGGCATGGCGCTGCACGGTGGCGTGCGCCCTTATGGCGGCACCTTCCTGTGCTTCACCGACTACGCGCGGGGGGCAATGCGGCTGTCGGCGCTGATGGGGCTGCCGGTGACCTATGTGATGACCCATGACAGCATCGGGCTGGGCGAGGACGGCCCCACCCACCAGCCGGTCGAGCATCTGGCGATGCTGCGTGCCTCGCCCAACATCAACGTGTTCCGCCCCGCCGACACGGTGGAAACCGCCGAGGCGTGGGAATGCGCGCTGACCGCGCCGCGCACGCCGTCGGTGCTGGCGCTCTCGCGGCAGGGATTGCCGACGCTGCGCACCGAGCACAAGATCAAGAACCTCACCGCGCAGGGCGCCTATGTGCTGGCCGAGGCCGAGGGCAAGCGCCAGGCGATCGTGATGGCCACGGGCTCCGAGGTTGCCATCGCCATGACCGCGCGCGACCTGCTGCAGGCCGAGGGCATCGGCACGCGCGTGGTGTCGATGCCCTGCTGGGAGCTGTTCGAGGACCAGCCCGAAAGCTATCGCCGCCGCGTCCTGCCCGCAGGCCCCGTCCGCGTGGCGGTCGAGGCCGCGCTGCGCTTCGGCTGGGATCGCTGGCTTTACGGCGAACGTGGACGGCGCGAGAAATCGGGCTTCGTGGGGATGCACGGCTTTGGTGGCTCGGCGCCTGCGGATGCGCTCTACCGCGCGTTCGGGATAACCCCCGAAGCGGTGGCCGAAAAGGTGCGGTCGCTGCTCTGAGCCGCATTTCACGGAATTGACCGCACCGCGTCTTCGTGCCAGTTTCCGTCCGGGAGGATGGGCATGTCCGACACGCAAAGCGTTGAAACCACGCTGGAACACGGGGTGCTGCGGCTGGTTCTGAACCGGCCCGACAAGCTCAACGCGTTCAACGAGGCGATGCACGAGGAGCTGCGCGCGGGGGTCGACCGCGCGGCATCGGACCCGGCCGTGCGCGCGGTGCTGCTGACCGGTGCGGGGCGCGCGTTTTCCGCCGGGCAGGACCTGGGCGCGCGCGACCCGCGCGCCGGCGGCCCGCCCCCCGATCTGGGCGAGACGCTGGGCCGCTACTACAACCCGCTGATCCGCGCGATCCGCGGCCTCGACAAACCCGTCGTGGCAGCGGTGAACGGGGTCGCCGCGGGTGCGGGCGCCAACGTCGCGCTGGCCTGCGACATCGTGCTGGCGGCGGAGTCGGCGCGCTTCATCCAGGCGTTCTCCAGGCTGGGGCTGGTCCCCGACGCGGGTGGCAGCTGGACGCTGACGCATCTGCTGGGCGAGGCGCGCGCCAAGGCGCTGGCCATGACGGCCGAACCCTTGGGCGCCGCGCAGGCCGCCGAGTGGGGCCTGATCTGGCGCGCGGTCCCCGATGACGCGCTCATGGCCGAGGCCACGGCGCTCGCCGAACGCCTCGCCGCCGGGCCGACCGTCGGGCTGGGGCTGACCAAGGCCGCGATTCAGGCGGCCTCGGACAACGACCTGGACACGCAGCTGGAACTGGAGCGCGAATTGCAGCGCCGCGCCGGGCACAGCGCGGATTACGCCGAGGGCGTCGCCGCCTTCCTTGAAAAACGCCCCGCGGCGTTCACCGGCAAATGAGCGTCCCGCGCGACCCGCAGGCGCTGGCCGAGGCCTGCGCGGCGGCCATGTGGGCCGATGACACGGCCTCGCAGGGGCTGGGCATGACGCTGGACGCGGTCGGCCCCGGCACCGCGACGCTGTCGATGCCGGTGACCGAGGCGATGACCAACGGCCACGGCATCTGCCACGGCGGGTTCATCTTCGCGCTCGCCGATTCGGCCTTCGCCTTCGCCTGCAACGGCTACAACCAGCGCACCGTGGGCCAGCATGCGGCGATCACCTACCTTGCCCCCGCGCGGGCCGGCGACACCCTGCGCGCCGAGGCGACCGAGCTCGACCGCCGCGCGCGCAGCGGCATCTACGACATCACCGTGCGCACCGACGCGGGCGCGGTGATCGCGCAGTTTCGCGGCCATTCGCGCACCATCAAGGGCACCCACCTGCCCGAGCCTGACTGACGGAGCCCTGACCGATGGAAGACCTCAGCCCCCGCCCCGGCGATCTGGAACCGATCGAGACCGCCTCGCGCGATGAAATCGCCGCGCTGCAGCTCGACCGGATGAAATGGTCGCTGGGCCACGCCTACGCCAACTCGGCCTTCTATCGCGCGCGGTTCGACGAGCACGGCGTGCACCCCGACGACCTGAAGACCCTCGCCGATCTGGCGAAGTTCCCATTCACGCTGAAGACCGACCTGCGCGACACCTACCCCTTCGGCATGTTCGCCGTCCCGCGCGAGAAGCTGGCGCGGGTGCATGCGTCCTCGGGCACCACCGGCAAGCCGACGGTGGTTGGCTACACCGCGCGCGACATCGACACCTGGGCCGATCTGGTGGCGCGCTCGATCCGCGCCTCGGGCGGGCGCGCGGGGGATATCGTGCACATCTCCTACGGCTACGGGCTGTTCACCGGGGGCCTGGGCGCGCATTACGGGGCCGAGCGGCTGGGCTGCACCGTCGTCCCGGTCTCGGGCGGGATGACCGAGCGGCAGGTGACGCTGATCACCGATTTCAAGCCGCGCGTGATCATGGTGACGCCGTCCTACATGCTCTCGATCCTGGACGCATTCCAGCGCGCGGGGCTGGACCCTCGGGAAAGCTCGCTTGCGGTGGGGATCTTCGGCGCCGAGCCGTGGACCAACGCCATGCGCGCCGAGATCGAGGCCGCCTTCGACATGCACGCGGTCGACATCTACGGCCTGTCCGAGGTGATGGGCCCGGGCGTGGCCAATGAATGCGTGGAAACCAAGGACGGCCTGCACCTGTGGGAGGATCACTTCTACCCCGAGATCATCGACCCCGCCACGGGCGAGGTCCTGCCCGATGGCGAGCTGGGCGAGCTGGTGTTCACCACGCTCACCAAGGAAGGGCTGCCGATCGTCCGCTACCGCACGCGCGACCTGACGCGGCTGCTGCCCGGCACCGCGCGGTCCATGCGCCGGATCGAGAAGATCACCGGCCGCTCGGACGACATGATCATCCTGCGCGGCGTCAATATCTTCCCCACCCAGATCGAGGAGCAGATCCTGAAATGCGCGGGCCTCGCGCCGCATTTCCAGATCGAACTGACGCGCAGCGGACGGATGGACGCGATGACCGTGCACACCGAAGCCACGGCGGCGGCGGCGGATGCGGGAGCCCGCAGCGCCTCGGAACGCGAGCTGGGGCACCACATCAAGTCCACGCTGGGGGTCACCGCGAAGGTGGTGGTGCACGAACCCGGCGGCGCGCCGCGGTCGGAAGGCAAGGCGCAGCGCGTGCGAGACAACCGCGGCGCAGGCTGATGCTGCTCATTCGCCGGGATGCGGCACCGGAGCGGCGCGGCGGCGCAGGACAGCCTCGCGCCAGGTGATGAAGCAGGCCGAGCCGATGATCACCGACCCGCCGAAGATCACCCAGATATCGGCGGGCTCGGCGAACACCACCGCGCCCAGGACCACCGCCCAGACCAGTTGCAGGAACGTCACCGGCTGCGTGACGGTGATCGGCGCGGCGGCGAAGGCCAAGGTCATCGTGAAGTGCCCGGCGGTTGCGAAGAAGGCGACCAGAAACAACCAGGCGAGTTGCTCGAAACTCGGCGTCACCCAGACCACCGCCGCGAAGGGTGCCAGCCCCACGGTGACCGTGATCGACAACAGCCCCACCACCACCGACGCGCTGCACGTCGCCGACATGCGCTTGGCCAGCAGATACGACGCCGCGAACAGCACCGCCGTGCCCAGCATCGCCAGATGCCCGGGCGAGATCTCGCGGAACCCCGGGCGCAGGATGATCAGCGCCCCCAGCAGCGCCGCCGCGATCGCAAGGAGCCGCCGCGCCGCCAGCCGTTCGCCCAGCAGAAGCGCCGCGCCCAGCGTCACGTAGACCGGCGAGAGATAATTCATCGCCGTGACCTCGGCGATCGGGATCTGGGTCATGGCATAGAACCACAGGATCACGCCAAGGCTGTGCGCCACCCCGCGCAGCCCGAACAGCCCCACATCGCCGCGCGACAGCCGGGCGCGGCGCAGCGCCGGGATCATGGGCAGCAGGAACACCAGCCCCAGCAGGTAGCGCAGGAAGGCAGACTGCGCCGCCGGCATGTCGTCGCCCAGATGCTTGACGATCCCGGTCACTGCGACAAAGCACACGCCGGTGACCAGCATCCAGAACACACCCACGACCGGGCGCGACGTGTCCGACCGGTCCGCGGGAGTCGTTACCATGTGAAGTTTCTGGCATCCTTCAGCGTCCGGCACAAGGGCCGCGACGGCGCGCCGCAGGGGGCCTGCGCGCGCGGCCGACATGACAGGCTGCAGGGGCGGCCGCGTTCGCGCGGCGCGCCTGAAAGCAGCCCCGCGCGCAAGGTCCGAGGGTTCGCCGCCGGCATGCCGGAACCCCGTGAGCGCGGCGGATGGGTAGTGTCGAGGCTGTCGCGCGGAAGTGGATCCGCATCCAGCTGCTCGACACGCGACGCGGTTCGATGATGGGAGGATGTTGGACGCGGGAATGGCGCGCGGCGCACCCGTGCACCATGCACCGTGCAACTTGCGCCGGACCTGCCGTTGCGGGCGCCGGGCCGCCATGGCCGGAGCGCGCGGCGACACCGCAGGCACCGGAGGCGCCGGCCCCGATCGGGACGCGCGTTCGGGACAGGTTCAGGCCAGGCGCGCCGCGACGGTCTCGGACAGTTGTTGCAGCGTGTAGGGCTTGCTCAGGAACTCGGCGTTGGGCATCGCATCATGCGCCAGCGCGATCGCTTCGTCGGCGTAGCCCGAGACGAAGATCACCCCGACATCCGGACGCGCCTTGCGCGCCTCGCGGACCCAGCCGGGCCCGTCGAGCCCCGGCATCACGACATCGGTCACGAAGAGGTCGATGTGCAGCCCGGGGTCGTCCAGCAGTTCCAGCGCCGCCTCGCCGGACGCCGCCTCGATCACTTCGTGCCCCTGCATCTGCAGGGCGCGCGCGCTGAAGGCGCGGACGGGTGCTTCATCCTCGACCAGCAGGATCACGCCCCGGGTATGGGCGAGCGCAGTGCGGCTGTCGGGCACAGGGGATGCCGCATCGTGGTCTGGATCGGCGAGCGCGGGATGATGGGCGGCGAAATAGAGCGTGAAGGTCGTCCACTCCCCCACTTCGGAATCGACGAAGATGAAGCCGCCGGTCTGCTTGACGATGCCGTAGGCGGTCGACAGACCAAGCCCGGTGCCTTCGCCGGGGCGCTTGGTGGTGAAGAACGGATCGAAGATCTTGGGCAGTTTCTCGGGTGCGATGCCCACGCCCTGGTCCCGGATCACGATCTGCGCGTAATCGCCTGCGGGGACGCGCGCCCGGTCGCGCTGCAGGTCGGCATCGAGCGTCACGGCGCGGGTTTCCACGCGGATCTCGCCCCCCAGCGGCATCGCGTCGCGCGCATTGACCACGAGGTTCAGCAGCACCTGCTCGAGCTGCCGTCGGTCGGCGCGAATCGGCGCCACCCCTTCGCCATGCACCAGCGTCAGGGTCACGCGCTCGCCCAGCAGACGGTTGAGCAGATGTGCCAGATCGTGGAGCGTGTCCTCGAGGTCGATCACTTCGGGATCGAGGCGCTGCTTGCGGGAAAACGCCAGCAACTGGCGCACCAGGCTTGCGGCACGGTTGGCATTCTGCTGGATCTGCACAAGGTCAGGATAGTCCGGGTCGGTGCGGTCGTGGCGCAGCAGAAGCAGATCGCAGTAGCCGCCGATCGCCGTCAACAGGTTGTTGAAATCATGTGCGACCCCGCCGGCGAGTTGCCCCACCGCGTGCATTTTCTGGCTCTGCGTGAACTTGTCTTCCAATGCCTTGAACTCGGTCGCATCGGTAACCACGGCGAGCAGCTCGGGCGCGCCCGAAGCGTCGGTCCGTCGAAGGCTCACCTGGACGAAGCGCTCATCATGGGCGCCGCTGACGCACATGATCTCGGCGGCCGAGGCGACGCGGCCCTGCCATGCGTCGGCCAGCCAGTCGTTGACCGGGCGGCCCGGCCCCTCCAGCAGGTTCGCAAGCCGCTCCGGCCCCGGCCCCGTGATGCCAAGCAACTGGCGCGCAAGCTGGTTGGCGCGCCGCACCTCACCCTCGGGGCCGAGGCGCACGAGCCCCACGGGGAGGCTCTCGAACGCCTCGGGGGCGGTGGCGGCGCGCGGCGCTGCGACAGGGTGTTCCGCCGGGCGCTGTTCGAGCCGCCAGAGCATAAGATCATCGTGCAACGCGTCGATCGCGATCGACAGCTCCCCGTTGGCGGTCCGGACAATGTCCTGCACGTGCCCGGCGGCACGCGCGCGGTCGTGCAGCCTGCCAACCCGTTCGTCCGGATCGGCGAGCCAGTCGGACAGGAACGCCGCCGCCCCATCGCCACGGTCCGGCGGCGCGAGCGCGCGCGCGGCATCGTTGCGCCAGACGATCCGGTCGTCGCACGGATCGACCAGCAGACGCGGCGCGGGTTCGCGCGCGAGCGCGGCCGCGAGCCCGTCGATCCGGCGCGTCCGCGCACGCCAGGTCCAGGCCTGCGCCCCCAGCAACATCACCGCAAGCACCAGCAGGGTGGCACCCAGCGTCATCAGCACGACCGGCAGGACCGCCCCAGGCCCCACCCAGCCAAGCAGCGCGAGCGCACCCCCGACCACGGCGATCAACGGCGCGATCCGCCAGGCCTGTGTCACCAGGTCGGTCATGGGCGTGCGGCCAAGTGAAAGCTCTGCCACCAGCGATTCCTTCGCACTGTCCTTTCCCCGACCCTACGCATCAGGAGTAAACTCCGGGTTAACCAGCCTGCGCCGCGCGCCCGCGGATCGCATCACGCCGTCGCATCCCGGCGCAGCAGCGCCAGGAAGAACCCATCGCCGCCCTGCAGCGGTGTGAAGACATGCCGCGCGGTCAGCGTCCAGCCCGGGCTGCGCCGGGCGAAGGCAGCCACCGCGTCATCGTTCTCGCAGCGCAGCAGCGAGCATGTCGCGTAGGCCAGAACACCGCCGGGGCGGAGATGGGCCGCCGCCGCGTCCAGAGCCGCGGCCTGCTGCGCGCGCAACCCGGCCAACCGCGCGGGCGTCAGCGCCCACTTGCCCGCCGGGTCGCGCCGCCAGCTCCCCGCGCCCGAGCACGGCGCATCGGCCAGCACCAGATCGAAATCGGCGCGCAGCCGCTTGGGCAGCGCGATGCGGACCCCGGCACGCGCGGCGCGCGGGGGGATGTCGCGCATGCGTCGCGGATCGATGTCATGCGCGCTGACCTTGGCCCCGCGGGCGGCCATCGCCAGCGCCTTGCCGCCGCCCCCGGCGCAATAGTCGAGCACGCGCTGGCCCGACAGCGCCGGCAGCGCCGCCACCACGGCCTGCGAGGCAGCGTCCTGCGGCTCGACCAGCCCTTGCGCGTAGGCGGCGGCGTGCCGCAGGCGGCGGGCACCCGCGCCCAGCTCCAGCGCGGTGGGTGCGAGCGGATGCGGCGTGGACGCGATCCCGTCGGCGGCAAGCGCCGCGATCGCGCCGTCGCGGTCGGTGCGCGCCAGGTTCACACGCACGAAGACCGGGGCGCGGTGGCGCAGCGCCTCCATGACCGGGGCGAAATCGGCCCCCAGCGCGCGGCGCAGATGCGGCGCCAGCCAGTCGGGGCAGTCCAGCGCCTCGAGCGGGCGCATGCGCACCGGGGCGGCCATGTGCGCGGCCTCGGCGTCATCAAGGGGCGGCGGCGCGTGGGGACCGGCGCCAAGCGCGCTGAAATCCCCGCTGCGCCGCAGGAGCCCCAGGATCAACCCGCGCCCGGTGTCGGCGCCACCCAACGCTGCCAGCGACCGGCGCTGGCGCAGCGCGTCGAAGACATGGTCGCGCACCGCCGCGCGGTCCTTGGACCCGGCGTAGCGGCTGGCGCGCGCCCAGCCCGACAGCGCGGGTTCGGGCGCGCGCCCCGCAAGGATGCGGTCCAGCACCTCGGCCGCAGCCTGCAGGCGCGCCGCCGGGGTCATGCGCGCAAAGGCGGGATGGAATAGGTCAGCCCCGCCCGCGCAACCGGCGCCGCCGCGCCGTCCGAGAAGACCAGCACGTCCCCCACCGCCAGCACGCGCCCGAGCTTGAGGATCCGCGCCTCGGCGCGCAGGTCGACCCCGGCTGCGGGTTTGCGCATGAAATCGATCGCGGCGTTCGTGGTCACCGCAAGCGCCTGCGGGCCGATCATCGCCAAAAGCGCCAGATAGAACGCCACATCGGCCAGTGCGAACATCGCCGGGCCGGACACGGTGCCGCCCGGGCGCAAATGCCCTGCGCCGACATGCAGGCGCAGGTCGAGCGCCATCGGGGCGACGCGCGCGATGCTGACATCGTCGCGGAGTTGCGGCAGCTCGGCCTGCACGAAGGCGTCAAGCGCCGCGCGGTCCATCCTGAGGTCCATCGGCCATCATCCCCTCACTGACCGGCGTCCCTTCGCATCACCGGCGCGCAAGAACAAGGCGGACATTGCCTTCGCTCCCGCGCACGTGACACACTGCGCGCAGTAACCCGGAGGAGATCGCATGGCAGAAACCACCCCCGTCTGCGAGTTCGGCTGGCGCGCACCCGATTTCGACCTGCCCGGCACCGATGGCAAGCGCTACCGGCTGGCGGACATCGCCGGGCCGAAGGGCACGCTGGTCATGTTCATCTGCAACCACTGTCCCTATGTGCTGGCAGTGCTCGACCGGATCCTGCGCGATGCGCGGGAGCTTCAGGCCCACGGCATCGGCGTCGCAGCGATCTGCGCCAACGACGCCACCACCCACCCCGCCGACAGCTTCCCCGAGATGCGCCGCATGGCCGAGGAGCGCGGCTTCCCCTTCCCTTATCTGCATGACGAGGACCAGCGCGTCGCGCGCGCCTTTGGCGCCGCCTGCACGCCGGATTTCTTCGGATTCGACGCGCAGGGCGGGCTGCAGTATCGTGGTCGGCTCGATGCCTCGGGCGCGCGGCCCGCGGACCCCGACGCGCGGCGCGAGCTGTTCGAGGCGATGGTGCAGGTCGCCGAAACCGGCGCGGGTCCGCGCGAGCAGGTGCCATCCATGGGCTGTTCGATCAAGTGGCGCGCCGCCTGAGCCCGCGCGCGGGACGGCCTTCGTTGCGAAGCGCCCGCGGGCCGCGCCCACCCACCCACCCTGCGCGCCCCGCGGGCGCGGCCCGTGCAGGCACGGGCCGGGTGCCGCCTTGCAGGCGGGGGCGCTGAATGGCGCCGGATGCGCATATCCGGATCGACGGCCGCGCCGGGCGCATCACGCTCGACCGCGCGCAGGCGCTGAACGCGCTGACGCATCAGGTCTGCATCGACACGCTGGCCGCGCTCGATGCGTGGGAGGGCGACGAGCGCGTGCGGCTGGTGATCCTCGATGCCGTGGGCCAGCGGGCGTTCTGCGCGGGCGGCGACATCGCCTACATGCACGCGGCGATGCAGCGGGACGACCCGGGCGCGGGGCGGCGCTTCTGGCATGACGAATACCGCATGAACGCGCGGCTGGCGGGCTATCCGAAACCCATCGTGAGCTTTTTGCACGGCTACGTGATGGGCGGCGGTGTGGGCTTCGGCTGCCACGCCTCGCACCGGGTGGTGGGCGAGAGCGCGCGCGTGGCGATGCCCGAATGCGCCATCGGGCTGATCCCCGACACCGGCGGTTCGCATCTGCTGGCGCGCGCGCCGGGGCGGCTGGGGCTCTATCTGGGGCTGACCGGCGCGCGAATGGGGCCCGGCGACGCGATCCATGCGGGCTTTGCCGACCATCACATCCCCGAGGCCGACTGGCCCCCGCTCATCGCCGCGCTCTGCGCCGATGGTGATGTGCGGCGCCTCGATCAGGCCGCACTCCCGGCACCCGACAGCCCCCTCGCTGCCCGCGCGCCCGCCATCGACACCGCGATCGACGCCGCCTTCGCCCCCTCGGGCGTGGCCGAGGCGCTCGCCCGCCTCGCCGCGAGCCCGACCGGCTGGGCGCAAGACGCCGCCGCCGCGCTGCGCCGAGCAAGCCCCCTGTGCCTCGTCGGCGCGGCGCGCGTGATTGCCTCGGCCGAGGCCGCCGCGTCGATCCAGAGCGCCCTGCGGCAGGAATACCGCTGGACGTGGCGCAGCCTCGATCAGGGCGATTTTGCCGAGGGCATTCGCGCGCAGATCATCGACCGCGACCACGCCCCGCGCTGGGCGCACGCCACGCTGTTCGACGTCCCCGACGCCGAGGTCGCGGCGATGCTCGCCCCGCTCGGCGCAGACGAGCTGACATTCGACGCCGATACGCACGATACTGACACGGAGGAACCGCGATGAACCTCGCCTTCATCGGACTGGGCAACATGGGCGCGCCCATGGCCGGCAACCTTGCCCGCGCGGGCCATCACGTCGCGGGCTTCGACCCCGCCGCCCCGGTGCCCGACGGCGTCCGCCACGCGCCCGGCGCCGCCGAGGCCGCCCGCGATGCCGAGGTCGTGCTCACCATGCTCCCCGACGGCGCCATCCTGCGCGCGGTCGCGGCCCAGATCCTGCCCGCGATGCGCCCCGGCGCGGTGCTGTGCGACTGCTCCACCGTCGATGTCGACAGCGCCCGCGCCGTGGCGGCCGAAGCCGCCGCCGCCGGGATCGACGCGCTCGACGCGCCGGTCTCGGGCGGGACAGTCGGCGCGGCGGCAGGGACGCTGACCTTCATGGTCGGCGGCAGCGATGCCGGGGTCGCCACGGTCACCCCGCTTCTGGATATCATGGGCCAGCGCGTCGTCCACTGCGGCGGCGCCGGCGCCGGGCAGGCCGCGAAGATCTGCAACAACATGATCCTCGGCGTCACCATGATCGCCACCTGCGAGGCTTTCGCGCTCGCCGACCGGCTCGGCCTCGACCGCGCGCGGCTTTATGACGTGGTGTCCACCTCCTCGGGACAGTCGTGGTCGGCGACCAGCTACTGCCCGGCCCCGGGCGTGGGGCCGCAAAGCCCCGCCGACAACGGCTACCGCCCCGGCTTCGCGGCCGAACTGATGCTCAAGGACCTGCGCCTGAGCCAGCAGGCCGCCGAGGCCGTGGACGCCGACACGCCCATGGGCGCCCGCGCTGCCGAGCTTTACGCGCAATTCGTCGAATCCGAGGACGGCCGCGGCCGCGACTTCTCGGCCATGCTGCCGCGCTTCACCTCCCGCCGCCGGGCCTGAGCCGCCGAAGCCGAGCCCCCGCGCGCCCGGCCCCGGCCGGAGCGGGGCGGGCGGGTGGGCGCTCCGGCCGGGGCCGGGCG
>LFIK01000097.1_pt1 | contig 54799 bp, 55 predicted proteins | sample 643401 | NCBI WGS metagenome assembly LFIK01 (sample SAMN03777447, study PRJNA286221) | soda lake metagenome | biome: soda lake; feature: Kulunda steppe; material: water; isolation source: sample T5-Br brine of Lake Tanatar-5 | place: Russia: Kulunda steppe | collected 2010-07
CCGGGCACGGGTCACGCTTGCCGAACTGGTCGATGCCAGTGCAGACGTGGCGGCATTGAGCGTCGATACGCTGGAAGAACTGCTCGATCTGTCTGTGACTGTCACGCAGCTGGCTGAGCTGACGCTGGCAGCGTTGCAGCGTGATGATTCGATAATCGAAGCGGAAGTGGAAGCGCTTTCGCGGCTGGTGGGGGTGCTTGGTAGTGTGCCTGCCGGGGTGTTGCAGGAAGGAATCCGGCTGGGCGACCTGCTGGTGATCGACGGATTGAACCCGGAGACCAGTGCGCACCTGCTGGGGGTGGACATCGGGGTCGCTGAACTGCTCGACAGTGCCCTCTTTCTGGCTCATGAAGACAACCCGCTCAGGCTGGATCTCGATCTCGCTGGAGACGATCTCGGGGGCGTACCGGGTCTTTCCTCACCCGTCACAGTGGGGCTGGATCTGACCGTGATCGAGGCTCCGCAGATCGCCATTGGACCGGCAGGCTGCGAGGGTGGTGGCGCGCCTTCCTGCATGGGTGCGTGGCGCACCGAGGCACGCACGGCACAGCTGGACATGGAAACCAGGCTGGGCCTTGAACTGTTGGCGCTTGTCGCGCTCGATCTGGAGTTGAAGCTGAAAGGTGCCGGGGGTGCAGCGGGCATCGAGGCGATTGGTTCCAGGGCGGCAGGCGGGTACGAGCTCGATGTCGCCGGTACGGGTTCGGTGCTGGACCTGGATGTTGAGCTGGATCTGGCGTTGTTGCCTGCCCTGGAGGGCCTGCTTGAGCTGGGCGTGGCCGGCGGCACCCATTCGGCTGACAGGATTCCGTCGGCAAGTGACAGTGGCCGGATCATCTGGCCCGATTCCCCTTCACTCGTGCTTGCCCCATCAGGGGTGAACGCGCTGTTCAGCGAGGTGGGGGACTTGCTCGGGGACCTCCAGATCGATCTTGAGCTGGGGCCTGATGCCGATGAGCCCGCGTCGTGCAACTGGTGGGACCTGCTTTGTCAGGTGGGCAGCGCCCTCGATACCGTGCTGGGCGGCGTTCTGGATACCGTCAATGAATTGCTTGGTGTTGTGGTAGAGACTGTCTCGGACCTGCTTGGTGGGCTGGACGAGGTGTTGGATGGGCTGACCGACGCCCTGTTACGGCCCTTGCTGGAACCCCTGCTGGAGGCCCTCGGCATCGGCCTGGTCGATCTGCAGGTGCAGGTCCATGATGTGCATGCGGGCAGCGTGGAGCTGGTGCAATGAGTGGCTCCATGCGCCGGCTGCGCGGGAATTGGCGCCAGCATGGCGGTGTGGCGCTGGAGTTCGTGTTTCTGGCGCCGTTCGTGCTGCTGCTGATCTACGCGGTGATCGGCTACAGCATCGCCTTCGTGATGCTGCAGTCGCTGCATCAGCTGTCGGCGGCAAGCGCCCGCGCAGCAGTGGTGGTCTCGACGGTACCGGGCATCGATCCGGAACAGCGCGATGCCGCCATCCAGCAGCGCATCGATGCGGTACTGGAGCGCAGCTGGCTGCGCAGCGATCAGGTCAGCGGTTGCGCCAACGGCAGCCGATTCGACTGGCGGGACGATGGCACGATCCTGCAGGTCTGCCTGGAGGTGCCCAACCCGGTGCCGGCCATCCGCCTGGGCGGGGTGCGGGTGCCTCACTTCGATGCCACCTTCAACAGCTGGAGTGAAGTCGGCATGGGTAGCGGGGAGTGAGCATGAATCACGGGGCGTGCGTCCATGTGGCTTGAGGTGCTGGCGTCCACGCCACTGGAATGGTGGGCGCTTGGCCTGGCTGCAGGACTGTTGCTGGCACTGGTGCTGCGGGTTGTCGAGCATCATGGCAGCAGGGCCGTGGCATCGGACCGTGCCGGGACGGGGCGGCGCCGGTCAGGGCAATCGCGGGCAGCCGGGGCTGAACCGACCGGGGCGGCTGGCAGCGCGTCACCACTGCTGCTCTCGGACGAGGATGAACGCATTCGTCATGCCCTTGAAGAGGCGCTGGCGACGGAGCAGCCGTTCTTCACGGTGATGCTGCAACCCCAGTTGCGGCTGGAGGACCGCCAGGTGGTCGGCGTCGAAGCGCTGATGCGCTGGCATGCCGGGGGCGCGCTGGGTGAAGTTTCGCCGGGGCGCTTCATTCCCGTGGCCGAACGCAGTGGCGTCATCCAGCGGCTGGACCTGCTGATGTTCGAGACCTGTCTGGCCAGGTTCGCGCAGCTGCCGCCCTCGGTGCGCCGGCGGCTGACCCTATCGGTCAACTTCACCATCTTTCATTTTCTCGATCTGTCCTTTCCGGAACGGGTGCTGGCGCTCTGTCGGCGCCATGACGTGGACCCGGCCAGCGTGGAGCTGGAGGTGACCGAGCATTCGGCGGCCGAATACCTGGAGCCGGTACGTCGCACCATGGGGGCGCTGCGCTCGCACGGTTTCGGCGTTGCGCTGGATGACTTCGGCGCCGGTTTCACGTCCCTGCGCTTCCTGCAGACCCTGCCCTTCAGCAAGGTCAAGCTGGATGTCAGCTTCGTGTCGCAGGTGGACGAGGGGCGGCGGGGCCGGCAACTGGTCGGCAGTCTGGTTCGCATGGCCGAGGCGCTGGACCTGACCATGGTGGCGGAAGGTGTCGAGCGCCCCGGGCAGCTTGAACAGCTGCAGCGGCTGGGCTGCCCGATCGGCCAGGGCTTTCTGCTGGCCCCGCCGATTGCAGACACGCGCTTCTACGCCTGGGCATCCAGCCGCTTGCGGTCACAGTACCAGCCAGAGGACCTGGAGCAGCTGGATGGCAAATTCGCGCCAGGGAGCGAGGGCGGGTATCGCAAGCACGAAGGCCGCACCCAGTCCCAGGCAGCAGACGAAGGTGAGGCTGCCGGCCAGTACCGACAGCCGGGTGTCTCCGGCAGCGCCGAATACCGGGGCGCGTAGCAGCGCGCCTGCTCGCGAGGGTCCGTTGCAGGCACGGTACAGGGCTCCACCCGGGGTGCCTGCACGCCAGGCGGCGCCGGTGAGACGACCCATGCCCCAGCACCAGAGCACCAGGATCACCAGTCCGATCACCAGGCCCGGTGGTGGCTCGATGGCGTGCTGCAACGATGCGCCCAGCAGAAACCCCGGCAGGACGTAGGCAGGGGCCCAGAACACGGCCGATCCGATGTTGACCAGGTAGAAGCGGATCGGGGAGAAGTTCAGCATGCCGGCGATCAGCGGCAGGATCGGCCGGATGGGGCCGACAAAGCGCCCCAGCGCGACGCTGGCGACTCCGTGTCGCTGGAAGAAGGCCTCGCCCTGGTCGATCCACTCCGGGTGGGTCGACAGGGGCGGCAGCACGCGAATGGCAGGGCCGAACCGCCGTCCCAGCACGTAGCTGGCGCTGTCGCCGGCGACGGCGCCTAGAAACGCACACCCCAGCGCCGCCCAGATGCCCAGTTCGCCGCTGCCTGCCACGAAGGCGGCTGCATACAGCAACACCACGCCGGGCACGATCAGGCCGGCAATGGCAAAGCACTCGATGAAGGCGATCAGCAGGATGGCCACGGCAACCCACTCCGGGTTGGCGTGCAGCGCATCCCAGAGGGCGGAGGATCTGAGTTCGTCGATTTCCGGCATTGGCCTGTTTCCGTCCAGGCACCCTGTGCTGCAATGAATCCGAGGTCCCGTTCGCGGTCCCGTTCATGATGGCGTGCGCTGCTGCCCGCCCGGCGACTGCGGTCGCCTCTGCGGCGCTGGCAGCCCTGGCCAGCCATGCGGCGGAGCGCATCGCGCCAGATCCGGTCGTCCGTCCGTTCTCGAGCGGCGGTGCTGGCAACAGTATAAGGGTTCTGCGTGCAATCTTCGTGACCGGTGGCACGGACCCGCAGCTCGGAAAAGGTGCACTGCGCCGGGGCGGACACCATCCGGTCGGGGTCTGGTTGTGACCTGAATGCCATACGCGGGTTCCGCAACGCGGTTGCCGCAACGCGGTTGCCGCAACGGTGTGAACGGAGCGATGCGCTCTCTATAATGGCGCGCTGTTCGCTGGACTGGAGCTTGCCCGCAAAGTGACTGCCAACATTCTGGAAATGATGCAGGACATCGGCCGCGCCGCGCGCGCTGCGTCGCGTCAGCTCGCCGGGGCCCGCAGTGCCGAGCGCAGCCAGGCGCTGGACGCCATCGTCACCGCCCTGGCAGAGGACCGACAGACCCTGCTGGATGCCAACCAGCGGGATCTGGAAGCTGCCCGTCGTGAAGGCCTGGAGCCAGCCATGGTGGATCGCCTGCGGCTGGATGATGCGGCCATCGACCGCATGATCGAGGGTGTGCGCCAGGTCAACAGTCTGCCGGATCCGGTCGGTGCCATCACGGATCTCGCCTACCGTCCCACCGGTATCCAGGTGGGGCGCATGCGCGTGCCCCTGGGAGTGGTCGGCATCATCTACGAGTCGCGCCCCAACGTCACCGTCGATGCGGCCGCACTCTGCCTGAAGGCCGGCAATGCCACCATTCTGCGCGGCGGCTCGGAGGCAATCGAATCCAACCGTGCCATTGCCGCCAGCATCCAGCGGGGGCTGGAGCGCAGCCCGCTGCCGGCGGCTGCGGTGCAGCTGGTGCCTACCACCGATCGGGCGGCCGTTGGCGCACTGATCGGCATGGCGGAATATGTGGACGTGATCGTGCCGCGGGGCGGCAAGGGGCTGATCGAGCGCATCAGCAACGATGCCCGGGTGCCGGTCATCAAGCACCTGGACGGCAACTGCCATGTCTATGTGGACGCCCATGCGGACCTTGAGCAGGCAGTTGCCATTGCGGTCAATGCCAAGACCCACAGGTACGGCGTCTGCAACGCCATGGAGACCCTGCTGGTGCACGAGGCCGTGGCCGCGGACTTCCTGCCGCGGGTGGCGGGGTCCTATCGCGATGCGGGTGTGGAGCTGCGTGGATGCGTGCGCACTCGCGAGCACCTGCCGGAAGCAGCCGAGGCCACCGAGGCAGACTGGTACGAGGAATACCTGGCGCCGGTGCTGGCGATCCGGGTGGTCACCGACATCGATGGGGCCATTGCGCACATCAATCAATATGGTTCCGCCCATACCGATGCAATCGTTACCCGTGACTACGTGCTGGCACGACGGTTTCTGGCGGAAGTGGACTCCGCTTCCGTCATGGTGAATGCCTCTACTCGTTTTGCTGATGGCTTCGAGTACGGCCTGGGCGCCGAGATCGGCATCTCCACCGACAAGTTGCACGCGCGCGGACCGGTCGGTCTGGAAGGCCTCACGACCCTCAAGTTCGTGGTGCTGGGAGACGGTCAGGTCCGTGTCTGAACGGGCCCTGGTCGCCTGCTACGGGGGCACCTTCGATCCGCCCCATCTTGGCCATCTGGAGGCGGCGCGGGATGTGCTGGAGCGCACGGGGGCCGACAGCGTGCACCTGATGCCCTGTCATGTGCCCCCTCACCGGGGGCTGCCGCGGGCCAGCGCGCGCCAGCGGCTGCAGATGACGCGGCTGGCGGTGCAGGATATCCGGGGACTGGTGGCGGATGGCCGCGAGCTGGAGCGTGCCGGGCCCTCTTATACCGTGGACACGCTGGAAGCGCTGCGGCAGGAGCTGGGCGGCGAGCTGGCGCTGGGCTGGGTGATCGGCAGTGATGCCCTGATCGGATTGCCCGCCTGGTCGCGCTGGCAGCGCCTGCCCGAACTGGCCCATCTGCTGGTGCTGGATCGCCCGGGCGTATCCCTGCCGGACACCGGGCCGGTGGCGGAGCTGCTGCGTGAGCGCCACGCCGACACGGCAGCGGCGTTGCATTCGGCGCCGGCGGGTCGCGTGTTTCATGTGCGCCAGCGGCCTCTGGCCGTGTCTTCTTCCGAGGTGCGCCAGCGCATCGATCAGGGCCTGTCCGTGGAACATTTGCTCCCGACTCGGGTCTGGGCCTATATTAAGGAAGAGCGATTGTATGGCACTTGCAATGGCCACAACGCGGAGAGCGAATGACGGCAGAGACACTGCGCGACCTGGCGCTGGCAGCGCTGGATGACGCCAAGGGCCAGGACCTGGTGGCCCTGGATGTAACGGGCAGCAGCAGCATCACCGACTGGATGATCCTGGCATCGGGGACCTCCGGTCGTCACGTCAAGTCCCTGGTAGACCGACTCATTGAAGCAGCCAAGCAGCACGGCCATGCACCCCTTGGGGTGGAAGGACGTGAGGCGTGCGAGTGGGTGCTGGTGGATCTGGGCGACGTGATCGTGCATGTCATGCAGGCAGAGACCCGTACGTTCTACGATCTGGAGCGGCTCTGGCGTACACCGGCGACCGAAGGCGTGACTGCAGTTTCGTCGCCCTGAGGGATGCGCCTGCGGATCATTGCGGTCGGTACTCGGGTGCCTGACTGGGTCGAGTCGGGTTGCCGTGAATATCTGAAGCGGATGCCCCGGGAGACCCGCCTCGAGCTGGTCACGGTGCCGGCCGCCGATCGCCGCAACGGTCGCCAGGCGGTGGACTGGCAGCAGGAAGAGGGCGAACGTCTGCTGGCGGCTGCGGGTGATGCTCGCGTCATTGCGCTTGATGAGCGTGGTCGCAGTCTGACCACCGATCGGCTGGCTCGCAAGCTGGAAGACTGGCGCATGGACGGCCGTGATCTGGCGTTCCTGATCGGCGGCGCGGATGGGCTGAATGATCAGGTGCGCGGGCGCGCAGAGTTCGTCTGGTCATTGTCCGAACTGACGTTGCCCCACGCGCTGGTGCGGGTGGTGCTGGCAGAGCAACTCTATCGTGCCTGGACGGTCGTGATCGGGCATCCCTACCATCGCTGACGGGCTGAGCGAACGTGCAATGGGACGCTTTCAAGGTTTCAGTGCGCACCGGGAAACCCGGGGCCCCGGTGTGGCTGCGGGGTCGTGCCATGGAATGGCTCTCCGGGAGTGGTGTTGAGCCATGAGTCCGCGTCTTTCCCTCCATGATCCTGCGCAGGATGCCCGGCGCTTCTCCAGCCGGACACTGCTGGTCTGGTGCCTGGTCCTTGCAGGCCTGCTGCTGTTGCTGGCCCGGATGTACCAGCTGCAGGTGCTCGAGCACGAGATCCACATGGTCCAGAGTGAGGCCAACCGGATACAGGTGCAGCCCATTGCGCCGACACGCGGTCTGATCCATGACCGCAACGGTGTGCTGCTGGCCGAGAACATTCCCGTCTCGACTCTGACCGTCGTGCGGGAGCAGGCCGGTGACCTGCAGCAGACGCTGGCAGTGTTGCAGGAACTGCTGGACTTGACCGAGGCGGAGCTGACGCAGTTCCAGCAGCGTCTGCGCGAGCGCCGGCGACCTTTCGAACCGGTGCCCGTACGCATGCGGCTGACCGAAGAGGAGGTGGCCCGCATTGCCGTCAACCGCTATCGCCTGCCCGGGGTCGAGGTGGAGGCGCGGTTGATCCGCCACTACCCCCACGGTGAGCTCACCGCCCATGCCATTGGCTCGATCCGGCGCCTGTCGCGCGAGGACCTGCAACGGGTGGATCGCAAGACCTACAGCGCCACCCAGTTCATCGGCAGGCTGGGGGTGGAGCGCCATTATGAATCCCTGTTGCATGGCAAGCCGGGCTATCAGCGGGTGGAGACCGACGCCCGCGGTCGTATTACCCGAGTGCTGGAACGGGTGCCGCCCGAGGGCGGTGGCAGCATCCAGCTGCACCTGGATATCGGTCTGCAGCAGGCTGCCTGGCAGGCCATGCGCGGCAGGCGTGGTGCCATCGTGGCCATCGATACCGAGACTGGGGGCATCCTGGCGCTGGTTTCCACCCCCGGTTACGACCCCAACCTGTTCGTTTCCGGCATAGATCCGGCGACCTACCGAGGGTTGCGTGATCATATCGATCGCCCCATGTTCAACCGTGCCTTGCGCGGTCAGTATTCGCCCGGCTCGACGTTCAAGCCGTTTGTCGGCCTCGCCGGGCTGGCGCATGGCGAAACGACCTGGGAGCGCACCATCCATGATCCGGGCTATTACCGACTGCCGGGCCAGTCGCGCATGTATCGCGACTGGACCTGGCGCCCCGGCGGCGGTGGGGGCCACGGTGAAGTGGGCATGCAGCGTGCCATCTATCGCTCCTCGAACACCTATTTCTACGACCTTGCGGTCAACCTGGGCATCGATCGGTTGGCGCCCTTCGCCAGTGAATTCGGCTTTGGCCAGCGCCAGGTAGTCGATCTGCCCGATGCCGCCGCGGGCCTGCTGCCGAGTCGCGAATGGAAGCGGGCCGCGCGTCAGGAGTCCTGGTTCCCGGGCGATTCGGTCAATATCGGCATAGGTCAGGGCGACCTGCTGGTCACGCCCCTGCAGCTGGCGCACGCGACAGCCATCATTGCCAACCGGGGTGAGCGACGCCTGCCCCGCATGCTCAAGGCCGCCGATAGCGACCTGCCGGAACTGCAACTGCTGCAGCCGGAGCCGATCCAGCTTGCTGATCCACGTCACTGGGACCGCATGGCAGAGGCCATGGCCGATGTGGTGCATCGTGGCAATCGCGGCTATCGTCAGAACGGCACGGCCTGGTATCACATTGGTCGCGACATCGGTTACCAGATGGCGGGCAAGTCCGGCACTGCCCAGGTCGTCAACATTCCTCAGGGGCTGCGGCACGACGACATGGATCTGACCGATCGCCAGCAGAAGCACGCCTGGTTCACTGCCTTTGCTCCAGCCGATGACCCCCGCATCGCGGTGGCTGTCCTGATCGAGAACGGTGGTGGTGGTTCTTCGGTGGCAGCCCCGGTGGCCAGGGAAGTGATCGACGCCTGGCTGCTGGGCCTGAATGGCAAGCTGCTGCCCACCAACGGTACGGTGCCGCCCTGATGCCACTCGGTCTGCCATTCATGCCCGGTGTGGCTGCCCGGAGTCGCCTGCAGCAGGGACCGGCGGGGCTGGCGCGACTGCATCTGGATGGTCCGCTGCTGACGTTCGTGCTGCTTGTGACGGGGCTGGGCCTGTTCGTGCTCTACAGTGCCGTCGAAGGCAATTTCGATCGCTTCCTGTCGCAGCTGATTCGGCTGGGTCTGGCCTTTGCGGTCATGCTGGTGGTGGCCCAGATCGCGCCGCGTACCCTCCAGCGGTGGGCATTGCCAATGTATCTGGGGGGGCTGCTGCTGCTGGTCGCGGTCCTGCTGATCGGCGTCGAGGCCAAGGGTGCACGCCGCTGGCTGGATCTCCCCGGACTGCCGCGCTTCCAGCCTGCTGAGATCATGAAGCTGGCGGTGCCGATGATGCTGGCGTCCTTGCTGGCGGAGCGGCCGTTGCCACCACGCCTGGGCTGGATCCTTCTGGCGCTGGGCCTGATGCTGGTGCCGGCGCTGCTGATTGCATTGCAACCGGATCTGGGAACCGCCGTTCTGGTCACTGGCTCGGGGCTGGCCATCATCCTGCTGGCCGGCATCTACTGGCGCTGGATCTTCGCTGTGCTGCTGCTCGCGGCTGCCGCCACGCCGGTCCTCTGGCAGTTCCTGCACCCGTACCAGCAGCAGCGGGTCCTGACGTTGTTCGATCCGCAGAGTGATCCGTTCGGTGCCGGCTGGAACATCATTCAGTCCAAGATCGCGATCGGCTCCGGTGGCGTCTTCGGCAAGGGCTGGATGCAGGGGACCCAGTCCCAGCTGGACTTTCTGCCCGAGAGTCATACCGACTTCATCATTGCGGTCATGGCTGAAGAGCTGGGCCTGGTGGGAGTGGCCGTCCTGCTCTGTCTGTACGGCCTGGTGCTCAGTCGCGGCTTCCAGATTGCCATGACTGCCACCGACAACTTTTCCCGCCTGCTGGCGGGCAGCCTGACCCTGACCTTCTTCATCTATCTGTTCGTCAACATTGCCATGGTGGCCGGCCTGTTGCCGGTTGTCGGCGTGCCGCTGCCGCTGGTGAGCTACGGTGGCACGTCTGCGCTGACCCTGATGGCTGGCTTCGGCATGCTCATGGCGATCCAGACTCACCCCGGCCGGTTGAACAGCTGAACTGCGGAGTAGACCCACGTGAAATTGCGATTCCTCCTGGCCCCCTTGCTGGCATCGGGCCTGCTTGCTGCCTCGCTTGCTGCCGGCGCCGGTTTTCTGGACCAGCGTGAGGTCCGCGAATTCATCGACGAGATGGTCGCGGAGCACAACTACGATGCGGCAGAACTGGAGCGCCTGCTGGGGCAGGCCGAGCACCAGCAGGGCATCATCGATGCCATTTCCCGGCCGGCGGAGCGGGTACTCAGCTGGGGCGAGTATCGCGACATCTTCCTCGACCAGGCGCGCATAGAGCAGGGTGTGGAGTTCTGGCAGGCACACGCGGATCAGCTCGCGCGCGCCGAAAGCGAGTTCGGCGTACCGCCGGAAGTGATCGTCGCCGTGCTCGGGGTGGAAACCCGTTATGGTCGTCACAAGGGACGCTGGCGAGTGCTGGATGCGCTGACCACTCTCGGGTTCGACTATCCGCCCAGAGCCAGCTTCTTTCGGCGCGAGCTGCGCGAGTTCCTGCTGCTGGTGCGGGAGGAGGGCCAGGATGCGACGTCCATCAAGGGGTCCTACGCCGGCGCCATGGGTTACGGGCAGTTCATATCGTCCAGCTATCGGGCCTATGCGGTAGACTTTGATGGCGATCAGGTGCGTGACATCTGGAACAATCCTGTGGATGCCATCGGCAGTATCGGCAACTATTTTGCGGTGCACCGCTGGCAGCCGGGCGAGGAAGTGACCCGTCCCGTGCCAGTGCCAGAGCAGGACGTCGAGGACCTGCTTGATCAGGGGCTGCGACCCTATACGCGGATCGATGAATTGCGAGCACGTGGCGTCGCCGGCCTGGACGGGCTGCAGGCTGACGCACCGGCCACGCTGATGCGGCTGGAAGCCCATGATGGGCCGCGCTACTTTGTCGGGCTGCGGAACTTTTACGCCATCACGCGGTACAACCACAGTGCCCTTTATGCCATGGCAGTGCATGATCTGAGTCAGGCTGTGCTGAAGGCATACAAGGCGGCTGCGGAGTGACGGGAGGGCAGCGGGTGTCAGCGAGAGTCCGTGTCGGTAGTGGCTGGCCTGGAACGATGCGGGGCGGGGCAGGGTTGTTGCTGGTACTGGCGCTGCTGGCCGGTTGTGCCGTGGCACCGGGTCCCGATCATGTGCCCGATCCGGAGGGGGATCCCGAACAGGACTCGCCCCCGCTGGTGGACCGTCCCGGGCTGGAATCTCTTCCGGATCCGGAACCACGCTGGGAGCCGCTGGCACGCCGGGGCAACCATTCGCCCTACGAAGTCTTCGGTCAGCGCTATTTCCTGCTGCCTACCGCACAGGGGTATGCGGAGGAAGGGCTGGCATCCTGGTACGGGCAGAAGTTTCATGGTCGCCAGACTTCCAGCGGCGAGCCCTACGACATGTTCGAGCTGACGGCGGCTCATCGTTATCTGCCGTTGCCGACCTACGTCCGGGTGACCAACCTGGAAAACGATCGCACTACCATTGTCCGGGTCAATGACCGGGGGCCGTTTCACGCCGACCGGATCATCGACCTGTCTTATGGTGCGGCCGTCAAGCTCGGTTTCATGAACCAGGGCACGGCGCTGGTGAAGGTGGAAGCCATCGTTCCGGATGAAAGGCCCCTGCCGACCCTGGCGCTGCCAGCCGATGCAGTCGAGAGCGCCGCTGACGACAACGAACGGCCGCCGCCCCTCTGGCTGCAGGCGGGCGCCTTTGGCAGTCCGGTGGCTGCGGAGGCGCTGCGCGACCGGCTCGATGGGTTGCTGAGCGCCGCCAGCGAGGATGTCGGCGTCAAGCTGCTGACGGGCGACGATGACCTGATCCGGGTCCGGGTCGGGCCCCTCGATAACGACCGCGAGGCCGGTCGCCTGCAGGCCCTGCTGCAGGAAATGGATGCTTACGGGCGCCCGCTGATCGTGCGCGACTGACGGAGCCGCGCCCACCCACGTGATAGACTCTGCGCCTGCTCGCGCACCTTGCCATGGATGAATGCCGATGATTCGACTGCGTGTCGCACTGGTCCTGATCTGCCTGCTGGGACTGCTCGCACCGGCTAGTGCCTCGCTGGTGCCGTCACCGCCATCGATCCAGGCCAGCGCCTGGATCCTGATGGATGCGCGCACCGGTCATGTGATTGCCGAGCACAATGCCGACGAGCCCTTGCCGCCCGCGTCGCTGGTGAAGATCATGACCGATTTCATTCTGGCAGAGGAGCTGGCGGCAGGAAGGGTATCGCTGGATGACATGGTGCCGATCTCGGAGAAGGCCTGGCGCACGGGTGGCTCCAAGATGTTCGTGCACGTGGGCGACGAGGTGCGGGTGGAGGACCTGGCCCGAGGCATCATCATCCAGTCGGGCAATGACGCCAGCGTTGCCATTGCCGAGTTCCTGGCCGGCAGCGAGGACGCCTTTGCCGACATGATGAACCAGCAGGCGCGTCAGCTGGGCATGACCAATACCTTCTACACCAATTCCACCGGCCTGCCGGATCCGGACATGGTCACTTCGGCACGCGATCAGGCATTGCTGGCACAGCGGCTGATCAAGGATCACCCCGAGCACTATGCGATCTATGCGGAGCGTGAATTCACCTATGGGACGGACTTCCAGACCGGCCGCCCGATCACCCAGCGCAACCGCAATTCCCTGTTGTGGATGGATCAGACCGTGGATGGCGTCAAGACCGGCCATACCAATGCGGCCGGGTATTGTCTGGTGGCTTCCGCGGAACGCGAGAACATGCGCCTGGTCTCGGTCATCATGGGGTCGGACAGCAGTCGGGCCCGGGCCCGCGACAGCCAGGCGCTGCTGCGTTACGGCTTCCGCTTCTTCGACAGCCGCACGCTGTATGCGGGGCTGCAGGAACTAGAGCGCAGCCGGGTCTGGCAGGGGCAGGACGAGGAAGTGGCCGTGGGCCTGCCGGAAGATCTGGCCCTGACGCTGCCCCGGGGCCGCTTCGATGACCTGTCGGCGGAAGTGTCGCTGCAGTCCTGGTTGCGTGCACCCATTGCTGCTGGTGACGAGCTGGGCGAGCTGGTGCTGAAGGCTGGTGACGAAGAGCTGTACCGCGGCCCTGTCGTAGCACTGCAGGATGTGGAGCGCGCCGGGTTGCTGAGACGCAGCTGGCACGCGGTGCAACTGTTCTTCCTGCGACTGTTTGGTTGAGACATGACGGATCCGCAACCGCCTCGCATCGAGTTTCCGTGTCGCTATCCCATCAAGGTGATGGGGGCCAACGAGGACGACTTCGCGGACATGGTGTGGCGAATCGGTGAACGTCATGGCGAGTCGATTCCTGCCGAGGACGTCCGCGTGCGCGAATCGCGCAACGGCCGCTGGGTGGCCGTGACCATCACCATTACCGCACGCAGTGCGGACCATATCGAAGCCATCTTTACCGACCTGAAGGCAACCGGGCGTGTCACCCTCACCCTCTAGCAGGGCGCTGCGCCCCCGCTGGCTGGGCCGGCAGCCCTATCAGGCCACCATGTCGCAGCAGCAGGCGTTCACGGCCGCTCGCGATGGCGCCAGTGCCGATGAGCTCTGGTGGCTGGAACACGATCCCGTGTTCACCCAGGGCCAGGCCGGCCGCAGCGAGCATCTGCTGGCGCCCGGGGACATTCCCGTGGTTCAGAGCGATCGCGGCGGACAGGTGACCTACCACGGCCCCGGTCAGCTGGTGGGCTATGTGTTGCTGGACCTGCGGCGTCAGGGGCTTGGGGTGCGCCAGCTGGTGACGGCCATCGAGACCGCCATCATCGACAGTCTGGCGGGCTGGGGCATCCAGGCCGTGGCGCGTCGCGATGCGCCCGGTGTCTATGTGGGTGGTGCCAAGATCGCCTCGCTGGGCCTGCGGGTTCGGCGCGGGCGCAGCTATCACGGGCTGGCGCTGAACGTGGACGGGGACCTGGAGCCCTTTGCCCGCATCAACCCGTGCGGGATGGCAGGGCTGGGCGTCACCCGGCTCGTCGACCTTGGCGGACCCTGCGACTTGGCCCTGATCCGCGCTGCGCTGGGCGAGGCTCTGGCCGCTCGGCTGGGGCTGCAGCTGCAGCAGGAAACCTCAGTCCCCTGGTCTGCCGACTGAGTCGTGGCAGTCCTGGCAGTGGGGATGGCGCTGCAGTCGAAACTGCTGCCATTGCAGCCGGATGGCATCCAGCACCAGCACGCGCCCCACCAGCGAAGAGCCCATGCCGCTCAGCAGCTTGATGGCTTCCAGCGCCTGCAGGCTGCCGATGGTCCCGACAAGAGGCGCAATGACGCCATTCTCGGCGCAGTTCATGGCCACCTCTTCCGCGTCCGGCCACAGGCAGCGGTAGCAGGGCGAGTCGGGCTGGCGCGGATCGAATGCAGTCAGCTGGGCTTCAAAGCGGATCGCCGCGGCGGCGATCCAGGGTACTCCTTGCTGCAGGCAGGCCTGGTTCAGCGCATAGCGGGTGGCCAGGTTATCGGTGCCATCCAGCACCAGGTCCACGCGCCGGACCTGTTCGCGCAGCTGGGCGGCGTCCAGCCGCCGGTTCAGGAGCTGCAGGCGCACGCCCGGATTCAGCGCGCGCAGGCGCTCGGCGGCCGAGTCCACCTTGTCCCGGCCGATGCTGGCGCTGTCATGCAGGATCTGGCGTTGCAGGTTGGAAGTCTCCACCTGGTCGCCGTCTGCCAGCACCAGTTCGCCCACCCCTGCCGCCGCCAGATAGAGGGCCGCAGGGCAGCCCAGACCACCCATGCCCAGCACCAGCACCCGACTGGCGAGCAGCCGCTCCTGACCTGCCACGTCGATTTCGGGCAGCATGATCTGGCGGCTGTAGCGCAGCAGGGCGGCGTCGTCCATGGTTTACTCGGCCAGCAGGGGCATGAATCCCAGCGTAACACGCTCGTGGCCGCCCGCATCAGCGAGGGTGCGAACAGCGGCCAGGCCGGTGCTGGTCAGGAGCTGGCGTACCGCCTTGCCCTGGCGGGCGCCGTGTTCCAGCAGCAGCCAGCCTCCTGCCCGCAGGACCCGGGTGGCGTCTGCCACGATCGCCCGAATGGCGGTCAGACCGTCGGCACCTGCAAACAGGGCTGCATGGGGTTCATGGCGGGCCACTTCCGGGGCCAGGTCCGGGTCCGAACTGGCCACGTATGGCGGGTTGCTGACGATCAGATCCAGGCTGGCGGTGGCCAGCGCTTGCAGCCAGCTGCAATGCAGTAGCTGGACCCTGCCCGGGTGGGCCTGGTCCAGATTGGTCCGTGCCACCGCCAGCGCCCGGGCGCTCAGGTCGATGGCCAGTACCTGCCAGCGGGGGCGTGCTCGCGCCAGGGACAGTGCCACCGCGCCGCTGCCTGTGCCCAGGTCCGCGATACGACATGAAGTCGGCAGGTCCAGCTGCAGGGCCGCCTCTACCAGCAGTTCGGTATCGGGTCGCGGGATCAGCACGTCCGGACCCACCTGCAAGGTCAGGTCCATGAACCCCTGGACGCCCGTCAGGTAGGCCAGTGGCTCGCCGTCTTCATGGCGTGCCAGCAGCTGTTCCCACGCCTGCTGCTGGGCGGCATTCAGGGGCGTTTCCGGAAAGGCGAGCTGGCGTGCCCGGTTGCAGCCGCTGGCCGCTTCCAGCAGTTGCTGTGCATGGGCAAGAGGCAGGTCCCGTGCGCGTGCCTGCTGCAACGCTTCGCCCAGGGTCATTCGCCCTGGCTCGCGGCCATGCCGGCCAGCAGGTCTGCCTGATGCTCGCGTCGCAGCGGGTCGACCAGTTGCTCCAGCGCCCCCTCCAGGATCTCGCCGAGCGCATACAGGGTCAGGTCGATGCGGTGATCGGTGATCCGGCCCTGGGGAAAATTGTAGGTCCGGATGCGCTGGGAGCGATCCCCGGACCCGACCAGGTTGCGCCGGGTTTCGGCGCGGGCGGTGGTCTGTGCCTGCCTGGCTGAATCCTCCAGTCGTGCCTGCAGCAGCGACATGGCCCGAGCCCGGTTCTTGTGCTGGGAACGTTCATCCTGACATTCCACCACCATGCCTGTGGGCAGGTGAGTGATGCGCACGGCCGAGTCGGTCTTGTTGACGTGCTGGCCGCCGGCGCCGGAGGCCCTGAAGGTGTCGATACGCAGGGCGTCACGGGGAATCTCGATGGCGGTGACCGCTTCCGGCTCCGGCAGCACCGCCACCGTGCAGGCAGAGGTGTGAATGCGGCCCTGGGACTCGGTTTCCGGTACTCGCTGGACCCGGTGCGCTCCGGATTCGAACTTGAGCTGCCCATAGACGTCGGCACCACCGATGCGGGCAATGATCTCGCGGTAGCCGCCGACCTCGCCCGGGCGCGCCGACAGGACTTCCACCGACCAGCCCTGCTGTTCCGCGTAGCGGCTGTACATGCGGAACAGCACGCCGGCGAACAGGGCGGCCTCGTCGCCGCCGGTGCCGGCCCGGATTTCCACGAAGGCAGCGCCCCGATCGGCCGGATCGCGGGGCAGCAGCAGGGTTTCCAGCTCGGCTTCCAGCGCTGCTGCCTGCTCCTGGCTGCTGGCGGCTTCCTCTGCGGCCAGGGCACGCATGTCGGCATCCGGATCATCCAGCAGGGCTTCCGAATCCCGGCACGCCGTTACCGCTTCATGCCATTGCCGGAATGCGCCGACGATGGGCTCCAGCTCGGCGAATTCCCGGGACAGGCTGGCGAATCTGGGGGCGTCGGCGACCACTTCGGGGTCCGACATGAGGGCGGCGAGTTCCTCGTGGCGGTCGCGGACCTCGCCCAGCTTGCGTTCGATGGATGGTTTCACTGCGGGGATCCGGTCCGATCCGTCATTCGTCCTGGCATCCGGGGTCCAGTCCCAGCAGCCGACGACCGTGGACGATGACTTCGTCACGGCCCTCGGCGCCTGCTTCGCGCAATTGACGGCTGGGTGTGTGAATCAGCTTGTTGGTCAGGCTGTGGGCCAGGCGCCCCAGCACTTCGGCAGGATCGTCACCCCGTTGCAGTCTCTTGAGGTGGCGCGCCAGCTCCTGTTCGCGGATCTGTTCCGCGTGGGAGCGATAGGCCTTCACTGTGGCAACGGCCTCCTGGGAACGCAGGTCGCGCAGCCACGCATCCACGCCCTGGGCAATGATGCGCTCGGCCTGTTCTGCCGCCTCGGCACGAGAGCGCCGATTCTCGGCAACGATCTCGGCCAGGTCGTCGATGGTGTAAAGGAACACGTCATCCAGCTCGCCGACCTGACTTTCGATATCCCGCGGCACTGCAATGTCGACCAGCAGCATGGGCTTGCGGCGGCGTGCGCGGATGGCGGTCTCGATCATGCCCTTGCCCAGTACCGGCAGGTCGGCGGCGGTGGAGGCGATGACGATATCGGCAGCAGGCAGGACCCGAGGCAGATCGGACAGCAGCACGCTGTCGGCACCGAAACGGCCGGCCAGGTCCCGTGCCCGGCTGATGGTCCGGTTGGCAATGGTCATGGAGGCCACGCCGGCCTGGCGCAGGTGTTCCGCCACCAGCTCGACGGTCTCGCCGGCGCCCACCAGCAGTACATGGCTCTGACGCAGGTTGCTGAAGATCTGCTGGGCCAGCGACACCGCTGCATAGGCCACCGATACCGGATGGCGGCCGATGTCGGTGTCGGTACGGATGCGCTTGGCCACGTTCAGCGTGTGCTGGGAGACCCGTTCCAGCTCCGGGCCCAGGGTGCCGGCGTCCCGTGCCAGTTCCCAGGCATCCTTGACCTGCCCCAGGATCTGCGGCTCGCCCAGCACCATTGAATCCAGGCCGGCAGCCACTCGCATGACGTGGCGCATGGCAGCTTCGTGACGATAGGCATAGCTGGCGCTTTCCAGCCGGCGCAGGTCCAGCCGATGATACTCGGCGATCCAGCGCAGCAGGGGAGCCTGATCGGCCGTACCCGTGTTGCAGTAGATTTCGGTGCGGTTGCAGGTGGAAAGGATCGCCACCTCCGGCACCGCCAGATCCTGACGCAGGTCGTGCAGCGCATCCGGCAGCTGGTGCGGAGCGAACGCGACGCGCTCTCGCACTTCCACCGGGGCGGTGACATGGTTGAAGCCTAGCGTCAGCAGACCCATGGGGTGCTCTTCGAACGTTTCACAACCGTGGCAGTATACCGCAAACTGGCATGCGCACTGAAACGGAGCGCTGCCATGCCTGCAACGGATCGCCTCTTCTGCCTGTTGTTGCTGAGCCTGTTGCTGGTCGGCTGCGCCGCCCTGCCGCCGGCGGATGAAGGCGAGGGCCGAGTGGCTGCCGACGTGGACCACTTCCTGCTGGAAGGCAAGGTTGCCTGGCGCCACCCCCGGGAGCGTGGCAATGCCAATCTTTCCTGGACCCAGCAGGACGAGTCCTACCGGCTGCTGCTGACTGGACCGCTGGGGCAGGGCGCGGTGACGGTAGAGGGGGAACCGGAGCGTGTCCTGGTCAGCTCGGCTCGGGGGCAGCAGCAGGCTGCCAGCGCCGACGCGCTGCTGGAACACGAGCTGGGTTTCAGCGTGCCGGTCGAGCAGGCGCGCTGGTGGGTGCTGGGATTACCGGCACCGGATGCTGGTGTCGATGCTGCCGCGGCGCGGCCGGGCGCAGAGGGTGTGCATCAACTGGGCTGGCAGGTGCAGTGGTCTGACTGGCGCCAGGTGGGAGACTACGCCGTGCCGCGCCGGGTCAGGCTGGAGCGGGACGATCTGCAGCTGACGTTTGTCATCGGGGCCTGGCAACTGGGCAGTGCAGAGCGTTAGGGAGACGCGGATCGATTCGCCCACGCCTCTGCGGGCGAGATCATCAGCGTCTCCTTGAGGCCAGCGCTTGTGAATTGACAGGGCCGGGTGGCACGCGCAGAATACCGGCCCTTCCAAATGGAGGGCTGACGCGCCGCAGGCGGCGTTCCCGCTCTGCAGGAGAGCGCTGCGGTGTTCCTGCCGCAGGCGGGCTGAACGGCTTTCGAGAGGTTGCAGCAGGCGCTGGCCGTTGAAGCGGGCGGCTGCGTACCGTTGGGGTGTCGCCAAGTTGGTAAGGCACCGGATTTTGATTCCGGCATTCGCAGGTTCGAGTCCTGCCACCCCAGCCATTTTTTCGTCGGTGCGGTCCAGGGTGGTCGCTGCCGAATCAGGGCTTCAGAGCCGGCTTCTGCTTGCGAACTGCAATGCTGGCGCCAGGGCGATGAAGCGCACCAGGTCGTGTTGGGGTGTCGCCAAGTTGGTAAGGCACCGGATTTTGATTCCGGCATTCGCAGGTTCGAGTCCTGCCACCCCAGCCATATTCGTCACGTAGGGATCAGACGTACAGGCAGGTGCTCGAGAGACCGGGCCGGCGTCGGGCAGTCGCTGGGTGACACGGCGGGTCCCTTGAAAGCATGCATCCGATCCCATGAACCAGGCGGCAGGGGGACCCCGCTCTTGTCTAATCTGATCGTCTTTTCCGGCAACTCGAATCGGCCGCTGGCACAACGGGTTGCGGATCGTCTGCGCATTCCGCTGGGTTGTGCCCGGGTCGGCCAGTTCAGCGATGGTGAGGTCGACGTCGAGATCGACGAAAACGTGCGCGGCAAGGACGTGTTCATCCTTCAGTCCACCTGTGCGCCCACCAACGACAACCTGCTGGAGCTGCTGATCATGGCCGACGCGGTCAAGCGCGCTTCGGCGGCGCGCATCACCGCAGTGATCCCCTATTACGGCTATGCTCGCCAGGACCGGCGGCCGCGTTCCGCGCGGGTGCCCATCAGCGCCAAGGTGGTGGCCGACATGATCACCGTGGCCGGTTTCCACCGGGTGTTGACGGTAGACCTGCATGCGGACCAGATCCAGGGCTTCTTCAACATGCCGGTGGACAACGTCTACGGCTCGCCGGTGCTGGTACAGGATGCGCTCGCGCAGGGCTATGACAATATCGTGGTGGTCTCGCCGGACGTGGGTGGGGTGGTGCGCGCGCGCGCCATTGCCAAGCAGCTGGATGACGCCGAGCTGGCAATCATCGACAAGCGGCGCCCGAAGGCCAACGAGTCCCAGGTGATGCACATCATCGGCGATGTGGAGGGCCGTTCCTGCGTCATCGTCGACGACATCGTTGACACTGCCGGTACGCTCTGCAAGGCCGCTGACGCGCTCAAGGGCTATGGTGCCAGGCGCGTCGTGGCCTACTGCACGCACCCGGTGCTGTCCGGGCAGGCGGTCCAGCGCATCGGTGATTCGGCGCTGGACGAGCTGGTGGTGACCGACACCATCCCGCTCAGCGAGGCCGCGCAGGCCTGCGGCCGCATTCGGCAGTTGTCCCTGGATGACGTGCTGGCGGAGTCCATTCGCCGGGTCAGCAACGAAGAATCCATCAGCGCCATGTTCCACTGAGGCAGGCGCTTTTCAATCGGGCCCTCGCGCTGGTCGCAAGCGCGTGCAGGCCCAGTATCCCGAGGAGAACTTGCGATGGCTGAGAAGATCGTGCTGTCGGCAGAGCCGCGCAGCGACGTGGGGAAAGGTGCGAGCCGCCGCCTGCGTCGCCTGGCGGGCAAGGTGCCGGGTATCGTTTACGGTGGGGGCAAGGATCCCCAGAACATCACCCTGATCCACAAGGATCTGGTCAAGTCCATGGAGGCCGAGGCCTTCTATTCGCAGGTCCTCGAGCTGCAGCTCGGTGGTGGCAGCGAGCAGGTCATCCTGAAGGATGTGCAGCGGCACCCGGCGCGCCCGGAAGTCATGCACGTGGACTTCCAGCGCGTGCTCGCGGGTCAGAAGGTGCAGGTCAACATTCCGCTGCACCTGCTGAACGAGGACAACTGCAAGGGTGTACGTCTGGGCGGTGGCCGTCTGGCCCACCACATGATCGAAGTGGCCGTCAGCTGCCTGCCGGGTGCCCTGCCGGAGTACTTCGAGGTGGACGTGGCCGAGCTGGACGTCGGTGACACGCTGCACCTGTCCGATCTGCAGGTGCCGGAAGGGGTGGAGCTGACCGAGCTGGCGCATGGCGAAGACCATGATCAGCCCATCGTCAGCGTCGAACCGCCCAAGGGTGGCAAGGACAGTGCCGAGGAAGAGGCCGATGACGCCGCCGAAGCGGCCGGGGACGATGCGGACGAGAAGAACGACTGATCTCGCATCATGTCTGACCAGGGCGTTCGCCTGATCGTGGGCCTCGGCAATCCGGGGCCCGAATATGCCGGTACCCGCCACAACGCGGGTGCCGACTTCGTGGCCGCCCTGGCGGCTGCCCACGGTGTCGAGCTGCGACCGGAAAAGCGCTTTCGCGGTCTCTGTGGGCGCCTTTCCTGTGCTGGCCAGGACGTCAGGCTGCTGATTCCCACCACCTTCATGAACCGCAGCGGTGAAGCACTGCTGCCCTGCATGCAGTTCTTCCGCATTCCCCTGGCCAGTGTGCTGGTGGCCCATGACGAGATCGATCTGCCTGCGGGGACGGCGCGACTGAAGCGCGGTGGGGGCCACGGTGGCAACAACGGGCTGCGTGACATCATTCGCGTCCTGGGTGGCGAGCGCGACTTCGGCCGCCTGCGGCTTGGGGTCGGTCATCCCGGTGACAAGCGCCAGGTGGTGGGCTACGTGCTGGCGCGGGCGCCGCAGGCAGAGCGCGAACAGCTGCTGGATGCGATGGCCGCGGCGCTGGACGTCGTGCCGGAACTTGTTGCGGGCGAATGGGAGCGGGCGATGACGCGTCTGCATACGGCGGCGTCCGGATCCGCGACAAGCTGAGCTGCCGGCAACCGGCGGCATTACCCTGACCTCTGGAGTACTTTCATGGGCTTCAACTGCGGCATCGTCGGGCTGCCCAACGTGGGCAAGTCGACGCTGTTCAACGCGCTGACCCGGGCCGGTATCGATGCGGCCAACTTTCCGTTCTGTACCATCGAGCCCAATACCGGCGTGGTGCCGGTTCCCGATCCGCGTCTGCAGGCGCTGGCCGGAATCGCTCGCCCGGAAAAGGTCATTCCGACAACCATGGAGTTCGTCGACATTGCTGGCCTGGTTGCGGGGGCCAGCAAGGGTGAGGGGCTGGGCAACCAGTTCCTGGCCAATATCCGCGAGACCGATGCGATTGCCCACGTGGTGCGCTGCTTCGAGGACGAGAACGTGGTCCACGTGGAGGGCCGCATCGACCCGCTGGCCGATATCGATGTGATCGAGACCGAGCTGTTGCTGGCCGATCTGGATACGGTCGAGCGCGCACTCGCGCGCGTCTCGCGCGCGGCGAAGGTGGGCGACAAGGCTGCCCGCGCCGAGGCCGAGCTTTACGAACAGCTGCAAGCCGCGCTGGATGAGGGCACGCCGGTGCGGCAGTTGCTGGCTAATGATGGCCGCTTTGCCGACCCGGAAGCGCGGGCGCGAGTACGGCAGTTGTTCCTGCTGACCGCCAAACCGGTCATGTATATCGCCAACGTTGCCGAAGACGGGCTGCAGGGCAATGCCTGGCTGGATGCGGTGAGGGAGCTGGCGACCGCGCAGGGTGCGGTGGTGGTGCCGATCTGCAACAAGATCGAGGAAGAGATTGCCGAGCTGGAGGACGACGAGAAGGCGGATTTCCTGGCCGAAATGGGGCTGGAAGAACCTGGCCTGAATCGGGTGATCCGCGCCGGCTACGGACTGTTGCAGCTGCTGACATTCTTTACGGTGGGGCCGAAGGAAGTACGGGCCTGGACGGTGCGCGAAGGAGCCACGGCGCCGGAGGCCGCCGGCCGTATCCATACCGATTTCCAGAAGGGTTTCATTCGAGCCGAAGTGGTCAGTTACGAGGACTACATTGCCTGCGGGGGCGAGCAGGGTGCCAAGGACGCGGGCAAGTGGCGGCTGGAAGGCAAGGAATACGTCATGCACGACGGTGACGTGGTGCATTTTCGCTTCAATGTCTGAGCGGGAGGGCAGATCGCGCTTGACAGGCCGCCGGTGTCTGGCGAGAATCCGCACCCGCTCTGGTCTGGTCCAGATGCCCGTCTCAAGGGCTACGTAGCTCAGCTGGTTAGAGCACGGCACTCATAATGCCGGGGTCCCCTGTTCGAATCAGGGCGTAGCCACCATCCTCTGGTTCCCGCGAACGCGCCTCCCTGCTGAAGGCAGGCGCGTTCGCGTGGTGTCGTGCCATCAGGGCGCGGCGGCCCGGATCAGGACAGCGCTGCGAGCCCGGGTCCATTCGGTCAGGCTCTGGCGTTCGCCGAAGTGATGCCAGGCATTGGGGTCCTGGGTCTGCTTCCGCGATGTTTCCCAGGTGGCCAGATCGGCATAACGGGTCAGCAGCAACAGGGCGCTGGCGCCAGTGCCTGGATCCGGCGCTCGGAACAGGCCCTCTATTTCCGCATCGAACGAACTTTCGAAGCTGGCCCAGCCTTCTGCAGACAGGTCGATGAAGCGGTGCACCTGGTCGCTGGGCAGGGCGAACTGGCGAAAGACCCAGATGCCCGAGCCACTGCGGTGGTCAGTGCTGGTGGGCCGTTGGGTCGCATGCAGGGGCGTGCCCTCCAGCTGGCAGATCAGCGGGCAGGCCTTGATCAGTTCGACGGCGGCGCCGGCAGCGGCATCGTCGGGCCAGGTGGTCATCAGCACGGCCTCGTCGGAACGAAAGCCGAGCCCGGGGGCGCCATCCCAGAGTCCCCAGATGTTGCCGCTGGCCGCACGAATGGATCTGTATCCCGGTCCGGAGAGCCAGTCCGCCAGGTCGCCGATGCGGGCTTTCGGGGTCAGGCGCAGCAGGGTCTGCAGCCAGACTGCCATGTAAGTCTCCTTCGTTTGCGCACGTTTGCCCCAGGATGTCTGAAGCGGCTGGTGAAGGTGCGTATAATGGCATGATTCAGCTTTCCGAGGAGCCCGTACCCATGACCCGGATTCGTCAGGACGACTTCATTGCCAGCGTCGCCGATGCCCTGCAGTTCATCTCGTACTACCATCCCGCTGATTTCATCAAGGCCGTGCACGAGGCATGGCAGCGGGAGGAGTCCGGTGCTGCCCGCGACGCCATGGCCCAGATCCTGATCAATTCGCGCATGTGTGCCGAGGGCCATCGGCCGATCTGCCAGGACACGGGCATCGTGACCGTGTTCGTGAAGATCGGCATGAACGTGCAGTGGGACGCCACCCTGAGCGTCAGCGAGATGATCAACGAGGGCGTCCGCCAGGCCTACACCCATCCGGACAATGTCCTGCGTGCCTCCATCCTCGAGGATCCGGCCGGTGCCCGTCGCAACACTCGCGACAACACGCCGGCAGTGATTCACATGGAGGTGGTGCCCGGGGATACAGTGGAGGTGCACCTGGCCGCCAAGGGTGGAGGCTCCGAGAACAAGGCAAAGATGGCCATGCTCAATCCGTCCGATTCCATTGTCGACTGGGTGGTGCGCACGGTACCCACCATGGGCGCCGGCTGGTGCCCGCCGGGAATGCTCGGGCTGGGCATCGGCGGTACGGCAGAGAAGGCTGCGGTGCTGGCCAAGGAATCGCTGATGGAACCCATCGACATCCATGAGCTGCGTGCTCGCGGTCCGTCCAGTCGCGCCGAGGAGCTGCGGCTGGAGATCATGGATGCCGTCAACGCGCTGGGCATTGGTGCCCAGGGCCTTGGTGGGCTGACCACCGTGCTCGACGTGAAGGTCAAGGATTACCCCACCCATGCGGCCTCACTGCCGGTGTGCATGATTCCCAACTGTGCAGCCACGCGCCATGCCCATTTCGTGCTCGATGGCAGCGGCCCATCGCTGCAGGCGCCGCCCAGTCTGGACGACTGGCCGGAGATTGCCTGGGACCCGGGTGCCGGCGCACGGCGGGTGAATCTGGATACGGTGACGCGCGAGGACGTGGCCAGCTGGAAGCCCGGCGAAACCCTGCTGCTCAACGGCAGGATGCTGACCGGTCGCGATGCGGCCCACAAGAAACTGAAGGAGCTCATCGACTCCGGTGAGGGGCTGCCCGAGGGCGTGGACCTGAACGGGCGCTTCATCTATTACGTGGGGCCCGTGGACCCGGTCCGCGAGGAAGTGGTGGGCCCGGCCGGTCCGACCACTGCCACCCGCATGGACAAGTTCACCGATCAGATCCTGGAACACACCGGCCTGCTGGGCATGATCGGCAAGGCCGAACGCGGTCCGACTGCGATCGAGGCCATCCGCAAGCACCGCGCAGTCTATCTGATGGCGGTGGGCGGCGCGGCCTATCTGGTCTCGCGGGCAATCGTCAATTCGCGCACGGTGGCCTTCCCCGAGCTGGGCATGGAGGCCATCTACGAGTTCGAGGTGCAGGACATGCCGGTTACCGTGGCAGTCGACGTGGAAGGCACTTCCGTGCACCAGACCGGTCCTGCGGAGTGGAAGTCGCGCATCGAACAGAGCGTGAAGATCGTTGGTTGAGTCGAGTCCATGACACCAGAGCGCGCACGCCGTATCCGCGATGTGCTGGACCGGCGCCAGCCTGACCTGCGGGTCATTACCGATTCTGTGCACAAGGGCCACAACCTTTCAGCCATCGTCAGGTCATGCGATGCGTTCGGTGTGCTGCACCTGCATGCAGTCGTGGAAGATGCGGACTTTCGCACCTTCCGCTCCACGGCCATGGGCAGTCAGCGCTGGGTGCAGGTGCAACGACATGGCGGCGTGGCCGACGCCATCCAGCCGCTGCAGGCGCAGGGCTATCAGGTGGTGGTTGCGCATCTGGCTGATGATGCGGTGGACTTTCGGCGTATCGACTATACGCGACCGACCGCCATCATGATGGGGGCCGAGAAGCAGGGCCCCAGCGACCTGGCGGTGCAGCTGGCGGATCAGGCGGTCACCATTCCCATGGTGGGGATGGTGGAGTCGTTCAACGTATCGGTGGCGGCGGCCATCCTGCTGGCCGAGGCGCACCGCCAGCGCGAGGCTGCAGGGTGCTATGCGCGTCGGCGACTTGATGAGGCCAGCTGGCGGCAGCTGTTCTTCGAATGGGGCGAGCCAAGGCTTGCCGACTGGTGTCGCCGCCATGGTCTGACGTACCCTGAACTGGACTACGAGACGGGCGAGCTGCGTGATCCGGGCTGGTTCGCCCGCATGCGCGCGGCAGCGACCTGAGGAGACCGGCATGGCAAGAGCAGTGGATGGGCCGCGCGCCCCCAGCGGTGCCAAGTACCGCACCGAGCTTGGCTACTCTGCGGTCAAGAATGGCCAGAAACGACGTGACCAGGCCGCTCCGATCGAGCGCAAGCCCGATTGGTTGCGTGTACGGCTGCCGTCAGGCGGACGCTACCAGCAGGTGCGCGAAGTGGTCCGCAGTCATCGTCTGGCCACTGTCTGCGAGGAATCCCATTGCCCCAACATGGCCGAGTGCTGGAATCACGGTACGGCCACGATCATGCTCATGGGTTCGGTCTGTACCCGGGCCTGCCGGTTCTGTGCGGTGGATACCGGCAACCCGGGTGGCTGGCTGGATGCAGACGAGCCCCGCCAGGCGGCCGAAGCGGTGGAACTGATGGGGTTGCGCTATGTGGTGCTGACTTCCGTCGACCGGGATGACCTGGCAGATGGTGGCGCTGGCCATTACGCGGACTGCATCCGGGCCATTCGCGCGCGTTGCCCGGAGACCGCCGTCGAGGCTCTGACGCCGGACTTTTCCGGTCGCCTGGCTGATGTGGAAACCGTGCTCGCCAGTGGACTGGATGTGTTCGCCCAGAACCTGGAAACGGTGGAGCGACTGACCCACGACGTCCGCGACCCACGCGCAGGCTACCGCCAGACGCTGGACGTGCTGGCGCACGCCAAGCATTTCCGCCCCCAGGTGCTGACCAAGACCAGTCTGATTCTGGGGCTGGGCGAAAGCGACGACGAGATTCTTCGCACCATGGACGACCTGCGCGCCCATGACGTGGACGTGCTGACCATGGGGCAGTATCTGCGGCCGACCGCCTGGCATCTGCCGATCGCCCGCTGGGTGCGCCCGGAAGAGTTCGAGCGCTATCGCGAGTGGGGTCTGGAGCGTGGCTTCGTGGAGGTGGCTTCCGGGCCGCTGGTGCGCTCCAGCTACCGGGCAGACCGCGTCCTTGCGGGCAACAATCTCGGGCTGCCGCCGGTGGGCGAAACCAGCCGGATTCCGGTGCGCCAGCTCTGAGCGTAATTCGTCAATTCGTCGTCAGGCTGCGTGTCTTCGCAGGCTGACGGGTGCCTGAGGGTGCCCGGGCGTTTTCCGTTATCTTTTCCGGCTCAGTCATGGCACGATTGCCATCCGTTCGTGCCCTTCCGGTTGACTGGTCAGATCGTGCCCTGCCGTGACTGCCCCCTGGCGTGTTGTGGCGGGCATGCATGCGTGCCCTCCGGATACGCCTCGGGAGACCCAGGTCCTGAGTCTTGCTGTGGACTGCAGGTGGCTGTTCTGCCCACGCCGCCCTGCAGTCTGCTCGTTGCAGTCGCAGTTTGCTGATCCAGGTTCGTAACCCGGATCAGCGTCCTGTGTATGTGAACTTGTTCCGGGCGATTATTGTTACGCTCCGGGGCCTGTGTTCTGCTACTGCGCTTTCATGCAGCTGTTGTGCGAGTCACGCATGGCGTCGTCGTGGGCGTCTGCCTGGCCGGGCTGCATCCCCTTGCAAGGGCGATGACCTCGACAACATATGAGTGACCTCAGAGTGCATGATGCCCCTGGTACTGAATGCGACCTGTCCCTGCCCTGCAGCCACTGTCCGTTTCAGGACTTCAGTCTGTGCGGGCAGCTGCGTGGTAAGCCCGGACTCGTGGCTGGCTTCGAGGCGGTCAAGGCGCGTCGCAAGCTCTGCCGGGAGGGCGATCCGGCGGAATACGTGTTCACCCTCTGCGAGGGCTGGGCGTTCCGTTTCACCATGCTTGCGGACGGTCGGCGCCAGATCCTGGATTTTCTGCTGCCCGGGCAGCTGGTCTCTACCAGCGCCCCGTTCAAGGACCTTCATGATGCCAGCGTGCAGACGCTCACCGGTGCGCGCTTCGCGCTGCTCCCCAGGCAGGCGTTGCTGCAACGCATGCAGGAGCAGGACGATCTGCTGCTCAGGGTGACCGAGCTGTGTGTTTCCGATCTGGATTGGCTGGAAAGCTGTCTGGCCGACCTGGGGCGCCGCAGCGCTCTGGAGCGCGTCGCCAGATTGCTGCTGTCGCTCTACGAGCGGATGGAGTCGCGGGGGCGGGTCGACGATTCGGGCATCGAGTTCCCCGTGCGCCAGGAGCATATTGCCGATGCGGTCGGCCTGACACCCATCCATGTAGGTCGCATGCTTCGCCAGCTGCGCGAAAGCGGCATGATCCGGCTGCGTGGACGTCGACTGCAGCTGCTGGATCGCCCCGCCCTCGAGCGCATCGCCGAAGTCCAGCCCTGACCGGCCGTCACTGATTGCCGTACCCGCTGCTCAAGCTCCGCTCGAACCTGCCGATAACCGGGAGGATACCGGAGCGGGATGATCCGGCGTGAATCTAGGAGGCACCATGACAGACACCGGCGCTGCCGAAGCTGGAAGCCGGGATGCGGCCGACGGCGCGCGCGACGGCGCGGTCAGCCAGTATCTGACCTTTACCCTGGCGAAGGAAGAATACGGGGTCGATATCCTGCGCGTGCAGGAGATCAAGGGCTGGACTCCGGTCACCCAGATCCCCAACGCGCCAGATTTCCTGAAGGGTGTGCTCAATCTGCGAGGGGTGATCGTGCCCATCGTCGACCTGCGCATGCGTTTCAACCTGGATGCGGTGGAGTACACGCCCACCACGGTGGTGATCGTGCTTTCCCTGCTGCACGAGGGTACCGAACGGACCTTCGGCGTGGTGGTGGATGCGGTTTCCGACGTATTGAACATCGCCGAAGGTGATATTCGTCCCAAGCCGGATTTCGGCACTGTGGTAGACGCCGACTTCATCTGGGGACTGGCCACGGTGAACGATCACATGGTCATGCTGCTGGACATCGATCGCCTGCTGCGACCGGATGAGCTGGAAGCTGCGGCAGTCGTTGCCGATTGACCGTCATTCATTCCGTCACCCGGGGTCCTGCCTGATGTTCACGCTCACTGTCCGTCTGCGGCTGCTTTTCACGGTGGCGGTAGCCACTTTCCTGTTGCTCGGGGGTGCCGCTGTCGGCCTTGGCAGCCTTGCCCAGATGCGCGACAGCCTGAACACGGTCTATGAAGACAGAGCGGTGCCCCTGCACCAGCTGGGTCAGATCAACGAGCGCCTGCGTGACAATGTGTTGCAGCTTTCTCTGGCAGCCATGAGCGAGGACTCGGAACAGGCCCGGCAGGCCATGGACCGGGTGGCCGCAAACACCCAGGCGCTGGAGCAGGAGTGGGACCGCTACCTGCTGACCTATCTGGTGCCGGAAGAGCGTGTGCTGGTGGAGCAGTTCACGGCGGCTCGCGAAGCGCTGCAGCAGGAAGCAGTGCTGCCTGCCATGGCATTGCTGCGCGAGGGTAGGTTCCAGCAGGGGCGTCAGCTGCTCGATCGCCAGCTGGAAGGTGCCATGGCGCCGGTCGAGGCGGCCATCACGGGTCTGCTGGATCTGCAGGTGGATGTGGCCCGCGAAGCCTTTCTGAGCGCGGAAGCCCTCTACCGGATCGTGCGGAACCTGGTGATGGTGGCGCTGGTGGCAGGTATTGCGCTGATCGCCTGGATGGGCTGGATGCTGCTGCGCGTGGTGATGCGGCCGCTGGAGCATGCGGTTGCCGTGGCGAACCGGATTTCAGAGGGGCAGCTGGACAACCGGATTCATATCGAGCGTGACGACGAGCTCGGTCGACTGCTCGGAGCCCTGCAGCAGATGTCGGACCGGTTGGCGGGCATCGTACATGATGTGCGCGACGCGGCAGACTCGGTGAGCAGCTCGGCCAGTCAGACGGCGAGCGGCACCGACGACCTGAGTCAGCGGACCCAGGAGCAGGCGGCCGCGCTCGAGCAGACGGCATCCTCCATGGAGGAGATGACCACCAGCGTTCGTCACAATGCGGACAACGCGCGCCATGCCAACCAGCTGGTGATGGGGGCCCGCACCCACGCGGAGGAGGGCGGCGCGGTGGTGTCGCGAGCGGTGGCAGCCATGGACGACATCAACAGTTCCAGTCGTCGCATTGCCGAGATCATAGACGTGATCGAGGGGCTGGCCTTCCAGACCAACCTGCTGGCGCTGAATGCTGCCGTGGAAGCGGCCCGCGCGGGCGAGCAGGGGCGCGGCTTTGCGGTGGTCGCGGCGGAAGTGCGCAATCTGGCGCAGCGGTCGTCTGCCGCAGCGCGCGAGATCACCGACTTGATCGAGGATTCCGCGCGCAAGGTGCAGGGTGGCAGCGAGCTGGTGCACCAGTCGGGTCGTACGCTGAGTGAGATCGTCGACGGCGTGAAGCAGGTGGCCGATATCGTCGGCGAGATTGCCGCTGCCAGCGAGGAACAGTCCCAGGGCATTGGCCAGGTGAACACCGCAGTGACCCAGATGGATCGGGTCACCCAGGAGAATGCGGCGCTGGTGGAGCAGACTGCAGCAGCCAGCCGATCCATGGAAGACCAGGCCCGCCGTCTGCTGCAGAGCATGACCTTCTTCAAGGCGCAGGCCAGCCCCGCAGACAGGGGGCGGCAGGATGCCGCTGCAGGGAAGCGGCCTTCCACGACTGCTGTCCAGCGACTGCCGCTCGCTTCCTGAGGCTGCCAGTGGACGCTGCCTGCCGAACGTCGGACATCGCCCCGCCGGGCGGATTGAACGAGAACCAGACATGCTGAAGTCGCATTCATGACCGAGGTGGCGCGGGAATTCCGTTTCACGGATACCAATTTCGAACAACTGCGCGAGCTGGCGCTCGAGCAGACCGGGATCGTGCTCGGCGACAACAAGCGCCAGATGGTCTACGGCCGGCTGGCGCGCCGCCTGCGCAAGCTGGGGCTGCCCAGCTTCGATGCCTACTGCGACCACCTGCGTGCTCATCCGGACACGGAGCTGGGTGAACTGATCAATGCCATCACCACCAACCTGACGGCCTTCTTTAGAGAGCAGCATCATTTCGAGCATCTGGTGGAACAGGCCCTGCCCGTCTGGCTGGATCGCAACCGCAGCGAGCGTCGCATCCGCATCTGGTCGGCGGGCTGTTCCACTGGCGAAGAGCCGTACTCCATTGCCATGACGCTTGCCGAACAGCCACAACTTTCGGGCTGGGATGTGCGCATTCTGGCTACCGACATCGATACCAGCGTGGTCGAGACCGGTGCGCGTGGTGTCTACCCGGCCGAGCGGGTCGAGGGTCTGAGCGAAGCGCGCCAGCGGCGCTGGTTCGAGCGCGGGGTGGGCCAGAATGCGGGCCGCATGCGGGTCAAGCAGACACTGCGTGATCTGGTCTACTTCCGGCCGCTCAACCTGCTGAAGGACTGGCCCATGCGGGGGCCGTTCGATGCCATCTTCTGTCGCAACGTCGTGATCTATTTCGACAAGCCGACCCAGCGCACGCTGTTTGCTCGCTTCGCGGACATCCTGACGCCCGATGGCCTGCTCTATATCGGCCACGCCGAGACCCTGTTCAAGGTCAGTGACCGGTTTGCTTCGGCCGGCCGTACCGTCTATCGGAACAAGGGCAGCATGTCGTGAGGCAGGGTTCAGGCGCCGGCGCTGCGCGACTGCCGAAGGCACTGCCTGGCTTCGCGTCGATCAATCGCTACTGGGACGACACCCATGGCATGTATGCGGCCAAGCTGCTGCCGGGCGAGTTCTATGTCACGCGAGAGCAGGAAACCATCGTCACCGTGCTGGGTTCCTGCGTCTCTGCCTGTATGCGCGATCCGCACGCAGGTATCGGCGGCATGAATCACTTCATGCTGCCCATGAGCCAGACAGGCGGCAGCTGGGGTGGCGAGGACAGTAGCATGTCCACCCGCTACGGCAGTCAGGCCATGGAGCGGTTGATCAGCGAACTGGAAAGGTACGGTGCCCGCCGGGAGCGGCTGGAAGTGAAGCTCACCGGCGGCGGCCGCGTACTGGCCAACATGACCGACGTGGGCGCCAAGAACATCGAGTTCGTGGAGCAGTATGTCCGCGAGCGCGGCCTGCAGGTGCTGGCGCGGGATCTGGGCGACATCTTTCCGCGCAAGGTCTATTACACGCCCGAGAGCGGACGACTGCTGGTCAAGAAGCTGCGTTCGTTGCGCAACAACACGATCCTTGAGCGCGAGGCCCGTTATCTCATGCAGATTCAGGCTGTCGGCAGCAAGAGCAGGGACGCAGGTGGTGGGAACGTGGCATGAGCAGAACTCGGGTACTGATCGTCGATGACTCGGCACTGATTCGCAAGCTGCTGACCGCAATCCTGGAAGAGGATCCGGACATCGAAGTGGTCGGGGTGGCGCCGGACCCCTATATCGCCAGGGACAAGATCAAGCGCCTGGAGCCGGACGTCATCACTCTGGACGTGGAAATGCCGCGCATGGACGGCCTCACCTTTCTGCGCAACCTCATGCGACTGCGCCCCATGCCGGTGGTGATGATCTCGTCGCTGACCGAGCGTGGGGCCGAGGTGACCCTGCAGGCGCTGGAGCTGGGCGCAATCGATTTCGTTGCCAAGCCGAAACTGGATGTCAGCCAGGGTATAGAGGCCTATGCGGAGGAAATCCGCAGCAAGGTGAAGGTGGCGGCACGGGCCGCGGTGCGGCGGCTCGAGAACGTTTCACGCCCGCCCCCGGTTGCAGAGGTGGCGCCACGCCTGAGTGCGGACGCCGTGCTCGGCAGTCGGCCGGCCGCCGGCCGCTTCCGCACCACGGAAATGATCATCGCGATCGGTGCCTCGACGGGCGGCACCGAGGCCATCCGGGAAGTGCTCTGTGCTTTGCCACCGGACGCCCCCGGCATCGTCATCGCCCAGCACATTCCGGCCGAGTTCAGCAACGCCTTTGCGCGTCGCATGGACAGCCTGTCCAGCCTGGCGGTGACCGAGGCTGCCGATGGCCAGCAGATCCTGCGCGGGCATGTCTATATCGCACCAGGTGGTCGTCATCTGCTGGTCCGGCGCAGCGGCGCGCGCTATGTCTGCCAGCTCAATGATGGCCCGCCGGTGAACCGGCATCGTCCCAGCGTCGATGTGCTGTTCCGGTCGGTCTCCCAGGCTTGCGGGGTCAACGCGGTGGGTGCGCTGCTGACCGGCATGGGGGAAGACGGTGCCGAGGGCCTGCTCGAGATGCGTCAGGCGGGCGCGTCGACGCTGGCCCAGGACGAGGCCTCGAGCGTGGTCTGGGGCATGCCCGGCGCGGCGGTGAAGCGGGGCGCTGCGGTCACGATTGCCCCGTTGAGCGAGATGGCGGCAGCACTGCTGCGCCTGACTGCGCGCAGCGAAGACTGAAGTACATCAGGACGTTCCGGGCAGCGGTCATGGCCTGGCTGCCCGATATACATGGGTAACGGGGAGTCATGCATGCGGGTCAATCTGCCTGTCACTGACGCAGAATACGTGCTGGGCGAGGACGAACAGATCGTCTCGCGTACCGATCTGGACAGCTACATCACTTATGTCAACGACGCCTTCTGTCGGGCATCCGGCTACGGCCGCGATGAGCTGATGGGGGCGCCCCAGAACATCGTTCGCCACCCGGACATGCCGCCGCAGGCGTTCGCGGATCTCTGGGCCACCATCCGTGCCGGCGAAGCCTGGAGCGGCGTGATCAAGAATCGCCGCAAGGATGGAGGCTTCTACTGGGTGCGGGCCAACGTCACGCCGCTGCTCGAAGAGGGCAAGACCGTGGGCTACATGTCCGTCCGCGGCAAGCCGACTGCCGAGGACATCGAAGCAGCAGAAAAGCTCCATGCATCACTGCATGACGATGATGCCCTGCAGCTGCGTCGTGGCAGGGTGTGTGCGAGGGGGCCCCTGGGCCGGCTGCAGCGCCTGCGGGATTGTTCGCTTGCCTGCCGGGCCATGTTGCTGGGGGGGCTGCTGGGGCTGCTGTTCCTGACGCTGGGTGGACTGTCGCTGTTCCAGCAGCCGGGGTGGGCGCGCAACCTGGCGCTGGGCAGCGCCGGACTTGGCCTGGCGCTGATCCTGATCGGGCTGGTGTGGCTGCGGCGGGCAGTCACGGTCCCATTGAGATCGGCGGCCGAGGCGGCACGCGTGGTCGTGGGTGGAGACCTGCGCCGAGACCTGAACGCTCGAGGGGCGCCGGAAATCGAAACCCTGCTGTCCCAGTTCAATCAGCTGAAGTCGAACATGCTGGGCGTGCTGCGGGATTTGCACGTTCGGGTCGGCAATGTCGACGGTGCCGCGCACGAGATTGCCAGCGGCAATCAGGATCTGGCTCAGCGAACCGAAACCCAGTCACGCAACGTCGAGGACACGGCAGCTTCCATGCAGGAGCTGACTGGCGGGGTACAGCGCAATGCCCGCAGTGCCAGCGAGGTCAGCGAGCTGGTCAATGACGCTACCGGGGTGGCGCGCAAGGGGGGGCGCGCCATGACCGAGGTGCGGGAAACCATGGAAGGGATCGACGCATCCTCTCGACAGATGGCCCAGGTGATCGGCCTGATCGACAGTATCGCCTTTCAGACCAACATGCTGGCCCTGAATGCTTCAGTAGAGGCCGCGCGGGCCGGCGAAGCAGGCAAGGGTTTTGCCGTGGTGGCCAGCGAGGTCGGTGAGCTGGCCCGACGCAGCAAGGCGGCGGCTGCCGAGGTGCGAACCCTCATCGATGGTTCCCGCAGCCGGGTGGCTGCAGGCACTCGCCTGGCCGAGGAAACATCCGGAGTGATCGACGATCTGGTCGGATCGGTGGCCAGGATCTCTGACCTGATGCAGGAAATCGCCGCAGCTTCCGAACGGCAGGGGCAGGGGGTAGCCCGCATCAGCAGGGCGGTAACGGGCATGGAGCATGGAACCCAGGACAATGCCGCGCTGGTCGAGCAGCTGGCAGCCAACGCGCGTGACCTGGAAACGCAGACCAGTCAGGTCAAGGATGCGATCGCCATGTTCAGGCTCGGCTGAAAGCTCGGCTGAAAGCTCGCTGAAAGCCTGGCAGCGGGACCTGCCAGGCGCCGAGTTGCCGGCCCCTCAGTAACGGTCGCTGGCAAGCTGCCGGATCAACGCGGCTGCAGTGCGCCGTGCCATTTCCACGACCTCGACGAAGCCTTCCGGTCCGCCATGGTAGGGGTCCGGGACCTCTGCGCGCGGCTTGGCCCGGGGGTCAAAATCCCGGAACAGCCGGATCGGCGTCGTGACGCTTGCGGACGCGGCCAGTGCCTCAAGATTGCTCAGGTTCTGGCGATCCATGGCCAGCACCAGATCAGCCCACTCCAGTGCTTCCACCGACACCTGTGCCGCCACGCCGCTCAGGGGCAGGCCTGCTGCACTGGCGGCATCCTGCATGCGGCTGTCCGGCGGATGCCCGACATGCCAGTCGCCGGTTCCGGCTGATCGTACTTCTACCTCCAGGTCGGCGGCCGCAGCCGCTTCCCGCAGTGCTGCCTCGGCGGTGGGCGAGCGGCAGATATTGCCCAGACATACGGCAAGCAGCTTGCGGGTGGCCATGGGGTGCAGGACTCCTCTTCAATCCAGTGGGCTGGCGTCCGGACCCGGTTCAGGGGCGGCCGGGGCCCAGGTTGCGTCTGAACAGGGCGAACAGTCGTGCCCAGTGACGTTCCGCGCTAGGCCGATGATAGATCTCGCCGCGTTGCGGAAAGGCGAAGCCATGGTGGGCACCGGGATACCACTCGATGCGATGGCTGGTGCCACTGGTCTGCAGCGCCGACTCCAGCGTGGCCACCGTCTCTGCCGGGGCCCATGCGTCATGTTCGGCCATGGCGAAATACAGTTCTGCGCGGATGGCGGACAGGGCCAGGTGAGGCGAGTCGTCACGGTCGGTGACCAGCCGAGCCCCATAGATGGAGGCCGCGCAGTGGATGCGATCCGGCAGGGCAGCCGCCGCGGCCACCACGAACGGGCCACTCATGCAGTAGCCGACACAGCCCACCCGGGTGGCGTCTGCCTCTTCCTGAGTGTCTACGAAGTCCAGCATGGCACGGGTATCGCGCACCACCATGCGGTTGCCCAGCCCGAACATCAGGCTGAACATCCGGTCGCGGCTGGCCTCTGACCCGAACTCCAGCTCGAATGCCCGCGCCTGGCGGTAGTAGAGGTTCGGCAGCACCACGTAGTAGCCGACGCTGGCCAGCCGGCGGGCCATATCGTGCAGCTCCTCTCGCTTGCCGGGCGCATCCATGTAGAACAGGATCACCGGAAAGGGGCCGCCCTCGTCCGGGTGGACCACGAAGGTGTTCATCTCGCCTTCACCTGTCAGGATGTCCAGGTCGTGCTCGATCATGTGCACACTCCTCGGCAGGGCCGGAATTCAATGGCTGGGTCGTGTTCGGCCTTGTGGCTACCCGGATCGCCGCAGTACGCGCGCTCCTGGCACGCTGCAGCATTGTGTCCGGTCATCGCGGCGCCAGGCACCGGACCGCAGGTCTCAGTACGCTGCCGCAGCTTGCGAGGAAAGCGCTTCCAGCCGTTGCTGGAACCAGCTTTCCGGATACCAGCGACCGGCCCTGACCACACCGGCCACGTCCGCCGCATGGCGCACGTCTTCGAGCGGGTTCGCTCTGACCAGCAGCAGGTCGGCCCGGCGTTCGGGCAGGACCGTGCCGAAGGCTTCCGGAGTACCGAGATGTTCGGCAACGGCCCGGGTGCCACTGAACAGGATCTCGTACGGTGGCAGTCCCACTGTCTCCTGCAGATAGGCCATCTCCCGATGGATGGAATAGCCCGGCACGTTGAAACCCTGCGGCGCATCGCTGCCCAGCAGCAGGTAGACCCCGCCGGAATGCAGCGCGCGCAGGACTTCGTGCCTCAGTGCCTGCAACTCACTACCGGCCTCGGCAGGAATGCGTTCGCGCAGGCGCTCGAACATTTCGTCCCAGTCAGCGAGCATGGCATCGGGCAGCCAGGCCAGCTCCGGGAATGCGTCCCGGTAGGTGTCCGCCGGGGCGTCCTCCAGGAAGCGGGACCACAGTGCCATGGTCGGCACCATGGCGACCTGATGGGTCCGCGTTGCTGCGACCACATCCGCGATCCGGTCGCGTTCCAGCTCCGGCAACAGTTCGATGACGCCGAAGATCGGCGTCTCGGGCATGGCCACATGGTCCGGTCGCAGCGCCTCCAGATAATTGTCCAGGTGGTCGATGGTCGCCGGGCCGGCTTCCAGCATCCTGAACAGGCCCACCTGATCAGGCACATGCCCGGCAAACGGCAGGCCGTGTTCGTCGGCCGTAGCGACGATAGCGCCGAACACTTCCGGGCTGAGGCCCTCGTGGATCTTGATCAGGTCGAAACCTGCCTCCGCATGGCTGCGGACCCGCTCGCGGGCCGTCTCCGCATCGGTCAGGTCGGCACCGCGCATTGCCGGTCCGGCCACCTGCAGGCGCGGGCCGGTACGGTCGCCGGCAGCGATGGCATCGCGCAGTTGCGGGTGTCCGGGTGCGCCCTGCATGCCGCGGGCAAAGGTCACCCCCTGACTCAGAAACAGGGTCAGGACCAGATCGGTGAGTGATTCCGGGGCGTCTTCCAGCGGCAGGTGAGCGTGCATCTCCGCCAGCCCCGGCAGCAGGTACTTGCCACTGCCATCCACCCGTTCGGCGTGACCGGGAACTTCCACCTCGCCCAGGGCGCCGATCTCGACGATCCGGTCACCCTGGATCAGCACGGTCTGCCCCGGCTGCACGCGTTCCACGTCCATGGGGATGACCGTGACATTCTCGATGGCAAGCCAGGGGACAGCATCTTCCTGCATGGCAGGATGACGCTCGCAGGCGATCATCAGGATCGCCAGCGCCGGGTACAGGATCCACGCCCGCAGCTTCATGGCTGTCTCCGTTGTCCGGTTGCTTGTTTCCGGGAAGGCGGAAGTGCCGATTGCCCATCCCTAACGCTCGAACCTTGTGGATCATAACGGATCCGGACCCGGTCTGTACCCGGGCCAACGGCGCACGGCTGCTTCAGACGGGACCACCCACGACACCAGCCTGGACGCATCCCCGCGGGCCAGGCAGCGCGGCACGATGGGTTGCAGCCCGCTGGGGCGGCAACGTGGAAGAGGCCCATGACGTGCAACCCGCTCGATTTCCGGCCGGACCAGGCGCTGGCGCTGCTGCGGCAGGCCAGCGGTGATCCCCACGCGGTCTTTCGTGACGGTCAGGATGCTGCCATCCGCACGCTGGTCCGAGACGGTGGCAGGCTGCTGGTCATCCAGAAGACCGGCTGGGGCAAGAGTCTGGTCTATTTCCTGACCTGCCGCCTGCTGCGCGATGCGGGACTGGGACCCACGCTGCTGGTCTCGCCATTGCTGGCGCTGATGCGCAATCAGGTTGCGGCCGCCACGCGCATGGGGCTGCGGGCTGCCAGCATTCATTCGGACAACCGCGCCAGCTGGCAGAGCATCGAGCGGGCAGTCAATCGGGGCGAGCTGGACCTGCTGCTGGTGTCACCGGAACGGCTGGCGCACCCCCGCTTCCGGCGTCGGATCCTGGGGGGCGAGCTGGGTCAGCCGGGCATGGTGGTCATCGACGAGGCGCACTGCATCTCCGACTGGGGCCATGACTTCAGGCCGCGTTACCGGCTGCTCGGGCATCTGCTGCAGGATCTGCCCGATGCGGTGCGGGTGCTGGCCACCACGGCAACCGCCAACGAGCGGGTAATTGCCGACCTGCGCTCGATACTGGGGCACGCCCTGGCCTTGCAGCGCGGCGACCTGTGCCGCGCCAATCTGGCGCTGCAATCGCTTGAACTGCCCACTCGAGCCGAGCGTCTGGCCTGGCTGGCCCAGGCCGTTCCCGAACTGGGTGGCCATGGCATCATCTATACGCTGACCATTCGCGATGCGGAACAGGTCGCGCGCTGGCTGGCCGGCCGGGGCCTGCGGGTGGCGGCCTATACTGGCCGTTCAGGCGAAGCGCGGGCGCGGCTCGAGCAGGCCCTGCTGGACAACCGGCTGCAGGCGCTGGTCGCCACCAGTGCCCTGGGCATGGGCTTCGACAAGCCCGACCTGGGCTGGGTGATTCACTACCAGGCGCCCACCAGCGTGGTCACCTACTACCAGCAGGTAGGCCGGGCGGGTCGTGGCTTGCCGGTGGCGCGTGGTGTCCTGCTGCATGGCAGCGACGATGATCCGGTTCACGCGCATTTCCGGCGCGGGGTCTTCCCCGCGCCGGGACTGATCGAGGATCTGCTCGGCTTGCTGGAACGCGCGCGCCAGGGGCTCACGGTCGATGAGCTCGCGCATCTGCTGGAGCTGCCGCGCAGCGAGATCAGTCGGGCGCTGGAGCTGCTGGTGCTGGAAGCGCGGCCGCCAGTGCGTCGCCGGCGTCAGTTCTGGCTGCGTACCCGGGCGCCCGTTCCCGAAGCCTTCTGGCAACGGGCGGCGCGACAGCTGGCGGTGCGTGAGGCAGAACTGGAGCAGATGCGAGCCTATACGCGCCTGCAGCACGGGCAGATGCGTTTTCTGGTGCAGGCCCTGGACGGGGATTGCAGCCGCTGTCGCGCGCCGCGGGTGGCACCATTGTCCTCGCGCCTGAACCCGGCATTACTGGCGCGAGCCCGAGCATTCCTGCGTCCCCGTGCCCCTGATGTGGCACCCAGGACCTGCTGGGACGCGACCTGGGCACTGGCCCGGGGCTGGCCGGTGGAGATCGAGCCGGAGCGCCGCATGGCCCCGGGCAAGGCCCTGTTCGAAGCAGGTGAGCCAGTCTGGAGTGGCCAGTTCCGACGTGGCCGCGAGCTTGCGGGCCGGTTCGGTCAGCGGCTGGTGCTGGCCAGCCGCGACTGTCTGCGGCGTGCTCGACTGCGACCGTCGCCCGCCTGGGTGACGGCCGTGCCGGGGTTCGGCCAACCACTGCTGGTGCCGGATCTTGCGTGGCGACTGGCCGCGGTGCTGGATCTGCCGTTCAGTCCGGTGCTGGAGCGGACCGACCTGCCGCCGCCAGACCCTGGCGACGTCCGGGCCTGGCTGGACTGGCTGCAGTCCAGCCTGCGCCTGCAGGAAGACGTACTGCCCGAGGGGCCCTGTCTGCTGGTGGATGCGTCGATGCGTTCCGGCTGGACCCTGACCCGGGCCGGCTGGCTGTTGCGCGGTGCCGGTGTGCCGGCAGTGGTGCCCTTCGTACTCATGCAGCATCCCGTCCGGGGCCGGGCCACAGGGGTTCCTTCCTGACCGACGGCAGGCCAGAATGCTGCGTCGGATTCCTGGGTGAGGAGTCGATGGCGAACGAGGTCGCCTCGAAGGAGGTCGCCTCGAAGGAGGTCGCCTCGAAGGAGGTCGCCTCGAACGAGGTCGCCTGCCAGTTCGAAGCTGACGGGCCGGATCGCGTCAAACCGACCTCCGACTGCGGCATGACCACGTGCGGCGATCCGCTCATCGACCTGGGCATGCTGTCGGGGCTGGCGGCGGACTTGCCGGATCAGGCAGCGCTCGACGGATGCCGCCATGCCAGTTCCGCCGTCCCGCTCAGAGCCCGTGGATACCTGCTGGTCGGCATCCCGCCGGCCGGCACTGATGCAAGCATTCAGGAGGGGATCATGCCCAGATTGACGAAACTCGACCGCTCGATTGCCGGGCGCGTTGCCATCGTGACCGGTGCCGCCAGCGGCATGGGGCGCGCCACTGCCCAGCTGCTGGCCGACGAGGGTGCCAGGGTGGCGGTGATGGATCTGGATCAGGAGGCGCTCGACAGCCTGGTCCAGGAGATCGAGGACGCGGGCGGGACTGCCCACGCCTGGCGGCTGGATGTGGCCAATGGCCAGGAGGTCAGCCGGGTGTTTGCCGATGTGGTCGAGCAGTTCGGTGGCATAGACATCCTCATCAACAACGCCGGGATCTCCCAGTTCACGCCCGTGGACGCAGACGACTACATGGAGATCTGGGACCGGCACCTTGCCGTCCTGCTGACTGCACACGTGCGCGCAGTGCGGGCAGCGCTGCCCTGGCTGCGCAAGTCCGACGCCGCCCGGATCGTCAACATCGCCTCCACCGAGGGGCTGGGTGCTACCCCCATGGGCAGCCCCTACAGTGCGGCCAAGACCGGTGTCACCGGCCTGACGCGGTCACTGGCAGTGGAGCTGGGGCCGGAGGGCATCACTGTCAACTGCATCTGTCCGGGCCCCATCCGTACCGGCATGACTCAGGCCATTCCCGACGAGCACAAGACCATCTTCGCCAAGCGCCGCACCGCGCTGAAGCGCTACGGCGAGCCGGAAGAGGTGGCCCAGATCACCGTTTCGCTGTGTCTGCCCGCTGCGTCCTATATCACCGGCGCGGTCATCCCGGTGGATGGTGGCCTGATGGCCCGCAACGCCTGATCAGCCTTGCCCCTGTGTGGCCGTTCTGCCGCAGCCCGTGGGGTCGGGCAGGCGGCCCTGCTGCAGGTGGTGGCGCCGCGCGCAGCCGCCGCCGGGCAAGCCCTGCCTTCCGTACAGGAGTTCCCGATGACCGAAACCGACCTGAGCGCCACCGCGCCGGATGCCTACCCGTTCGCGGCACGCTTCCGCGTGCGCTACTCCGAGATCGACGGCCAGCAGATTGTCTTCAATGCCCATTACCTGACCTGGTACGACACGGCCCTGGCCGAGTACTTTCGTCATCTGCAGATCAGCATGGATGAGCTGATCCACGGTGACGATCCGACCGACTTCCACACTGTTCGCAACGTCATTGACTACCATGCGCCCGTGCGTTACGACGAGATCATCGCCGTGCACGTGCGGCCGGGGCGCCTCGGCCGCTCCAGCGTCACCTTCGAGATGGCCACGTTCGTGCCCGGCGAGACACGGCCGCGCAATACCGGCCAGGTGGTCTGGGTGGCGGCGGGCGTGGGCGACCACCAGTCCAAGCCGGTGCCCGACTGGGTGCGCCAGCGCCTGGAAGTCTCGCGTCAGGCCACGCGGGTGGAAGTGGATCCCACCTGTCTGCCCGCCCCCGGCAAGGAGTGATGCCATGCAGATCGATCTCTTGAATCCGGCCAGTTTCGACGGCGGCCAGCCCCATGACCAGTTTGCCTGGCTGCGCGAGCATGATCCCGTGCACTGGCATGCAGAGCCCGACGGGCCCGGTTTCTGGGCGGTGACGCCCTTTACCGAGGTGCGCGCCATCGGCCGCAACCCGCAACTGTTCTCGTCGGAACCCACCATCATGATCAAGGATCCCGAGCCCGGCTCGGCGACCCAGCTGGGCGATCACAAGATGATGCTCATGATGGATCCGCCCATGCACACCGAGTACCGCAAGCTGATCAGCCGCGAGTTCACCCAGGGGCCGGCTCACGCGATGACGCCCTGGATCGATGATTTTGCGCGTCAGATCGTCGATGCGGTGATCGAACGCGGGGAATGCGATTTCGTCGCCGACATTGCCGGGGAAATGCCGTCCTACGTGATCGCGAAGCTGATGGGCCTGCCGCTGGAGGATGGCCGCAAGCTCTACGAGCTGACCGAGATCATCCATACGGCGCCCGAGGCGTTGCCGGAAGGGGCGCAGGAACAGGCCATCCGCAGCATGTTCGAGTACGGCATGGGCGTGATCCAGGAGAAGCGGGCCCGGCCCACCGACGACCTGGCCAGCCGCCTGCTGCATGCGGAGGTGGATGGCAGACGCCTGGACGACGAGGATTTCCTGCTGTTCTTCCTGCTGCTGATCGACGCGGGCGGTGATACCACCCGCAACCTGGTCGGCGGCGGCATGCTGGCGCTGCTGGAGCATCCGGACCAGTACGCCATGCTGCGGTCGGACCCGGAAACCTATCTGCCTCGTGCCCGGGAAGAGCTGTTGCGCTGGGTCAGCCCGGTGATCTACATGCGGCGTACGGCGCTGCAGGATACCGAGATCGCCGGCCAGCGCATTCGTGCTGGTGACAAGGTGGTGATGTACTACGGCGCTGCCAATCGGGATCCGACCCAGTTCGAAGCACCCGATCGCTTCGACATCAGTCGCCATCCCAACCGCCACATCGCCTTCGGCAACGGCACCCATATCTGCATGGGCCAGCACGTGGCGCGGGTCGAGATCGACGCGTTGATGAAGGAGGTGTTGCGGCGCATGCCCGATATCGAGCTGGCGGAGCCGCCCCAGTGGCTGGCGTCCAACTTCATCTCCGGGCCGCGCACCATGCCGGTGACCTTCTCGCCCGGACCACGTTCCGGCGCTTGATGGCAGTGCTGCGCCCAGGGGCCGGAAGGCCCCTGTGGCTGGGCGCGGTCGGATCTGTCTCTGGTCGGGCTGCGTTCAACCGGGCTGCTCAGCGGTCCGGGTCTTCCGGCAGGCCCTCGTCCCATTCAGCGTCGCCCGGAATGGCGTTGCTGCCGTCGGCCCATGCGCCCAGGTCGATCAGTCGGCAGCGCTCCGAGCAGAACGGTCGCGACCGGTTGTCCGGACTCCAGGGGACCGAACGCCGGCAGGTCGGACAGCTGACGATGCGGGTGGGGGTGGTATCACTCATGGTGCTGGATCACGGCTGAGGTCAAGGTAGCTGGCGTGCAGGCGCGCCACTTCCGCCTTCAGGTCTGCCAGCGAACCGTCGTTGACGATGATGTCATCGGCGCGGCTGCGCCGCGTTTCGCGGTCGGTCTGGGCGCGCATGATGGCGCGGACCTGTTCCTCGCTGTTGCCGTCCCGGGCCGCGGTGCGCTGGACCTGCAGGGTCTCCGGTACATCGACCACCAGCACCCGATTCACCATTTGCACCTGACCGGCCTCGAACAGCAGCGGCGACACCAGGATGGCATAGGGTGAGGTCGCGCTTTCAAGCCCGTTGCGGATCTCCTCCGCGATCAGCGGATGCAGCAGTGCCTCCAGCCAGCGGCGGTCCGCTTCATCGGCGAACACGCGCTGACGCATGGCGGCCCGGTCGAGGCTGCCATCGGCCTGGATCACCTCGTCGCCGAAGTGCTCGCGGATGGCTGCCAGCGCCGGTCGGCCCGGTTCCACTACCACGCGCGATGCCACATCCGCGTCCACCACCTTGATGCCCAGCTCTGCAAAACTGTCAGACACGGCGGTCTTGCCGCTGCCGATTCCGCCGGTGATGCCTACCACGAACATCCGTTTCTCCTGCAGCTGCCCTGGATCCTGCGGCGCGCAGTGTAACCCAGACACCTGTAACGGGCATCAGACCTGCGGCAGCGCCATGGGCGTGCTTGTCAGCACCAGCGCCAGCCAGCCGGCGGCGGCAATGAAGGGGCCGAAGGGCATGGGCGTCTCGCGCCGCATGCGCCCGGCCAGCATCAGGCTGGCCGCCACCAGCACGCCTGTGGCCGACGACAGCAGCACGATGCCGGGCAGCGCCGCCCAGCCGAACCAGGCACCCATGGCCCCCAGCAGCTTGAAGTCGCCGTAGCCCATGCCCTCGCGTCCGGTCAGCAGCCGAAAGGCCCAGTACAGGCTCCAGAGTGAGCCATAACCGACAGCAGCGCCGATTACGGCGGCGGGCAGGCTGGCAAAGGTGCCGTTCAGGTTGATCAGCAGCCCCAGCCACAGCAGCGGCAGCACGATCACGTCCGGCAGCAGCTTGTATTCCAGGTCGATCAGCGACGCGGCCAGCAGTGCCCAGCTGAACAGAAGACCCCAGACCAGTTCCCAGCTGGGGCCGAACAGCAGGAACAGCACCGCGCCCAGTCCTGCGGCCAGGGCTTCCACCAGCGGGTAGCGCACACTGATCGCGCTGTTGCAGTCATGGCAGCGACCGCGCAACCAGAGCCAGCCCAGTACCGGCACGTTGTGCCAGGGCCGGACCGGGTGGCCACAGGCCGGACAGTGGGAGCCAGGTCGCATGAGGTTCAGTGCCGGTTCGGACTCTGCCTGGGCAGGTGTTTCCAGTACCTCCCGGGCCCAGTCCAGTTCTTCGCGCTGCATCATGCGGGGCAGTCGGAAGGCCACCACGTTGATGAAGCTGCCCACGCACAGCCCCAGCCAGATCAGGGCCAGCCATTGCAGCCAGACCGGCAGTGCCAGGATGAAATCCGGTAACGGTGTCATGCAGTATTCCGCGGGGCCCGGGCCGCCAGCTCAGCCGATCACGGCCCCCAGCTGGAAGATGGGCAGGTACATGGCAATGATCAGGCCGCCCACCAGCACGCCCAGCACGGACATGATCAGCGGCTCCATCAGTTCGGTCAGGCTGTCGACCGCATTGTCGACCTCTTCCTCGTAGTAGCTGGCGGCCTTGTCCAGCATTTCGTCGAGCGCACCGGACTCCTCGCCGATGGCGACCATCTGCAGCACCATGTTCGGCCAGACCCCGGTCGAGCGCATGGCGAACGTGAGCTGGGTGCCGCTGGAGACGTCTTCTGCGATCCGGTCGACGGCGCGACGGTAGACCACGTTGCCGGTGGCCCCGGAGACCGAGCGCAGCGCCTCCACCAGCGGCACCCCTGCAGCGAAGGTGGTGGCCAGTGTGCGGGCGAAGCGGGCGACCGCGGACTTCCTGATGATGTCGCCGGCAATGGGCAGCTTCAGCAGCAGTTCGTCGACCCGGTTGCGGAGTCGTGGCGAGCGCCGATAGGCCTGACTGAATCCATAGCCGAGCGCGGCCAGCGCCAGCAGGCCCATGAACCAGTAGGCCTGCACGATCTCGGAAATGCCGATCACCCAGAGCGTGAAGGCGGGCAGGTCGGCACCGAAGCCGCGGAAGATCTCCTCGAACTGGGGCACCACCTTGATCAGCAGGATGCCGGAGACGATGATAGCGATGGCGATGACCGCGGCCGGATAGGTCATGGCCTTGCGGATCTTGGCCTTCAGGCTTTCGGTCTTCTCCTTGTAGGTGGCGATCCGGTCCAGCATGGTTTCCAGGGCGCCGGACTGTTCGCCGGCCTCTACCAGGTTGCAGTAGAGGTCGTCGAAGTGTTCCGGGTGGCGCGCCAGGGAGCTGGCGAAGGCGTTGCCGGACGACACGTCATCACGGATCGTGCGGATCAGGTCGCGCAGCGAGGGCTTGTCGACGCCATCGGCGACGATGTCGAACGACTGCACCAGTGGTACGCCGGCCTTCATCATGGTGGCCATCTGGCGCGAGAACACGGCAATGTCGCCCGGCTTGATCCGCGCTTCGCCCAGGCCCGGCAAACGGGGCAGCTCGCGCTTGCGGCTGACCCGGGTGGGGCGAATGCCCTGCTTGCGCAGTTCGGCGCGCACCGTCTGTGTGCTGGTGCCGTTGATCTGGCCCTGCAGCTTGCGCCCGGAGCGGTCCACGCCCTGGTAGTTGAATGCGACCGGATCGGCCATGTGCTGTTCCCCGGATCAGTGCCCCATGGTGACGCGATTCACTTCGGCCAGACTGGTGATGCCCTGACGGGCCTTCTCCAGGCCGGAGCGCCGCAGGTCGGCGAAGCCTTCCGCGCGGGCCGCCTCGCTGATCTGCAGGGCGTTGCCGTCTTGCATGATGAGCTGCTGCAGCGGTTTCGTCACCCGTACCACCTCGTAGATGCCGACTCGCCCCTTGTAGCCTTCCACGCACTTGTCGCAGCCACCTTCCTTCGGCCCGAACAGCTGCAGGTCATCCAGCTCGTCTTCCCGGAAGCCCAGCTCCAGCAGGGCGGCTGCCGGCACCTGCTGGGGCTCCCTGCACTCCGGGCACAGTCGCCGCGCCAGTCGCTGGGCAATGATCAGGCTGACCGAGGTGGCAATGTTGAAGGAGGGCACCCCCATGTTGCGCAGCCGGGTCAGGGTTTCCGACGCGGAGTTGGTATGCAGGGTGGACAGCACCAGGTGGCCGGTCTGGGCCGCCTTGATGGCGATCTCTGCCGTTTCCAGGTCGCGGATCTCCCCCACCATGACCACGTCCGGATCCTGGCGCAGGAACGAGCGCAGGGCGGCGGCGAAGTTCAGCCCCACCTTGTTGTTGACGTTGACCTGGTTGATGCCTTCCAGGTTGATCTCGACCGGGTCTTCGGCGGTGGCGATGTTGCGCTCGGGAGTATTCAGCAGATTCAGGCCGGTATACAGCGACACGGTCTTGCCCGAACCGGTAGGACCAGTGACCAGGATCATGCCCTGGGGCGCTTCCAGCGCCTCCATGTAGAGCTGCTTCTGATCTTCTTCGTAGCCCAGCGCGTCGATGCCCATGCGCGCGCTGCTCGGGTCCAGGATCCGCAGCACCACCTTCTCGCCGAACAGGGTCGGCAGGGTGTTGACCCGGAAGTCGATGGCCCGGTTGCGCGACAGCCGCATCTTGATGCGACCGTCCTGGGGGACCCGCCGTTCGGAAATGTCCATTTCCGACATCACCTTCAGACGTGCCGCCAGGCGAATGCCCAGGTTCACCGGTGGTCGCGCCATCTCGTGCAGCACCCCGTCGGTGCGGAAGCGGATGCGATAGCTCTTCTCGTAGGGTTCGAAGTGGATATCCGAGGCGCCGGTGCGAATGGCATCCAGCAGCATCTTGTTGACGAAGCGCACGATCGGCGTCTCGTCGGCACCACTGGTGGGGTCCACCTCGTCCTGCTGGCTGCTGTCACCGGCCTCCAGGTCCAGCTCTTCCAGGTCCGCATCATCCAGACCGCTGAAGGCATCCTCTTCCTGGCTGGACAGGAACTGCTCGATCAGGGTGGCGAGCTTCTCTTCCTCCACCAGCACCGCTTCGGTGGTGGTGCCGGTCTGGAACTTGATCTCGTCCAGGGCCGCCAGGTTGGTGGGGTCGGAGATGGCGATGAACAGGCGGTTGCCTCGCTTCATCAGCGGCAGGGCATGGTGGGCCCGGATCAGGCGATCGGACACCACGTCCCGGGGCAGGGTATCCGGATCCAGTGCCGACAGGTCGAACAGCGGCACGCCGAATTCCTGGGCGCCCAGCTCCGCGATCACACGGCTGTCCGCCAGCTCTTCCCGCACCAGCACCTGTACCAGCGGCAGGCGGTCGCGACGGGCGAGTTCCAGCGCCTGGGTCGCCTGCTCGGCGGTCAGGACGGCGTCCTGCACCAGCCGGCGGGCCAGACCGCTCAGCTGCGGGCTGTGGGTAGCCATGGGCGCACTCTTGACCGCTGGGATGGAGGGAGTCTAGCCAGTCGTCGGCAACGTTGTCGACACGCCGGAGGGCCCTTGCTGGAGCGCCAGGACCCAGTTCGCAGGCAGGACCGCCGTCGGCATGGTGCCTGGATGTGGACCAGGTCAGGTTTTTTCTTTACGAAAATGGTACAAAGGTAACCAGAGTGGGAACGCTGCGACGGTTCGGCCAGGAAGGTCGGTTCACGCCTGCAGGGACGCGAGGCATCGGCGGGCAGTACGGGTGGGGCTTGTCAGGTCCTTGATCGGGGTGGAAGACTTGCCCTGCACCTGCTTCTTGTCGATGCTTGTGCTGTCGGGGCTTGTGTGCGCAAGCGCGTGATCGGGTGCTCGAAACGGGGGTTTCGGGTCGATCTTTTCGGTCCAGAACGGGAAGGGAGTGACTTCCATGAAGACGCAGCAGAAGGGTTTTACCCTGATCGAACTGATGATCGTGGTGGCGATCATCGGCATCCTGGCGGCGGTGGCGTTGCCGGCGTATCAGAACTATGTGGCGAATGCGAACATGTCGCGGGTCAACTCGAACTACGAGAGCGCGATTAGGTTCATTGAGAACGAAATTCGGCGAGTTCAGGCCAGCCCAGCATTTGATCCAGAAGATGATTTCCCTGATGCGCAGGAGATGATTGCTTTGCTGATCGGTGGAGAGATTGACGACGGAGAGATTGAAGGCAATATGCCGGCTGCTCCAACTGGAGGTGCTGCTTACAGGGTGGGAGCTTGCACAAACGGTCAGGGATTTATCGGCATTACTTACGAGGATGACGAGAATGACGGTGAGTCGTACACCGTGTGTCGTCCTGAGTATCTTGAGTTCGATGAAGAGCTTACCCGCGTGATCCGGGTTAGATCACTCTGACCTTATGCATCACCGCGCGGGTTATTCGCTCGTCGAGCTTCTGGTCGCCCTGGCCATCATCGGGATCCTGGCGGCCATCGCCATCCCGGCGTACCAGGGCTACCTGAACACGGCGAGAGAGGGCGTGCTCAACCACAACGTCGCGACCATGCGGGTGTTCCAGGAGGACTTCCGCATCCGCACGGGCAGCTATTCGGACGAGGACTGGGAACCCGGCGACGGCCCCACCGAGACCGGCTGGCAGCCCGAGCAGGACGGTCGCAACGTGCGCTACGAAGTCACGGTGGCGGATGACGGACGCAGCTACACCGTCACCGCCACCGATGACGATTCCGGTATCAGTGTCAGCCGCACCTTCCCGTGATTTGTCCTGCCTCGGTACAGGGTTGCTCGCAGCTGGCCGGGTTGCGGGCCAGACTTGCTGCAGCGGCTTGATTTGCCCGCGGCTCGGGTATAATCTGCGCCGCCCCGTGCCGATGTAGCTCAGCTGGTAGAGCAACTGATTCGTAATCAGTAGGTCGGAGGTTCGACTCCTCTCATCGGCACCACTTCATTCTGTTCGACCTGTTCCGGTCGCCGCTGAACAGCGGTCCGTGGGATCGTTGATTCACGATCCCTTGTGGCGCTTTCGGCCACCGTCCCATAGGCTTGATCGCAGCCAGGAATCCTGGTGGCAGGGCAGATTCATGACCGTTCAGACACTGGCAGACCGGCTGCACAGGGCGCCTTCCCTGCAAGCAATGATTCGGGAACTGCTGGGCCCGGCTCCCGCAGCCGCTGCGCCCAGGGCATCTTCCGGCGTTCCCTCGCCGCAGGTCGGCGCCTCTGGTGGCCACTCCGCTGCAGCCGATGATTCACCGCTACCGCAACGCCCCGGCGCCTACCTGATCTGGTCCTGAGGGAGACGCTGATCAATTCGCCTGAGCACCACAGCGCGAGCGAATTGATCAGCGCCTCCCTGAGACATTGCCGCCTCGGTCATCGTTTGCGCGCATTTTCTCGTAGCCCTGCCGCGTGATCAGCACGGCATTGGGGGTTGCGGCATGAATCAGCCCGCGCGAGCGCAGTTGCTCGATGAACGGGCCATGGGTGGTGGCGTCCAGATAGAAGTAGTCGATCCCTTCCACCAGACGGTCGCGATGGCGCTTGAAGATGCGGAAGCTGGTGCCCCTGGGGACCTTGTTCAGCGTGTCCAGCTGCCTGAAGCTGAGCGTATCCTGTCCGGCAAAGGGTATGAATTCGACCATCCTGTGCAGGTATCCTCATGGTCTGGTGGCTTGCGTAGATGAGGTGTCAGCATGAACCGGATCGAATCGCTGGAGCGACTGCTGGAGAAGGGTCAGGACAATGCGTTGCTGCGTTTCGGGCTGGGTCGTGAATACCTGACGGCCGGCGATGCGCAGCAGGCAGTGGTGCACTTCCAGGCTGCAGTGGCGCACGACCCGGATTACTCGGCGGCCTGGAAAGGGCTGGGTCAGGCGCTGACGCAGCTGCAGCGCGCCCGGGACGCAGCGGGCGCGTTTCAGGACGGTATCGCTGCCGCTCAGCGCCGGGGTGATGCCCAGGTCGGCAGGGAGATGGAGGTCTTCCTGAAGCGTCTGCGCAGGCAGTTGCCGGAATCCGGGTGAGCACTGCTGGCACTGCAGCCGCAGTGCGTGCGCAGCGCGTGAACGAGCCATGACTGTCCCGGCACACGCGCAGCGGGTGTCAGAGCCCCAGCACCAGTACGTCGACGCCGAAGGCAATGCCGGCAAGCACCACCAGCACGATCGCCAGCAGTCCCAGCAGACGCCAGGGGTGGTATTCGCTGTGGCGCTGTTCGGCCAGCCGGGCCTGGGTGAGGTCGTCCGGATGCTGCTCGCTATCCTGTTTCATCGCATGAAGCTCCTGCGAGGCTGCGGCTGCAGGGTGCCGCCTTGATCATGGCGCCCGCGAGACGGTGGTGCGCTGTCTGCAAGTGCATGTCGGGTCCGGCGACCTGCTGCCGGCCTGCACGTGTTGCCTGATGGTGTCGTGTGCCTCAGTCACGTACCCGCAGTGACAGATCCAGCGCCTGCACGTGCTTGGTCAGGGCGCCGATGGAGACGTAGTCGACGCCGATGGCGGCAATCTCCTGCAGGCGCTCCAGGTCGATACTGCCAGAGGCTTCCAGCGCAGCCCGGCCGGCCACGCGCGTCACGGCCACGCGCATGTCGTCGGTGCTGAACTCGTCCAGCATGATCACGTCAGCGCCTGCAGCCAGTGCCGCATCCAGCTCGTCCAGCGTTTCCACTTCCACCTCCACCGGGCGGCCCGGTGCCAGCGTGCGCGCGGAAGACACGGCGGCGGCAATGGAGCCTGCCGCCGCAATGTGATTTTCCTTGATCAGGAAGGCGTCGAACAAGCCCTTGCGGTGATTGCCGCAGCCGCCGCAGCGCACTGCGTATTTCTGGGCAGCGCGCAGTCCCGGCAGGGTCTTGCGCGTATCCAGCAGCTGTAGCCCGGAACCGGCAACCCGTGCCGCATGCTGGCTTGCCCGGGTGGCCACGCCAGACAGCAGCTGCATGAAGTTGAGCGCCGTGCGCTCGCCGGTCAGCAGCGAGCGCGCCGCGCCGCGCAGGGTCAGCAGGCGCTGGCCGGCAGTGAGCGTGTCGCCATCATCCACATGCCATTCCAGTGCCACGGTCGGATCCAGCTGGGCGAAGGTTTCCTCTACCCAGGGCCGGCCGCAGAACACGCCTGCTTCCCGGGTGATCACGTCGGCGGTGGCCTGGCGTTCAGCCTGCACCAGCATGGCGGACAGGTCGCCGCCGCCTACATCCTCCAGCAGCGCTGCCTCCACGTTGGCGCGCACTTCTTCCGGCAGCAGGGGAAAGTCGTACATCGGGCAGGGAACTCCGTCTTGGCTTCAGGTTGGCGCGCGCGCGCGTCCTGCACGCGATAGTGCTTGCGTGCTAGGCTAGCGGTCGGCTCTGGCAGACCGGGATGGGCGCTTGCATCGGCCGCTGACGATCGTCTCTCACCGACTGGCGGGAATTCCGCAGCGGAATTCACCCAACCAGGCTGCACGGCCGTCGGGGGTCGAGCCCGAACTCATCGTCATCCATTGTATCAGCTTGCCGCCAGGGCAGTTCGGTACTGATCACATCGATGCGCTCTTCCTCAATCGCCTGGATCCGGCAGCACATCCTGATTACGACAGTCTGCAAGGATTGCGGGTATCCGCCCATCTGGTCATCCATCGTGATGGAGCGATGGTGCAGTACGTGCCCTTTGATCGTGCGGCCTGGCATGCCGGCGTTTCCTGCTGGCAGGGTCGCAGTGGCTGCAATGCCTTTTCCGTGGGCATAGAGCTGGAGGGTACCGACGCCAGCCCCTACACCGAGGCTCAGTACCTGGCACTGGCAGCTGCCATTCGGGCATTGCAGGACAGCTATCCCGGGCTGGCGCCGGATGCGCTGGCGGGCCACAGTGACATTGCCCCGGGGCGCAAGACCGACCCGGGGCCACACTTCCGCTGGCAATACCTGCGCCAGTTGCTGGGCGAGGCGGCCCATGACTGATCGCCTGCAGCGTGCCTTTTCCGGAAGCGGTCTGTCCGCAGCACGCCTGTGGCTCGTGCTGCTGTGCACGCTGGCCCTGACGGTGTCCGCGCCAGCGGCAATCGCGGCTGCGGTGCTGGATGGCTGGGGCCGCCAGGTGACCCTTGAAGGGCCGGCGGAGCGGGTGGTGACACTGGCGCCGCACCTGGCTGAAGTCATGTTCACGCTGGATGCGGGCGAGCAGCTGGTGGCGACCGTTTCCCATTCGGACTATCCCGCGGCAGCCCGCGAGCTGCCCCGCATCGGCGATGCCTTCAATCTGTCGCTGGAAGCGCTGCTGGCGCAGTCGCCGGACCTGGTGCTGGCCTGGTCCGCTACCATGAATCCGGCCCGGCTGGCGCGCATGGAGGCGCTGGGATTGCAGGTCTTCGTTTCCGACCCGACAGACCTGGAGGCGGTACTGGCAGAAATGGCTGCGGTCGCGACCCTGGTGGGGCGGCCACAGGCTTCAGCGCTGACGCAACTCAGGACCCGCATGGACGGCCATGAAACCGCAGCGCCGCCAGCGCCGCAGGTGCTGCCATTGATTGCGGCCGAGCCGCTGCTGTCGGTGGGCGAGGGGCATTTCCTCAACGATCTGCTGCGGCGCTGTGGTGGAGTCAATCCGTTTGCCGGGGCCGTGCGCCGGGATGCGGTGGTGCAGCTGTCGAGAGAAGCGTTGCTGGATCAGGAGCTTGATCTGGTGGTGAACCTGACCCGCGCTTCGCTGCCCGCCAGTCTGCGGCTGCCTGCGGGGACCGCAGTGATCGAGCTGGACCCGGATCTGCTGGTGCGCCCGGGGCCGCGCATGGTGGAAGGGCTTAAGCAGCTGTGCCGAGCGGTGGCCGCAAGGGGTCCGGAATCTGATTGAGGGTTCCCGGGGCAATCAGGCACGAAATTGCGTGCGTGAGCGGTTGGGTGTCACGAAATTGCGCTTTGCAAGGATTATGGTGCAACAGGTTGGCCTGTTGTGCAGGGAGTTTCTATGATTGGGGCGTGTCTTGCATGCACGACCTGCAGTGCTGGCCGGGGGTCGCGGTCGCGATGCCGTTGCAGGGCGGCTGCGGGAGCTGGTAGCGCGCCAACGCATGAGGAGTAGCCAATGCCCTTTCCGCGGGGAATGAAGGACGAGGATACGAGCGAAACCAGGGAGTGGCTGGACGCGCTGGAATCAGTGCTCGAGTTCCAGGGCACCGACCGTGCCAACTATCTGCTGCAGCGCCTGTCGGCGCGCATGACCCAGACCGGGGTGCGCCTGCCCTATACCATCACCACGCCCTACCGGAACACCATTCCGCCCACCAGAGAAGCGCGCATGCCGGGCGACCTGTTCATGGAGCGCCGGATTCGCTCGCTGATCCGCTGGAACGCGCTGGCCATGGTCATGCGTGCCAACCAGGAAGATCCCGGTATCGGTGGTCACATTGCCAGCTTCGCCTCGTCGGCCACCCTCTACGACGTCGGTTTCAACTATTTCTTCCGCGGCCCCCACGATGGCCATTCCGGTGATCTGGTCTACATCCAGGGACATTCGGCCCCCGGTATCTATGCGCGCTCCTATCTGGAAGGGCGCCTGAGCGAAGAACAGCTGGACAACTTCCGCCAGGAGGTGGACGGCAAGGGCCTGTCCTCCTACCCGCACCCCTGGCTGATGCCGGACTACTGGCAGTTCCCGACCGTGTCCATGGGACTGGGGCCGATCATGGCCATCTACCAGGCCCACATCATGAAGTACCTGGATGCGCGCGATCTGGTCGAGCGCAGCGATCGCAAGGTCTGGGCCTTCCTGGGCGACGGCGAGATCGACGAGCCGGAAGCGCTGGGCAGCATTTCCATGGCCGGGCGCGAGGGGCTGGACAACCTGATCTTCGTGGTCAACTGCAACCTGCAGCGGCTGGACGGACCGGTGCGCGGCAACGGCAAGATCATCCAGGAGCTGGAAGGGGTCTTCCGCGGTGCCGGCTGGAACGTGATCAAGGTGGTCTGGGGGCGGCACTGGGATCCGCTGCTGGAGGACGATGTTCACGGCAAGCTCCAGCAGCGCATGGACGAGACGGTCGACGGCGAGTACCAGAATTACAAGGCGCGTGGCGGGGCCCATACCCGCGAGCACTTCTTCAATGTCGACGAGGAGCTCGCCAGGATGGTCGAGCATCTGTCCGACGACGACATCATGCGCCTGAACCGGGGTGGCCATGATCCCTACAAGGTCTATGCGGCCTATCATGCTGCGGTCAACCACACCGGGCAGCCCACCGTGATCCTGGCCAAGACGGTGAAGGGCTACGGCATGGGCGAGTCGGGAGAGAGCGAGAACACCGCTCACCAGGCCAAGAAGCTGGGTGTCGAGGATCTGAAGGACTTCCGCGATCGGTTCGACATTCCGCTGACCGACGAACAGCTGGAGCAGGTGCCCTATTACCGGCCCGCTGCGGACAGTCCTGAGATGGTCTACATGCGCCGCCAGCGCGAGAAGCTGGGTGGCTCCGTGCCTCAGCGGCGACAGCAGTCCGAGAGCCTGCCATTGC
>LFIK01000098.1_pt1 | contig 54483 bp, 52 predicted proteins | sample 643401 | NCBI WGS metagenome assembly LFIK01 (sample SAMN03777447, study PRJNA286221) | soda lake metagenome | biome: soda lake; feature: Kulunda steppe; material: water; isolation source: sample T5-Br brine of Lake Tanatar-5 | place: Russia: Kulunda steppe | collected 2010-07
AAAGAGGAATATGCAGATGAGTTTTTGAGGCTCTTTAACTACATTGATAATTCAGGAATAGGAAATAAAAAAGATAAATTATTAATTGATTTATTTTACAATATACTGTAATGAGATTGTAAATTAACATATTTAACAATGTCAAGGTGAATTCACATATGAAGAGGAACACCCTGATTGAATAATGGTATGCTTTCCTTGTTCTTGTGTGCAGGCCTTGATGGGCGAGGACCCTTCTGAAACTTTCCTGCGGGGCAAATTAGGGGGGATAACGATATGATGGAGTCTGTTTTTTTGGGATGACGTCGGGCACCTGTATGACTTTTTCATCTGTACCTGTCACGAGAAAAGGCATCCTCATGGGGTATGTTTTATGTTAACCTTAAAAGAAAAAGCTTAACGTCATGGCCGAACTGCGTCTTCCTAAACATTCCAAAGTTCAACCTGGGAAAACCTATGCGTCTCCTACCCAGTCGGATCATATGCACACGATCGAAGTCTATCGGTGGGATCCGGAAGGAGACGAGAATCCCCGTCTTGACCGTTACATTCTTGATCGCGACCAATGTGGCCCCATGGTGTTAGATGCCTTATTGAAAATCAAGGATGAGGTTGATTCAAGCCTTACGTTTCGACGCTCGTGCCGAGAAGGGATCTGTGGAAGTTGCGCAATGAATATTAACGGGGAAAATACCCTTGCATGTATCAAGGACATTCCGAAAGACCAGGCTGTGACCCGGATTTATCCCCTTCCGCATATGGAGGTCATAAAGGACCTCGTTCCTGACTTAAAAATGGCTTTTGCGCAGCACGCCTCTATTCAGCCTTGGATGCAAGCCCGTTCGCCGGTAAGCCAGTTGGAAGAACGGCGACAAAGTCCCGAAGAACGGTCAAGGTTGGATGGCAAGTGGGAATGTATTTTATGTTTTTGTTGTTCCACCAGTTGTCCTAGTTATTGGTGGAATGGGGACACGTATCTTGGCCCCGCAACTCTTTTGCAGGCTTCCCGGTGGTTAGAGGACTCCCGCGACGAGGCTGCGGGTCAGCGCTTGGATCAGCTCGATGACTCTTATAAGCTTTACCGCTGCCACACTATCATGAATTGTACGAAAACCTGTCCAAAACATTTAAATCCTGCTCAAAGCATTGGTTCGATCAAGCAGAAGCTTGCCAAGCGGAGTTTGTAGGGTCCGTGGGAATGTGTGTGCCGCATATGTGTTCATCTTGCAAGGAGGGTCATGTTTGATATTCAGATGCGCCAACAGATCCTAGAGTGTAGTGATCAAGCCTTTCAACAGAGCCCATTTCTGAAGGCGATTCAGGATGAAGGGGTTCGACGTCGGGAGGTTGAATCCAAGGAACTTCGGTCTTTGCTGGCGTATATTCAAAAAGCGAAACCGGCTGTAAACCCTCAGGAGGTTTTAGAAGGGTTGCGACAGGATGAAAATGTCTTTCAACACCTAAGGTCGGTTCTCCACGGTCGTGAAATTGATGAAAGGAATGAATCGATTCACCAACTCCAAACGAATAAAATGTGTGAAGGAAGTCAAAAAGCCCAAATTCTTTTTGCGACATCATTTCCCATGATTTTGCAGGGCAAGTTACCCCAGGGGTATGACCTGTCGCCACCAACGTATAATATACCTGGGGATCCCCGGCACATTTATGCCTCGGAAAGGGGAATTACGTTAAAGCATCTCTTAATTCGCACGGCACTTAGCCTTACTGGCTTTCAAAACACATCGATCGATCACCTTCACAATGCGTTAGGCATCAAGGATGTGAAGGCCTCGTCATTTGTGCATTACACCCCCTTACCTGACACGGAAGATTGGTCATTTTTACAGTCTTCTCCGTATTATGTGGAGCGAGGAACAAAAAAATACATTGCCATTTTGCATAATGGATATACATTCGGCGGTTGTCGAGGTGAAGACGAGACGATGGCTTCCCCTTTTCCGCCAGAAGATTGCGCCAGTTTTATTGCAAAATATCTAGCGTGTCAGCCAGTTTCGACCTCACACTTTATCGATTACCACCATCTTTTGCTGGGATTTGAGTCTGTTTTTCCAGGTTCAACATTTTCCCAAAGTTTTAAAAAGTGGCAAGAAAAGGCGTGGGAAAAGAATCCCTATGTTCAGTCCCTCAGTGGGAAAATCTATCCCACACCCATTGAAAAAGTCATCCCCGGGGACCTTCAGGTGGAACGAAAATATCCAGACATACGTCGGCACCCTGAAATTTCGATAACAGGGTGCGGCGGGCACTGCGGATTTGTCATTGGCGAGGTCTATGACCAGGAAAGACCCTTTATTGTTACCCTTGGCGCCGCACGGGAGATAGACGACCATAAGGATTTTATCTATGGACTTGACCTGCGTCCGAAGCATTTGAATCCGTTAAACGATGACAGACTGGTGATCTATTTTTCCAATCAATTGCCGTCGGTCAAGAAAACATCAAGCCCTTCTCCCTGAAGACGATGGAGGAGGTAGGGCTACAAGATAAATTTCGACAGGTCGGAATTTTGGATTAATTCTCCGACTTTTTCTTCGACATATTTGACATCAACGGTAAAGTCAGTATTTGGTTTTTCGCTGGCCTCAAAACTAATGTCTTCCAGTAAACGTTCCAAAACCGTATGCAGGCGCCGGGCTCCAATATTTTCAACCCGTTGATTTACAGTTTCAGCAATTTCTGAAATTTTATCAATGGCGTCATCCGCAAAAATTAAGTTAACTTTTTCTGTTAAAATCAAAGCAACATATTGTTTAATCAGACTGGCTTCGGGTTCGGTTAAGATCCGGCGTAAATCTTTTTGTTTCAAAGCCTGAAGTTCCACCCGAATGGGAAGGCGTCCTTGGAGTTCGGGTAATAAATCCGAAGGTTTTGTAAGGTGAAAGGCCCCGGACGAAATAAATAAAATGTGATCCGTATGAACAGTTCCATGTTTCGTGGAAACCATCGTTCCTTCAAGTAAGGGTAACAGGTCACGTTGCACACCCTCTCGGCTGACATCGCTGCTGGACCGGTCGGATCGCGCACAGACTTTATCAATTTCATCCAAGAACACAATGCCATTTTTTTCAACATCATCAATTGCATCCCGCACCACTTTATCCTGATCCAGGATCTTGTCGCTTTCTTCTTCGGTAAGGTGGGCATAGGCGTCAGCAACCTTCATGCGTTTGGTGACCATTTTTTCCCCAAGTCCTTTGCCCAAAAGGTCGCCTAAATTAATCATTCCCATTTGGGCCCCGGGCATACCCGGAACATCAAGCGTCGGCATTGACGAGGATTTTTGGTCCTGGACCTTGATTTCAATTTCACGATCATCCAGGTTGCCTTCACGAAATTTTTTTAAGAATTTTTGACGGGTGTCGTCCGAAGCACTTTCCCCAACCAACGCATTAATGACACGTTCTTCGGCAAAGACTTCTGCTTTTTCACGGACCTGTTTTCGTTGTCTGACTTTGGTTTGACTAATGGAAATTTCAACCAAATCGCGGATGATTTGTTCCACATCCCGGCCAACATAGCCAACTTCGGTAAATTTTGTTGCTTCAATCTTGATGAAGGGTGCATCCGCTAGTTTCGCTAAACGCCTGGCAATTTCTGTTTTCCCGACACCTGTGGGGCCAACCATGAGAATATTTTTAGGTAAAATTTCATCCCTTAAACTATCGGGCACTTGTTGTCTGCGCCAACGATTTCTTAGGGCAATGGCGACGGCTCGTTTGGCGTCTTGTTGGCCAATAATATAACGGTCAAGTTCAGCTACGGTTTCTTTTGGGGTAAACACGGTCATGCAGATAAGGTCTCCAAAACAATATTTTTATTTGTGTAGATACAAATTTCGCCGGCAATATCCATGGATTTGCGCGCGATGGCTTCTGCATCCATATCGTCGCGGTCAATTAAGGCTTTGGCTGCGGACAGGGCATAGGCGCCTCCGGATCCGATACCAATAAGGCCCTCTTCTGGTTCCATCACATCGCCGGTGCCGGTTAAAATTAAAGATACATTTTGATCGGCTACAGCCATCATGGCTTCAAGACGGCGCAAGTAACGATCGGTTCGCCATTCTTTGGCCAGTTCGACACATGCACGGGTTAACTGGGATGGATGCTGTTCAAGTTTGGCTTCAAGACGCTCGAATAGGGTGAACGCATCGGCCGTGGCCCCCGCAAATCCGCCAATAATCGAACCATCGACTAAGCGTCGGACTTTTTGAGCATGGGTCTTCATTACCGTGTGGCCAAATGTGACCTGACCATCTCCGGCAATGACCACTTGGTTTCCTTTTCGGACGGACAGAATCGTCGTTCCGTCCCATTTCATCGTCTGACTCATTATTTTAAACTTTATTTTTTGTTTGTTTCGTTTTAACGTGGACCCAGTCAATTATAAGGGCGTTTTTGATGACATCATACGATAAAAACAATATATTTGCAAAAATATTGAAGGGAGACATTCCCGCAAAGACAGTCTTTGAGGATGATCAGATCCTGGCTTTTTATGATATTGCACCGAAGACCCCCATTCATATCTTGGTCATTCCAAAGCGTCAATATACGTCTTTCGATGATTTTTGTCAAACGGCGTCCAAGGCAGAAATCGACCACTTTTTCCGGACTTTGCGCCAAATTGCCAAAGATGCAGGTCTGCACACCCGTGGTTATCGTTTGATCACCAATCATGGGGACGAGGGCGGACAAGAGGTTCCCCATTTTCATTTTCATATTTTAGGAGGAAAACCTATGGGTCCTCTTGTGGCATCGGGGGGATAGATCCATGTGTCCTTTCCACGCTTTGCTTCCTTTTTTTGCGGTTTTGTTGTCTTTGCTGCCCACCGCCTTGTTTGGATCGATGTACCAAAGGGTGTGTAAGACTTTACGGTACGAAAAGGCAGATAAAAAAATCCCCTTCCATCAAAAACTGGGTCAAATGTTTATTGTCGGGTTCCAAGGAACCCGACCTGAGGATGAAACCGTTCAAACCATAGGGAAGTCGATTCGATCCGGGCATGTCGGCGGGGTTATTCTTTTTTCTGAAAACATTGAATCTCCGGATCAACTGAAATGTTTAACCCATTATTTGAAGAGTCAAGCGCCCTTTCCCCTTATGGTGTGTATTGACCAGGAAGGCGGAGCTGTCACCCGCTTAAGCCAGAAAAAAGGTTTTCCTGAGTTTCCCTCGGCCTGGGAGATCGGCCAAGCGACGCCTGAAAAACGGCAAAAAGTGTTTCAAGAGATGGCAAAAACCTTAATGGAATGTGGAATTAACGTTAATTTGGCCCCGGTTGTTGACTTGGCGCCCAATGCCCACCTTTCGGGTCTTAACCAAACGCGTTTTTACAGCCATCGGGTGGACGATGTCATTCAATGCGCACGGGATTTGATTCGCGCGCATCATGACTATGGTATCGCCACTTGCTTAAAGCACTTCCCAGGCCATGGCTATGCAAAAGTCGATAGCCATGATGGCATCCCTGATGTCACTATGACGTACCAAGATAAAGAACGAGACCCCTTTGAAAGTTTATCCAAAGACACACACGTTTCTTTGGTGATGGGCGGGCATTTAAAACACAAGGCATGGGGGGATCTTCCCTTGACATTGACGCCTCATTGGATAAAAACCCATGCCAACGACATTCGCAAGAGGCAGTTGTTTATCACCGATGATCTGGGGATGGGGGCGATTATTAAACATAATTCCTTAGAGTCGGCGGTTATGAAAGCCATTGTTGCGGGAAATGATTTTTTGATCTTGGGATACAACCCCAAGGCGGCAAAAAACTTTCAAGCCCAACTTCCTGAATTTGAAACTTTGTTTGAGAAGGTTCAGGAAAATGTACCGGAACAAGATGTGGAAACAGCTTTTCGCCGAATTTTGAAGTTCAAAGAGACGTTTTATGGTCGGGAAATTTCAAAATAAAATCTTAAGATTTTGTGGACCCTATGCTAAGGTGAAACAAAAAAACGGATCATAAGCATGAAAGCATCTTATTTTCTCACCTGTCTAACTTTATTTTTAGGAGTCAATACCGTGGAAGCTGAACAGAAACCGCAAGTCAATGTTGAAACCCCCAAGGAACTCCAGATTGAAGATCAAATCGTTGGGTCCGGTCCCTCACCCAAAGAAGGTCAGACCATTCGTGTTCATTACGAAGGACGCTTAGAAAATGGTAAGATGTTCGATAGTTCACGTGTGCGCGGTGAACCCATCGAGTTCACCTATGGTATGGGTCAAGTGATTCCAGGTTGGGAATATGGCTTGAAGACAATGAAAGTCGGAGGCAAAAGATCGTTGATCATTCCCCCCGAACTTGGTTATGGATCCCAGGGGGCGGGTAATGCCATCCCCCCAAACGCCACACTGTACTTTAACGTTGAACTTGTGGAAATTGTTGATTAGTTTCCGGCATGACGAATTCTGACCCCTTTTCCTTTGATGTGATCCTTGTGGGAGGGGGGCCCGTGGGCTTGCTGACGGCCAGCCTTCTTCACCCCAATCTTTCTGTGGCTTTAATCGACACAAAAGACCCTTTTGCCCACTTTGAAAATTCCAATCCTGACCCCAAATCAAGAGATGGGCGGACGTTTGCCGTGTCGTATGGGTCCTTCCTGATTTTAAAATCTTTAGGCCTTGAGTCAGCTTTCTTGGCAGTCAGCACACCCATTGAACAGATCCGTGTGTCCGATGAGGGATCCCACGCTTTTTTGGATTATAAAGGTGAAGAGGTTAATGGCCATCCTTTAGGGTATATGGTCAGCCATTATGATCTTTGTCATCTTCTAACCCAGGCTTTGCGTACTAGGAAGGCCTTGACCGGGTTTTTTGAGGATACCGTCACCCGTCTTAGAACCGATGAAAATTATATTTTTTTGGCCTTGAAAGACAAGACATTAAAAGCGCCTGTGTGCGTGTCTGCGGAAGGGAAACGTTCCTATCTGCGAAATTACCTTCATATGGAATCTCAGGGATGGGCGTATCAACAAAAAGCCCTGGTGTTTAATATCTCCCACCAAAACCCACATCGGGGGGTGGCTTTCGAACACTTTATGCCCCAGGGCCCTTTAGCCTCACTTCCCTATAAGCACAACACCTCGGCTGTGGTGTGGAGCGTAGGCAATGAAACCGCGGATGAGCTGCTTTCCTATTCCCAAGGCATCATCACACAATCTGTAAAACGCGTCTTTCAACCGAGTTTAGGGGACCTTTGCATCACAACGCCCATCCAGTCTTTTTCCCTTGAAGCCCAAATTATGAAAAGAATGATTCATGATCGCCTGGCCTTTATTGGTGATGCGGCCCATGTGATTCACCCCTTGGCGGGGCAGGGCCTGAATTTAGGGGTCCGTGATGCGGCGGTCCTTGCCCAGGAAATGAATACAGCGTATCGGTTAGGAATGGATTTGGGGACGTCCGTGACCCTCGAGAAATTTGAAAAGCAGAGACGTTTTGACAACCTCAACTTTCTCGGTGTTATGGACACTTTAAACCGAGGGTTTTCATCACAAAATCCATGTCTGAAAGTTCTTCGTCGGGTGGGAATGCGGTTTGTAAACGCCCAGCCCATCCTTAAAAAAACCTTTGCTATGCACGCCATGGGACTGTTGGAAAGGTGAAGGCGGCGAAGGATTCGTCCCGTTTTATTTGAAGGTCGATGTTCCGGGCGACTTGCTCTTGAAGGGGGGGGGAGCGTCATCGGGGGGAGTATTCGAATATCAAGGGGTCTGTATGAAATCATAGGGGCGCGGTTTTTTCAAGTGCTTAGGCGTGACAATGGAAAATGACCTTATTGACTCAAGACAGGGGCGATGCTTCGGAAAGAATCAGTTTTTTTGCAAGGAGGACAAACTGCTCCGGCCTAAGATTTTCGGGTCGAAGTTGTAAATCAATATCAAGCTCTTGGGCGAGGTGATCTGGATCTACTTCAAGCTTGTGAAAAAGGGGTTTTAAGGTCCCCCTTAACATTTTGCGGCGCTTTGAAAAGAGAACGTGTGTCATATTTTCCATGGCTTTGAAAAGCCCGGGGCTTGGGGGCGACGCCTGGCGGGAAGTCAACTGCACCACAGCAGACTCAATCTTAGGTTGCGGGTGAAAACAGCTTTTGGGGAGCGTGAGAACTTGGCGAATATGGCTAAGCCACTGACACATAACGCTGAGTCGGCCGTACTGCGACGTCCCGGGACAGGCGGTAAGACGGTCCGCAACTTCCTTTTGAAACATCAAGGTTAGGGACTCAATCCGGGCAAGATCAGGAAGCCACTTGAAAAGTACCGGGGTGGAGATATTATAAGGCAAATTCGCAATAATTTTTACGCGACCTTCCAAAAGCGGCCGAAAATCAAACTGCAAAGCATCTTGGAAGTAAAGGAATAATCGGTCATCCTGCTTTTGGAGATCTTCCAGCGGGGGGCGAAATTGGTCATCCACTTCAAAGACATGAATATCTTTGCAGTCCTCAGCGAGCAACGCACGGGTTAATCCACCGGGGCCGGGACCAATTTCAATCACAGTGCGATGGGTCAAAGGACGAGCATAATGAGCAATTTTTGCTAAAAGATTCTCGTCATAAATAAAGTTTTGGCCAAACTTCTTTTGGGGGGTCAGGTTGTAAAAAGCGACGGTTTTACGCAAAGAAAGCCGGTCTGTGTTCCCAGGTGTCACTTAATCATCCTTATCAAGGATATGGATATAAGCCCCTTTTCTGAGTCGCTGCATTTCTTTTTTCGCAAAACCCATCAACTTTTCTTCTCGGATCCGCGTGCGTATCCGCTCGGGGGAACTATCAAGCGTATTCACTGTTTTTTGATCAACCACCATGAACACGACGAATCCTTCCGGTGTAGGAATGGGTTCCGACGCTTCAAATATGTCCAAACTCTCGAGTAGATCTTGAAGTTCCGGGGGAAGGTGATCCACTTGAACATTCTTAATGTCATGATGATTCGCTAACGGGATTTTTTGCGATAAGGATTTCAAGACCGCCGGAGAAGTTGCGTTTTGAGAGATACCCTTGACCTTTTTGTATAGCTCTTCTTTTTCATAATTATCGGCCAACAAGGAAAAAGGGTATACGACTTGGAGGAAAGACATAATCTTTTTGGTGTGTTGAGAGGCTTGAGCGTCTCGTTTGTTAATAAGGTATAAAATGCGATATCCATGTGTCTCTTTAATGGGCTGGGTAAATCCCCCTTCCGGGACTTTTTGTAAAGCCGTTTTCCAGTTCTGGGGTAAGTCCTTTTCACATTTCCAGCCAATAGATTCCTTTTCCTCTTTATCCTGGGAATAGCAATGTCTAAGGGAAATTTTCGCAAAAGACTCTCCGGACTTGAGACTCTTCATGATCTTTTGCGTGGTATTTTCGGCATTAGGAATGTGATCCGGGATAAAGATATCCGTCAGAAGAAGCTGGGTTTCCTGGGGACATGAGCTTGGAGCCTTCAAGCGCTCCTGAACCTCCTTTTCATTCACCTGAACACTGCTATGATAACGTCCTGAGATAAATTGGCGCCAAATAAGGGTGGAACGAATATGTTTTTTGATAATTGTTTCAGAAATATGATTCTTTTTAAGAAAGGTTTGGAATTTCTTTGGGGTCATTTGATAGTTTTCAGCGAGAATTGTGAAGGCCTGTTGGAGTTCTGTATCCGAAATTTCAACCTCAAATTTTTTCCCAATCTCGCGCATTAAGGCTTCTTCTATAAGCGTCTTCAAAACCTGATTTTTGAGTGTTTTCGGGGGAAATCGGTTTTTTGTCATAAGCTTGAGAAGCTTTACGCGGGCGTCCAACTCGGATTGAGAGATCATTTGCTGATTCACAACCGCAATAACACGCCCCTTATAGGCCTGAACAGGGCTGAAAAGCAGACAAAAAGTGAATAGAAATAGGGAGTTAAAAATTCGCATATCATTCCTCGGCGTTTTAAGACTTTCTTTTTGAGACCATAAAATATAGGATACCAACTTGAGTGTTTTAACATAAATATCGTTGGGAAGTAAAATTGATTTTTTTACAAAAAAAAATCGACCAATATCTTTTTCGTCTGACATCTTTTAATGCCGTGGCCTTGATTTTCATTTTGACATGTGGAGTCTGGTTGACCCAATCCTTACGTTTTGTAAATATTGTCATTAATAAAGGGTTTCCTCTTTCCACATTTTTTAAAATGATTGGACTTTTGGTTCCGGATTTGATCCATTTGATTTCCCCCACTGCCCTATTAATTGCTATTCTTATGACGTTTCATCGTTTGATTGTTGACCAAGAAATTACAGTTTTACGCGCAACAGGGTTTAGTGATATTTCGATTGCCAAACCTGTAATTTATCTGAGTATCCTGATGACGGGTGTTCTTTATATCACGTCATGTTGTGTTCTGCCTTTGTCCTTCCAAAAGTTGCGGACCTTAGAATTTGATTTGCGAAATAACCTTTCAACAGAATACTTAAGCCCAGAAGACTTTAATACTTTTAGTAACCTTACGTTCTATATCAATGAACGGAAGGACGATGGTCGGTTGTTGGGTGTCTTTATTCATTCGGAAGAAGACCCCTTGAAACCTTTTTATGTTTTGGCCAAGGAAGGAAAAATTTACTTTACTGAAGAGGGCCAACATTTGATTTTACAGGAAGGAACTCGGTATGAATACGATCTGATCAAGGGTCAACCGACCCGTCTTCACTTCCATCAATATGCCTTGCACCTTAACGATATGGTCAAGGAAAAAGAAAGAACAACACAAAAACCCTATGAATTGTCCTTCTTTGATTTATGGAATCCTCCGCCGCGCGTTTTAGAAAAGATTCACCCACAAAAGCTACGCATTGAATTCCATATGCGTATCCTGACTCCTTTTTTGGCAATTATATTCGCCCTATTCGCATTGGCTTGCATGCTTTATGGGGATGTTCCCAGACGATTCCCAGCCAAACGCGTAATGTATGCTTTGCTAGGGGCGGTCAGTATTCAGGGGCTTACATATTTTTTCGTGAGTATATCGGACAAAAATCAATGGGCTTTGTATACAAACTATACTTTATTACTAAGTGTTATGTCCTTTTCGATTTATAGTCTCACATCAAAACGTAGGTATTTGACATGACGCCTTGGATACTTTTCCGCTATTTTATCCGATGTTTTTTTAGGCGTTTTGCTATGATATTCATGGTTGCCGGGGCGATGATTACGTTTTCTGATTTTGCTGAGATGTTGCGTCGCGGAGCCTCGAAGAATGTTGATATCCTGGATCTGTTGAAAATTTCCCTGATGCGAGTCCCACATCTGATGGATCAACTGCTTCCTTTTATTGTGCTTTTCACCACAATTTTTACATTTTGGCATCTAAAGCGGAAAAACGAAATTGATGTCATTCAATCAACGGGTGTCTCGTATCTTCAATTATTGCTGCCCTTATTGGCTTCGGGGCTCTTTATGGGGGGGGTGAACATTGTTTTTTTGAATCCGGGGGTTGCAAAGTTAACAAAGCTGGCGAAAAATTTAGAAAATAAATTGTTGTTCCAGAACCAAGGAAATTTGGCCGTGACAAATGAAGGAATTTGGATACGAGAATCCAAATTAAATGGGATTACGTTTTTTCATATGGACAAACTGAATGTGTCTCAAAACTCCGGTAGCCACATAAAGATTTATGAGCTTGGACCTGATTTTCAACTTAGGAAAGAGATTCATGGTAAAACATTCAAAACCCAGAAAGGGGGGGTGGTTATTAACGATGTGACCCTGATTCAGAATAATAAGGTTCTTTATAAAAAATCTTTAAGGTATAAAACGCATATCTCAATTGAAGTTTTGAGTCAAAACTTCCAACCCCCAGACACTGTGTCCTTTCAGGAGATCCCGAGGACAATTAAAACGTTGTCGCGGGCGGGATTCTCCACGAAAGGGTATGTTATGAATTGGCATATTCATTTAACCCAATTTCTTTGGTTTGTCAGTATGATTATTTTTGGGGCGGCGGGGGTTCTCAAGACACTTCCTCGACATGGTTCCATTATGTTGGTGGTCATGAGCGTAGGAATTTCCCTTGTTCTGTTCTTGGTTCGTGATATTTCTTATGCTATGGGTGAGGCGGAGAAGATTTCTCCTTTTGTTGCGGCTTGGGCGCCGGCCTGCATAAGCGGGATGTTTGGAATGAGTGCCTTTTTACATTTTGAAGAGAAATAATGAGAAATTTTCTAACCCTTTGTCTGCTTTTCAAAGCTTTTTTGGCATGGTCCGCAGATAAGCCTAACGCGTCGGGCCCCATCTTGCTTAAGGCAAATAAAGTCAAAGTTTATAAGAAACAAAACAAGATTTATGCCACAGGTCAAGTTGAAATCTACCAAAACAACCTTTATTTAAAGGCCGATGAAATTCAGTACCTCCAGGAGGCTGATAAGCTTGTGGCCAAGGGCCATGTTCAATTTCGTGATCATACAGGCAATACGTACTTTAGTGACCATCTTGAGATGTCCAAGGATTTAAAAGAGGGGACCCTGAAGGCCCTACGGATCTTGTTAGCTGATGATTCTAAGTTTGCTGCAAATTTTGCGGAAAAAGGGGCAAACCATTTACAACTTGAAAAAGGGGTTTACTCGCCTTGTGATTTTTGCCGTACGGACCCTTCTCAATCGCCGCTTTGGCAGCTGAAATCGCGTAGCATTTTATGGGATGAAGAAGATCATATTATTAGTTATACGGACGCCTATATCGAGTTTTTCGGTGTTCCTGTTTTCTATACGCCTTACTTAAGCCATCCTGATCCCAGCATCCGGCGTAAGGAAGGGTTTCTTGCTCCGAAACTTGGCACAGACACAAAATTAGGTACGTTTACCGGACTGTCTTATTACACGCCTTTTTCTCCATCTCGTGATTTGACCTTCACGTCTTACGTCACGACGAAAGAAGGGGTCATTCTCGGGATGGATTACCGGCATTTATTTGAAAAGGGTTTTTTGCGCTTAAAAGGAAGTCTTGGAGGCGGTGCAAATCTTGCCAAGGAAACGGACAATACAAAAGAAAAAAGTAGTTTTAGAGGCCACATAGACAGTGAGTTGAAATGGGATCTTAACCCATTTTGGCGTATGAATGTGAAACTGCAACGTGCCTCGGATAAAGCCTATTTAAATCAATTTAAATTTTATGGCTTGCATGGAAAAACCCCCTTAACATCAAAAATCAATGCCGAAGGTTTTTACGGATCAAATTATTTTTCGGCCCGATCGTATTGGTTTCAAGGGATGAGAAACATGGACCGTGAAAGCCAAACGCCCCTTATTCTGCCTCATTTTATTTTTTCCATCCAAAAGACCCATGCCCCGACGAATATTTTTTGGAATATGGACGGGGATGTCTTGGTGACGAACCGAACAAAGGGAAATAAATCTCGCCGTCTGATGATCAAGAATAATTTTGAAAAACAAATGATCGATCACTTGGGGTGTGTCCATACCATGGGCCTCAATTTAGAAACAAGTTTATATCATGTGGAAAAACATGATAATGCGACCTCCGAAAGCCGAAATTTAGGCTTTACAGGCCGTACTTTTCCGAAAATGTTTTATAATCTTTCCTATCCCTTAGTGCGTTCTGTTGGAGATATGGATATGATCATGACACCCCAGGTCCAGGTTGTGGGGGCACCCAAACGTTCCGAAGACAAACGCATCCTTCCCGAGGATTTGCTTCTGATTGAACCTACGGACTTAAATGTATTTAATAACCATCGTTTTAGTGGGCAGGATCGTGTGGACGACGGCAGCCGAGTGGTTTCAGGAATACAACTTTTCTCTCAAGCCAAAGACTTGGGCTACGGTGAGCTGTTTTTGGGGCAAGCGTATCATTTCCACGCGAAGGAGAAATCTTATTTAAAAGGCACCAGCCTGAACCAAAAAACTTCGGATTATGTGGGACGTGTTCACCTGAGTTTTCCATCCATTCTGGACTTAAGGTACCGCTTTCGCGTTTGCCAGAAAAATCTAAAGCCGAAACGTTCGGAATTTATGGCAAGGATGGGACCGGAGCACCTGAATCTACAGGTGGATTATTCCGCTTTGCCAAGCTCAGTGCATGAAGAAAAAAAGCCGGGAGGAAAGCAGGTTATGGGGACATTGAACTTTCAACCTCATCAATTCTGGAATGTTTCTTTTTCCCATACACGGGATGTCGGGAAAAAAGGGGGAAAGCTTGCCGAAGGCATTTCTGCTGTTTATCAAGATGAATGCTTTACCTTGGGGCTTTCGTTTAGTCGAGAATTCTTTCGGGATCGAAATTTAAAGCCGAACAGTACATTTTTTCTTCGTTTAGGGCTGAAAAATATTGGTGAATTCTCTCATAATGTTAGCTCCAACGATTTAAATCCTTTAGAAGACTTTCAAGAATTATAAATTGTGGGGTTGACTTTTAAGGTGAAATATTATTAATTAGGATCTGTGAGCTATGGCGGGGTAGCTCAGCTGGTTAGAGCAGCGGAATCATAATCCGCGTGTCGGGGGTTCGAGTCCCTCCTCCGCTACCAAAAACCTAAAGCCGGATTAGCTCAGTTGGTAGAGCAACTGATTTGTAATCAGTAGGTCGCGAGTTCGAATCTTGCATCCGGCACCATCCACCTGAATAAACAGTCATCACCTTATACCGGGACTCTCTTACTCTTTTCAACAAAGGACACAAAATTGGGCCACAAAATTAAAAAAGGTCTTCGTTCTTTGGGCGTCAGGACCCTAAACTTGAGAATTCCTGTGTTGAAAAATGCCAAAGCCTGATATACGAGGGATTCTTTCCCAAGGGATTGGACGCATGTGGGGCGGGACCCCCTGATCAGTTGAGCCAAAATCTTTGGGGCCAAGCTTGGGAAAAGCTTTATAAAAACGCCCTTTTCATTTTTTGGAACATGTTCTAATATGCCGATACTTAAAAGGCTTATGGTGACAAGGCAGATGTTGGCATTCCAAGATATCATTTTTAAACTTCAGAAATTTTGGGCGCACCAAGGATGTGCACTGTTGCAGCCTTATGATATGCAAATGGGGGCGGGAACCTTCCATCCGTCGACGATCTTAGGGGCCTTAGGGCCTGATCCCTGGTCCTGTTGTTACGTTCAGCCTTCGCGGCGCCCAACGGATGGGCGATATGGAAAAAATCCGAACCGCTTGCAGCATTTCTACCAATTTCAAGTTTTAATGAAGCCTTCCCCGGAACATGCCCAACAAATGTGTATTGATAGCCTTCGAGACATCGGGATTCATTCTGACATACATGACCTTCGATTCGTAGAAGATGACTGGGAAAGTCCGACCCTGGGGGCGTCAGGTTTGGGATGGGAGGTCTGGTGTGACGGCACTGAAATTATCCAATTTACCTATTTCCAACAAGTGGGCGGGTTTCCATGCCATCCTGTATCTTTTGAGCTGACCTATGGGTTGGAACGGATCGCGATGATTGCGCAGGAAAAAGAGACTGTTTATGATTTAAACTGGAATGGCCAAGAAGGTTCGAAAAAGATTACTTATGGGGATGTTGCTTTACGTGCCGAAAAAGAATTTTCGACATATAATTTTGAGTGCGCCAATACCGAGATGTTATTCCAGCACTTTCTTGATGCTGAACATGAGTGTGAAAAACTTGTTGAAAAAAAGCTGGCCCTTCCTGCGTATGAACAATGTATCAAAAGCAGCCATTATTTTAACTTATTAGATGCCCGGGGCGTTGTGGGCGTGTTGGAGCGAGCCAGCTATATTGGCCGTGTCCGTGCCCTGGCAAGGCAGTGCTGTGAAGTTTACTTACAGAATCTTGAGGGATAAAGCATGGTTGGAAATGATTTAGTGTTGGAATTTTATTCTGAAGAGATCCCTGCACGTATGCAAAAAGACGCGCGGGAAACCCTGGAAAGGCTTTTGGCAAAAGAACTCCTTCAGCGGCGTCTTTCGTATCAAACCCTGAAAACCTACACAACAAGCCGCCGTTTAACCGCCCATGTGATAAAACTGAGCCCCCATCAAGAGGATCAGGACGAAGTGAAAAAAGGCCCACGTGTGAACGCACCCGACAAAGCCATTCAGGGATTCTTAAAAACTGTGGGTCTTGCGGATGTCTCTCAATGCCACATCATGACAGATAAAAAAGGCGAATTTTATTCCTATCGAATTGAAAAACAGGGAAAGGCCACAGAAACCCTTCTTCCCGGGGTTGTTCAAAATCTCTTTGATCATTTTCCTTGGCCGAAATCAATGCGCTGGGGGCGATGCACAAAGTCCTGGGTGCGTCCGTTGCATCGTGTCATTTGTGTGTTTCAGCAAAAATGTATTGAAGGATCTTTGGATATCGGAGGCGAGACTCTTAGCTTTACGCATAAATCTTTTGGCCACCCCGTCATGTCCCCTGCCAATATAAAAATCAAAAGCTTTGATGATTATCAAGGGGAACTGTATGAGAATTTTGTTGTTTTAGATCCCGGTCAGCGTCGGGATATGATCCTCCGCAAAGCCCAGGAGGTTTTAGAACCCTATGATTTCTTTTTATGCGCAGATGAAAAGTTGCTTGAGGAAGTCACGGGTTTGGTTGAATGGCCTGTCCCCATATTAGGAAAGATTCCCGAAAAATACTTGTCCCTACCTGCCGAGCTTCTTTCGACGGTGATGCGTGTTCATCAAAGATATTTTTGCTTAAAAGATACAAATGGTCACTTGGTTCCTTATTTTCTAGCGATTGCAAATATTGAGGCCATAGACGGTGGCGGTCTCATGCGTCAAGGGTATGAACGGGTTTTGAATGCGCGTTTCGCTGACGCCTTATTTTTCTTCGATAAAGATCAAAGTCAATCTTTGGAGTCCATGTCCCAAGGTCTTGAGCGGATTATTTTTCACCAAGACTTAGGGACCTATGGGGATAAGGTGCGTCGTCTTGAAACTCTCAGCCTTCGCATTGCAACACAAATTGGGGCCCCGGAAGACAAGGTCCAACGCGCTGCAAAGTTTTCCAAAACAGATTTGGCATCTGAAATGGTGTCTGAGTTTCCTGAGCTTCAAGGGGTGATGGGCAAATACTACGCCCGGAATCAGGGATTTGAGGACGAGGTTTCCCAAGCTCTTCAGGACCATTATTTCCCTAGGGGATCGGCAGATCATTTGCCCCAAAGCCTTACGGGGAAAACGCTTGCAATCGCGGACAAAATTGATACGTTGGTGGGTTTTTTTGCTAAAGGCCTGCACCCCACAGGTTCAAAAGACCCCTTTGGCTTAAGGCGCTGTGCGATTGGTTTGATCCGGATTCTGAGCCATTATAAAAACCTCTCTCTTGAGGATATTACGGATAATGCCCTACAGGTGTATGGCCAGCATATGCCCAACCTTTTTGATGATATGGGGGCCACAAAAACCCTTTTATTAACGTACTTTCAAGAGCGTTTGAAAATATTTTGGAAGGACCAGGGCTATTCACACTTTCATATAGAAGCCGTATTATCCTTTGGGCTTGCCTTACCTCTGCCCATACTTGAAGAAAAGATTTTAAGCCTAAAACGATTCCTTGCCGATGAAGATGGACCGGGCCAAGCTTTGCTAGCGGCGTATCGCCGGGCGACAAATATCTTAAAAATCGAGGAAAAGAAGGATAAATGTCAATATTTAGGAGACATATGCCTGGAAAAATTACAGAAAGACGAAGAAAGGCATCTTTTTGAAAAAATAAAATCAAGTCAGGGATTGTTAAAGACAAGCTTACAGGATAATAATTTCCCACAAGCGATTCAACATCTTGCGGAACTGAGGCCATTTGTCGATCGCTTTTTTGATGATGTGCATGTGAATGTTGAGGACTTCGATCTTCGAAGGAACCGTTTGAACTTATTAGCTCAAATTCGGTTCACTCTTCATGAAGTGGCCGATTTTTCAAAAATAGAAGGCTAACAACTTAATTTTAATGAAAAAATATCAGAGGACATCGAATGTTTCAGAAACTTCTTGGAATGTTATCAGCCGATATGGCAATCGATTTAGGAACCGCGAATACGTTGGTTTATGTGAGGGGACGTGGGATCGTATTAAACGAACGTTCTGTGGTTGCTATTGCCGAAATTGGGGGCCGCAAACAAGTCATGGCGGTGGGAAATGATGCCGAGTTAATGGTGGGCCGAACACCGGGAAATATTCAGGCCATTCGTCCGTTACGCGAAGGGGTTATTGCAGACTTCGAAGTGGCTGAAAAAATGATACAGCATTTTATACATAAGGTGCATAACCGTCGGAGTTTTGTCAGCCCTTTGGTGGTTATTTGTGTTCCTACGGGGTCAACAGCGGTGGAAAGACGCGCAATTAAAGAGTCCGCCGAAAGTGCAGGAGCCCGTCGGGTGTTTTTGATTGAGGAGCCTATGGCCGCCGCGATTGGAGCCGGACTTCCTGTCACCGAACCCACGGGGTCTATGGTTGTGGATATTGGTGGCGGAACCACAGAGGTTGCCGTTCTGTCCCTAGGAGGGATTGTCTGCGCGCGTTCTGTCCGCATTGGCGGGGACACCCTTGATGAAGCCATTACCGCTTATATCCGCCGGCATCACAATTTGTTAATTGGGGAATCCACGGCTGAAAGGATTAAAAAAGAAATTGGATCTGCCCTGGCCCCTGATGAAGGCGAGGGAAGAACGATGTCAATCCGAGGTCGTGATATGCTGAACGGTGTTCCCAAAGAAATCAAAATAACTGAAAAACAAATTTCTCAAAGCATCCAAGAGCCGGTTGCTGGAATTGTCGAGGGGGTAAAGAATGTGTTGGAAAACACACCTCCCGAGTTGTCGGCCGACATTGCGGATAAAGGAATTATCCTTACGGGGGGAGGCGCTTTATTAACAAACCTGGATCGGTTGTTAAGTGATATTACCGGGCTTCCGGTTGCCATTGCTGAAGAGCCTTTATCCTGTGTGGCTCTTGGCACAGGTCAAACTTTAGAGCAAATGTCCGCCCTTCAAAATGTATTGCTCAATAATATTTAGAGATGAATTTCGAGGTGGTCCCCTCCCTTGAAACTTGAATGATGGGCGTTTTCAGAGTCCATTCTGTGAGACGCCTTACGACTGAAGACCTATAAATTCCTCTTTGTCAGACCGCCCATTCCTGGAGGATATAGGGCGGGATGGCCCCGTGTAAATCACCAAAAATCCTTGAAAACATGATCCAAATAAGGCTTACTCGAAAGAAGAAAAATTCGATCAAAGCGGTTAAAATCATGATATTTATACAAATTGTTAATATATTTTCGATCCTAATCCCACTTTGGAGTGTGACGGGCTTTGCGACCACGAAAACCTTAAAGGTAGAAGAAATCACGCCACCCGGGAAACGCAAGCGTCTTACAAGAAAAGCGGTGGGCCCCGAAAAAAAGAGGCGAAAAAATATCTCGAAAGACGTTTTAAAAAATAAAATAGTGAAAGCCATGTCGTCCTACACGGCCGTCTTCGAAAGATACAATCTTCCCAAGAGTATTATGCTCTCTTCAAGTGTGCTCAGGCGGCTGTCACATCATTGTCCTGAGGACCTGGCCCAGAAAATGCATCAGCTTGAAAACGATTCGGGTCAAACACCGGGAATGGAGCTTTTGTTTTTATTGAGCGATCACGAGGAGAGCTCTCGGGAAAGATGGACGCAGGTTCTTCAGTCTTTATTCTCTAAAAAAATGGATATGTCGGACCGAAACCGAATTACGAATGCTTTGCTTGCGTATCAACGAACCGATATGACATACCTTCAGAACCTTTCCGCGGTTCACAGGTCGGACTTATTTCAGAGGGCTTTCTTTTTTGATGATCTGCTGGCTTGCGAGAGATCAAAGCTAATTTCAGCCTTGGTTTATGCGGACCTTGTGTACTTTCCTGAGCTTAAAAAAGTGGTAACATGTTTTTCCAAATATCAAGATATCCTCCTTCCCCAGGGGATGAGAAAAAGTTATAAAGCTCAAGTTATGATGTCTTTACTTCGCGGAGGTTTTATATATCCAGAGCGCGTCCAGGCTTTCGCCGAGGGTGTGAAAAGCCATTTTTCATACCTTTTTTCCGTTCCTATCCAGGAACACGATCTTGAAGGTGAAACCTATGCTGCGATCCTTTCTTTTCTTGCAGAGATGAACTTAACTTCACGTCCTGAGCTTGTAGATCTGGATTCTCTTGTCAAGAGATTTGACGCAAAGGATACGCTTTTGATTGTTTCTATTCTTTATGAGAGAAAAATAGACTCCCCCGCCATCTTGGAATCTTTACGGAAGCTGACATCCCGTATGACCAATGGCTATGAAGTCATTAACTTGATTTATAAGTATGACCTTAAGTCATGCCCAGGATAAAGATTATATCCCCACAGCCTTTAAGAAAGATTGAACATCAGGGTCGGGGCTTGTGAAAAAATCTTTCGTAGGTTGGTCTTCTTGAACACATCCCTCTTTAAAAAAAAGGATACGAGAGGCGACTTTTTGGGCAAACACGAAAGAATGCGACACAATAAGGGTCGTAATGCTGTTTTCGGATAGGCTTTTGATAAGACGCGCAATATCATTCACCTTTTCGGGGTCCAGGGCCGAAGTCGGCTCATCAAACAGTAAAATTTCAGGGTTCAGAGCCAGGGCTCGGGCAATAGCAACCCGTTGTTTTTGACCGCCGGATAACTCGGAAGGATAAGCGTGCGATTTCGCCTCGAGCCCCACCTGTGCTAAGCACTTTAGGGCTTTTTGTTCGGCTGTGACTTTTGGAAGTTTTTGGCTGTAACGCAGGGATAAAGTGATATTTTCTAAACTGTTAAGGTGGGGAAAAAGGTTAAAGTTTTGAAAAACCATCCCCACTTTTTGACGCAATTCCGGCTGAGAATCAAGGCATCGTCCTTGAATTTTTATATGACCCGAATCCGGAGTTTCAAGGCCATTTAGACACCTGAGAAATGTTGTTTTTCCCCCGCCGGATGGACCTAGGATCACAACCGTTTCGCCTTTCTTCACCTTGAGGTTGACTCCTTTTAGAATGAGGGATCCTCCGAGGGATTTCGTGAGGTTATCTATAGAAATCATGCCATCTTCCTTTCCAACCGTCTTGCGAGGGACGTTAAAATCATCACTAAGATGTAATAATAAAACCCGGCAAGGATCAAGGGAGGAAAAAAGTTATAGGTTTCTGAGGCAACGATTTGGGCGCGACGCATAATATCCACTTCTCCAATCACGGAAATAATAGCCGATTCCTTTAACAAAGAAATCATTTCATTGGTTAAGGCGGGCAGTGTTGAGCGCAGGACTTGGGGGAAAATCACTTTGGTATAGATGACCGGAGTTGGAATTGATAACGCCTGTGCCGCTTCAAATTGGCCACTATCAATCGATGTTAGGCCTCCTCGAAAAATTTCCGAAACATAGGCGGCGGAATTTAAGCCAAAAGCACAAAGACCGGCTTCTAGAGGGGATATTTTATAGCCGAGGAGACTGGGAAGTGCGAAATAAGCCAAACTGAGCTGAACAAGCAAGGGTGTCCCGCGAAAAATAGAGACGTACATCTGGGCGAACATGCGGAGAATCCAGACCGGACATAGGCGCATTAAACTTAATACAGCTCCAAGGAGGGATCCTCCCACAAGCGCAAGAAGGCTGTACTGCAATGTAACCCCGATCCCACCTGAGATGTAAAGAACTTGAGATAGAGTTAAAGACATTTTTCACACCACTTTTTCCGGAGATCTTCCAGCTTTCCCTGTTTTTTGAGAGTTTTGAGGGCCGAGTTGACCAACGGGGTAAGGGAGGAGTTCTTTGGCAATACCACCGAATAGCCATGGGAAGGCTTGTGTTTTGGCAAGAGTTTGAAAAACAATTCTGGGTTCATTTTTGTGAAGGCGTGGGCTTGAATGCCCTCAATCAGCACGTAATCAAGGCGGCCGGCCTTTAAGTCCTGGACAATTTCATTGTTTTTATTAAAACGCGTGATCGTTAAACTCGGAAGGTTTCGTTCCCTGAGGAACTGCTCCATAACGCTGCCCAGTTGCACACCGACGTTTTGATGTTCCCAGGTGATGTCTTGAGGGGGGCGATTGGCAATAACGGCCAATTGGGGATGATAGTAAGGCTCGGAAAAATCGACGGCCTTTTCGCGTTCCGGTGTCTGTGACACACTGGAGAGGATCAAATCAATTTGTCCTGACTTTAAGGCGGGGATTAAGCTTGAAAAATCAATTTGTTTTATCTGAATTTTTTTGTTGAGGTGCTGACCTAAGGCATGCGCCAGATCCACTTCATAGCCCTTCAGTTGTCCGTCTTTCATATACGAAAAAGGGGGGTAATCCGGGGATGTTCCGATGATTATCACATCGTGATCAGATGGTTGAGAACACCCCACAAGAACGACCATTAAAGCTTTGGCGAGGATTGTAACAAGAGATTTCATCAAAATACGAACCTACAAAATTTATTCTAATATACCGATTTCATTTCCAAAAAGAAACCATCGCCTTTAAAGAAAGCGTTTAAAAAAAAGCGGTGCGGATCCCATCCAAGATATATTGAATGGAAAGGGCCGATAGAAAGACCCCAAACACGCGGTTAATGACATTCGCACCGGTCGGTCCAAGGTAACGAGACAGGGGGGTTGCGATATAAAAAACCAGCAATGTTATCACCATGATGAAACATAAAGTCCCTATGATCGCCAGTTGAAAGAGATAGTTTCCTTCGGCCCTTTGGATGAATAGAGCTGTAGTGGCAAGGCCGCCTGGGCCCGCGAGAAACGGAATCGCCAGGGGAAAAACGGAAATATCTGAAGCCTGAGATACAGCGTCTTGTTCATCTTCGCTGGGGGCCTGCATGCCCGATGTGCGTGCTAAGACCATATCAATTCCTGTAATCAACAAAAGAATGCCCCCGGCAATTGAAAAAGCCGGTTGAGAGATTTGTAATTTTTTTAGGAGAAAGTCCCCAGCAATGGAAAACAGGATGTATATAGATCCCGCTACCAAACACGCCTTTAAAGCAATTTGCCGTTTACGGGTGGCGGATAGACCTTGAGTAAGGCTGACAAATACAGGGGCGACCCCCAGGGGGTCAACGATGATAAATAAGGTTACAAAAAGCTCATATAATTCATTAACCATGGGGCGACTCCTTCGGTCTATGTTTCAAATATAGAGATTGACGGCGAAAGCGCCAAGGAAAAAGATATCGAAAACCTCTTGCACAGAAGAAAAATTAAAGATAATTTACCAAAGGATTAGGGGCCATAGCTCAGCTGGGAGAGCGCTACAATGGCATTGTAGAGGTCAGGGGTTCGATCCCCCTTGGCTCCACCAAAATTCACAGTATTTCGATGGTGTCCCCGGCCTTTGAATCGGTTGGGATATCTGATTCCCAAAATCCTTTGATGAGAATTTTTCCAAGACAACGTGTGGTTTTAAGCTTATTTTAATTTTCATAGAATAGAGTTGATTTTTATTCGGAATCACTTTATATAGTAATCAGGTCTGGCCGGGTGGCAGAGTGGTGATGCAGAGGACTGCAAATCCTTGTATGTCGGTTCGATTCCGATCCCGGCCTCCAGTCATCAGGGGGGGACATCGTGTTTAATGTCATTATTGCGGCTCATGGGGAGATTTCCCATGCCTACGTTTCTGCCTGTGAAGATCTTCTCGGTAAACAAGATAAACTCTGGTCTTTAGCTTTTGATGGCGACACGACTGCGGATCAACGCCATAAATTAAAAGACCTTCTAAATCATATTCCCGCAAATGAGAGAGTTGTGATTTTATGTGATTTACTGGGGGGAACCCCAGCGGATACCGCTTTATCGTTTATGGATCGCGATAATGTCGAGGTGATTACGGGGGTCAACCTGCCCCTTCTGATCAAGATTCTCACCCTGCGAGACCAGCAAACCCCGGAAACTTATCAATTTGATCACGTGGTCCACGAGGCGTCACTTGCGGGGCAACAAGCCATACAAATCGCGTCCCATGTTTTGAAAGCTCGTCTTGCGTAACGGAGTTCCCCGAAACATTTTATTCTTAACCCAAAATCTGGTATAGTTTTTTGATTTTATTGGGGGGCAGATATGACGAGTGTTTGGGATGATGTAACGGGTGTTTCGGAACCAGAAGCCCGGGATCAATGGCGGAAGCTGGTGGCTGAGATTCAAAAACATGATGTTTTGTATTACCAGCATGATGCGCCAGAGATTTCAGACCAAGAATATGACCGGCTGCGTCAGGAGTTGGAAAAACTCGAACACCTTTATCCTTTTCTTTCTCAAAACGAAAGTCCAACGCAAAAGGTCGGAACGCGTCCCCAAGGACCTTTTTCTAAAGTCGAACATTCTTATCCCATGCTGTCCTTAAGCAATGTGTTTAATGAAGAGGGGCTAAAGGATTTCGTAAAACGAACGAACCGGTTTTTGGGTCGGGATGTCCACCAAGATATTGATTTCTATGTAGAGCCCAAGATTGATGGTTTGTCGGCTTCCCTAACCTATAAAAAGGGAACCTTGGTTTTAGGGGCGACTCGGGGCGATGGCTACATTGGTGAGGATATTACCGAAAATATTAAAACGATTGCCGAGATTCCCCACCACCTTGTCCCTCCCTTTCCTGAGAGTTGTGAAATTCGGGGAGAGATTTACATGTCAAAGCCTGATTTCCAACGTTTAAATACGATGCGTGAGGAAAGCGGCGAGGCGCTGTTTGCCAACCCTCGGAACGCGGCGGCAGGATCGGTGCGTCAACTGGATGTGGCCATTACGAAAAAACGCCCTTTACGTTTTTTTGCATATTCTATGGAAGTCCCCCATGCGACATCCCAAAACGTGGCGACCCAGCAGGACATCGCTTGGCAGTTACAGAAGTGGGGATTCAGGGTGAACAGCCTTAATGAACGATCCTATACGGTTTCTCATTTTATGGATTATTATCAAAGGCTTGAAGGCCTGCGAAGTTCTTTGGATTATGACATCGACGGTCTTGTTCTGAAGGTAAATCGAAGAGATTGGCAAGACCAACTGGGGACGGTGGCGCGTTCGCCTCGATGGGCGGTGGCCTATAAATTCCCAGCGGAACAAGCGTCTACTCAGCTTCTTGATGTACGTATTCAGGTGGGAAGAACTGGGGTGTTAACCCCTGTTGCGATTCTTCAACCGGTGACGATTGGTGGGGTTATGGTATCCCGTGCGACCCTGCACAATGAAGATGAAATGAAAAGAAAAGATTTTCGCATTTACGATAGAGTTGTGGTGCAAAGAGCCGGGGATGTCATTCCACAAGTGGTGAAGGTCTTAACAGAAAAGCGCCCCCCCCATGCGAAACCCTATCAGTTTCCCAAGGTGTGTCCTGTGTGTCACCATAAAACCTTAAGGATTGAGGCGGAATCGGCAACGCGATGTCCGAATGGTTGGGGCTGCGAAGAGCAAGCGGTTTTAAGGCTTTATCACTTTATTTCGAAAAAAGCATTCGATGTCAAAGGCCTTGGGTTAAAACATGTGGATGCCTTGTATAAAGCGGGCATCTTGAAAACGCCTTGTGACTTTTTCTTGTTAGAGGCGACGAATCAACGGTTGAAAAATCCTTTGGAAAGTTGGGAAGGGTGGGGAACAAAATCGGTCAACAATCTTTTTGAAAGCCTGCGAGAAAGACAAAATGTGTCTTTCCCACGTTTTATCTATGCGTTAGGCATACCCTTGGTGGGAGAGGTTGTCGCAAAAACTATCGCCAATCACTATAAGAATGTGGAAAACTGGATTCAAAATATGGAACCTATGAACACACGTGAGTCCCCATTTTTTGAGGAGCTTCTTTCCATTGAGGGTGTGGGGCAGGGAATCGCCGAAGAAATCTTGGGCTTTTTTCAAGACCCAAATACCATCAGCGTTTTGCATGACCTTTTAGGAATTTCTGGTCAACCGCTGATCAGCGTGGCTCCCTATGAAACAAAAAGCAGAAAGACCACAGAGCTATCGGGGAAAAAAATTGTTTTTACAGGCGTTTTGAAAACGATGGCTCGGTCGGCGGCAAAAGCCCATGCTGAAGATATGGGGGCCAAGGTCCTCAATGCGATTTCACCTCAGGTGGACTACATTGTTGTGGGGGAAAAGGCTGGACGAAAGTTGGCAGAAGCCAAGAAGATGAATATATCCTTTTTTTATGAAAAAGAGTGGTTAGATATTGTAAATAAAAGTAAATAAAATGATTACTTATTGGCAAAATAGACTTGATTTTGCCTGTCTAAAACACCATATATAAATTAGAAGGTTAAATAAATTTATATGTGGGGAGATTATGAAAAGCAAATTGTTAATACTGATGTCAGGAACGACTTTATTAACAAGTCCGGGGTTTTCTTCATACAATATTCCCGTTAAATCAACATCCCGGGGTCGCCCCCAGCGGAAGAATCAAGGACACCTCGTCGCTCAGGCGGCGCGTGCATCCGCAGCTGCGTACAATGATGACAAGTTCGTATCTTTAAAGTCACGACCCATTCGTGAACAAGTGGGAAATGAAGCCCGTAGCATTCTTGCCCAGCAAAAAACCGTGATAAGTTTTAGTGCATCCATACCAAAGTATGGGAATATGCCAGCGGGGATTGTTACGTATGAACAAGATCAGACTGGGCATGGAAAGGTCACGCTTGCCTACCATGGTACGGAATGTAATGCAGACTTGATTACCGATATTATAGCTTTGAAGCAATCGGGCAAAGAGATAGGCATCGATGGTTATGTCCATCGGGGGTTCTTGAGTCGCTATATGCAAAGCCGTGAAGCGGTCAATAGGGTGTTAACCTCCGTACTCCAATCCCATGGTAAGACGGCTTCGGAAGTCGATTTTTTGGTGACTGGACACAGCTTGGGCGGGGCCCTGGCGACGTTAGCTGCAGCTGACCTCAAAAAGAACTTTGCATCGGAATCCCAGGTTGATCTTGTGACATTTTCATCCCCCAGAACCGTGGATCATGCGGGGGCAAAAAGTATCCAAAACACATTAGAGGATCGTGCCCTGCGGCTTTGGCGAGATCGTGATCCTATTTCCATGGTGTCCTTGGGGACCCAAGTGGGGTTTGGATTTTTTACTGGGTTTAAGCATGTGGGTCAAGACTTCAAATTTGCTGCTGCACAAAAGGCGATTTCCATGGATAACCATGCTCTTAATTTATACACCGATGATGCGGAAAGTCCCGAGGCGGTGAAAATATTAAAGCATGTGGGATGGCGCACTTGGGTATCAAAGAAGGTTTCAAAACTGGCATCTAAGATCAAAAAACCCTTTAAGTTTTTGTCGAAAAAAAAGTCAAAAAAAAGCCTTTTATAAAAATTACTTCCTTGCGATAAACGTGGGGAAAATTCTCTGATGGTCCCAAACGATGTCAACGTCACAAAACCCCGCTTCATGCAATTGAGACACGGTATGTTGTGAAGGTTGATAATTTGCCCAGCGGGCTTCGATAAGATCAGACATCACAACTTTTTGCCGGTGACTAGCTTTGGGACAAATCGCATCCCGGTTCCATTCTGAAGACGAGTCAAGACTGGGCGGAGGTGTTAAGGAACTGGTTATAAAAACGCCATTGGCTTTAAGGGCTTTATAAAAAGTTTTGTAGAGCTCGAGAACTCGTTCTTCTTTTTTTTCATAAATATTTAATCCATTGCTGGTTAGAAGGTGAAACTGGTTTTGAAAGTCTAGATCCCATGCATCCTTTTGAAGAAAGTTTATGGTGATTTCAGGGGGAGGCTTGATTTCATTTTCCCTGGCACGTTGTAAGGCCTGAGGGTCAAGATCAATCCCATACAAGGTCGCATGTTTCCCATGATAATGAAGTCGAAAAAGGTCATCCATGGCTCCGCAGGGGCATGAGGCCACGTGGAGGGGGTCCATATCCGAATCCATAAGTGTATTCACTTCATTTTGTAAGCTTTTTAAAAAAATCTGGAACCGTTCTTGGGTTGCACGCGCCACAGGAAAGGTCTCTAAAATTTCGCGCTCAAGTGGCGTAAAGTTCTTTTTGGAAGACGTGGGTAAAAATGGGTAAAGTACCACGGTTTGAGTCATGGCAGCATCAAGTCCCTTGTGAATTAAAAGCTGACGGGTAAGGTGACCCTGGGTCATGTGGTGGAGGTCTTTCATCAGTTGTTGTTTGTCCTCGTCGGATACCTTGGGGGCGTTCATGATGCGTTTTTGTGCGTTCTGAAACGCAATTTCAAAAGTTGCCTCTTGAGTATGAGACAGGAGAGAATCTGTTTTTGTCATGGCGTGGTCCTTTTGCATAGTCGACCCAGGATTGTCAAAAAACCATTTGAAGAACAAGAAGGGTTCGACGTTATAGGGGAAATAAACTGGGCAGAAATAAGATTACGAGGTCTCAGAGTAAGGGTTTTTGCCCTTTCGTACAACCAGCCGAATGGGAATTCCAGGTAACTGAAAATCATCCCGCAACTGATTTAAAAGATAGCGTAAATAGCTTTCCGGTAACCCTTCTGGCTTTGACATGAAAAGCGCAAAGGTTGGCGGGCGGGATTTGATCTGTGTCATGTATTTAATACGAATACGGTTCTTGACGGCAATGGGCGGTGGGTGATAGGCGACTAAGTCGCGTAACCATCGATTTAACTCTCCTGTGGGGATTCTTGTGTCCCAACGTTGATAAAGATCAAATGCCACATCAAGAAGCTTGTGGACATTTTTGCCATCAAATGCAGAGATAGGAAGGCAGGGAATCCCTTTAATCTGACCGAGGCTATGATAAACACGATCCTTGAGGTGATCGAGTAGGGCTTGTTTGTTTTCAACTTGGTCCCATTTGTTTACCGCTATCAATAAAACACGCCCTTCTTTAATCACATGGTTTGCAAGGGTTAAATCCTGCTTAGATAGGGGTTTATCCGGTGTTGTTAATAGGATAACAATTTGGGCATACTGAATTGTCCGCAAGGCATTTTGAACCGCATACTTTTCCACCTGTTCGGAAATCTTCGCCTTGCCACGCATGCCGGCTGTATCTATAAGCTTAATAGGCTGGCCCTTATACGTCCATTCAAGGGCAATGGCGTCTCGGGTTGTCCCAGCAACATCACTTGTGATCACACGCTCTTCACCGATGAGGTGATTAATGAGCGTTGATTTGCCCGCATTCGGTCGGCCTACCAGGGCGATTTGTAGAGGGGGACTTTCGGTATACTCACTCACCGTTTGTCCGAGATCTTTAAGGGTATCGGTGATTTGGATCAGAATATCCATGACACCATGACCGTTTAGGGCCGAAACTTCTTGAGGCTCACCAAAACCTAAACTTAGAAAATCATTTAATTGGTGGACGGAAAGGGTGCGATCACACTTGTTGGCGGCAAAAAGAACTGGTTTATTAAAACGCCTCAGTTTCTGGGCGTAGAAGCGGTCATGGGAAAGCAGGCCTGTTTTCCCATCCACAATAAACAGAATAAGATCGGCTTTTTCAATGGCCTCGAAAGTCTTTTCTAAGCTTTTTTGATCTAAGTCTTGCTTATCGTCGGATAAGCCCGCGGTATCAAAAACTTTAAAATAACTATTTCGAAAGTGGACAGTTCCCTCTCTGTAATCTCTTGTCACCCCAGGTTGGTCATGGACAATGGCCATTTTTTTTTCCAGGAGACGGTTAAAGAGAGTGGATTTCCCCGTGTTGGGTCTTCCAACAATTGCAACGCTTGGTAAGGGTGTAGGCATCAATATCAAACTTAATTAAAGGCGAATAAAAACCCATCGCTGGTCAGAACATACAGCGTTTCAGAAGCGACAATGGGGGCAATGGAAATATCTTTTCCTGTTTCTATGTGATCAATTTTATCACCATTTTCCGGATGTATTCGGAGAATTTCACCCGCGGAGTTGGTTACAAATAAACCTTGGCTCGTTAATGTTGGTCCTGACCAGATCTGGGATTTTTCAGATAAAGACGTTAAGGGATGAATCCATTTCACGCCTCCTTTTTTCTTGTCCAGGCAGACCAGTTCGTTATAGTTGGTTATGAGGTAAATAAAATTGTATCCCACGGCAGGGGCTTCTATTCCACCAATATCACGAGACCATTGAACGTCACCATCTTGAAGATTTAGGGCGACAGTGTGGTCCCCATGACTGACTAAATAGGCCGTGTTTCCATCAATAACAGGAAACGCTTTGACATGGGCAATTGTGGACAAGGAATTGATCACACTGACACTCCCAAGGCTTTGGGACCACAGCGCATCTCCTGTGTCCGCACGAAGACCAAACACATCCCCATTGGAGTAGGGAACAACCAAAATATTATCTTGAATCGCCGGTGAAGCAGTCCCTAAGATACCGGCGGCCTCATGAAACGTTTTATGGGTCCATAGTGTTTCCCCGGATTCTCGATCAATACACTCGACTTGGTTATTAATGGTCAACGCAAAAACATGTTTTCCAGTGACAGTCGGTGCGGAACGCATGGGTGCTGCAAGGTTCCTCCTCCACAGGAGGTCCCCGTTATCGGCTTGCAAGACAATGATTTCGGCAAAAGGGGAACCAATATAGATGTTTCCATCTTTATAGGCAATGCCGCCCCCCAAAGATATTTTTGATTTCGAATCCGTGGGAAGGATATCTTTTTGCCATTTTATCTGTCCGGTCTGAGAATCCACAGCGGACACCTGTCCTCGAGCATCAAGCGTATACACGGTCCCATTGGCGACGATTGGCTCATTTAAAATAATCCCATGGGGTGAGTTCCCTGAACCGATAGAGGTTTTCCACTTGAGTTTCAGATGCTCAGAAACCTTTGTACAGGATGGACAATGGCGAGGACCGCCTCGTGGGTGGGTCCAAGTTGGGTTGGCTGACCCATCAAGCTGTTTTTCCGGAAGATCTTGAAGATGTTTTTCGGGTTTTAACCCGGAAAGTTCGACAAAAACATTTTTCCGTTCCCCCTCAATCGTGGGGTTTTCTTTTTTGGCTTTAAAGGGGTTAAGGCCTTGACATCCCGCAACCCCCAGACAACTGATTAAAACGATACACCATTGACGCATGGGGATAACACTCCGTGACAGGACTTATTTTTTTGGGCTGTAATTGATGAGCGAAAGCATAGCTTCCGACCGCGTCCGAATTCCTTCGTTTGTCCGAGGATTTTTTTTCAGACTTTCGAAATCGTCCCGCGCTTGGTCATAATTTCCCGTTATCATCTTGCTAAAAGCTATTACCTCAAGGATTAATGTGGACCATGGGTTGGTAACGATTGTTTCTTTTGTAAGCTTTTCGGGGAAAGCGTGGGCGTTGTCCGTGGATAATTTTCCAATACTGCTTAGAAACGCGGCTAAATGTCGAAATTGGGCGTGGGCGCGGGTATCGTTCGCTAAGGACTGGAGAGCCTTTTGCGATTCTGAGTCAGAGGCTTGCTCCGCGGTGAGTCGCGCATAGACTAAGGTCGCAAGGTGCTTGTAAACCGTCTTGGATTGGGTTTGCAGGTCTTGTAACAATCCTAAGGCATCTTCGGTTTGGTTGTCTTCGTGCAAGGAAAGGGCTTGCATGTACATTTTGGCATCTTTGATATGGCCCCTTCTTTGGTAGGATTTCCAACCGTAGTATCCACCAATAGTGAGGGTGAGTATGACCATAACCCCAATAATCAGGTTTGCATATTTTTTAAGAAACTGAATAACGCGATCGCGGCGTACGTCTTCATTTATTTCTTCAAAGAATTGATTCATGAGTCTTTTCTTCTTTTCTAGCAAATAGGTGTTATGGCTGGGGCGGAAGGATTCGAACCCTCGATCCCGGGACCAAAACCCGGCGCCTTGCCGCTTGGCTACGCCCCACTAACAACATCTTTGTTTTTACATGAATTCAGCGATCAGGTCAAGTCTGTATTGGCCAATCGATCGATAAACTTTTTTGGCTTTTCGGCGCCTGATAGAAGTTGTCTATTCCAGGGCCTATCCGCCCTGGCTTTTTGACATGTTAAGATCGATGATCTTTTTGGGTTCTTTCCTTTCGTTCATGGAGTTCTTGGGCTTCAAGGGAAAGGGTCGCAATCGGTCGAGCTTCAAGCCGGGCTAATCCAATGGGGTCTCCTGTTTCCTCGCAATATCCATATTCGCCATTTTGAATCCGCATCAAAGCTTCATCAATTTTGCTTAATAATTTACGTTCGCGATCCCGCGTGCGAAGCTCCAGTGAGCGTTCGGTTTCGGTGGATGCACGATCGTTGATATCGGGTTCATCGTGGGATTCTTCTTGAAGGGCATGAATCGTGTCGGCTGTTTCATGAAGAATGCTATCGCGCCACTCCTTTAATTTCTTTTTAAAATATGCCAGTTGCTTGGAATTCATGTAGTCTTCATCCTGAGTTGGCCGGTAATCCGGGGACAGCAGGATGTCATCTTTATTATCTATTTGATTTCCCATTCAGAGCTCCCTATCCTGGGTATAGAGTTACGAACACTTAAATTTTAAATTTTTTTCGAAAAATAAGCAAAGTTTTTTTCATCGGATCCACAGACACGGTATTGAGAGATAGATATGAAAAAGGATACACACGTTTTATGTGTTTTAGATGGTTGGGGGGTTGCAAAACCCACGGAAAGCAATGCCATCGCTGCCGCTTATACGCCTTGTTGGGACCAAATAACCCACGATTTTCCCTTGACGACCCTTGAGGCCTCGGGTCCATCTGTGGGACTTCCCCCGGGACAAATGGGCAATTCAGAAGTTGGTCATATGCATATGGGGGCCGGCCGGATCGTTCCCCAGGATTTACCCCGTATTGATGATGCGATTCTTTCAGGAGACTTCGATCACGCCCTGCAACGTTTTATCCGCTCTGTGAAGGCAAAAGGTGGGGCCTGCCATGTCATGGGACTTCTATCCAAAGGAGGCGTCCATGGACATATTGACCATATAAAGCATTTATGTCTTGTCTTGGCTGAACATACTATCCCGGTGTACCTCCATGGCTTTTTAGACGGTCGTGATACCCCCCCCCAAAGTGCGCAAGAGGAACTGGCACAGTTTTTAGAAGATATTCATCCCCTGTCCTCAAAGATAAAAATTGCCTCTCTTTCCGGGCGTTTTTATGCCATGGATCGTGATAACCGTTGGGATCGTATCGAAAAAACATATCGGGCGTTGACCCAGGGACGCACTGGAGAAACGCCTCAGTTTACGGATCCTTTATTAGCGATTCAACATGCCTATGACCAGGGGATCACCGATGAATTTATTCCCCCTATGGTTGCAGAAAACTATGCTGGTCCCCAGAATCATGACGGAGTGTTGATGGCAAACTTTCGTGCCGATCGGGCCCGGGAAATTTTGTGCGCGTTGGGGAGCCCAGATTTTCAGGCCTTTGAGCGCTCAAAGCCGATTGCGTGGAGCGCTTTTATGGGCATGACATCTTATGGGGATGAAACCGACACATTTTGTGGGTGTTTGTTCCCTCCACAAAACGTTTCAAAGTCCCTGGGCGAATACCTCGCGACTTGCCATAAAAATCAACTTCGTATTGCAGAAACGGAAAAGTATGCCCATGTCACGTTTTTTTTTAATGGGGGGCGAGAGCCTCCCTTTGAGGCGGAAGATCGAATTTTGGTCCCTTCGCCAAAGGTGGATACGTATGATCAGGCACCTGAAATGTCGGCCCAAGAGGTCACAGACCACGTTTTAAAGGCCATTGGCAACTATGACTTCATCCTTGTCAATTATGCAAATGCCGATATGGTGGGGCATACAGGAAATATGGAAGCGGCAAAACAGGCCGTTAGCTGTTTGGATACGTGTTTGGGTCGGCTTCAAGAGGGTATTTTAAAAAAGGGGGGGACTTTGTATGTGACCGCTGATCATGGCAATGTTGAACATATGTATGACGACGACCCTCAAGCGCCCCATACGTCCCATACCGTATCCAAGGTTCCCTTTGCTCTGATTGGCACACAATCTGGCCAATATTCCTTAGGTCCAGGGACGTTAACGGACATTGCCCCAACTCTTTTGGAGGCTATGGGGCTGCAGAAACCACCCGAAATGACGGGTCGATCCTTATTGAGGAAAAAATGACAGCACTGAAACTGGTTTCTGAATATACGCCTTCCGGGAATCAACCTGAAGCGATTCAACAACTTTATGAGGGCGTAAACAACCATGAAAAGAACCAGGTCTTATTAGGTGTTACAGGGTCTGGGAAAACATTTACGATGGCGCATGTGATTGAAAAGTTTAACCGCCCCAGCCTTATTCTTGCCCCTAATAAAACCTTAGCTGCGCAACTGTACGGAGAAATGAAGCAATTTTTCCCCGATAATGCCGTAGAATACTTTGTCTCCTATTACGATTATTATCAACCTGAGGCATACGTGCCTCGGACCGATACCTACATCGAAAAAGAATCGACCATTAATGAGCAAATTGATCGAATGCGCCATGCGGCGACACGGGCGTTGTTAGAACGACGCGATACCGTGGTGGTGGCCAGTGTGTCATGTATCTATGGAATTGGAGCCGTGGACACCTATGCTGAAATGAAACTCCCCCTGGAAAAGGGCCAGTCGTATGATCTAGAGGGACTCATTCAATCCTTGGTCGAACTTCAGTATAAAAGAAATGACTTTGATTTTAGTCGCGGAAACTTTCGATTGCGGGGAGATAGCCTGGATATCTTCCCTGCCCACTATGAAGATAAAACATGGCGTTTTTCTTTTTTTGGGGATGATCTTGAAGGAATTCAAGAGATCGATCCCTTAACCGGGGAAATCATCAATGACTTGGATAAGGTCACCGTCTACCCGAATAGTCATTATGTTACGCCAACACGACGGATGCAAAAAGTTGTCCAGGAGATAAAAAGCGATTTACGTGTCCGGTTAGACGAGTTCCATGCCCAAGATAAGCGTCTAGAAGCCCAACGCCTTGAACAAAGAATCTCGTTTGATCTGGAAATGTTAGAAACGACAAAAATGTGTGCGGGCATTGAAAATTATTCTCGGTACTTAACGGGGCGAGCCCCGGGGGAACCCCCACCGACCTTGTTCGAATATTTACCCGAAGATGCCCTTTTGTTTGTGGATGAATCCCATGTCACTGTTCCCCAGCTTGGGGGGATGTACAAAGGGGATCGCTCTCGCAAGGAAACTCTGTCCGAACATGGATTTCGGTTGCCCTCGTGCAAGGATAACCGGCCTTTAAAATTCGAAGAATGGGATGGGTTGCGGCCGCAAACAATCTTTGTGTCCGCGACACCGGGCCCATGGGAGATGAACCAGACCGGGGGAGCTTTTGTCGAACAAATCATTCGTCCCACAGGATTACTTGATCCCGTGTGTCTCGTAAGGCCCACAACCCATCAAGTTGATGACTTAATTCATGAATGTGTGGCCTGCCAAAAGAAAAACCTAAGGGTTCTGGTCACGACCTTGACAAAACGTATGGCGGAAGCCTTGTGTGATTACCTGAAAGAAGCGGGTTTAAAGGTGTCTTATATTCACTCGGATGTGAAAACCCTAGAGCGGATTGAAATTATACAGGATTTGCGTAAGGGCGTGTATGATGTCTTAGTGGGAATCAACCTTTTACGGGAAGGGCTTGACATCCCTGAGTGCGGACTTGTGGCCATTTTAGATGCGGATAAAGAAGGATTCTTGCGTTCCAAGACATCCCTGATCCAAACGATCGGTCGTGCAGCCCGTAACCTGGAAGGGCGAGCGATATTATATGCGGATAAAATGACCCAGTCGATTCAGTCGGCTTTGGAAGAAACGCAACGACGTCGAGAAAAACAGCAGGCTTATAATGCGGAAAACGGAATTACCCCCTCGGCAATTGTGAAAAATCTTACCAATATTCTGGATCGTGTTGATAAAGATAATCCTGCTGACGTTAAAAAAGAGATGTCCCCCGAGCTGAGGGCCAAAAAAATAAAACAGTTGGACAAACTGATGAAAGCGGCGGCCTCAAATCTGGAATTTGAAGAGGCGGCGAAATACCGTGATGAAATCCAGAATCTGGAAAAACAACAAATTGGGATTTAGCGGGGGGATAAATCGGGATAGTCTGCTAATCTGAGTTCCGCAGCCTTGCGGGAAATGGAATTTTGTAATTTTGTAAAGGCTTGGCTTTCAATTTGTCGAATGCGTTCCCGGGATAATTTATATTTTTCTGCAATGTCTTGTAAAGTTGGCGGGTTATCTGTTAATTGACGAGATGCAATAATATCTTTTTCTCGGGGACTTAGGCATTCCATGCCAAAAGCAAGAAGCTTTTTTCGGACCTGCATCTGGTCTTGTTGGATAAATGTGTCTTCATGCCCGCTTCCTGTGTCTTCAAGCCAGTCCTGCCAATCGCCTTCACCCTTTTGATGAATGGGGGCATTTAAAGAATAATCCGGCCGAGATAGGCGAAGATCCATGGCGACCACTTCATCTTTTGAAATGTCCAGCTCCCCAGAGATGCGTTCAGTTAAGTCTTCATAATCAATGTCGGGATTTGACTGTTTGATTTCAGCCTTTAATTTGCGCAAACCAAAAAATAATTTTTTTTGATTCCGGCTGCTGCCAAATTTGACGAGGGAGCTTGCCTTTAAGATATAATCTTTGATGCTCGCCCGTACCCACCATACTGCATAGGTGGAGAGACGGAACCCTTTTTCAGGGTCAAACCTTTTCAAAGCCTCCATAAACCCGACCGTTCCCTCAGAAATTAAATCATGGAGGGGCAGCTTGTAGCCTTTAAATTGGGTGGCAATTTTAATAATAAGACGAAGGTGACTTTTAACAAGATGCTGGGCTGTTTTGGGGGATTTATCCAAAAACCACTTTTTGATCAGATGCTGTTCCTCGTCTTGGGAGAGCATTGGGTAATGCTGCGCCTCGCGTAAGACGTTGTTCGTAACCACACGATCTTCTTCAAAATCCTTGGCCTCAGATTGATCTTCCGGCAAAAGATTCGGGGTCGAAGGCTCCTTTTTTTCCAAAGGTATGTTATGCTTACTTATAATCTTGTTCAATTTAGTCACTTTTATATATTTATATATTTATATTACAAGAATAATATTAATTTATACTTTCAATTGTGAAAAAACTGTCCCCTCCCCATGACGACCTGGGGGGAATTTAAAAGGTGGGGAAGAAGGACATAAGACGCCAGAATTATAAAATTTTCCTTTATACGCCTTGTAAGAAAATAAAAACTTTATTATAAAAAGGTATTCTCAAAATATTGTTTCGGTTCCATACGAAGTCGTCTTTTGTGGGGAATCCCTTTGGTTCAGGAATTGGGCCCTGACCGTGAAGTCAAAACGTGTATTGATACCGGCGAAGCAGGTTTGTTCACGTCAAAAATTGAGAGCTTATTTAGAAACGGAGTTTCACTTTGGTACAAAATCGCCGCACATTTGCTATTATTTCCCATCCTGATGCCGGAAAGACCACCTTAACCGAGAAGTTACTTTTAGGCGGCGGGGCCATTCATGTTGCCGGGGAAGTGAAAGCACGTGGAGATAACCGGCAGACGCAATCAGACTGGATTGAAATGGAGCGCAAACGCGGAATTTCGATCTCAACGTCTGTCATGACCTTTGAAGACGAAGGCACAACGTTTAACCTACTTGACACCCCGGGCCATAAAGATTTTAGCGAAGACACCTACCGGACGTTAACGGCGGTAGACTCGGCGATTATGGTACTTGATGCGGCAAAAGGGATTGAACGCCAAACCTTAAAGCTTTTTGAGGTCTGTAGGTTACGGAACATCCCCATGATTTCCTTTATAAATAAGATGGATCGAGAGGCCCGGGATCCTTTTGATATCCTTGAGGAAATTGAGCAAAAACTAGCCTTGGATGTGGCACCCCTGAACTGGCCCGTGGGAATGGGACGGAACTTTAAAGGGTGTTATAATCTTTTATCCCATACTTTTTTCCCGTTTACGTATTATTCTGGGAATACGGGGGATCCTCCGCTGCAGCTTAAGGGACCTGAGGATCAAAGATTACAGACATATTTGACTCCGGAAGAGCATCAAGATCTGGTCGATCACCTGAATCTCTTAAGGGCGGCTGGGACGCCTTTTGACCTTGAAAGCTACCTTCAAGGCCATCTTACACCTGTGTACTTTGGCAGTGCCATTCGAAACTTTGGCGTTGATGAACTTCTTAAAGGTCTGAGGACACTGGCTCCGCCTCCTAAGTCTCATAAGGCCCGAACCCGGGTTGTGAGTGCAAGCGAGTCAAAGGCAACGGGGTTCGTCTTTAAGATTCAAGCGAACATGGACCCGAACCATCGGGATCGCGTGGCTTTTGTGCGTTTGTGTTCGGGAACGTTTACCCGAGGCATGAAATTAAAACACGTGCGAACAGGAAAATTCTTGGCGGTTCGTAACCCGGTTTTTTTTATTGCCAGTGAGCGATCTTTGACCGAACAGGCTTTCCCCGGAGATATCATTGGGGTTCCGAACCATGGAACCCTCAGGATTGGCGACACCTTAACAGAGGGAGAAGATTTGAAATTCCAAGGCATCCCCAGCTTTGCCCCTGAAATCTTACGACAAATAAAAATTAACGACCCTATGCGTATAAAGCACTTACGGAAAGCCCTGGTGGATTTATCGGAAGAGGGGGTGTCTCAACTTTTTAAACCGTTCCTAGGGTCCAATTGGTTGGTTGGGGTCGTGGGTAGTTTGCAGCTGGATGTCTTGGCGTCTCGGATTGAAGCGGAATACCGCATTCAAGTCCGTTTTGAGGCGTCACGGTTTGAAACATCTCGGTGGCTTTCCAGTCCTGAGAGTGGAACGTTAAAAGAATTCATAGAAATATACCGGGCGCAAATTGCAGAAGATCAGGAAGGACGCCCTGTGTACCTGGCTCGGGATATTTGGGATTTAAATCATGTTACAAAAAAATGGGAAGCGATTGTTTTTAGTAAGATAAGAGAACAAGAAACGTCTGAAGGGTAAATCTTTCGCTTTTCAAGGCAAGTGGGGCAGTGATGCGGGGTGAATAACATGATGCGAATGGATCGAATGACATCAATGTTTGCCTTGAATGGCTGGAAGGTAAGGACCTAAAAAAAGCCTTCAAAATGAAGGCTTTTTTTACATAAAGTTCTTTGAACTATTCAACGACTGTAATGGTGACACGGTTTTTCGCGTGGGCATCTTCATCGTGACCCTCGGCAACCGGTTTGTTTTTTCCGTAGCTTACGATCTTGATCCGTGATGCTTCCACACCTAAGGACACAAGATACTTCTTGGCTGCCACAGCGCGGCGCTCCCCAAGAGCTAAGTTATATTCAACAGTTCCGCGTTCGTCACAATGGCCTTCCAAAACAACCGCCATGTGGGGGTATTTTTTGAGCCATTCGGCTTGTTTCTGCAGAACAAGTTCAGCCTCGGCAGAGATGTCCGAACGATCAAATCCATAATAGACACGATCAGGATAGTGTTCCGCAAAGTCTTCGGCTGATCCTGGAATCAGTTCATAAGCTTGTTCTGAGACATGGTTTTCTTTGATAGGCTCTTTTGAACAGGCCGTTAAAAGGGCCGCAGCTGCAAGAACGCTTGTGAGTTTCAGTTTCATTATTCCCCTCGTTGTTATGATGCACATTTTACAATATAGTATAATTTGCATCTTGTTGACAAAATATTTCTATATAATTCCATAGAAAGATTAAATTTCCCTAACCCTAGGGATATTACGGCAACAGACGCGACCAGTAGGGCGTAATTCCTCCTTTGGGTGTGGGTACCCTTTGTTCATTCTGCCCGGTAATATCAATTGTGTATAGGTGTGTGTTGTATCCGCCCCCTTTGTGTTGTTTCGAATACAGTATGACCCGTCCGTTTGGCCCCCATGAAGGGCTTTCCACCATATAACCGCTGGACAGGAGACGTTCCCCTGTTCCATCGGATTTCATAACACCAATATAAAAACGGCCCTGATAGAGGCGCGTGAAGGCAATCATATCCCCCCGGGGGGACCAGACAGGCGCAAAATAGCGCCCCCCCCCAAAACTAATACGATGGACCTCGCTTCCATCGCGATTCATCACATAAAGTTGGGGGGTTCCTCCGCGGTCTGAGTTAAATAATATTTGCTTTCCGTCGGGGGAAGGGGTTGGTGAGGTGTCAATGTGGACCCCTCCTGTCAGCGGCTTCGTGACGCCGGAACTCAGGGTGTACTCAAATATCGATGTGCGCCCATTGCGCGAATAACTTAACAAAATGCTTTTTCCATCGGGGGTATACCGCGGAGACGAGGTCATCCCCGGGAATTGGCCCACTGACGTTATTTTTCCCGTCCGCAAATGGTATCGGTAGACAAGGGGAATCCCTTTTTTATAATCCATAAAAGTGATTTCCTGCAAATCTGGGGAATATCTTGGCGTTAAAACTAAAGTCTTTCCATCAGTTAAGTACCTGTGGTTGGCCCCATCTTGGTCCATGGTGGCCAGCCGTTTGTCTTTTGTCACGTACACAATGCGACTATCAAAATAACCTTTTTCCCCGGTCAGGCGTTCATAAATTTTATCCGCAACTTTATGACCGATTCGTCGCCAATTGTCCAATGTGGTTTCGAACTCTAAGGCCTCTAATTCTTTTTCAAAAAAGACATCATATAAACGAAAAGAGACTTTTATACTTTGGCCTTGGATGCGCAGCTTTCCCAGCACAAGAGCTTTGGCCTGCAGCAAACGCCAATCAGAAAATCGAACTTGACGATTTTGGAATGATAAATAAGCCTTGGGGTTAATTTGGTGAAATAAACCCGATTTTTCCAGGTTCCCTACAATAACATCGGTCATTTTTTGGGCAAAAGGCACTTTCCCCTCGGGTCCCTCATACGTGAGACGGGGGATCGCAATGGGCATTTTTTCAAGCTGGCCTTGGGTAATATTAACAACCAGCTCTCCTTGGGCCGTGGACACCCATAACCCCATCAACATAATCATAACTTTTTTCATAACATCTCCTTTGGGTCAAAACGAAAAACAAACGATTTCCATTCGTGGTATTTCTCAGGGGGAAGGGCCAAAGGCCGGCACCGATCATCAAATAAAGCTCGTTTGGCACTGTCGGCGGCCACACGGAAAAAGGGATCTTGATGGTACCGATCTTGATTGAGAATATAAGCGGCTTTCACGGTACGATCCGGGTTGACCTCGACGCGAATGTCAACGCTTAAATCTTCGGCATGGCGCGCACCGGCAGGAAAACTCCAACAGGCTGCGACTTGGGACTTCAGAGCCGCCATTTCATGATCGGTCATTGTTGCTGGGGTTTCGGCTGTTGATGGGGGGGCACGGGGTGGTTTTCCCTTTGTTTTGTCGACCGATGCCGTATTTCGCAAATCCTTCAGTACAGAATAGAAGTCATCCTTAGGTTTCTTTTGTGAGGTTTGTTTTGCAGGGGACGGAGGTTTCGATGGCGGCATGGGTTTTTTCGCGGCTTTGGGCGTGGGTTTGGGGGCCGGAGATGTGTGAGCGGGCTTGGCTTTCGGCTTCGTATCGGGTTGTGGTGAAGATACCTTTTGAACCGGAGGGGCTTGACGTTTTTTAGCCTCGGTTTTCGCCTTGGTTTTCGCCTTGGGCCGAACCTTTGGTTGAATCGGCTTGGGGGGGACAGGGGGTGGAGACTGACGCTTTTTTATGGTTTTTTTGACCTTCTTTTTGACCTTTTTCGGGGCTTTTTTTGCGGCGGTCTTTTCTTGAGAGAGGCTGACCTGAATACCTGAAGGTAAGGGGGGGCGCTTTGGGGATGAAAATCTTGGCAGGTCAAAACTGAAAAGGATGATCAGCGCAAGATGCAACAAGAGGGAGTATATAAGGCTTTTTTTCATCATGTCTCATCAGGGTTTTTCGCCAGTAAAGTGATTTTTGTAAATCCGGCATCGTTGAGGGCACTCATGGTCTTCATGATCAGTCCATAGGGCAAATCTTGGTCCCCACGCATAAAGATTCGTAACGTTTTATTTGTGCCGAGAATGGCTTTTAATTGAGGAATCAGGTTTTCAAAGGTTGTTTCCGTTTCTTGAATAAAAAGTTTACGGTCTTTCCGCAGGCTAATCACAAGTGGTTCTTCGGGTTCATTGATGGTGGGGGTTTCGGAAATCTCGGGAAGATCCACCTGAACCCCCACGGTCATAAGCGGCGCTGTCACCATGAAAATAATCAACAGCACGAGCATCACGTCCACAAAGGGGGTGACATTGATTTCCGTAAAGGGTCTGCGCGTTCTCATGTCTTTATTCCTGTTCAAACTGACGGCTGATAAGGATTGAAAACTCTTGGACAAACGCAGTCACTCGGCTTTGGTACAGATCAATTTGGTGGGTTAAACGATTGTATGCCATCACAGCGGGGATCGCAGCCACAAGGCCTAAAGCCGTGGCAAAAAGGGCCTCCGCCATTCCTGGCGCCACGACAGCTAAATTTGTGCTTTTGGATGCGGCAATGCTTTGGAAGCTATTCATGATCCCCCAGACGGTTCCAAATAAACCGATAAAAGGGGCTGTGGACCCCACGGTCCCTAAGACGTTGATATGTTTTTCAAAGGGTTCCATTTCTTTTTGGACGCGAATATTCATCAAGTTTTCAATGCGTTGGCGCACGGTTTCACGTTCAGAGTACGAAAGTTTTTTCACATGATTTTTCATGCGGACCCATTCACGCATTCCCGTGACAAAAACGGCTGATAGGGCGTCCATCGGTTTCGGGCCAAGCCGATCATAAAAATTTTCCAAAGATGATGTATGCCAAAAACTTTTTTCAAAACTTTTTGCTAAGCCCTGCGCTTTTCGTAACTGAGCTGATTTAGCGATAATGATGGCCCAGCACCCTATAGACGCCGAAAGCAAAATCAGTATCACAAGCTTTACCACAAAGTCGGCATTCAAAAATAAATTAAAAAAACTCATTGATCTCCATATCCTTTCCCAGAAATATTTATCATCATAGGCAATTCTTGTCCTGAAATGCAAATCATTATCGAAAAGCGATCCGTATTTTTTCCCCCCAAGACGGAAGCTTGGGAGGTATTTTTAAGGTCTATCGGAAACTGTGGAGGAAAAAGGGGGAATCCCCCCATTAGATTGACAGAGATTAAAGGTTATTCAACAATAAAAAGGGGTTCATCAAATTCGACGGGACTGGCATTTCCCACCAGGATTTGTCGAACTTTTCCAGATTTTGCGGCTCGAATCGGATTCATCACCTTCATAGCTTCAATAATGCAAAGCGTTTGGCCCTCTTTAATCGTATCGCCAACGCTCACAAAGGGGTGGGCATCGGGTTCTGGGGCCATGTAACATAAGCCGACCATAGGGGATTTGACAACTCCGGGGTGACTGGCATGATCTATGGGGGTCGGCGCTTCCATCTTCTCGCCTGCCTTGTCTTCCACAGGGGAGGAAGGTAAAGACGATGGGTGATTTGTCCCTACAGCACTGGGATGAGGCTGCCCTGCCGTCACATGCACTTCAGGCCGAGAGCGCGCGACCTTGATTCGGCTTCCCTCAGATTCATATTCAATTTCGTTTAAATCGGTTTCGTTAAGAATCTTCGCCAATTGGCGAACAACTCGGGGGTCAAAATGAACTTTATCCTGTGACATAATCTACCAAGTTTTTATCGATAAAAAATCTTATACCATGAAACCGAGCTGAATTTAAAGAGGAAGTTTACGCGTGGCCGATTTCCGTTGTCAGGTTTGTGGGATCGATACCTATTTTTTCAATCGCCCGGCTCCACCTTTGATCAACGGGGGTTTCGAAAACAAGCCTATGGTCGGCCTCTATGGGGAGCCATTCATTTTGGCCCATTTCGTCTTCGAGCTGCCCGGGGCTCCACCCGGAATATCCCAGGGCCAGCAAACAAAAATCAGGCCCTTTGTTTTGCGCAATAAGCTCTAGGGCCTCAACCGTAGCCGTTAAGGAAAAGTGAGAATCAATTTTAACGGTGCCATCCTCTTTGAAATCAGGGGAATGCAAGACAAAACCACGCCCCATTTCTACGGGGCCTCCGAAATACACACTCCCACTGGGGTTGATATCTTTAGGATGGATTTTGAGCTGTTCCAGCAGGTCTTTCAAGGAAAGAGAATCAATAACTTTGTTAATGACAAGGCCCATGGCCCCATTTTTATCATGCCCGCATATAAAAATAAGGGTTTGTGCAAAGCGGGAATCCTTTAAATGAGGGGATGCCACCAGTAGGCGTCCCACAAGAGAGGATGTATCAAGGCACTTCTGCGTCATTATGAATCTTATGCTTGCTTTTAACTTTCATCTTATCATAGATTATATGTAGAAAATGTTACCAGGGAAATAAATTTATTTTTAAAGGGAATTTCTTATGAATAAGGGGCTAATGACGTTAAAGAGAAGTCTTATTTCCGTATCTGGGCCTGATCACATGACTTTTCTTCAAGGATTGATCACAAATGATGTGTTGAAAACCGAATCTTCGCATCTTGTTTATTCCCTGATGTTAACACCCCAGGGTCGTTACCTCTTTGATTTTTTTATTTTTAAAACGTCCCAGGGGGTCTGTATTGATATTGCGACGGAAAATAAAGACAAGTTCATGCAGCGCTTGCGCGTGTATCAACTCAGAGCGGATGTGAAGGTGGAAGATGTCTCTGAGCGTTGGAAGGTGATCGTGTTCCCCCCCACTACAGAAGACCCAAGTTCGGGTGCTTTATCCTTAGGATTGGGAGAGATCCAACCTTATAAGGGGGGAATTCTGGCTCAGGATCCTCGGGTTTCCTCCTTAGGACTGCGTTTGTATTCGTCCATCGACGACCGTGATCAAGATGCTTTTGATCGTTTTGGGATGTCGCTGTCCGAGGAGGCCTACCATAAGCGGTGCACCCAAGATGGGATTCCCCTTGATATCCATGACTTCATTCCAGAAAAAACAATTCCCCTAGAGTATCGCATGGATCTTTTAAATGCCATTGACTGGGACAAGGGGTGTTATTTAGGCCAAGAATTAACGGCGCGAACAAAGTATCGAGGCGAAGTTCATAAGTACCTTTATCCTTTTGATATTATCGGCCCCACACCGGCTTTTCGAGATTCAATTTATCTTGATGGTGTCAAGGTGGGGGCGATGCGTGGAAGTTGTGAGGATAAAGGTCTGGGGCTTTTGAGGAAAAGCTTTGTGGATCAAGCGATGCAACAAGGAAAGAAATTGACGTGTGGCCAAGCGTTTTTGATCCCTTATCACCCGGGGTGGGCGAGCACAACCGCAGAGAGCTGAGATTTAGGCTAGACTCCATTTCGGACATGTGGCACCCTTTAAGAAAAAGGTAGGGTCAAAGTATGACAGAAGATCGTGATTTTCTTTCTTTCCGTAATGTTGAACTTCGTTATGCAAAAGAAAAGCCCATCTTGAAAAATGTCAATTTCTCCTTAACCAAGGGCTCCTTTCATTTTTTAACAGGCCCTAGTGGCTCTGGGAAATCATCATTATTAAAGCTTATTTACCTGGGCCACCGACACTACCAAGGTACGATTAAACTTTTTTACCGTGACACACGGCATATAGAGACCAAAGATATACCGGCATTTCGTCAAAGAATAGGGGTCGTTTTTCAAGAGGGAAATCTGCTGGATCATCTGAATGTCATCGATAATGTTGCACTGCCGCTTCGCGTTCGGGGGATCCCTCGGGCAAAGGCTTATGAACATGCCGAGGAAATGCTTGACTGGGTCAGCTTGCACCATCATCTGAAAAGCCCGCTACATCACCTTTCCGGTGGCGAACGGCAGCGTGTTGTGATTGCTCGATCGGTAATGAATAGCCCGGATATTCTGCTTGCCGACGAACCTACGGGGAACGTGGATGATGCCGTGGCTATAAAAATTATGAAGCTCTTTGAAAAGTTAAATTCGTTTGGCGCCACGATTTTGCTGGCCACCCATAACCGTGATCTTTTTCATGAATTCCAGCACCCAATTCTTGAGGTCAGGGACCAAAGCCTTCATGCTTTACCCCCTGTGGGGGGCAAGGACCCTAGAAGAAATGAGCAGGTGCAAAATGCGTAACCTACTTGCGCGTCATCATCGCGATATCCCATTTGACAAGGATCCCTCTCAAAAAATGCTTCCCTGGATGTTAGGTTTAATGATGTTCCTTGCCACCGTTACGTTGCTTGGGGCAAAAATTTTAGCCGATGTCTCGCAGCAGACCTTCACGGATCATCCAAAGATTCCTTTTGATTCCTCGTTGATTCTTTTGTACGTCTTTGGGTCCTTGCTTATGGCCGGCGTCATTGGTTTAGTGGCTGTAATTTGCACTGTATTTATTACGTATAATGGGTTAGAAAGTCACAAGAAAACGCTTAAAATTCTCGAGCTGATAGGGGCACCTCATCGTTATATTGCCCGGCAATTTCAACGGCATATCTTGTATACAGGCTTAAAGGGGTGTGTGATTGGGGTGGTCTTAACGTTCCTCACCTTAGCCCTGTTGAATGGGTTTTTAAACATCTTTACCGTTTATGCGCGCACGACATCATCTTTGATGGAAATAAGTGGAATCCTGCTTTTAACGCCTCTTCTTATGCTGATGATGGTGGTTGTCGCGGCACGACTTACAGCGTGGTCAGTCTTAGATGATTACACACTCTAAAACGTGGCTTCTGAGGGGGGTTGTTTGTTTGTGGGGCGGAGGATTTTTCTGGTACCTTTATCAAATCCCTTTCCAGCCTGTATCTCCCCAACAGAATACGGATGCGATTGTTGTGCTGACAGGAGGGGGAAAACGGATCTCCAGTGCATTTCATTTGTTGGAACAAAATTTGGCGCCAAAGGTTTTTATTTCAGGTTTGTCCCTGAAAAACCGTAAAAAAGATATCAGGGGGGGATTTGAGGACTCTGATCAACATAAAAACGTTTATGTGGGATATGCAAAAAACACCCATCAGAATGCATATGAGACGAAAACGTGGGTAGAGCAACATAAAATAAGGACGTTACGTCTTGTCACAGCCCACTATCATATGCCACGAAGCTTGTATGAATTTTCCAAAGCGTTACCGAAGGTGCACATCATTCCCCATCCTGTGATTCCTGATATCTTTCGAGAGGCGTCCTTTACAAATTATGTTTTACGTTTGAAATGTCTTGCAAAAGAATACCACAAACTTCTATTTTATGTTTTGATATTTCATAGGATAAGGTTAGATTGAAGTATGATCTTTATACGCTCACTCTTTTTTAATATCTTCTTCTATAGTTTTGCTGTTTTGTTTTTCGTCAGCATTTCTCCCTTGCTATTGTTTCCCTTAAGCTGGGACTTTTTCCGTTGGATCGTTCTGGGTTGGGGAAAGGGGACCCTATTTTTATTGAAAACCGTTGCAGGGATCCATGTGGAAATCCGCGGGGAAGAAAACATGAAGATGGGCCCTTGTCTTTATGCTTCGAAACACCAATCGGCGTTTGATACGATCTTTCTTCACTATTTATTACCCAAAGCGGCGTTTGTGTTAAAAAAAGAATTGTTGAAAATTCCGATCTATGGGCAGTTTATTAAAAAGCAGAAAATGATTCATATTGAACGGAAGCAGGGACTGAAGGTTTTAAAAAATCTTGTCGCTCAATCCCAGGACGTGATCCATGAGGGACGGTCTGTGATTATTTTTCCCGAAGGAACCCGAACAACCCCTGGCCAGGATACGACTTACTTTCAAGGGATTGGAATCTTGTATGAAAAATTGCAAGTCCCTGTGGTTCCTGTTGCCGTTAATTCCGGTGTGTACTGGTCGCGCAGAGGATTTTTGAAGTATCCTGGAACGATTGTTTTCAGTTTTCTTGACCCGATTTATCCCGGTCTTTCACGGGTAAACTTTATGTCCACCTTAAAAGAAAGAATTGAAAATGAATGCAAAGCCATCCGTTAAACATAAAAAACCTTTAAAAAAAATATCAAAGAAAACATTAATTTTTCTGTTGAGCTTTTTTATGATCGTATTAAGCGGTTTTTCGATATATTGGTTTGTCCTGTCCCATAATTTTGAGACGAACTTTAAAACCCTAAAAAGTGACCTTTTGAAAAACGGTATCGAATTGACCTATAAGGAAAAAAATGTCGAAGGCTTTCCCTTTCGCTTTCTTGTGAAACTCAAAGAACCTCAGCTGAAGTTTTCAGAAGATAATATGATCAAGTTTCATGGTGATCTTGAAATGTCGGCTGCTGCGAATATGTTTAACCCAAGAATTATTGCCCGAAGTGAAGATCGCGTCGAATTTGAACTGGATCGATTTAATATTCCTACCACAACATTTTCCCTGAAGAAAGCGACTTTTACGCCTTCGGATGGGCCAAAGCTAAGCTTGGAGCTTGAGGATGTCCACACGAACTTTTTGATTTGGACGGTGGCGAAAATACGATCTCTTGACCTTACATTTCAGGTGGCTGATGCAAATAGATATCGCTTCGAGGGAAAAGTTCGCCAGGTGAAAATTCCTTTTTTTGAAATGGCTGTTCATGAAATCGATACACAATTTGAAGTGGATACGTTTGAAGATAATTTCCAACAGGCCATCTATAAAGTGGATTGGCCAAAAAAACTGATGATGGAAATCTCAAAATTTGAAGTGGATATGGATCCTTATAAAATCTCTTCCTCGGGAAGTTTGGGGTGGGATCAAGACCTGATTTCGACTTTTACGTTTAAAGTCTTTGGGTTTTCCGACTCGTTTATTCATCAATTTGTTGAGGCCATCTTTAAAAAGAATGCGCGCCAAAATCTGTTTAAGTTTGTTACTGACTCTTTGAAAAAAGAAAAGGTTATGGATCCTCACTGGTCTGAAACGTATAACCTTGTGGTGCAAGACCGTGAGGTTTTGTTTAATGGCAATAAAATACATAAGTATTAGTCTTATTTTTAGCCGTGATTGATCATGTGTTGAATGAAAAGCTTCGGGCGTCCTTCGTGAAAACGCCTTCAGTTTTCCTCACACTGGATTCGTAAACCCTTGATCTTTTCTAAGGAATTTGCCCCCTCTCTGACTTTTCCATTTCGGACTTCTCGTGGCTGTTTTGCGTAAGCGGGTCTCGGTACATCAGAAAACGTTATTTTCTCTTCCTTCCGAAAGCTATAAAAATAAACTTATTATTTACATAATATTAAGTAATACATTCTATTATTTAAAAATAAGATGTATTGCAGGCACTAAAATTGAAGTCGAAACACATGTGTTTTTTGGTTTGGGGGCTTATATCTGCTAAGTTGCCGTTAGCATCTTATCACACGGGCCAAACCATACCTCAAAACGATACGATATCGGCGGGGCTTTGGACGGCCTTAGAATCTATAGCTCAGACAACGGATTCAAAAATAATCTTAGGTCTGGCGTGGAATCCGGACTCAAAGACGAAAGAGAGTCTATTTCGCCGTCAAAAATTGCCACCATGGGCAGTGAAAGTCCTGGTTAAAAAAAAGATGCGACAGGAAACAAGGGCCTATTACCGTTATCAATTAAAAAAGGTTCTTGATGATCATGTCTCTCTGAACAAGGGAGAGGCTGACATCCGCCCACCCGAGAAAAGAATCCATATCAACCCGGAGGTGGTCGACTTTATAAAGTGCACACGAAAAACATGGATTTCCTACAGCCAGAAAGATTTGTATTTTTATATGGGCAAACTGATCAAGGTTTTTGGCAATCCGTCGGATGGTATTGTTCGTGGGGTGTCTGATAAATTTATGATTAACGGTCACTCGTTTCATGTACATCCCTCCCATACGTCCCACTTGCAGCGTTACCAGTATGATTATTTTCAAGCTGGAATTCAGAAGGCCCTGAAAGATACCGGGATATGGGAAGAGACAGCCAAGCGGTCGATGAAAAGGGGTCTTTCAAGGGGGTAACCAATGACGATTTCTAGGTTCGATTCGCTTGCACATAGACGATTATAGGAGGAAGAGCCCGAAAGGTTAAGGTTGACATGATAAACAACAAAAGGAGTCAAGAATGATAAAAGATTTAAATACGATTTTAGCAGATACCTATGTTCTCTATACGAAAACTCAAAATTATCACTGGAATGTTGTCGGGGAGACCTTTTATTCTCTGCATGGGCTTTTTGAAGAGCATTATGAACATCTTGCCGAGGCTGTTGATGAAATAGCTGAACGCATTCGCACCTGTGGCGAAACGCCCCCTTCCACTCTGAAGGAGTTCCTTGCGTTAACCTCCTTAGAAGAAGGCCAGTATCAGATTCCCGCCAACGCCATGGTCAAAGATTTAGTCGGCTCTCATGAAAAGATCATTAAAAGTCTTCGTGACGCTCAAAAGGCTGTTTCTGATGAGGATCCTGGGACAGAAGACCTTATCGTTGAACGTTTGCGTGAACATGAAAAAATGCTGTGGATGTTAAGGTCTCATTTGTCATCTTAGACTTGATCAACAGGTCCTGGGTTTTTTCTAAGGTCACCATTTTGAGATCTTGATCGTTGCAGGGAGGTCCCCATGGGTTGTCCATGGGGATCTAACGATTTTCTTATGCGGGGATCACCCGAGATCGTCCCTTTTTGCTGACCTGGACATAAACACGCTGACCGGCTTGAAGTGGGGAATCTAAACCTTGCACGACGCTCATGGTGGACCCATTGTCAAGCTTTACAACATATTCAAAGGCATCTTGGCCTTTTAATGATTTTTCTGCAAAGGCTCCGCCGAGTCCCCCAAGAAGGGCTCCCCCAATAGTCGCTGCAGTTCTTCCGCGGCCGTGACCCATTTGGTTTCCGATTGCGCCGCCGCCAAGGGCTCCAAGCCCAATACCGGTACGGTTTTGTTCCAGGTATTCTCCCTCTTCTACATTCACCTTCCGCGCCGATAGGATGATGCCTGGATAGGTGAGGGAGGCTTCTCCGATATGGCTTGCTTTATAGGTATTCGATGAAATATTTCGCGCACATCCCCCAAGGTGGGCTATGGAAAGTACGCATAAGAAGAGACGAAATCCTTTTTTTGTGTTCATGAAGTTATCCTTGTTCCATAGTTTAATAGATATATAGGCAAGGTGAAGTCAAAAATCAAGAAAATTAATGTGATTTTTACGTTTAAAGAAGGACGTTCACCATAAAGAGCCCTGGGGTTTCGCTGAAGCTTTGCCCTGGGATCTGGGGATCTTGGCACGGCTTTTTTTGATGGACTGGGCTGTCACGGTTCCATCATGAAAGACGACTTGAAAATCTGGTTCGTTTTCAGCGATGGATTTCGATGTGATGGCTTTGCCTTTTTTGTCTCTTACCAGGGTAAACCCCCGTTTTAAGGTGTTTGTGTAGGAATAGCTTTGTAAAAGCTTTTCATAAGACCGCAGATTTTGGTGTTTTTCTAACAAGATTGCCTTCAGGCTGTGATTGAGACGATCGGATATTCCGTCTAGGTGGGTTCGGGCATGGGTATAGATCTCTTTTGGGTGCCGAAGACGGCTTTTAAGGGTTACGATTTGGGTGCAAAGCCGGTCATGCAGAATGCCCCAGGTATTGTGCAAGCGTTCACTGTAGTCATCTAGGCGCTGGTCTTTTTCACGCAAAATATCTGGCAAGGCTGGCAAATGTTTATACAGAATTTCTAACTTTTGTTCACGTGTCCTTAAGCTATTATCCAGTACATAGGTGAGGCGTTTTTTGATATCCAGGATACGGGATATTAATTCCATGCGTACGGGAACGGCTTTTTCTGCTGCTCCTGTGGGGGTGGGGGCTCGGTAATCGGCGGCATAGTCCACTAAGGTGGTGTCGGTTTCATGCCCCACTGCCGTAATGATGGGAATTTCGGAATTTGCGACGGCTCGTACCACATTTTCCTCGTTAAAGGCCCATAGGTCTTCCAGGCTACCCCCACCACGGGCAAGAATTAATAAATCAGGCCGCAGATCATGACCTTTAGGAATATTATTAAATTGAAGAATACTTCGACAGATTTGTGCCGCCGCTCCGTCTCCTTGCATTAAGGCTGGTGATAACAACACACGCACGGGAAATCGGTCGGACAGTCGGTGAAGGATATCCTTAATGACGGCCCCGGTTTCTGAGGTGATAATACCAATGGTATCGGGGAGAAAAGGAATGCTTTTTTTGCGATCCTGGGCAAAGAGACCTTCAGTGGTAAGTTTCTTTTTTCGTTCCTCTAAAAGTTGAAGAAGTTCGCCAAATCCGGCATGTTCAAACGCTGTGGCCATCATTTGGTATTTTGATCGACCGGCATAGGTTGTGATCTTGCCATAGCAGATGACCTCCATGCCATCTTTGGGGATAAAGCTGAGCCCCTTAGCGACCCCGCGCCAACACACCCCATCTAGCACGGCGTTTTCGTCTTTCAGGGCAAAATAAAGATGACCTGACCCATGTTTTTTGCAGCCAGATACTTCACCACGTACCGCAATATAATGAAATTCATCCTCAAGAGTGCGTTTGAGTTTGGAAGAAAGTTCAGAAACTGTGAATTGTGGCCTTGTCATAAAAAATGTATCCCTTATTATACTAGTGAATTATGATCTTTTTAAACAGACTTTCAAGAGCAAAAATCTCCCTATGGATTACAAGGCATTTTTTCAAAACAAAATACACGTTTTGCATGCAGAAAATCGGTACCGAATTTTTGCTGATATTGAAAGGTCCGTGGGAAAATTTCCTCGGGCAACATATCACAAACATGGAAGGCAAAGCCTTGTCACCATTTGGTGCAGTAATGATTATATGGGTTTAGGTCATAATCCACAGATTATTCAAGCCGTGCAAGCGGCCAGTTTGAAATATGGGGCCGGGGCCGGCGGAACACGGAATATTTCAGGAACCTGTCCTCTCCACAGTCAACTGGAACAGGAATTAGCGGCCTTTCATGAAAAAGAAGCGGGTCTTGTATTTACCTCTGGGTATGTGGCCAATCAAACAACTTTAGAAACATTAGGGCGACAGATCCCGAATGTGATTTTTTTCTCGGATCAGGAAAACCATGCCTCGATTATTCATGGAATCACCAGCAGTCGAGCGGACAAAGTCATCTTTCGTCACAATGATATGGAGCACTTAGAAGACGAGCTGAAAAAGCAGGATCCTGCGCGTCCGAAAATTATTGTTTTCGAATCGGTGTATTCTATGAGCGGGGATAATTCCCCCATTCAACATATCGTATCCCTCGCAAAAAAGTATAACGCCTTAACCTACATCGACGAAGTGCACGGGGTCGGGATTTATGGGGATAAAGGTCAGGGAAAAGCCGCCAAAGCGGGACTTTCAAAGGAAATTTCTATTATTCAAAGTGGTTTGGGAAAAGCCTTTGGTCTGATCGGGGGGTACATTACGGGGGATCGCGGTTTGGTGGATTTTATACGCAGTCATGCCCCAGGGTTTATTTTTACCACAGCCCTTCCCCCTTATATTATTGCAGGAATCTTAAAAAGTCTTGAGTGCATCCAAACGATGGAAACCCTGCGGCGGCGTTTGATGGATAATGTGACCTATTTGAAAAGCCGCTTAAGGCAGTCGGGGATTCGTTTCTTAGAGCGTCCAACACATATTGTCCCGATTCTTATTAGCGACCCGGAAAAATGCCGCATGATCTGCCAAGAGCTTTTAGACAAACATCAAATTTATGCTCAGCCCATCAATTATCCCACCGTTGCCAAGGGAACGGAAAGAATCCGTCTGACAGCCACAGCGGCCCATACAAAGGATATGATTGATGATCTTGTGGCGGCACTGATCCAAGTGTTAGGGTCGCAAAACCTGTTAGCCGAAGCGGCCTAATCGATCGTAATCGGGAAGCCATAAACATTTTTCATGAAATTGAAAATACGATTTTAACGGATGCATAGGGTCTTTAAAAATCGGTTTGTTGATAGGAAGGAACGGGAAGAGGGGGCGTTTTGGAATAAAAAGCCTTTCAGGATCGATCTTTGTAAACGAGAGGTGATCGACCCTGAAAGGTGCCTTGCTTTAAGATGTGAGGTTTAGGTACAGGTCAAGGAATTACCTTTGGCATAGGACCTCAACATTTATAAAATTGGGTATTTTTGAAGCTGTCGGGTTTGCAAAAATCGGACGGGGTTTATAGTGTTTCCTTAAGGCCTCAATCTTTATTATCAAGTTCGGTATTTTTTCGTTGACCGGCGGTCCACTGCCTAATTCGTATTCAACTGTGTCTTTCTGTGGAAGCCCATCTTTGTAATCACGTGCATCCTCACCTTCCTTAAGGATACTTGTCATGACGGTAAAATCGTCCTGTTTATGAACATGAATGCGTGGGGGGGCGATGGGGGATGGGTCATCCCGGGAATTGGTTCCCATATGAACCTCTTCTGTCTCAAGATGTTGCCCAAAAATATTCCACATTACGTCATTGGCATGGATAACCATAGATTTCTTATTTAGTCGGTCCTGAAGAAAACAATTACCCACCTTGAATAGGTCTTGAAGGATGTTTTATCTGTTTTGCGATACCAAACATGTTTTATTTTGAAAGAGCATACTTAGAATCAGGACAAAAAGAAGGTC
>LFIK01000099.1_pt1 | contig 54471 bp, 46 predicted proteins | sample 643401 | NCBI WGS metagenome assembly LFIK01 (sample SAMN03777447, study PRJNA286221) | soda lake metagenome | biome: soda lake; feature: Kulunda steppe; material: water; isolation source: sample T5-Br brine of Lake Tanatar-5 | place: Russia: Kulunda steppe | collected 2010-07
AAGAGCTGTTGTCCACCTCGGAAGACAATGACCGTCAGGGCCAGGTCCAGGCTCAGGAAACCGAACAGATGGCAACGGCAGTCAACGAGATGGCCGCGTCGGTGAGTCAGGTGACCAGCCACGCGACAGAGGCGGCCAATGCCACTCAGTCGGCTGACAAGGGCATAGAGTCGGTGAATGCGGATGTACAGGCGACGGCCCGTTCGGTTCAGGCGCTGTCCTCTGCCCTGGAAAGCGCTGCCGAGGCAGCACAACAACTGCAGGATGAGAGTGGCAATATCGAAAAGATTATCGAGGTGATCAGCGCCATTGCCGAACAGACCAACTTGCTGGCGCTGAACGCAGCCATCGAGGCAGCCCGAGCCGGTGAACATGGTCGAGGGTTTGCTGTGGTGGCCGATGAAGTCCGTTCACTGGCCAATCGCACCCAGTCTTCGACCCGCGAGATAAATACCCTGATCGCCAATCTCCAGGGCGGGGCCCAGCGCACGGCCAACATGATGGATGAGAGCCGCGACAGCGCCCAGAGCACGGTGGAGCAAAGCAACAAGTCGGAAATGGCACTGGGCGAGATTCGCCAGCAGATTGGCGCCATTACGGAGATGAACACCCAGATTGCGACGGCTTCTGAGGAGCAAAGCCGTGTGGCCGAGGAGGTCAACCGGAATATCTCGCGCATCAACGATGCCACCGACGCCACGTCTGCCGGCTCGACCCAGGTGGCAGGCTACAGCCGCGAACTGGCTACCCTGGCGGATCAACTGACCGGCAAGGTGCAGTACTTCAAGCTGTAAGGCGGTACCGAAACATCCGCAGCGTCGGTACAAAGGGGTCATCCTCCAGCTTCTGGTCACTGCGACGGGCCCGTGTTCGGCCCGTTGGTGGCTGGTCGGGTGGTGGCACGATCTCGGGGAAGCTGTATCCGCCGGTCTCTTCCATGGGGATGAAGATCGGCATGGCTGCATTGAAGGCTTCCCGTCGGCCATCCGGGTAACGCACATTGGCACGGATCAAAGGCGCCTGTTCCTGCACCTGAGCCAGTACTTCCGTTACCGGCAAGCTGGCCACCTTGCGATACTGAATCTCGATATGGGTTTTCTCGACCCCCAGGTTTTCCAGTTTCTGCAGCACTTCATTGCGACTGAATCGCTTGATGGATCGGCCACTTCGATACCAGGTGAAGCTGATCTTGTCCGGGCGGTCAGCCAGCAGGGGCAGGGTGCGGCTGAACTGTTTCAGATGCAGCCGCACAAGTCCCTCGGATTGCAGGTCGTCCTGGACTGCACGGGCGCGCCGGGCTAGCCGGGTAGAGGTTTCAAGCCAGATGTCAGGCTGGGTTTTCTTGATTTGCAGAAGCTTCTGATGGAACTCTGTGCGTAATTCATTGGTTCGGGCCAGCAATTCCAGAGTGAGTGGCCCCACCTTGGCCACCCCGATGTGACGGCGGGTGGCCCGGCCGTCCTGACCGTCCAGATACCAGACGTCGGTGAGCGAATCACACAGACTCTGGATGGTCTGGTTCAGGTGGTGACTGCCCCACATCCAGCTTTGCGGCACATCCTGGCGAATCAGTTCGCGCAGACGGCGGGTGACTGCCAGCCAGTCATCAAAGAGGTAGGTCAGCTCGCGTGACATAATGTGTCCGGGCTGCCTGCGGTACGCTCAGTGACCCTGGTCAGAGCCTGCGTATAGACTTCGATACCGGCGCCGGGCAGGTGCGCATTTTCACTCAGGTGGCGCCGGTACTGGCGGGCCCCCGGGCACTGATGAAACAGATTGAACAGCGGCTTTATGATGTGATTGAGCCGGGCACCTTTGGCCAGTTCCTGTTCGATGTAGGGCAGCATGCGTTCAGCCACGGTGAATGCCGTGGGTGGTGGTGTGGCGTCATTGTAGACATCCCGATCCACGTCAGCCAGGCTCATTGGGTTGTTCCAGGCTTCTCGTCCCACCATGACGCCGTCTGTCTGCTGTAAGTGGGTACTGACGTCGGACTGGGTAATGCCCCCGTTGATGATGATTTCCAGGTGTGGGAAATCACGTTTTAGTCGATATACCCGATCATAGTTCAAAGGCGGGATGTCACGATTCTGCTTGGGGCTCAGGCCGCTGAGAATAGCCTTGCGCGCATGGACGATGAAGGTGTTGCAGCCTCCTTCATGGACGGTGCCGACAAAGTCGCGGAGAAACTCGTAGCTGTCCTGTTGATCGATTCCAATGCGATGCTTGACCGTAATCGGCAGGTGAGTGGCGTCTCGCATCGCCAGTACGCCTTCTTTCACCGTCTGCGGGTGCCCCATGAGCACGGCACCGATCATGCCATTCTGCACCCGATCACTGGGGCAGCCGACATTCAGATTCACCTCGTCATAGCCCCAGCGTTCAGCCAGACGTGCACTGTAGCCCAGCTCTTGGGGATCCGAGCCGCCCAATTGCAGGGCCACCGGGTGTTCTTCTTCGTTGTAGTCGAGAAAACGGGCCGGTTCGGCATGTACCAATGCACCCGTGGTTACCATCTCGGTGTAAAAGACCGCCCGCTGGCTGATCTGGCGCCAGAAAAAGCGACAGTGGCGATCGCTCCAGTCCATCATGGGGGCGGTGCAGAAGCGTCGGTTCAATTCAGGCATGCAGTACTCGACTCAGGGTTGTCACAGGGAATTGATTTTACGGGTTAAGGCGCTGTTGAACAATTCCCTGCGCGACGCTGCGCAAGGCAATTGTATGGCGGCTATGCCAAGTGCCTCTCACATTGACCATTTGACTGCCCTTGCAGTCTGTAAGCGCACGCCTGAATGGGGTAAAGTGTCGGCCATTAGGTGGACTTGGCAGATACAGCAAAAGGATCGATGGTATGACCAATAAGGCCACGTTGAAGGCGCTAAAAAAGGAGTTGGAGAAGACGCTGGCAAATGCCCAGCAGTCTCTCGAGCAGTACTTGACCGCCTCGCAGAGCCTGGATGACTGGCAGGGATGTGTGGATGCCTTCCAGCAGTTGCGTGGCACCTTTGCCATGCTGGAGCATCAGGGTGCCAAGCTGCTGTGTGAGGAGGCCGTTCAACTGTTGCAGTATCTGCCAGTGGAAACCCCGGCAGCTCACGCGCGGGAGTTCGAATCACTGACTCAGGCCGTGGTTCTGTTAAGCAAATACCTTGAATTCAATGAGCTGGGACAGGCGCCCTTTCCGGAAATTCTGTTGCCGACTATCAACGGGATACGTAAAGCCCGCAGCGCCTCTCCGTTGCGTGAGGGCTGTTTCCATCGATTTGATTACACCCTGCCGGTGACTTCGCCCGCCGCACTGACCATGGACTCGGAGGTGGTGCGGTCACTGAAGAAATATCGCCAGCGGTTCCAGGCCGGATTGCTGCACGCCTTGCGAGATGAGCGACCAAGGCGGACCCTGACCTATCTTGCTCAGAGCCTGAGAGGGGTTCAGCGTCTGCTGGCGGGCAGCCAGTACGGCGAATACTGGCGGCTGGTGGCGCTGGCAGCCGAAGGGCTGGCGGCAAGCCAGGAAACGATGCTGCCCGCGACAAGACGGCAGTGGCTCGGGCAAATCGATCGTGAGATCCGGGTCCTGCTGACCCATGGTGATGTGGCGCTTAAGCGTCCGCCATCCAAGGCCAGGGTGCAGGAGAGCCTGTATTTCATTGCTCTCTGTGTCGAGTCATCATCGCGCCTAGAAGCCTTTCAGTCACAACACCTGGCGGTGAGACTGAGCTATACTAACCGTCAGTTACAGGAACAGATCGAGCTGCTTCGTGGACCTGGAAAGTCGGTCCTGCAAAGCGTGTCCAATGCTTTGCAGGATGAGTTCAATCGTGTCAAAAGCATTATGAACGAGGCGGCAGAGGGCCAGGAAACTTTTTCAGCCCACAGCCTCCGTGATCGCTTGAGTCGCATTGCCGATACGCTTGATATGGTAGGACTGGGCAGTCCGGCTAACGTGATGCGGCGCATGTGGTCGGAAGTCAGGAACTGGCCTGACAACGCCGTGCCACGTGCCGATGATCTGATGCGTATAGCCGACTCGGTGTTGTATGCAGAATCGGCGTTGTCACGGCTGGAGCATTCCGGGCAGAGGGCGATTGGCGAGGACAGCCGGGCCGGGGCACACAATGCGTATCTCCAACAGGCGCGGGTTGCTGCACTGGATGAAATGGAAGCGGGCATATCGGTGTCCAAGCGTGCGGTGTCAGCCTATATGGACAGCGGACGCGATACCATGCACCTGTCGAATGTGCCGGCCACGCTGGCCGGGGTGAAAGGAGCGCTCAATTTCATGGATGCCCCTGAAGCGGTGGCGATCCTGGAAGACTGCATGGCTTTTGTCAGCGCCCTGAAGTCGAAACAGGTACAGGTGATGGACGCCCAGCTCGACGCCTTTGCCGATGCCCTGAGCAGCCTCGAGTTCTTTCTCGAAGGGCTGCTCAGTGGACAGCAGAACCGCGAGGTGATTCGTCTGGCCCGGGCCAGTCTGGGCCAGTTGCCCGACCTCGCAAAAGCCGGTTAGCAATCACGTACACGCCTGAGATCAGGTGCCTGACCGCATACAGAGGATGAAACCTATGTACTATACCTTTGCCCTGCTGGCCTTGAGCGGATTCTTTTCCCTCTTGCTCGCCCTCTGGATACTGGTGCGGTTTCGTTGGCTCTCCGGCTTCCTGATTGGCACGGCGGGGCTCTGTGTGCTGCTGGCTTCAGTGGCACTGGCCCTGAGCACAATGCGACTGCTGCAATACGAGGTGGTGACGGATTCCGCCATGCTGGGTACGCTGACGGTTACAGCCGCCAATGAGGGTGACGAGTACCGGGTGTCCCTGAGCCACAATCGGTCCATAAACCGTTTTTATCTGTCGGGTGACACCTGGCGTGTCAGTGGGCAGTTGCTGTCGGTACCTCGTTTCCTTGTGGCCGGATCACCGGAAGAGTACTTTGTGGTGAATCGCATAGAGGGCCGCTACGATCGGCTGGAAGACGAGCTGAGGGCGCAGCGGCTGGATCGGCATGTGCCCTGGTATGCTCAACTGGCTGATCAGCTGCTGGTGCATGTGTTTCCTTCGCAGCAGGTTCGCACACCGCTTACGCCTCTGGTGAGCGAGGCCATATTCACTCTGGAATTCAGGGCCGGTGCACTGCGCATGAACGGCATTAACGAGCCGGCAGAGGAAGCGTTCAGGCGCTAGTGTCCCGAATTAGCCATTCAGGACACCAGGTGTATGTACTGCTTACAGGCTGAACAGATTGCTCAACTGGGTTGCCAGCATCATGTTGCCCTCGACCTTGAGGTCACCGGCCATGAATGCCTGCATTCCGTTGGTCTCGCCTGACATCAGATCCTTCATGGTGTCCTCTGACATGCGCAGGGTGACACTGGGATCGTCGTGCTCGCCCTCACCCATGGCGCACTGTCCGTTGGCCACATCGATGTAGAACAGGGTGCCGTCCACATCAAACTGAAATACTTCTTCCACATCGGCTGCTGCCTCGGCGTTGAAGCGAGACTTGAACGCGTCGAATTGTGCTGTCAGATCCGTCATCGGTGAACTCTCTCTGTTACTATCTCTGTTGATTGGATTGGGTTCTCAGGTCGAGTCTAAAAGGCTGGCCCTGGCCTGACCAGTGAAACATGAGTGCGTCCGCAGTTGGACGCCAATTAATTACCGGAGGAAATATGTGGGCGGATTATCTGCTGTTCCTGTTAAGAACGGTCACAATTGTGGTGGCTGTCGCCGCGCTGGTGGTTGTGGTAGCCGCTGCCGTCAGTCGTCAGCAAAAGGAGCCACGAAAGGGCAAACTGATTACGGAAGATATCGGAGCCCGCTTTGACCGGGTGAGAGAGCAGGTTCAGGCTGCTTTGTTGCCGGACAAAAAAGCCATCAAGCGCTGGCGCAAGGCTCAAAAGACCGAGAAAAAGCAGAGGCAAAAAAGCGAAGACGAGAAAAGCCAGGCGTTTGTGCTTGATTTCAAGGGCGATATTCAGGCGTCTCAGGTGAAAAGTCTGAGTGAAAGCGTGAACGCTGTGCTCCAGGTCGCCAGGTCAGGGGATACGGTAGTCGTGCGACTTGAGAGCCCGGGTGGCATGGTTCCGGGGTACGGTCTTGCGGCGACGCAGTTGGAACGGCTGCGCAAAGCCGATCTCAGGCTCTGGGTGACGGTTGACAAAGTGGCTGCCAGCGGCGGTTATATGATGGCGGCGCAGGCAGACCGCATATTCGCGGCGCCTTTCGCCATTGTCGGTTCAATTGGCGTGGTGGCTCAGGTGCCCAATATCCATCGACTGCTGAAAAAACACGACATTGATGTGGAGCTACACACTGCAGGGGAGTATAAGCGCACGCTGACGGTTCTGGGGGAAAACACCCGCGCCGGCCGGGAAAAGTTCAAGCAGGAACTGGAGTCCACACACGCCTTGTTCAAACACTGGGTGTCAGAGGCTCGACCCGATATGGATGTCAATTCAGTGTCTGATGGTGATCACTGGTACGGAAAAGAGGCGCTGCAGAAAGGCCTGGTCGACGAGCTGGCGACCAGCGATGACGTCCTGCTGAAACTCCACGAGACACACCGGTTGTTACAGATTCGTTATGAACAGCCGAAACCGCTGGCCAAACGTATCAGTGTTGGCGTCGTGGGTGGGCTAGAGCATGCCTTTAATCGCTTCATGGCGCGCAACAGACCCCTGCGCGGATAACTCGGGGGCCTCAAGTCGCCGGAGCCCGGTTGCTGACCGGGCCCGGGGCCAAGAGTCAGTTGCTGGGCCCGTTGGTAACGTCAACGAACAGATCCAGACGCTGACCGGGTTGCAGATAGGGGCCGTTCAGAGTATCGGTGTTCCAACTGCGGATGTCACTGACAGACACATTGAACCGATTGGCGATGCTGGACAGATTGTCACCGCTGCGCACGGTGTAGCCAACGCGACGGACGACGGATCGTGTGCCGGGTGATGATGAACTTCTGACTCTGTCCGGTGTTGTCCAGATAACCAGTTGTTCACCTACCATAATGGGATCCGTCGGCGCCTTGCCGTTCCAGCGAGCCAGTTGGCGGACGTTCACATTGTATTCCCGGGCCAGGTCCCAGAACGAATCGCCCGGGCGGACGACATAATCCAGTCGTTCCAGCCCGTCCCCGGGCTGGCGGTTCTGTGTACGCTCCAGTCTGTTGTCTGCGCTCATGCTGTAGGCCGAGTCCTGGGCGGTTGCGGTGGGAATCAGCAAATGATCACCGGCACGAATGACATTGCTGTTCAGTTCGTTGACATCGCGCAGTACATCCACTGTGGTTTGATGTGCCCGTGCGATGGTATTCAGCGAGTCACCCGGCTCGATGCGATATCGTGACCAGCTGACCCGTTGATCCGCCGGCAGGCTTGCCAATTCCTGGCGGAACCGTTCGGTGGATTCCCGGGGCAACAGCAGGTACTGAGGGCCGTCGGGGTGGGTAGCCCACTGGTTATAGCCCGGGTTGAGCAGGTACAGCTCTTCCAGTGAAATGTCCGCCAGTCGTGCGGCCTGTGCCAGATCAATCTGGCCGTCAATGTCGACCTTGTCGAAATAGTGCTCGTTGGCCATGGGCGGCAGTTCAATGCCGTATTTCTCAGGATCTGCCACAATACTGGCCAGTGCAATCATCTTGGGCACATAGGCGCGGGTCTCGGCGGGCAGGCCCAGGTGCCAGAAATTTTCCGGCAGGCCCTCGTTTCGATTGATGCGCTGGGCGCGTCGCACGGTGCCGCCGCCTGCATTGTAGGACGCGAGCGCCAACTCCCAGTCGCCATCAAACTGACGCCCCAGGTCCGTAAGGAAATCAATGGCCGCCTGGGTAGAGGCGACGATGTCGCGACGTCCGTCGTACCACCAGTCCTGGGCCAGGCCGTAGTGTCTCCCAGTGCCGGGGATGAACTGCCACATGCCGGATGCGCGGCCATGCGAGTAGGCAAAGGGATCGTAGGCGCTCTCGATCACGGGAAGCAGGGCCATTTCCAGCGGCAGGTCGTACTCGACCAGCTGCTCATAGACATAGGGCAGGTAGCGGCGGGCCCGATGTGCCACCCGGTCGAAATAGCCCTGGTTGCGACTGTACCAGCGTAATTCGGCGTCTACTCGTGGATCATCAATGTCCAGATTCATGGTGAAGCCGGTGCGCAGATCGTGCCAGATGTCGCGCTCATAGTTGCTGATACGTCGCGGCCAGTCGAACGCTTCCGGCTGATTGAAGGTCTCCGGGAACAGTGAGGCCAGGTCTTCGATAATATGGTCGTCGGGGTAATCTGGTACGGGAGGCAGGGCGACTGGTTCGGGCTCGGGCAATGGTTGTGCCGATGCAGCTATGTCGGTCGTGATGGGCGTGTCTGCCAGCATCTCGCGTTCTGCGGTTTCCTGTTCGGCGGGTTGGTCCCCTGACAGGAGTGTCTGACACCCGGACAGTGCCAGCATGGAGGCCAAGGCTATTGGAACGATCGTTTTATGAGTACCCATAACGTCAATTGTCTTGTATTGGCTGCATTGTTAAACGCGCTGTTATACCATATTAGGTGATAAATAAAAGTCTGCGCGAGTTGGTTGTCGCCGCGGCGGGGGGCGTTGACGGAGAAGGACTGTGTTGAAATCCTGGGTACATAAGCTGCGTCGATGGTGGCAACCGGAAGCGCCGTCGGTGGCAGATCGTGAAGCGGGCTTGCATGCCTGGTACCGCACAGCGCTGGGCCGCAGCCTTGAACAGGCGGAGCAGGCCGTGATCAGGGATGTGCTGAATTCCGGGTATCATCCCTTTGTTGTGCAGCTCGATGTGGGGCTGCACAGGCCGCTGTTCGATGCCACCGAGCTGAAGTGTAAATCCTCGCTGGTCATTTCCCATGAGGCATCCGATAACCCTTGCCCGTCGGTTCAGGCATCGTTGGACTATCTGCCCCTTCTGCCGGACAGTGTGGACTCCCTGATCATCCATCACGCGCTGGAATTTGCCGAACTGCCGCACCGTGTGCTCAGAGAAGCGGCGCAATCGGTTCGCCCAGGCGGGCATCTGATAATCGTCGGCTTCAATCCGTTCGGGTTGTGGGGTCTGGCGCGCCTGTTCCGCTGGCGGCGAGGGTTCCTGCCCTGGGAAGGTCGGTTCATGTCAATGTCCCGGGTTGCCGATTGGTGCGAACTCCTGGACTGCGGGGTCGTGCGCAAGGAATACTTTTATCACTGGCCGCCGCTGCCACGAACACACTGGAAAAGCCGTCGGCGACTGCTGAATCGCCTCATGCGGCGATTTTTGCCGGTACTGGGGGCCGGGTATGTGATTGTAGTGCGGAAAAATCAGCTGGAACTGCTGCAGAACCATCGCTGGCAGCCGGCTTTCTTTCTAAAGGGACGTGCAATGAGCAAACAACGGGAGCAGGTTGTCAATCGATGGAAGTCATAATGTATACAGACGGCGCCTGCAAAGGCAACCCGGGTCCGGGGGGCTGGGGCGTGTTGATGAAGTACGGCACTCATGAGAAAACTCTCTGTGGTGGTGAGCGCAACACGACCAACAACCGAATGGAGTTGCAGGCCGCCATTGAAGGCTTGAAGGCGCTGAGCAGGCGCTGCACGGTACACCTGCATACGGATTCGTCCTACGTCATGAATGGCATTGAGCAATGGCTGGCAGGCTGGAAACGCAAAGGTTGGAAAACAGCTGCTGGAAAAGCCGTAAAGAATCAGGATCTTTGGCAGGCGCTTGATGCACAAGTGCAGAGACATGAGGTACGCTGGCACTGGGTGAAAGGGCACTCTGGGGACGCCGGGAACGATCGGGCTGATGCGTTGGCCAATCAGGGTGTGCCTGATTAAGCGCCGGAGTATCGGCAGACAGATGTGGGTGAGAGCAAAGCATGAGACAGATTGTACTGGATACGGAAACAACCGGTATTGACCCGAATCAGGGTCATCGCGTCATCGAAATCGGGTGTGTGGAACTGATTGATCGCAAACCGACCGGCAACCATTTTCATGAATACATACAGCCAGAGCGCGATGTGCCGGACGAAGCTATTGAGATTCACGGCATTACCAACGAATTTCTGCAGGACAAGCCCTTGTTCCGCGACGTGGCAGAGCGTTTTTTCGAATACATAAAAGGCGCCGAGCTGGTTATCCATAACGCACCCTTTGACATGGGCTTCCTGAACAATGAGTACCGGTTGCTGAAATCCCCTAACGTGCCTCTGGAGGACCACTGCCAGGTTCTGGATACCCTGGTGATGGCGCGGCAGAAACATCCGGGGCAGAAAAACTCCCTGGATGCACTGTGCAAGCGATACCATATAGATAATGCACACCGAACACTGCACGGGGCATTGCTGGACTCGGAAATACTGGCTGATGTCTACCTGCTGATGACCGGCGGTCAGACCGCCTTGTCGCTCGCCGATGAATCGTCAGAAGGGCCCAGTGGTCAGACTGCCAGTCAGTTGCAGACCGATGTGTCTACCCTGGAATTGCCCGTTGTCAGGGCTTCGGAAGACGAGCTGGCTGTTCACAAAGACTATATTGATCGGCTGGTGAAGCGGGAAGACCGGGCTGTCTGGTAACAGTGCATGGGGAGGGCGGCTGTGGTCGCCCCATGCACTGGCCCGTTGCATTCAGTGCAGGGTGCGACGAATGACACCGACATACAGGCCTTCAATGCTGAAGTCGTCGGCCGCAGTGACGATGATGTCATCGAATTCCTGATTTTCCGCCACCAGACGAACCTGATCCGACTCGCGAAAATACCGTTTTAATGTGACATCATCGTTGAGCCGTGCCACGATGATGTCACCGTTTCGGGCGTGGGTTGTCTGGGCGACGGCGACCAGGTCGTCATCGAAGATGCCGATGTCTTTCATGCTGAGGCCTTGCACACGCAAGAGAAAGTCGGCTTGCGGGGAGAAAAAATCGGGTTTGACGGGGCAGTACTCGTCGATGTGCTCTGTTGCCAGAGTTGGGCTGCCAGCGGCTACGCGTCCGACAATGGGCAGTCCGGTGTCCTCCCCGGCTGTGACTGCGGCGGTTTTCTCCGTGGTCGTCGAGTCGCCGTCAGTGCTGTCGTTCTGCGGCAGCCGGATGCCGCGGGAGGCGCCGGGTATCATGACGATAGCGCCTTTGCGCGCCAGTGCCTTGAGGTGTTCTTCGGCGGCATTGGCAGACCTGAACCCCAGTTCGCGGGCTATTTCTGCGCGCGTTGGCGGCATATAATTGTGCTCCATGTACTGTCGAATAAAATCCAGTACCTGTTGCTGACGAGCGGTCAGTTTGGGTGCGGGGTTCGCCACGTTGGTCATGAGATAAGCCCTGTTTTTATGTCCATATCTGGTTTAATATACAGTAGTTTTGAAATGCAAGTCAACGGTGCCGCAGAAAACGCAACAAGGGTTCTGGCGGCTCCCCAAGGGCTTTAAGTTCTCTAGGCAGGAGGAAGATACACTGCATGAAAAGCAGCTCTGAACTGTTCCCGGTGACGTTATTGAGTGCAGAACTCAAGGATGACTGGAACGAAGATACCTATTTGCTCAAACCCAACAACTCCCACGACAGCACGGTGGAGTTTGCGCTGACCCGTTTCGGATTGCCCGATCGTCCCGGTCAGACTTCGGTGCTCTGGTTGCCGCATTTTCTCACCGGTCGTCTGGAGTGGCTGGAGGAGTGGTCCGACACACTGAAACAGCTGTTGCAGGAAGGATACGACGTCTGGTTTCTGGAGTGGCGGGGTCACGGTGCCAGTAACTTCAATTCCAATTGGGGGCGCAATACATTGTACGATCTGGCGCAATGTGACCTGCCAGCCACCTGCTCCTTCATAAGGGAGCAGGTCGGCCATGCGCCGCTGGTCGTGGCGGATCGCAGTGCAGCCCAGGTCTGGGTGGCGGCGCATGAGGTGGAGGATAACGACCGGGACCCCAAGCCGAACATGCGGGGCGCGCTCCTGCTCTGGCCACAGGTGGGCAGGGTGCCTCTGTCACGCTATGCAAAGACCATGGGCTGGGAGGATGTGCAACTGGCATTGACGCGGCATTCCGTGCGCCGGGCACATCATCATGAAACGCTGAACAGAATGCTGTTCGACGAGTTATTGCTGGGTCAGCCGGCGCGGCTGCACCGCTGGAATGCACCCCTGGAACCCAGTCCATTCTGTGTGGTAGACGACAAGTCGCAGGAGAAAGCCGTGCATAAATGGCTTGATAGCATGCCTGCTCCAGTCGGGGCTTTGCTGCTCATCGAGCGGTCGAGTCTGGATGCCGCGCTACTGGCTCGTTGGCTGGGAGAGGTGTCTGACAGAGCGCCGGTCAACGAGTCCTGATGAGATCGGGGCTCGTTGACCGTTGCGAGGTCAGGCGTCGTTCGGGTGGGGGCGGTTCGGCAGAACCGATTTCAGTTTTCGATGCATGTCGCGCACTGAGGCTTCTGTATCAGCCCAGTTGATGCAGCCATCGGTGACCGATACGCCGTATTCCATTTCACCCGGGTTCAGCGAAAGTTTCTGGTTGCCGGCATTGATGTTGCTCTCGACCATAAGACCGATGATCGACGTGTTGCCTTCCAGAATCTGGTTAGTGACGTTCTCCGCTACCAGAGGCTGGAGAGACGGATCCTTGTTTGAGTTGGCGTGTGAGCAGTCCACCATGATGTTGGGCGTCACACCGGCTTTGCGCAAGGCCTGTTCACAGAGGGACACGCTCACTGAATCATAGTTCGGCTTGCCATTGCCGCCACGCAATACCACATGTCCGTGGGGATTGCCCTTGGTCTGAATAATGGCGACCTGACCCTCGGAATTGATACCCAGAAAACGGTGTGGTTGACTTACTGACTGCAGTGCATTGATGGCAACTGTCAGGCTGCCATCGGTGCCGTTCTTGAAACCGACGGCACTGGACAGGCCGCTGGCCATTTCCCTGTGTGTCTGAGATTCCGTGGTGCGAGCGCCAATGGCGGACCAGGCAATCAGATCCTGCAGGTACTGGGGCGAGATCGGATCCAGGGCTTCGGTGGCTGTGGGGATGCCCATGTCGGCAATGTCCAGCAGCAACTGTCGGCCAATGTGCAGGCCGTCCTGAATCTTGAATGAGTCATCCAGGTGAGGATCATTGATCAGACCTTTCCAGCCAACGGTGGTCCGGGGCTTCTCGAAATAGACACGCATCACCAGCAGGATGGTGTCGGACACTTCGTCAGCCAATGCCTTGAAACGCCGGGCATAGTCTTTGGCTGCTTCTGTATCATGGATCGAGCAGGGGCCAACCACCATAAAGATGCGATGGTCCTTGCGCGCCAGAATGTCATAGACCTGCTGGCGCCCTTGCTCGATGGTATCGGCGGCAGTCTGTGTCAGGGGAATTTCACGCTTGAGGTCGGTGGGCGTGACCAGAATCTCCTGGGATTCTATGTTGAAATTTTCCATTACTGCGGTCATAGCGTTTCCGGTATGCTGGTGAGTCGGTAGTCGGCACAGTGGCCCTGAGTGTCTGGCGAATAGGACGCGGCGTTCAGTACAATAGACCACATCTCGCCAGTGGAAAGGATAACGCAATTGATTAAAGTCTGATAGCGTCCAGTGTCAATAAATATGTGATTTTTTTGTGAAGATGCATTGTAATGAAAAGGTTACAGGTGTGCTTGGTCGTTGTTTTCCGGGGTTTTTTTGAAAGCAATCGCCAAAGGCATCAGGATTTTGACAGGTGCGCCGTCAGACAATCTGATTTACCCTATGCGAATGATTGAAATGAATTGATTCAACGGCCGAACAGGCCGTGAATATGCAGAGATGATTAATGAAGAAGCAATATAGAGAATGGATGATTGTGGCTGCTGCGGCCCTTGGTGTCATGGCGCTGTCGGTGGTGTGACCTATGTGGCGACCAATATTGAACCGGCTGGAGATGGCGACGACCGTAATCTCATTCAGCGGACGCTGAATCTGAACCCGCCGGAAGAGATCGTGCCCAGCGAAATTCCCCTGCACGTGGCCTACTCGATTTGTCGGGAGCATATCAGAGAATATGTTGGCCCCGAGTTGCAGACCATGGATTTTGACAATCGGTCATCCCAGCATATGGCAGAAGAGCAGTTCTACCAGATCTTCGTGAACGTGCATTTCGCCAACAGTCGGGAATCGGTCTACTCCCGCTGCAACGTATCGTCCATTGACAGTACCATTGAAGAGTACCGGTTGCGCTCGGATGAAGGCTTCATGTTCAATCTGTTTTAAAATCCTCTTGTACCCGGCCATTCGGCAGTGGCATATTGGCAGTGTTTCTTATAACAATATTGCTGAATAGCCTCGGGTGCTTTCGATGAAGCTACAACAACTTCGTTACATCTGGGAGGTGGCGCACCACGACCTCAATGTGTCGGCTACCGCTCAGGTGCTTTATACCTCTCAGCCTGGCATTTCCAAACAGATTCGATTGCTGGAAGACGAACTGGGTGTCGAGATATTTGCCCGCAGCGGCAAGCACTTGACTCGCGTCACTCCGGCAGGAGAAGCCATTCTGCAGGTTGCCGGTGAGGTGTTGAAGAAAGTGGAAAGCATCAAGCAGGTTGCCCAGGAGTTCAGCGACGAGAATCGGGGCAGCCTGGCCATAGCGACAACCCATACCCAGGCACGCTATGCCTTGCCGGCGGTGATCGAAGGCTTTATCGAACGCTATCCGGATGTGTCCCTGCATATGCATCAGGGAACGCCGATGCAGATTGCCGAAATGGCCGCCAATGGAACGGCAGATTTTGCCGTCGCTACCGAGGCCATGGAACACTTTCATGACCTGATCATGCTGCCCTGCTACCGCTGGAATCGCAGTGTCATCGTGCCCAGGGATCACCCTCTGGCAAAGCGCCATTCACTGACGCTGGAGGATGTGGCGGCCTACCCATTGGTGACCTATGTGTTCGGTTTTACCGGCCGATCAAAGCTGGATGAGGCGTTCATCAGTCATGGCCTGTCGCCCAAGACCGTGTTTACGGCCGCGGACGCTGATGTGATCAAGACCTATGTGCGCCTGGGACTGGGTGTAGGCATTGTCGCCAGCATGTCGGTTGATCCGGAAACCGACAGCGATCTGGTGGCCCTGGATGCCAGCCACCTGTTTGAAGCCAGTGTGACCAAGGTGGGGTTGCGCAAGGGCGTCTTTTTGCGTGGTTTCATGTACAAGTTCATCGAAGCCTTTGCGCCCCACCTGACCCGAGATCTGGTGGATCAGGCGTTCCAGTGTCACAACAAGGCGGAACTGGAAGAGCTGTTCCGCAATGTATCCTTGCCGACCTTCTAACCGCTGTGCAGGCCGCACTCCTTGAGGGTGGCCTCTTCCCACCACCATCGACCTTCACGTTCATGCTGCCCGGGCAGTACCGGTCGGGTGCAGGGCTCGCAGCCGATGCTCACAAAGCCCTTTTCGTGCAGCGGGTTGTAGGGCACATCGAACATGCGAATGTATTCCCACACCTGTGCCGATGACCAGTTGGCCAGAGGGTTGAACTTCACCAATGGGTGCTGGTCACTGCCAAACGCGGTATCCAGCTCCACCACGTCCACATCGGACCGTGTGCTCGGACTCTGGTCTTTGCGTTGTCCGGTGATCCATGCGTCCACAGTAGGCAGTTTGCGTTTCAGGCTGTCCACCTTTCGCACACCGCAGCATTCCTTGTGACCGTCTTCGTAAAAGCTGAACAGCCCTTTTTCGCGAACCAGAGCCTCCAGGCGTGCCTGGTCGGGCATCAGGATTTCCAGATCCAGATCGTAATGGGTGCGCACGGTTTCTATAAAGCGATAGGTTTCACTGTGCAGACGACCGGTGTCCAGAGTGAATACCTGAACGTTCCTGGCGACCTTTTTGGCCAGATCGATCAACACCACATCTTCGGCACCGCTGAACGAGATCACGATATTGTCAAAGGTTTGATGTGCAAACCGTAGAATGTCCTTGGGTGTCTTGTCCTGCAGTGAGGTCTGCCACTCGATGATGTTGGACGGGGTTGTCATGATGGTTGCTGTCCTGCCTGGTCCGGAAAATCAGAGAGTGGAACCATAGCAGAGCCTCGGCGCGGGGCAAAATAGCCTTTAAGCATAATCTTATGATACGGCTGTTCCGGATGGTCAATTGTGACCGCGTGAGCATACAGGCATAATACGCGGCGATTACATCACACCATTGTTGCTCGGAGAGGAGACCTGTCGTGGAAATCGCCTGTTTGGACCTGGAAGGGGTACTGGTACCGGAAATCTGGATCGAATTTGCCGAGAAAACCGGTATCGAAGCGCTGAAAGCCACCACGCGGGACGTGCCGGACTATGACGTGCTCATGCGTCAGCGTCTGGATATACTCAATCAGCATGGCCTGGGCCTGCCCGCCATTCAGGAGGTCATTGCCACTCTGAAGCCACTGGACGGCGCGCCCGAGTTCGTGGACTGGCTGCGCGAGCGTTTTCAGGTGGTGATCCTGTCCGATACGTTCTACGAGTTTTCTCAGCCTCTGATGCGTCAACTGGGATTCCCGACGCTGTTCTGCCATCGTCTGGAAACCGATGATCAGGGCCGGGTAGTGGACTACCATCTGCGCCAGACAGACCCCAAGCGGCAATCCATCAAGGCCTTTCACAGCCTCAATTACCGCTGCATCGCCGCCGGTGATTCCTACAACGATACCACCATGCTCAGTGAAGCCGAGGCCGGCATTCTGTTCAAGGCACCGGACAATGTAATTGCCGAGTTTCCGCAGTTCCCGGCCGTTCACACCTACGGCGATCTGCGTCAGGCGTTCCGTGACGCCAGCGTGCGTGATCTGAGCTGAGTCTCAGCTTTCGGGCAATGACAGCCCGAGCGCCGCCGCCAGATTACCGATCTTGTCATGGGTCTCCTGAAACTCCTCCAGGGGTTGGGAGTCCCAGACAATCCCGCCGCCGCTCCAGATGCTGAGTTGCTCATCCGCGAGCATCAGCGTGCGGATCAGAATGTTGCTGTCCAGCCGTCCGGTCACATCCTGATAGAAGAGCGTGCCGCAGTAAGGGCCTCGTCGGTGGGGTTCCAGCTCCGCGATGACCTCCAAGGCCCGTCGTTTGGGTGCGCCGGTGATGGAACCTCCGGGAAAAGCCTGCAACAGCGCATCGAGAGGGCGATACTCCGGTGCCAGAGTGGCTGTGACTGTACTCACCAGTTGAAACACATTGGCGTAGCGTTCAATGGCGAACAGCTCGGGGACGCGCACGGACCCTGTGGCTGCCGTGCGTCCCAGATCGTTGCGCAGGAGATCCACGATCATCAGGTTTTCCGCCCGATCCTTTTCACTGTTTGCCAGGGCTTCACAGAGCGCCTGATCGCTCTCTGGATTGTGGCCACGTGGTCGGGTGCCCTTGATCGGTCTGGTCTCCACCTGACCATCCTGTTTGACCTGTATGAAACGCTCGGGTGACATGCTCAGAACCTGGCTGTCGCCCATGTCCAGATAGCCGGAAAAGGGCATGGGTGTGGCCTGGCGCAAGCGGGTGAAGGTTGCCACCGGGTCAGTGTCCCAGGGTGTGTGAAACTGACGAGTCAGGTTGACCTGGTAGATATCACCGGCCGCCAGGTAATCACGAATGCGGGCCATGCGGGCCAGGTAATCCGTGCGATCCAGGCTGGTGTGCAGGGTGACGTCCGATTCTGCTTGCCAGGCGCCGATGTCCGGTGTCGGAACTGCCGGCTGCCAGTGCTCGATATCACCCACGCCGTGGCACTCTCCCGTGCGGTGATCCAGCACAACCGCCCGGTCATAGTCGCCCACCCAGGCCCAGTTGGACGACACGGGCAGTGAGTCCGGAGTGCCCGCATGCATAACACCCTGCGCATGCGCGCCCAGCTCGTAGGACAAGAGGCCGATAAGGCCTCCATTGAAGGCGCCGTTGTCAATATGCGTCTTGGGTGCGGCGGATGTCAGTTCGCCTAACAGGTCGAGTACAGGGCCTGTTTGCGTAGACACCTGCAGGTATGTCCCATCGGCCTGGCGTTCCCACATGCTCAGCCGGTCAGGCGAGTCGGCGCGCCAAAGACGCAGCGGCTCGGCCGCGATGATGGCATACCGGCCGGATGGCGAGTCGGGGAAACCACTGTCCAACAACACGGGACAGGGCAGGTGGGATATACCCTGAAGCCAGTGCACCGGGTTGTGGCGGTCAGCCTGATGGGCATGGTCTTGAGTGGTCATCCGCAATGGTGTCCGGTCTGATCGGTAGCGCAGAGCTTATCTGTTTTGCCTTGAAAATCAATGTGTTGATTTGACGACGCAAACGCATTTTGCGGCGCGCAGGGGAGGGCATTCAGTGCGCTCAGACACCGACAAGGTTAACGGTTTGGCAAAAAAAAGCAGAAATCAATTGACAGATCAGTGCTTTAGCGCTGTTATGAGGGTGTACGTGTCCCCTTGTATTTCCATTGTGAATGAGGAGGTCGTTATGTCTGGTCAAGCCAACGCAGGGGTGTTCTGGCGGATTGTCGATGAGAGCGGTGTCGGTCCGGATTGTGTCACCCTGGTCTTTGAAACGGCCGAAGAGGAGCGCAAGGCTCTGCAACTGGAAACGGACATTGTGACAGCCGAGTTTCTGTCACATGCAGGCAAGGCCCATGTGGATGTAGCCTGGACGGAGGACGACTTCACGCTCTTCCAGACACTACTGAGCAAACAATTCCCTGATCGCTATGACGATGAAGAAGGCTTCCATCTGGACCTGTCTGATGACGCCGTGGTGGACACCATTGCCGTGCTGGCAGCGGCTCGCTTCAGCAATGCTCAGCAGGCTGACGACTGGGTGATAAACCACAACTGGAATACTGTTCAGCGCGCCTATGGCATTGGCGATATGGTGGCTCTGGCGACGGATGAAGGGTTTTGTCTCGGTGTGCTGGTGGCGCTGGATGCAGTGGAGGCCGACGTGGTTCTGCTTGAATGCATCAACCATGAGACCGCCGAAGCCGATACAAGTCTGCATGAACTGGTCCGGGTCTATAAGGCGGATCTGTTGCCGGATACCTTTGGCAATGTCATGACCACCGACGACGACATTCTGCACTGAGTCCCGCATTAATGGCGGAACGTCGCCGGTCTCATTGACCGGCGGGCTGCCTGCTGCGTCTGATTTCTGGCCGTATGCCTAAGGAAGCTTGAATGAGTGATATTAAAATATACGCCCTGGACACCAATGTCCTGATCCATGATCCCAATGCGCTGTACAATTTCGAAGAGCACGAAGTGCTGATTCCCATGGTGGTGCTGGAGGAATTGGACAGACTCAAAGTCGGTGGCTCACCGCTGGCGGCAGACTGCCGACAGGCTGTTCGAGCCATTGATAAAATTCTGGGCGATGCCAGTTCGCAGGAAGTGATCAAGGGTGTGCCCATACCCCGTGAGCAGGGCAAGACCGAGGGGCGTCTGGCCATCCTGATGTCGGTGGCGGAGGAGACCCAGGTCACCGAGTTGCCCTCACACGTCAATGACAACAAGATCATCAATGACCTGCTGAAACTGCAGACTCATTATCCCGCTCGGGATGTGGTGTTGGTGACCAAGGACATCAACATGCGCCTGAAAGCGCGTGGTTGCGGTCTGGACGCCGAGGATTACCACAACGACCAGTTGGTTACCGACATAAAACGTCTGAATACGGGCTATATCCGGGTGGAAGGCGATTTCTGGGACCGTCTCGACAGCGCGGGCTCATTGAATGTGGATGGTCAGAAACTGCAAAGCATTCCGCGTCATTACCTTGATGAATTGATCGGGCCTGAGTATTTCCCCTGTCAGTTTATTCTCGACGAGCGCGACTTTGTTGGTCGCGTCGTGTCCAAGGAGGACGATACGGTCACTCTGGAACTGCTGAATGAAGGCATGCTCATGCGTCAGAAAGCCTGGGGGCTGGCCCCTCGGGATCTCTATCAGGGCATGGCCATGCGGCTGCTGCTGGATCCGGATGTCGATCTGGTGGCCCTCAACGGCCCCGCCGGGTCCGGCAAGACCATTCTGGCGCTGGCGTGTGCCCTTGAGCAGACGATTGAAAGCAAGATGTTCAAGCGCATCGTGGCGACTCGTAGCACACGCGGTCTGGATGAAGACATCGGCTTTCTGCCCGGCACCGAGACGGACAAGATGGCCCCCTGGCTGGGAGCCTTTACCGACAATCTGGAGGCCCTGCATGCGGAAGACTATGATCCCGTTAGCAGCGAGCACTACGTGGGGGCCAATCTGCCATTGCATTTCAAGTCGATGAATTTCGTGCGGGGCCGCAGTTTCCAGCACACGCTAATGATTGTGGATGAGGCACAGAACCTGACGCCGCATCAGATCAAGACCATTATCACCAGGGCCGGGGAGGGCACCAAGGTAGTCTGCCTGGGGAACCTGGCACAGATCGATACGCCCTATCTGGGGGCCACCAGTTCCGGGCTCACCTACATGACGGAACGCTTCAAGAGCTTTCCCCATGGCGGTAGCCTGACGCTGGAAGGTGTCGCCCGGAGTCGCCTTGCGGCCTATGCCGAGCAATATCTGTAAGGCGCCTTGCCCTTACCAACCGGAAGCTGCGGCTTTTCACACTGTCTGTACTTGGGTAGACTGATGCGGGTGGTCGATTGGCCGCAGTTAAAACCATGAGGGCGCGTATATGATCACAGTGGTGCTGGTGGACGATCACGAGCTGGTTCGTATGGGGATTCGTCGTCTGCTGGAGGATGTGAGTGAAGTCAGCATAGTCGGTGAGGCCAGCAGTGGTGAAGAAGCCATTAAGCTGGCGCGCGATCTCAAGCCCCGAGTAATGCTGATGGACGTGAAAATGCCCGGTATCGGCGGACTGGAAGCCACTCGGCGGATAAGCGCTAGCCTCCCGGACACACGGGTGATTGCGGTGACGGCCTGTGGCGAAGACCCCTTCCCCGGACGCCTCATGCGTGCAGGCGCGTCCGGTTACCTTACCAAGGGCGCCGATGTGAGCGAAATGCTGCAGGCTATCCGCTCGGTGATACGCGGTCAGCGTTATCTCAGCCCCGCCATCGCCCAGCGTATGGCGCTGAGTACCTTCTCCGACAGTGATGCCGCGACCCCTCTGGATACCCTGTCAGAGCGGGAAATGCAGATTGCCATGATGATCGTGAACTGTCACAAGGTTCAGGCCATCTCGGACAAGCTCTGCCTGAGTCCGAAAACGGTGAATACCTACCGGTATCGCATCTTTGAAAAACTCAGTATATCCAGCGATGTTGAACTGACACATCTGGCGATTCGTCATGGTCTGGTGGAGCCGGATGATACCGAGCGCGTGTCCTGACTCTGTGGTAGATATTCTGTGGATTCAATGACAGAGCCCTTCGATCACAAGGCTTTTCTCAAAACCCTGACCCAGCGACCCGGCGTGTACCGCATGTATGACCGGTACAACACCCTGTTGTATGTGGGCAAGGCCAAAAACCTCAAAAACCGGGTCAGCAGCTATTTTCGTGCCCGGGGACTCACCAACAAGACCCTGGCTCTGGTGCGTCGTATCCACCATGTCGAAGTGACCGTGACCCATAGTGAAACCGAGGCGCTGTTGCTGGAACAAACCCTGATCAAGCAGTATCGGCCGCCCTACAACATCATGCTGGTGGACGACAAAGGCTATCCCTATATCCACATCTCCACCGGGGATGAATACCCGGGTCTTTACCTGCACCGGGGCGCACAGAAGAAAAAGGGGGAGTACTTTGGCCCGTTCCCCAGTGCCGGTGCGGTGCGCGAAAGTCTGGCAACCCTGCAGAAGGCGTTCAAATTGCGCCAGTGTGAAAACAGCGTCTTTGAAGGACGGTCCAGGCCCTGTCTGCAATACCAGATCAAGCGATGCAAGGCCCCCTGCGTGGGTTTTGTGTCAGACGAAGAATATGCGGAGGACCTGCGCAAAACCCGACTGTTTCTGGAAGGCAAGAATCAGGACCTGCTGCGTGATATTGAACGGCAGATGGACGCGGCCGCAGAAGCCATGGATTTCGAGGCCGCGGCGGAATACCGCGATCAGTTGCTGTTGCTGCGAAAAATACAGGAACAGCAGCATGTTGCGGGCAAGCACGGCAATGTGGACGTGATCGCCGCCGTATTTGAAGGGCGTGGCTGTTGTGTCCATCAGTTGATGGTCCGCAACGGGCGTCTGGTAGGCAGCAAAACCCATCATCCGAAACCGGGTCTGAGCGAGTCGGCGGAAGAATTGCTGGAAGCCTATATCGGACAGTATTACCTGGGTGCCCAGGGGCGGGAAATACCAGCCGAGTTGGTGACCGTGCCCGGACTGGCGGACGACAGTGCCGAGACCCTGGCAACGGCACTGTCGGAAGCGGCTGGTCGGCGTGTGCAGGTGAAGAATCAGGTTCGGGGCGATCGGGCCAAGTGGCGTAATCTCGCCGTCACCAATGCCAGTGAACAACTGGCCATGCACATTGCCAAGAAAGACAGCGTGGAAAAGCGGTTTGCCGATCTGGAGACACATCTGAAGCTGGAAGAGCCCATTGGTCGCATGGAGTGCTTTGACATTTCGCACAGTCAGGGCGAGGCCACAGTGGCCAGTTGTGTGGTGTTTGATCGCCAGGGCCCGGCCAACCGTCTGTATCGCCGTTTCAACATAGAGGATATTGCCGCCGGGGATGATTATGCCGCCATGCGTCAGGCCATTACCCGGCGCTATACCCGACTGCTGAAAGAGGACACGCCACTGCCGGACATGGTGGTAATTGATGGCGGCAAAGGTCAGTTGGGGGTCGCCCGGGAAGTGATGCAGGAATTGGGCATCGCCAGCATCCGGCTGCTGGGCATTGCCAAGGGCGTGACCCGCAAGGCGGGCATGGAGACCCTGTATCTGGACGACGCCAACCACGAGATTGTCCTGCCTACGCATTCCGCCGCGTTGCATCTGTTGCAGCACATTCGTGATGAATCGCATCGGTTTGCCATTGCAGGCCATCGAGCTCGTCGCGACAAAAGCCGCACGCGTTCTCTGCTGGATGATATACCCGGTGTAGGCAATGCCCGCCGAAAGGCGCTGGTGCGTCATTTCGGCAGTGGTCTGGCGGTAAAGAGTGCCAGTGTGGATGAAATTGCAAGGGTCAGTGGCATCAGTCCGGCCATGGCTCAGTCGATATACGACTACCTGCATTCAGCCTGAGTTTTTTCCTTGTATGCAGCCCCATTCGGTGCAATTCACACGAACTCAGGTATACTCCGCCAAAATACACATAACGGACAGAAAACAACCTCAGGATGAATATACCCAACCTACTGACATCAGTCCGCATCGTTATGATTCCCGTGTGTGTGGGTGTTTACTACCTGCCGTTCGAGTGGGCCTACTTTGCTGCCGCGCTTATCTTCGTACTGGCTGCAGTAACGGACTGGTTTGACGGCTATCTGGCTCGCAAGCTGGATCAGTCCACGCCTTTTGGGGCGTTTCTGGACCCGGTAGCTGACAAGTTGATCGTTGCCGCCGCCCTGGTAGTCCTGGTGGAGTCGTACGGTTCCGTCTGGCTGACCCTGCCTGCGGTGGTGATTGTTGGACGGGAAATCGTGATCTCTGCGCTGCGTGAATGGATGGCGGAGCTGGGCAAACGGGCCAGCGTGGCCGTGTCCATCATCGGCAAGCTGAAAACCACGGTACAGATGGTCGCCATTACCGTTTTGCTGGCTGCACCTCCGGGCGATTGGCTGGCCAATGTCGGGCTGGTCATGCTGCAGGGAGCCGCCATTCTGACCCTGTGGTCCATGTTCCTCTACCTGAAAGCCGCCTGGCCCACCTTGCGCGGTGAAATTAACAACCCCACCTAACACACCGCCGGTCCGGGCGAACGCCCGCGACTGGCCTGTAAGTGCTTAAAATTAAAAGAAAAATCAGGAAGTGAGTTGACAGGGAGCGGTTTTGCCTTAAAATGCGGCTCACGCTGAACGCGCGATGGCTGGATGGCAGAGTGGTTATGCAGCGGACTGCAACTCCGTGTACGCCGGTTCGATTCCGACTCCAGCCTCCATTTCAGTGTTCTCAGATAGCCCGCCGATCTTATGCGGACCTGTCGCTTCTCAAGCGCATCCCCCAATGAGGGTGCCTGCCCTCCTGCCCGAGTGGCGAAATTGGTAGACGCAAGGGACTTAAAATCCCTCGATCCTTACGGATCGTGCCGGTTCAAGTCCGGCCTCGGGCACCATCGAACCCTTTGCTCACATCCCTGTACTACCCTTAAATCCACTGGTGTCGCGGTTTCTGTCTAACTATAACTATACCGTCAGTTCTTCTCCGCAATCACTGAATCAGTTCGTGGATGAATCTGTATAGAAAAGGGTATAGAAAATTCAGTCTAAGCTAGATAACCTTAAAGCGCTCTTCTGTACAAGCCTTACCCGATTGGGCGAGCCGCTGGCAATCATTCCCGTATGGCCACAGGCTCCGATGATGGTGTCATTCAGGCGAGCGACCGGTGGGCCTTCTGCAGTGACTGTGGTTGCTCCCTGAGCGACCAGACGGGTCGTGGGTATACACGGGCGTTTGCTGTGAGCGCAACAGGCTGTCGACCGTGATGTCGTTGACGGGGGCAAGAGACACGCTCGCAGGTTCAAGCCTCTATTGGATTAGTGGAAAGTGTCGAGCACAGACTGTTCCTGCGTGTTATTGAGGATGCAAACACTGGTGCCTAGGTGTTATTTACACTGAACCTATATGGAGAAACTCGCAGGAAATGGGTTAGTCCCGTCGGTAAATCAGGGGCTCATGCTCTTGTTGTTGATTGAGCCTACTAAATGTCCAACTGCCTTCTGTCCAGTTCCAGTGCTGTTGCTACGCGCTCCAGCGTTGTTTGGCGCGGCTTGGTGGCTGCTTCTGTCTGTGCATAGGCAGACTGACTCACCCCCATGCGCTGTGCCACGTCTGTCTGCGTCAGTCCCAGATGCTCACGCCAAGCCCGTATCGGTGTGGCACCGTCCACTAAGGCGCTGACTACAGCATGTGGAATGGTCGGCTCGGTCATCGGAAGCTGACGGCTCAAATATTTTTCATAGGGAACCACTACAAAAGCTGGCTTGCCGTCCGGCCCATTGATTAGCTGATCTTCAGTATGTACGGTCATCGCGCTTTTTCACCTCGTTGATACTGACTATCTCGACTCCCTGGTTCCAATTGAAAAGAACCCTGTACCGACCTACCTGAAGCCGATAACCCGAGCTATGATTTTTCAGTGGCTTCACATTCTTTACTTCTGGCATCTTGGCAAGTTCTTCTACCGCGTCGCGTACCTCAATCTGGTGGGTTTGTTCCAACTTCCTCAGTTGCTTAACCGCCTTCCTTGTCCATTCGATATAGAAAATAAGCCTTTTACTCCCTGTATAAGGTTATTATAAGTTTCTAGGTCCATTTGTCTAGCATCGCTCCACCATTGCTGTACCACTAGTAAGTAAGTGCTAAAATCAGAGACCGAACATATTCAGCAGTTGTCCCAGTGACATGACGGGCCCGCCGTCGCGGAATACCGAGCCTTCGCGCAGTTCCAGATGACTTACGGCTTTGCCGCCACCTACTTCGACGAGCGGCAGGAACTGCAACGCCATGAGGGTAGACTGGTAGCGTCGCTGTGCAGATCGCTGTATCTGCTCGTCCGTGCGTTCCAGTCCGCGGGTGCGGATCAGTTCCCGGGCTTCCTGTTCTGCAAGCAGGCGTGACACGCGGTCGATTGCGTTCAACTCCGCGATCAGGTTCAGTCTGACTTCCAGGTGTTCCAGCATGTCCCAGGGTTGGTTCAGGGTGACGGGTGCCTGCTCGGGATAGTGCATGTGCATGGCTCCGGACAGGTCATCCTCATTGACAAGAGACGCGCTCAAGCGCTCAACACGCAGTGACGGCCCGGCGTCCAGCAGTGCCTGGACCGAGGCCATGAACGCTTGTTGGGCCTCCTGGTCAAAGCCTCGTGCAGCGCTCAGCTCGGCACCGTGCTCGATGATGCCCCGATAGGCATCGGCCTGCAGATCATCCAGTGACAGGGACAGGTGCATCCCTCTGAGGTCAACCTGTTCGATCAGGCTTTCACCCATGGAGAACGTCATCTGGTTGCCGATGCGATCGCCGTTCTGCTGTAGATTGATTTCGCTGTTTACATTCTGGATCCGGGTGCCGGATTCATCGGAGGCCAGTTCCACAAGACCGGCGTTGAATGCCATGCCGCTCTGCCAGTTGGCAGAGTTTTCAGAGTTAACCGACAGGGTCAGAGTTACCTCATCCAGCGTCCCCCAAAAGCCCTGATCGCCAATCTGAAAGGTTTCAAGTTGTGACTCGATGTCTAGGCCACTGAGGTCACCAGAGAAGTGGAATGTGCCGTTCAGTCCCCTGATCTCCATGGCCAGTGGCTGACCGTCCGGTGTTATCCAGTCACCGGAATAGTCGGCGCCGGACAGATGTCCGGAGACGGTGCCGTTTGGTCGGATGTGGGCACGAGCAGTGACCAGTCCATCACCGTTATAGTCGGGCGGGGCAGACTGCCACTGTTCGGGCAACCCCCAGCGTTGTTCGGCGGTGGCCAGAACCAGTTGGTTGTCCTGCCAGAAGGGCCCGTGATTCACGTTGGCCGTGCCGTTGAAGCGCCATTCAGTAAGCTCGGGACGGTCAGTGGCGATGCGGGCGAGATCCAGCAGCGGATGGCCGGTGGGCAGTCGGAGATCAAGATCATAAGTCAGTTCGCCCCCGAGAAGACCCGACTCGTAGGTCAACGCATGGACGTCCACGTCCGGATGGTTCTGCAGTTGAGTATGCAGGTTGTCGACTTCCTGATCCACGCGGTGGCCGGTGTAGGCACGAGCTGCCGTATAGGCAGCTACCAGCAGTACCGCCAATGCGAGTATGGCAATAAGAACGCGTTTTCTCATGTAACTCTCACTAGTCTGCCGTCCTGGCAGATTCAATCAACATGGAATATGAGCTCAGCTCCCCTTCGACGCTGTCTGCAAAATAGTCCATGAAAATCACGAACAGCGCCAGTAACACAGACACCAGAAACGTCCGCATTACAGCTGTAATACGTCGCCCCGTGCGCTGATGGACCAGATATCTGACCGGCGGTAACAGCAACAGGGCAATCCCCAGTAAAAACAGGCCGACCCATTGGCCGGCCAGAACGGAGAGCGCACCAACAATCAGAAACAGCAGGCCCAGTGCGAAGCCCAGCACAATGCTGACAAAACTCATATCAGATCGCCTTGTCGGTAACGGCCCCTTCTGAAGCCGAACTGACGGTCTTCGCATACTTGGCCAGCACACCGCGCCTGTATTTAGGCTCCGGTCGAGTCCAGCCGGCTTTGCGCCGCGCCATTTCCTCATCCTTGATGTCCAGAATCATTTCATTGGTTTCGGCATCAATCACGATGCGGTCGCCGTTCTCGATCAAGCCAATGGGACCGCCCTCAGCCGCCTCGGGTGTCACATGACCCACCACGAACCCGTGACTGCCGCCAGAGAAGCGGCCATCGGTAATCAGGGCCACCGAGTCACCCAGACCGCGACCCATGATGGCGGATGTGGGGCTGAGCATTTCGCGCATGCCCGGTCCCCCTTTGGGCCCTTCATAACGAATGACCACCACATCACCGGCCACCACAGTGCCATCGAGAATTCTCTCCTGGGCCTCTTCTTCCGAATGAAACACGCGAGCGGAACCGGAGAAGCGTGTGCCTTCCTTGCCGGTGATCTTGGCTACTGCGCCTGTGGGCGCCAGGTTGCCATAGAGAATACGCAAATGGCTGTCTTTCTTGATGGGGTTGTCCAGCGCCTGAATGATGGTCTGAGTCTCGGGGTAGGGGGCTACATCGGACAGATTCTCAGCCAGCGTCTTGCCGGTGACCGTCATGCACTCGCCATGCAGCATGCCGGCGTCCAGCAGTATCTTCATCAGAGGTTGAATGCCGCCAATGGCCACCAGTTCGGACATCATGTAATGGCCGCTGGGGCGCAGATCAGCCAGTACGGGTACCCGCTTGCCGATCTCGGTGAAATCCTCCAGGGCCAGGTCAACACCGATGGTATGCGCCATGGCCAGCAGGTGCAGCACTGCATTGGTCGAGCCACCCAGTGCAATCACCACGGTAATGGCATTCTCGAACGCCTGACGTTTCATGATGTCGCTGGGTTTGATGTCCTTGTCGAGCAGGTTGAGTACTGCCTGTCCCGCGGCCTGGCAGTCTTCCATCTTGTTGGTGTCGACCGCGTTCTGAGCCGAACTGCCGGGGAGGCTCATGCCCATGGCTTCGATGGCCGACGCCATGGTGTTGGCGGTATACATGCCACCACAGGAGCCAGCGCCGGGGATGGCTTTTTTCTCCACTGCGTCCAGTTGCACCAGATCGATATCGCCCTTGGCATGCTGGCCGACGGCCTCGAAGACCGACACGATATCGGTGTGATCGGCACCGGGCTTGATGGTACCCCCATAAACAAAGACCGATGGCCGGTCCAGGCGGGCCAGACCCATGATACAGCCCGGCATGTTCTTGTCGCAGCCGCCAATGGCGACCAGACCGTCAAAGCCTTCGGCGCCGGCGGCCGTTTCTATCGAGTCGGCAATGACCTCACGCGATACCAGAGAATAACGCATACCCTCGGTGCCCATGGAAATGCCGTCGGACACCGTGATGGTGTTGAAGATCACGCCCTTGCCGCCTGCCGCGTCTGCACCCCGGCTCGCTTCTTCGGCCAGACCATTGATGTGCATGTTGCAGGGCGTGAGATTGCTCCAGGTGGAGGCTATGCCCACCTGAGGCTTAGTGAAATCGTTGTCGTCAAATCCGACCGCGCGCAACATGGCGCGACCAGGGGCCTTTGCTGCACCGTCGACTACTGGGGATGAATACTTACGGCGGTGGTCCTGGGTCATGATGGGGCCTCTTGTTCACTCTGTATTAATGGATGCACAGGCATCGGATCTTTGAATGGGTCAAAAAAGGGATGAAACGGCCTGCCAGGCGGCTTTGAATTCCCTTGCGCGGGATTCAGTTTATCGACTGGGCGGCGTATCGTACAGCCTGTTTGGTCCAACTGGCACAGTCGTGTTGTTGTATCTTCATCTGGACACATATTAGCCCTTGTTTTAAACTGAAAAGGTCCAAACATTAGGGCGTCAAAGGAAATACACAAAAGCGAGAAAAACTATGAAAAAACTGCTTATTGGCGCAGTCGCGGCCATTGTTGTAATTATTGCAGCAATTGCGGTCCTGCAGGTAACGGAAGAAGAAGGCGACGTTCAGATCGGCTTCCTCGGTGGTTTTACCGGACCCATTGAAAGTCTTGCTCCGCCCATTCTGAGCGGTGCTGAACTGGTTGTACAGCACGTGAACGACCAAGGTGGTATCCTGGGCGGTCGCATGGTGCGCATGCCATCCGGTGATACGGCTTGTGGTGATGCGTCTATCACGTCGAGTTCTGCCGATCGTCTGGTGAACTCCGATAACGTCACCGCCATCGTGGGTGCTCTGTGTACAGGTGCGACTCTTACGGCAGCCAACAACATCGCCATTCCGGCAGGTGTTGTCATGGTCTCTCCGGCTTCTACAGCACCAGCTGTAACCGAGCTGGATGACAACGGTCTGGTATTCCGTACCGTACCGTCGGATGCGTTCCAGGGTGAAATGCTGGCACGTCTGCTGATTGGACGCGGCATCGACGAAGTGGCGGTCACCTATGTCAACAACGATTACGGTCGTGGTCTGGCTGATGCCTTTGCTGACACCTTCGAAGCCGAAGGCGGTACCATGAGTGCTGTAGCCGGTCACGAAGACAACCGTGCTGACTACCGTTCAGACCTGGCGGCCTTGTCAGGTCCCGAGACTCTGGTGGTACTGGCCTACGCCGATACTTCCGGTCAGACCATCCTGCGTCAGGCCTATGAAGGCGGCATGTTCTCTCAGTTTGTCGGTGGTGACGGCATGGTCGGCAGCTCGCTGATCGACGCCATCGGTGCCGATGTACTGGAAGGCATGATCGCAACCCGTCCGGGCTCTCCCGAGCTGCCGGGTACAGCGGCGTTCGAGGAACTGGCACGAGCGGCTGACGTAGACCCGTCAGGCACTTTCGTATCTCAGGCCTATGACGCAGCGTTCCTGCTGGCACTGGCTATCGAGAAAAACGGCACCAGTGACCGTGAAGGCCTCGCAGCAGCGCTGCGCGAAGTGGCTACCGCGCCAGGCGAGACCATCCTGCCAGGCGAGTGGGAAAAGGCTCGTGAACTGATCGCGGCTGGTCAGGACATCAACTACATCGGCGCCTCAGGCGACCACGAGTTTGATGAAGCCGGCGACGTACCGGGTGCTGTTGAAGAACTGCTGGTCCAAGACGGCGCGTTCGTCAGCCAGGGCTTCCTGGACCTGTAAGCCTGTAAATGACCGACGGCCAGACAGGCCGTTTGAAAGCCTCCGGCGGTGACGCCGGGGGCTTTTTTGTGCGTGTTCTTCAGAGACCTGTCGTGTGGCGGACAGGGTGACAGCAGAAAAGTGGCGGACATAAAAAAACCGGGCTGTTGCCCGGCTTTCTGTCTGGATGGGTACCTGGCTGGCTACAGCAGCAGCCGTCGCAGGTCCGCCAATGCCTCGCACAGATAGGTGGTGAATCGTGCGGCATCCGCGCCATTTACGGCCCTGTGGTCGTAAGACAGCGACAAGGGAGTGAAGGTGCGCGGCTCGAAGCTCTGACCCGTCCAGTGTGGCTTCACCTGATTCTTGGATACACCCAGAATCGCGACTTCCGGCGCATTCACGATAGGCGTGAACGCGGTACCGCCCAGGCCACCCAGGCTGGAAATGGTAAAGCACCCGCCCTGCATCTCGTTGCTCTTCACCTGGCCTTTGCGACCACGTTGAGCAAAGTCGATGATCTCTTCGGCGATCTGCCAGATGCTCTTCTGATCCACATTTCGGATCACCGGAACGATCAGGCCGTTAGGCGTGTCCACGGCGATACCGATGTTCACGTAATGCTTCTGGACAAAGCTCTTGCCGTCCGCCTTGAGCGACACATTGAACTGTGGAAATTCTACCAGCGCGGACGCACAAGCCTTGGCCAGAAATGCCAGCGGCGAAATCTTGATGCCCCGTTTCTCCATCTCCGGTTTCAGCGACTGACGGAACGCTTCCAGGTCGGTGACATCGGCGTCATCAAACTGCGTCACATGAGGGATATTCAACCAGTTGCGCGCCATGTTGGCAGCGGTCAACTGTTGGATACGACTCATGGCTTTTTCTTCCACTTCGCCGAACTTGCTGAAATCCTGATCCGGTACCGGAGGAATGCCGGCTCCGGCAGTAGCGCGTTCGGGCTCGCGCATCTTGTTTTTCACATAGGCGGCCACATCGTCTTTCACGATGCGTCCTTTCGGTCCTGTACCACTGACCAGGGCCAGGTCCACGCCGAACTCCCGTGCCAGTTTGCGTACAGCGGGGCCGGCATGCACGGGCTTGCTGGGACGCACAATTTCGTCGTCGTCACCGCTGACAATGGACGCAGGTTGCTGCGCCGGTGTGGAAGAGGGCGCAGATCCACTGTCCGATGGTTTGTCGGGTGTGGATGACGACTTCTCCTGCGGTGCCGGTGCGCTGTCTGTGGAGGCGCCACTGACGGTCAGTTCGATCAGAAGGTCGCCCTCCTTGACCTGTTTGCCGACCTCAACCATGACCGAGGTCACCTCACCGGCCTTGGGAGATGGCACTTCCATGGAGGCCTTGTCACTTTCCAGAGTGACCACGGGGTCGTCTTCGGCAATGGTATCACCGGGTTTCACGTGTACCTCGATGATGTCCACGGCGTCATCGGTGCCGATGTCCGGCACCTTGACCGACTCGGTCGAGGTTTTTTCCGCATCACTACTGTCTGCGGGAGAGGATTTGCCTGTGTCATCCGCTGTATTGGATGCTGACTCATCACCCTTGCTTGCGCCAGCGCCCTTGAACTCGATCAATAGGTCGCCCTGCTTGACCTGGTCGCCTTCAGCCACCTTCACGGAAACCACTTCGCCGCCTTCCAGCGCAGGTACTTCCATGGAGGCCTTGTCGCTTTCCAGAGTAACCACCGGGTCGTCCTCGGCAATGGTATCACCGGGTTTGACGTGTACCTCGATGATGTCCACGGCTTCATCGCTGCCGATATCCGGTACGATGAGGGATTTCACTGAGCTGCTCGCGGACGATTTACTGGTGCCGGTGTCTGCGCTATCAGAGGCCGCAGGCTGGGTCTCTGATGATTGCGCAGCGTCATCGCTTTCACCGGTAGACCCTTCTACATCCAGATACAGAATTTCGTCACCTTCACCGATTTCATCACCCTCGGATACCTTGATCTGAGTGATTTTTCCGGCCTTGGGAGCAGGGATGTCCATGGAGGCCTTGTCTGATTCCAGTACGATCAGCGTGTCGTCCTCGGCGATGGTGTCACCTGCTTTAACACTCACCTCAATAATGGTTACCTTTTCGCTGGTACCAATATCGGGCACTTTAATAATTTCAGTCGCCATATTAGCTCCTTGTCCGGCTGCCTTGTTAAAGGCGGGCAGCCAGATATTAGACAGTCACAGGGTTCGGCTTGTCGCTATCCAGACCAAATTTCTTGAACGCTTTGGTCACTTCGGCGGGCTTGATCACGCCCTCGTCAGCCAGCGCTTTGAGAGCGGCGATGACAACCCAGTACCGGTCCACTTCAAAGAAATGACGCAGTTTCTGTCGGCTGTCGCTGCGGCCGAAACCATCGGTCCCCAGAACGTAGTAGGGCTTGGGTACCCAGCCACGAATCTGGTTCGCGTAGTTCTTGATGTAGTCCGATGATGCAATCACCGGCCCCGGACGATCTTTCAATACCTGGGTGACATACGCTTCTTCCTGCTCTTTTTCCGGGTTGAGCAGGTTGTTGCGGTCTGTGTTCAGTCCGTCGCGAGTCAGTTCGTTGTAGCTGGTCACCGACCAGATATCGGAGCTGACACCAAAGTCTTCTTTCAGAATGCCCGCAGCAGCACGAACTTCGTTGAGAATGGAGCCACTGCCCAGCAACTGAACCACCTTTTTGCCCTTGCCGGCATTTTCTTCCAGCACGTACATGCCGCGCTTGATGCCTTCTTCTGCCCCTTTGGGCATTTCCGGGTGATGGTAGTTTTCGTTCAGTGTGGTCAGGTAATAGAACACGTCTTCCTGCTTCTGAACCATGCGGCGCAAGCCGTCCTGGATGATGACCGCCACTTCATAAGAGTAGGTGGCATCATAGGTCACGCAGTTGGGAATGGTACTGGCCAGCGTATGACTGTGACCGTCCTGGTGCTGCAGACCCTCGCCGTTCAGCGTAGTGCGCCCCGAGGTGCCGCCGATCAGGAAGCCCCGCGCCTGCATGTCGCCAGCCGCCCAGGCCAGATCGCCAATGCGCTGGAAACCGAACATGGAATAGTAGAAATAGAAGGGCACCAGGGTGTGGTTGTAGGTGCTGTAGGACGTGGCAGCGGCCAGCCAGGAGCTGAAGGCACCGGCTTCGTTGATGCCTTCCTGCAGGATCTGACCCTTTTCGTCTTCCTTGTACCACATGACCGAACCCTTGTCCTGAGGCACGTAGAGCTGGCCCGAGGGTGCGTAGATACCGACCTGACGGAACATGCCTTCCATGCCGAAGGTACGGGCTTCGTCGGGTACGATGGGTACAATGCGCTCGCCAATGGCTTTGTCCTTGGCCAGGGTGCTCAGTATGCGAACCAGGGCCATGGTGGTAGAAATTTCCCGCTTGCCGGTGTCTTTCAGCAGGGAGCTGAACGCATCCAGAGACGGCACCTCGGGCGCTTCCTCGGCCTTGGCCCGGCGCTGTGGCAGATAACCACCCAGCGTCAGGCGGCGTTTTTTCATGTATTGCAGCTCGGGGGCATTTTCGTCTGGCTTGTAGAACGGAATCTTTCCGTCCTCCAGATCCTTGTCGCTGATGGGGACGCCACAGCGGTCGCGGAATGCCTTGAGATTTTCCACGTCCAGCTTTTTCAACTGGTGTGTGCTGTTCTGTGCTTCACCGGCGGCGACGCCATAACCTTTTACGGTATGGGCGAGGATGACGGTGGGCTGGTCACTGTGGTCCGACGCCTGTTTGTAGGCGTTGTAGACCTTGTAGGGATCGTGACCGCCGCGGGCCAGGTGATAGATTTCGTCATCGGTCATGTCCTTGACCAGCTCGGCCAACTCGGGGTACTTGCCGAAGAAGTGCTCGCGCGTGTAAGCGCCGCCATGGGCCTTGTAGGACTGCAGTTCGCCGTCGACGACTTCGTCCATGCGCTTTTGCAGCAATCCGGACTTGTCACGGGCAAAGAGCTTGTCCCAGCCGCTGCCCCAGACAACCTTGATCACGTTCCAGCCGGCGCCGCGGAACATGCCTTCCAGTTCCTGCATGATGGAACCGTTACCACGAACCGGACCGTCCAGTCGCTGCAGGTTGCAGTTGATGACAAAGTTCAGGTTGTCCAGTTTCTCGCGCGCGGCCAGAGAGATGGCGCCCAGGCTTTCCGGCTCGTCACACTCGCCGTCACCCAGGAAGGCCCAGATCTGACGACCGGGATTCACCTGATCACGGTGCTCCAGGTAGCGCATGACGTGCGCCTGGTAAATGGCCTGGATAGGTCCCAGCCCCATGGAAACGGTGGGGAACTGCCAGTAATCCGGCATCAGCCAGGGGTGGGGGTAGGACGACAGGCCTTTGCCGTCGACTTCCCGGCGGAAGTTGTCCAACTGGTCTTCGGTCAGACGGCCTTCCACAAAGGAGCGGGCATAGATGCCGGGCGAAATGTGGCCCTGGTAGAAGATCAGGTCGCCGCCGTGCTCTTCGCTGGGCGCGCGCCAGAAATGATTGAAACCGATGTCGTACAGCAAGGCGGACGACTGGAAGGATGACATGTGACCGCCCAGGTCGTCGCCACTCTTGTTGGCTCGAACCACCATGGCCACGGCATTCCAGTTGATGTAACCCTGTATCTTGCGTTCTGTTTCCAGATCGCCGGGGTACTTCACCTGTTCGGTTACCGGAATGGTATTGCGAAACGGTGTGTTGATGGCGAAGGGCACATCGGAGGTTGATGTGTTGGACACTTCGTTGGATAACTGCTTGAGCAGATACTGGGCCCGGTCGGTACCTTCATGCCGTACCACTGACGCCAGGGCGTCAAGCCATTCCTGCGTTTCAATCGGGTCGATGTCTCGTTCCATAGTCCGCTTAACCTCGTCGTTTGCGGGGTTTTCTGAAGTCGCAATTGCCCGACATTGGTCAGGCAAATTATATTCGTATATTCTAATTTATGTCGTTTTTTCGCATAATAGTAAAGTTTACAGGATATTGCCGACGCTGACGATCTTAAGACTGTTTGTCCCGCCGTGCACACCCATGTGATCGCCTTTTGAAATAATCACCAGATCACCGTCTCGTACCAGATTGAGTTTCTTCAGTTCGTCAACAGCCGCCCGGTTGATCTGGTTATCGGCCAGTTTGGTAACGTCGAAATGAATTGGCTCAACTCCCCGGTAAAGGGTGACGCGATTGGCCGTATCCTCATGCCGGGTGAGCACAAATATAGGCAATCCCGAGCTGATTCGCGACATCCACAGGGCCGTTGAGCCGGATTCGCTGACACAGATGATGGCTTTAACGCCGCGCAGGTGATTGGCGGCATACATGACAGACATGGCCACGGCTTCATCGGTGCGTTTGAATTCCTGATCAATACGGTGCCTGGAGTGGGTGGCCTGACGCTGTTTTTCAGCGCCAATGCAGACCTCGGCCATGGCTTCGACGGTTTCTACCGGGTACTGGCCAATGGCCGTTTCGGCAGAACACATGACCGCGTCCGTACCGTCGAGCACGGCATTGGCCACGTCGAACACTTCGGCGCGTGTGGGCATCGGGTTGCTGATCATGGTTTCCATGAGTTGGGTCGCCGTGATCACCACCCGGTCCAGGTCGCGAGAGCGCTTGATCAGATGTTTCTGCATGCCGATGAGTTCCGGGTCACCGATTTCCATGCCCAGATCGCCGCGGGAGACCATGACCACATCGGCCGCCAGAATCAGTTGATGGAGTACCTCCGGGTCGGTCACGGCCTCGGCGCGGGAAAACTTGACGATGACTTCGGCGGTGCACTGGGCATCGCTCATCCATTGTCGGGCCTGATGGATGTCATCGGCGCTGCGCGGGAAGGACACCGCTACATAATCGATGGCCATTTCAGCCGCGAGCTGGATGTCTGTGCGGTCTTTTTCCGTTAGTGCACCGGCGCTGAGACCGCCGCCCAGCTTGTTGATGCCTTTATGGCTGAGCAGTTCGCCGCCCCGACGCACGCGGGTCAGAACGCGGGTATCTTCGACACCGGTGACTTCAAGTCGGATGCGACCGTCGTCCAGCAGATAGATGTCGCCGGGGGACGAATCGGCAGTGAGCGCGGGGTAATTGACACCGACGGCCTGAGCGGTCCCGTCCATGTCCTGTAATGAGGTGTCCAGAACAAATGTCTGGTCTGTTGCCAGGGTGACGCTGTCGTCTTGAAAACCGGCAATGCGTATTTTGGGACCCTGCAGATCGCCAATGATTCCGACATGGCGATTGTGCTGCGCAGCCAGTTCCCTGACCTGCTGAATGCGCCGCCTGTGGTCGTCGGCGGAACCATAGGAAAAATTCAGTCGAACCACATTGGCACCCACCAGGATAAGCTGTTCCAGCGTATCCCGATCGTCCGTTGCCGGACCCAGGGTGGTCACTATCTTGGTTCTGCGCATAGTCATCAAGCCATCTTACTCCGGGAAAAGCATTTCGCTGATGAATGATCGGGCTCCGGTCGAAAAGACGGGAACCCGATATAGAACCGGGGCCCGAGGCCCCGGTGGCAACAGAATCGCCTTACTTGGCGTTCATCAGTGCAATGGTGTTGTCCAGCATGCGGTTGGAGAAACCCCACTCGTTGTCATACCAGGACATGACCTTGACCAGCTTACCCTGAACACGGGTCTGCGTCGCGTCAAAGATGGACGTGTAGGTGTTGTGGTTGAAATCGGAAGATACCAGTGGCTCTTCATTGACCATCAGCACCTGAGCCAGTACCGGGTCAGCCTTGATGGCTTTCTCCACGGCTTGGTTGATTTCCTCAACAGAGGTGTCTTTCTTGGCAATAAAGAACAGGTCGACCAGAGACACGTTCAGTGTCGGCACGCGAATGGCCATGCCGTCAAACCGGCCTTCCAGAGCAGGCACAATCTTGCCGACCAGAGCGGCCGCACCGGTCTTGGTGGGGATCATGTTCTGCGCCGCGGCACGGGCGCGGTACAGGTCCGAGTGATAGACGTCGGACAGGCGCTGGTCGTTGGTGTAGGCGTGGATGGTGGTCATGAGGCCGCTTTCGATGCCGATGGCGTCATTCAGGACCTTGGCCACGGGAGCCAGGCAGTTGGTGGTGCAGGAGGCGCTGGAAATGACCGTCATGTCGCTGGTCAGAATGTCCTGGTTGACACCATAGACCACGGAGGCGTCCACATCCTTGCCGGGAGCAGAAATGATGACCTTCTTGGCACCCGCGTTGATGTGGGCGCTGGCAGCTTCCTTGGAAGCGAAGAGGCCGGTGCATTCGTACACAACGTCCACCTTCAGATCGCTCCAGGGCAGGTCTGCCGGATTGCGCTCGGAGAATGTACGGATCTTGTCGCCGTTCACGTAAAGTGCTTCGTCGTCGAAGTCCACCTTGGCGTTGAAGCGGCCATGGGCAGTGTCGTATTTGGTCAGGTGGGCGTTGGTCTTGGAATCACCCAGGTCGTTGATGGCCACGATATCAATGGGGTAGTCCTTGCCTTCAGCTTTGGCTTCATAGAGGGACTTGAGAACGTTGCGGCCAATCCGACCGTAGCCATTGATTGCGACACGGATATTAGACATTTTTGTGCTCCCTTTTTTCAGGTGTTCGGGCATTGGGTGCCCTGCGCGTTAAAGTCAGGCGACAGCGCCAGAGCGATGCGCCTGAATGAGGTGTCGGGGTAGAGCTTGTAAATTTGTTACGTCTTTATACACGTTTGAGGGCGGTTCATCCAGTCCGGTTTGTTACTTTCTGGCAAAACTGTAGTTTTATTACATCACTGACCACAGGGGTCAAGTAAGCCGTCGGGTCGATGCCAGGGAACCTTTGACTTTCTTGAAATTTTCTTCCACTTCCGGCCCTTTGGCCAGAGTGACGCCGGTCAGCAGTATGTCGATCAGCGTCAGATGCAGCAGGCGGCTGACCATGGGGGTGTACAGGTCGGTGTTCTCCTGTGCGGGGATGCCGACGGTTACGGTCGCGACATCCGACAGTGGGGAGCCCGGTGTGGTCAGGGCAATCACCCGCCCCCCATTGGCGGCGGCTTCCGCCGCTACTTCGATGAGCGGTTGTGTGCGCCCGGTATAGGATATGACGACAAAGGCGTTGTCCGGTGAGGCCATGGCGGCCGTCATCTTCTGCATCAGGTAATCGGTGGTTGCTTCCACCGGAATGCCCAGGCGAAAGAATTTGTTCAGGGCGTCATGTGCTACCGGTCCAGATGCACCCAGGCCATAGAAATGAATGCGATCTGCATCGCAGAGAATATCGGTGGCCAGGCGCAACGAATGCTGATCAATCTGTCGTTCCAGGTCCTGCAGGCTGAAAATGGTCGAGTGGATGACTTTTTCCACCACGGTCCCCATGTCATCAGTGGGCGATATTTCCCGGCGGATAAACGAGCCGGAGGTTGCCAGGCTTTGGGCCAGTTTCAGCTTGAAGTCGGGAAATCCCTTGCACTGGATGCTCCGGCAGAACCGGTTGACGGTAGGCTCGCTGACCTGAGCCAGCAGCGCCATGCTGGCAATGCTGGTATGAATGGCGGTCTCGGGCGACGCCAGCACGGCGGCGGCGACTTTTTTCTCTGATTTGGACAGCTGATCCTGCTGCTTTTGAATCAGTTCGAGCACGTCGGTCATGATGGGGATGCCTGCAATTGCGTTTTTTGTGGTAACAGTAAAGTGCGCCCGGGTAGCAAACCTTCAATTGGAGGTGCGGCCATGGCACTGCGATGGATCTTATTGTAAATTACTTTCACTCAGACCGGTAGTAGCGTCTTGAAATCCACTGAAAGCCCGGGGTTTCTGTTGCTTTATTACCGGAAAGCTCTGTTTACAGAGCCTTTGGCTGATCCTGCCGGACCAGATCTGCAAGTACCGGCAGAGTCTGGATGCGTTCGGGTGCTTGGGATCTCAGGTGTCGGTGACGTATGATCCGGCCAATCGAAAATCGGTTATTGAGGAATGGCATGACAACTGAATACGGATTGATCGCCGATATTGGCGGAACAAACGCGCGTTTTGCTCTGGTACCCAGGCTGGCTATCAAGGATGCCGAGCTGGGCATGCTCGACCTGGACTTTGATGACCTGGTGGCGGCACAGACGCTGAAGGGCACTGACTACGACCATATTCAGGATGCCATCGAAGCCTACCTGGCGTCGGTATCGGAGGCCTATGGCCGGCCCCGGCGTGGCTGCCTGGCCATTGCCAGTTCCACCCACGGCGACTACATCCGGATGACCAACCATACCTGGGCGTTCTCGTTGAGCGAGCTCAAGCAGGCGCTGGGTTTTGATTCGCTGCTCTTTATCAATGACTACCATGCGCAGGCCAATGCGATTCCTTATCTGAAAGGTGACGAATTGTTCAAGGTGGGTGGTGGCGAGTCGGAAAAGGGCCTCCCCATGGCGGTTACCGGCCCGGGCACGGGGCTAGGGCTCGCTGCTCTGGCGTTTGGTTCAGCCGGTCCGGTTACTCTGGAAACGGAGGGCGGGCACGCGCATTTTGCTGCCACGGATGCCGTGGAGATGAAAATAGTGGAATTTCTGCTGCGGGAAGTGCCGCGTGTTTCGTCCGAACGATTGCTGTCCGGCATGGGGCTGGAAAACATCTACCGGGCACTGTGCGACATTGCTGGCGAGGCTGCCCGACCGCTCACCGCGGCCGATATCAGCAACGCCGCCGTGGAGGGAACGGATGCGCGCTGTTATGAGGCGCTGGAGCGGTTCTGTGCGGTTCTTGGCAGCTATGCCGGTGACGTGGCTCTGACCCTGGGGGCGCGTGGTGGCGTCTATATTGCCGGTGGCATCGTACCCCGCTTTATCGACTTCTTCAGCGCTTCGGATTTTCGCCGTCGATTCGAGGACAAGGCGCGCTTTGAACATTACAACTCAGCCATTCCCACCTGGGTGGTCATGGCGCGAGAGCCCGGTTTGCTGGGAACGGCGGCTGTGATCAACTACTACTGGCAGGACTGAAACCGGTCCTGCCCCTGTTCTGTCCATCGGGTCCCGGGGGTTGAATTTGCCGCCAACACGGTTCATGGCGAATCCAACCCCGGGGACTGTTTTTCCGCCTTGTGAGGCTTTAGGGTTCACGGTATACCTCCCTGCACGCACATATCCGCACCGGACTTACAGGGGTAGACAATGGCCGACTCTAATCTGGTCGCCCAACTGGCACTGCATTGCCGTATGGGTGACCGTTTTCTGAATTACCTGGGCAATGAGGAAATCATTCCCGCTGCGCGCAAGGAACGGATGCTGGCGGCCATGGGCTATGACCTGGATTCCGACTCGGCCGTGGAGCAGGCCATCTTTGATCTGGATGCCGCCCCCTGGACACGCCTGTTGCAGCCCGTGTACGTGATTCAGGAGGGCGCTTCGGCGGGTTTTGAATGCCATGTGCCCGAACCGTTGCTTGAAACGCCTGTCTGCTGGCAATTGACCCTCGAAGGGGAGGCAATGCATCGGGAAGGAGAGTGTCTGCCGGTTGAGCTTGAGGAGACAGGGGAGTACTGGATAGACGGCGTACGCTACAGCCGTCGGTTTGTCGCCTTTTCCATGCAACTGCCTCTCGGATATCACGAGGTTCAGGTAAGCCAGGGGGCAAAAGTCGGTCAGGCGCCTGTTATTGCAGTTCCGGAAAAAAGCTATCAGAGTGATGCCATGGCCTCTGGGGCGCGCCTCTGGGGCACGGCCATTCAGTTGTATACGCTAAGATCCGAGCGCGACTGGGGCATGGGGGATTTTTCCGACCTTGAGGCCCTGATCGAAGACCTGAGCGCCCAGGGTGCAGATTTCGTGGGGCTCAACCCAATTCATGCCCTGTATCCGATCAGTCCCGAGCATGCGAGTCCGTACAGTCCGTCCAACAGAAATTTCATCAACCCACTTTATGTGGATGTGACCTGGGTGCCCGACTTTGCCCAGAGCCCGTCGCTGCAGGACCGGGTTGCCAGTGCCGGGTTCCAGGCAGAGCTGGCCTCGTTGCGAGACACGCGAGAGGTCGATTATGCCCGCATAAGCCCGTTGAAATATCAGTGCTTCGAGGTTTTGTATGAAGCCTTCAAGTCGAACGAGCTAGATTCCGGGAGTCCCCGTGATCAGGCGTTTCGCGACTTTGTCCAGGAGCGCGGCGAGCCGCTGCGGTTGCATGCTGTGTTCGAAGCACTGCTCGAGTATTTCAAGGCCCGGGATATCAACGCCTGGGGTTGGCCCGTTTGGCCGTCGGCGTATCAGGTGTCGGATTCTCCCGAGGTGCAGGCCTTTGCCGAGTCGCATGCCGATCGGGTGCAGTACTATCTCTACCTGCAATTTATTGCCAATGAGCAACTGCAGGCCGTGAACGAAGTGGCGGAGGCGTCGGGGATGACGCTGGGCGTGTATCGGGATCTGGCCGTGGGCGCCGATCGCGGCGGAGCCGAAGTGTGGTCCGACAGAGGCCGGTTTTGCGCCGACATCAGCGTGGGTGCCCCGCCCGACGCGCTGGGTCCGACGGGTCAGAACTGGGGGCTGCCTCCCTATGATCCCGTGGCTCTGCGAGCAGACGGGTACCGTGCATTCATCAACCTGGTGCGCAACAACATGCGCGGCTGTGGCGCTCTGCGTATTGATCACGCCATGGCGTTGTTTCGTCTGTGGTGGTGCCCGCCGGGCGCTGACGCATCCCAGGGGGTTTACGTGCACTACAGTCTGGACGATCTACTGGGCATTCTGAATCTGGAGAGTCAGCGGAATCAGTGCATGGTCATTGCTGAAGACCTGGGCACAGTGCCGGACAAAGTGATGCAGCGGTTTCCCCAGGCCGAGCTGTATTCAAACAAGGTATTCTACTTTGAGGCATCACCAGAGGGCGTCACGCCTCCAGACGACTATCCCGCCAAGTCCCTGGCCATTGTGGCCAACCATGACATGCCGACTCTGGTGGCGTACTGGAACAAGAGCGATCTGACGTTGCGCCGTCGGCTAAACATGTTTCCTACGCCGGAAGACTTTCATGCCGAGCATGAGTCCCGGGACGGTGCGAAGCAGAAAATTGCCGAAGCCCTGCAAGCGGCAGCCATGTGGCCTGAGGACTTGCCCGCGCAGGCTGAGGACGTACCCGAGATGACACTGGCATTGAGTGGTGCCATTCACGGTTATCTCGCCAGCGGCCGGGCGCAACTGGTGGCGGTGCAGGTTGAAGACATGCAGTTGATCAATGATCCGGTGAACGTGCCGGGGACCAGTGACGAGTACTCCAATTGGCGTCGCAAGCTCGACGAGTCCGTGGCCGACATGCTGGAGAAGCCGTCTGTAAAAGCATTTGTGCAGGGTTTGAACCGAGCCCGGCGCCATGAATCGAACAATTAGGCGTTAAAACTCCACCCCGGGGGTGGAGTTTCGTTGGGGGTGGATTTTATTTTGGCGGTTTTCCCTTGAAGTGCCATAACCGATTACGCATAGTAGCTTTCGAAACAATAATCCAATAACGATCACGGTGAGTGTGAGCAATGGCTGAAATTGAATTTAAGAATGTTGTGAAACGATACGATGACGTCAGTGTCATCAAGAGCCTGGATCTGAAAATCGAAGACAAGGAATTCATGGTGCTTGTGGGGCCGTCCGGCTGTGGTAAGTCCACCACGTTGCGCATGATTGCCGGCCTGGAAGAAATTACCGACGGTGATCTCCTGATCGGTGGGCGTCGTGTGAACAACGTGCACCCCAAAGACCGGGACGTGGCCATGGTATTCCAGAGTTACGCTCTGTACCCCCACATGAGCGTGCGGGAAAACATCTCTTTCGGTCTTCGTCTGCGCAAGCTGCCCAAGGAAGAAATCAACGCACTGGTTGATGAAGCGGCCAAAACACTTGGCATGACCCACTTGCTGGATCGTAAGCCCAAGGCCCTCTCTGGTGGTCAGCGTCAGCGTGTCGCCCTGGGGCGCGCCATTGTGCGCAAGCCATCCGTGTTCCTGTTTGACGAGCCATTGTCCAACCTGGACGCTGAGTTGCGCGTACAGATGCGCTCGGAAATTGCCAAGCTGCAGAAGCGCCTGTCCATTACCTCCGTTTATGTAACCCACGATCAGGTGGAAGCCATGACCATGGGGGATCGTATTGCGGTCTTGCACGATGGCGATCTGCGCCAGGTCGGTACACCGCTGGAGCTGTACGACACGCCTGCGAACCTGTTTGTGGCCCAGTTCATTGGCACCCCCAACATGAACACCGAAAAGGGTACCATCAGCAGCGATGGCAGCAGCATCGCGATGGGCTCTGTGACCATCCCTGTGCCTGAGCAATGGCAAGCGGCCGCCAAGGCACAGAGCGGCAAACCTGTATATGTCGGTTTCCGTCCTGAACATACGCTGGAGAAGGCGGACCACAACTGGACCAACACCGTGACCCTGAAAGGTACAGTGGACATGGTGGAAACTCTGGGTCACGAGGTGGTGATCTATGTGGATGTGGAAGGTCTGGAAGATCGAGTCATCGCCAAGGCGGACGTTCACCGTACTCCTGCCCACGGCGTGGACATCGACGTGGACATCAAGGTGGACGCCATCCATCTGTTTGATGGTGAAACTCAGGAGCGCCTGACAGCCTGAATCGCGATGCGGTCTGTGTACGAAAAGCCGGTCCCTGGACCGGCTTTTTTATGTTTTGCAGCAACAGCCGCGGACACTGTGTAGAGGGGTCGGTTGAAAACAGGCACACTGCACCCATATAGTTGGATCTGATCGAGAAGGGCCTATGAAATTTCAGATTGCTTCACCCAGTCACTACTTTACCGACCTGGAGTTGCCCTGGGAAAAGCACCTGACGGAGTGGCCGGAAGACCTGTTCGTGCCGGTGGCCCGCGGTATCCATCGCAATGTGGTGGGTTTTATCTCCCGCGGAGACAAGGTCTACGCCCTCAAGGAACTGGCCCAGGCCATTGCGGAAAAAGAGTATCGCCTGCTGCGCGAACTTGAAGAAATGGGACTGCCGGTAGTGGAGCCCATTGGCATTGTTACCGAGCGCGATCATACCCTGATGGGACGTTCTGCCAGCACCGGCAAGGTCAGTGTGGAAGGCCGGGCGTTGCTGATTACCCGCTATCTGGATGGTGCCTTGCCCTATCGGGTGATCATCGAGCGCGGTACCAGTGAGCATCAACTGCAGCAGATGCTGGATGCCCTGGCGGATCTTCTGGTGCGTCTGCACCTGTCGGGGTTCTATTGGGGGGATTGTTCGCTGTCCAATGCCCTGTTCCGGAGAGATGCCGGTTTGCTGGCGGCGTACCTGGTGGACGCGGAAACCGGCGAATTGCAGACCGAACTGGCCGATGGTCGACGCGAGTACGATGTGGAGACCGCGTTTACCAATCTGGCAGGCGACCTGATGGATCTGGAAGCCTTACTGGAAGGGCTACCCGGCGGACTGGACCCGGTAGAACTGGCCGAGAAGCTGGTGGAGCGGTATCGCCACCTCTGGCATGAATTGAAATCGGATCAGGTGTTTTCTTCCACCGAGCAGTATTTGGTGCAGAAACGCATCAAACGCCTTAACGAGATGGGCTTTGATGTGGAAGAAATGCAACTGGAATCGGTGGAAGGTGGCAGCCGTATTCGCATGCGCGCTCAGGTTGTCGAGCCCTGGCACCACAAGCGGGTGTTTCATGACCTGACGGGGCTGAGAGTGGAGGAGAACCAGGCACGACGCCTGTTGAATGACCTGAATCGGCATCGTGCCTGGTGGTCTGGCGAAACCGGACGTGACGTACCGGAAGTCGTCGCTGCCTATCGCTGGCTCAATGAGGTCTTCCAGCCCACGATCGAGCGGATACCCGATCATCTGAAGGGCGGTCTGGACGACGCGGAGCTCTATCACGAGGTGCTGGAGCACCGGTGGTACATGTCGGAAGAGGCTCAGTCGGATATCGGTATTGAGACGGCCGTCAGGTCCTACATCGACAACGTACTGCGCCACCGCAAATCGTCGGGCCCGTCCGACCCACAACTGTTTCAGGAGAATTGATAAGCCACTATGGCCAATGCATTGGAAATTCGTGACCTGCGTAAAGTGTATGAGGGCGGCTTCGAAGCCCTCAAAGGCATCGACCTCACTGTCAAAAAGGGTGATTTCTTTGCCCTGCTGGGGCCCAATGGTGCCGGCAAGTCCACGACTCTGGGCATCGTGTCGGCACTGGTGAACAAAACCAGTGGTACCGTCAAGGTGTGCGGTGTGGACCAGGCAGACGATCCCGAAGAGGTGAAGCGCAAACTGGGTGTGGTACCCCAGGAGTACAACTTCAACAATTTTGAAAAAGTCTATGACGTCCTCATACAGCAAGCCGGTTATTACGGCATGGACAAGAAGACTGCCCGCACCAATATCGAGAAATACCTGCGCCAACTGGGCTTGTGGGACAAGCGCGGTGATCAGGTCCGCATGCTCTCAGGCGGCATGAAACGGCGCCTGATGATTGTGCGCGGTCTGATCCATGAACCGGAGTTGCTGATTCTGGACGAACCCACCGCCGGCGTGGACATCGAGATCCGCCGTTCCATGTGGGACTTTCTGCAGCGCATCAATGCAGCGGGCATTACCATCATTCTGACCACTCACTATCTGGAAGAAGCCGAATACCTGTGCCGCAACATTGCCATCATCAACCATGGCGAGATCATCACCAATACCACGGTTCAGGATTTGTTGCGTCAGGTCAACAAGGCGTCATTTGTGGCAGAGGTGCAGGGGGACCTGGAAGCACTGCCCGAGGCGTCGCCCTACACCATGCATTGGCGATCAGACGGCACGCTTGAGTTCCAGGTACAACGGGGCGACAGCATGAATGAAGTGTTCAGACTGCTTTCGGAGCAGGGTATCAATGTATTGAGTATCCGGCCCAAGACCAACCGGCTGGAAGAGTTGTTCGTGGACATCGTCCAGGATGAAAACGAGAAAAACGGGGAGCACACCAACTGATGTGGCAATACAGTATTGCGTTCAATGCCCTGGCGGGTAAAGAGATCCGCCGCTTTCTCCGCATCTGGCAGCAGACGCTGATTCCACCGGCTGTCACCATGGTGCTCTACTTTGTCATTTTCGGGAACCTTATCGGCAGTCGTATCGGCGAGATGGGTGGCTATGACTACATGGCTTTCATTGTGCCCGGGCTGATCATGATGTCGGTCATCACCAGTTCCTACGGCAACGTCAGTTCGTCGTTCTTTGGCAACAAGTTCCAGCGCAGCATAGAAGAGATTCTGGTGGCACCGGTGCCCAATTACGTGATCCTGGCAGGCTTTGTTGCAGGTGGGGTGACCCGCGGTATCATGGTAGGCATTATTGTGACGCTACTGTCGCTGGCCTTTACCTCACTGTCCGTTCACAACCTGCTGGTGATTGTCACCGTGGTCATGCTGACGGCCATTCTCTTTGCCATTGGTGGCTTTATCAACGCCATGTATGCCACCAAATTCGATGATGTGGCCATTGTGCCCACCTTCGTATTGACGCCCCTGACCTACCTTGGAGGCGTATTCTATTCCATTGATCTGTTGCCCGAGGTGTGGCAATGGGTCAGCCGTCTGAACCCCATTCTCTACATGGTCAATGCGTTTCGCTACGGTGTGCTCGGGGTCAGTGACATCAATATCTGGATCGCCTTTGTGATGATCGGCGTGTTCACGGGTGTACTCACTCTGTGGGCCATGTGGTTGCTGCATCGCGGCCGGGGGTTGCGTAGCTGATGGACAAGAAGCACTTTTCGTCTTCGGGCCATGCCGGCCTGGCTGACAGCGAACTGGGCCGCTCCTCCGAGTACCCGCAGACCTATGCGCCCGATGTTCTTTTTCCCGTTGAGCGTAAGGCCAATCGGGTGCAACTGGGTCTGGATCAATGGCCCTGGGCAGGAGCCGATCGGTGGTATGCCTATGAGCTGTCATGGCTGAACCCGGACGGCTTGCCGCAGGTAGCTATGGCCGCCTTCGATGTGCCGGCGGACTCGCCCTGCATCATCGAGTCCAAGTCATTCAAGCTTTATCTCAATTCGCTGAACATGACAGTGTTTGAGCACCGGGATCAGGTGATCGAATACCTGCACAGGGATCTGTCAAAGGTCGCCGGGGCTGCTGTCGAGGTCAGACTGTTTGATGTTGAAGCGGATCTGTCTGCGCCCGCGCAGGCCGAGGCCGTGCTCATCGACAATCAGCCAATACGGATTACCGAATACGATCTGAACAGTGACCTGCTCTGTGTGCAAGAGGGCGCTCCCGTGGTTCGCGAGACGCTCTACAGCCACCTGTTGCGTTCCAATTGTCCGGTAACCGGGCAACCGGACTGGGGCAGCCTGGTTGTGGACTATGAAGGCCCGGCACTGGATCGTGAAGCGTTGCTGCGGTACGTGGTGTCCTTTCGCAGTCACACGGAATTCCACGAGCACTGTGTAGAGCGGGTGTTCACCGACATCAAGGGCCTGGGCGACTACAGTCGGCTCATTGTACGGGCGCACTATGTGCGCCGCGGCGGCCTGGACATCAATCCCTGGCGCTCGCTACGTGCGGATGAAGAACCGACACTGGGACGATTCGCCCGCCAGTAAGGGCGATCAGTGCAGCCCCTTCTTGATATAGCGATGGGCCTTGGCGAGCGCGGTCAGGATGCGGTCCTTGTCGTAGTTCTTCAGGCGATCCATGTCGAACTGCATGGAAAACCCCGACAAGTCGACGTCGGTAAACAGCGATTGCTCGCCCAGTTCGCGACGCAGCCCCACCACTTCATAGACGGGCATCGGATCGGAAAAGCCCTTTGCCCGTATGTCGCCCTTGTGTCGGTTGGATATGACCTGGCTGACCAGCTCATGTGTGGTCCTGCTGATGAGAATCTCGTTGGCCCCGGCGCTGGATTCCAGACGACTGGCGAGATTCACCTCGCGACCCATGATGGTGTAATCCATGCGCGTCTGGGAACCGAAGTTTCCTACTGTGCAGAAGCCGGCATTGATGCCCATGCGAACATTGAGGTCTGTTTCTATCCCCAGTTCCTTGCGCCATCTGCGCTTGAGTTCGGACATCTTGCGCCGCATGGCCAGGGCCATGGTCACGCAGTCTAGCGCATCACGCTGGGAGCCTTTGCTCTCGGGGTCGCCAAAAAACACCATAACGCTGTCGCCGATGAACTTGTCGATGGTGCCCCCATGGTGCATGGCGATGCGTGTCATTTCCTCGAAATACTGATTGATGATGATGGTCAGGGTGTCGGGTTCCAGATGATCGGTAAGCCGGGTGAACCCCTGGAGGTCGGAGAAGAAAATCACCAGACGTTTGCGCGTGCTTTCCAGTTGCACATCCTTGCGTCCCGAAGAAATGGTCTGCCAGACCTGAGGCGCAATGTACTTGGACAGTTTCTGCGACAGGGTGCGATGTGCCTCGGTCTGCTGGCTGAGCGCTTCCCGGGTCTGCTGCAGCCTGCGTGCCAGTCGCAGCAGATAACCGGCGCTGACCAAAACATAGAGCCCGATGAATCCAGCGGCAGTGAGCAACATGGCAGTGCTGGGGTTGTGCCCGATCCATTGGGGAAAATAGTGAACGATACTGCCGGCACCCGCGATCATGGTCAGCAGCGCAGTGGACAGGATGCTCAGACTGCCCACGGCGACAAACGCTGCGCCGGCGAGAATGCCCAGCAGGAGTGACAGCAAGGGGTTTAATCCCAGGCCAGCGATAACAATCCCGAAAATCAGTGCGTCCAGCAGTGCCAGAAAACTTCGGCTCAGGTCGGGGTAACGACGGCGCAGTGGCGCGGTGACCAGCTGCGTGAGCAGGGGGAACAGGACAAGCAGGGCGACACCGAGTGTCCAGTTCACCGGGAAACGCTCGGTGAACAGGCCAGCAGCCAGCGTGGCGGCAAAGCTCAGGTAGGAGAGCATGCGGACGCTGAATGCCTGCGCATTCAAAAGCCTGGCCGGTGATTGTGCATGTTCCGCCGTCTGCTTCGATGATACACCCTCGGCCATCATGGCTTGCGCTGTCCGGACTGAGGTCGAGACGCCGGGTATCTTGATCTGCGCATTGAATCCCTTTCGTGAAACTGTTCTCATCGCATTATTGCATAAAGTCGAGCGATCAGAAATGTCATCCAGCACCCTTCAACAGCTTCTTCAGCGCTCCTCCATGCCCAAGCTGGCGGAGCCGGGTCCCTCTGCAGACGAGCTTCGCCAGATAGCCTCGGCAGGCCTGCTGGCGCCGGATCATGGCTACCTGCGGCCGACCCGGCTGCATGCCGTATCCGGTGAAGGTCTGACGCGATTGGGCGATGTGTTCGTGCGCGCGCATTTGTCCGAGAATCCCCAGGCCGACGATGACGAGGTCCTTGAGCGAATTCGTCGCAAGCCCCTGCGGGCGCCCTTGATTCTGGTCGTGGGCTGTCGGCCTGTGGCTCACGGGAAAATACCGGGTATCGAACAGGTGGCGTCGACGGCGGCGGCGGTGTCACTGATGCAGACTGCCATTGACGCACTGGGCTACGCCAGCATGTGGCGCACCGGCAACATGGCATACAGCCCCCTGGTCAAGCGCGCCTTCGGGTTGTCAGCCAATGATCACCTGTTGGCCTTTCTGTACGTGGGGACTGCAGCCGCCGGCTTCAAACGCCGCACGCCGCTGGATGTCGAGCAATACCTCACGTACTTCTAGTCCGGCAGTTATTGAGCCGTTTCATACAGCTCGATCTGTTCCAGCCAGTCGATCTCTTTGAGCGCAGCCTCGCGCTCTGCGGCGACCCGTGGACCGGGAGGCTGGGTGTAGTAAAGCTCCAGACGCACGCGCTGGCGTCGGTAGTGAATCTGCATGCGCTGATAGTCGGTCAGAGTGGGGTAGGGAGACAGGGCTGTCACGATATCCGGGCGCAGGGGCGCGATGTCACGCTTCACGGTGGAATAGTCGTCTTCCGGATCAACGTGCAGGGTGATGTCGGTGAGCTCCGGGAAGGTCCGACGCAGGCGCCGCATGACCCAGTCCCCGATCTGATGGCCTTCCGATACGGAGATGAAGTTGCCCACCTGAATATGCACATCGATAAAGATGTGGTTCCCCATATGGCGTGAGCGCAACTGATGGACATTGTCGACCCCGGGTACTGCCTTTATTTCCTGTCGAATCCGGGCCTGGGTCTCTTCGGGAATGGCTCGGTCGGCCAGGTCGTGCAGCGCATTCCAGGCCAGTGTTACCCCCATCTTGCCAATCAACAGGGCTACGAACAGAGCGGCCCAGGCTTCTATCCAGCCGTAACCGAACCAGGTGGCAATAACACCGCCCAGTACCACCAGGCTTGACCAGGCATCACTGCGGCTGTGCCAGGCGTTGGCTTCAAGCAGGGAAGAATTCAGTTTTTTCGCCCAGTACTTGCCGTAGTGATAAAGACCTTCCTTGGCAATCAGGGAGAGCGCAGCGGCCCCAATGGCCCACAAACTGGGCATTGCCGGCGGGTCGTCGCCGAGCAGTCGATTCACATTGTCCCAGGCCAGACCAATGCCCACACCCGTGAGTACGGCGCCCAGCAGCACCGTGCCCAGAGTCTCGAAGCGGGCATGTCCATAAGGATGCTCTCGATCCGGGTCGGCGTGTGAGATCCGGTTGATGAACAATACAAAGAAATCAGTGATCAGGTCAGACAGGCTGTGCAGGCCGTCGGCAATGAGCGCCGGCGAGCGCACGGCCAGACCGACGGCCAACTTGACCACGGCCAGCACCAGGTCAACGCCAGTGCTGATCCAGGTGACTCGTTGCATCAGCGTCTGACGACGACCGTTGCTGATTTTTTCTGTCTCCGCTGGGGCGTGTTCGGCCATGATAATGCGAGTTCCTGATTCTGTATTGGATGCGCAGTGCTTACGCCTGACTGGTTTCCCGTGCTGCCCGTACGCCAGCATACCACTGCGATGGATTGGCGATATCTCCGTCTTCGTCCAGCGGCGGATAAGCCAGCCGGCGTTCCTGACAATAGCGGGCCATTTTCGGGTGACACCACTCGAACAGGACCTGACTGTAGACGTCGGGGGGCAACCGGCTGCCACCCTCATAGTGTCCCCCGCGCTCGCGCTGTTGTCGAGCCTCTGCCAGAATCAATGCGGCGGCGACAGAGACGTTGAAGGATTCCACCATGCCGAACATGGGAATGGTGATCTGGGCATCACAGGCCTTCAGCATCTCGTTGCTGACACCGTCTCGCTCCGCGCCAAGAACAATGGCACAGGGACGGGTGTAGTCCACCGTTCGGTAATCCACTGCCTGATCCGACAGATGGGCGGCGTAGAGCGCCATGCCGTCATCCTGCACGGCTTGTATGGCCGCTTGCGTATCAGGATGGCGGACTGTGCGCACCCAGCGCGCACTGCCACCGGCACTGCGTTTCCAGATGCCGGTCCTCTGCGCGCGGGCCGCCACAATGTGCATCTTGAAGATGCCTGCGGCATCACAGGTACGCAGCACCGCTGACAGGTTTTGCGCCTTGTGCATGCCATCTGCCAGCACGGTCAGGTCCGGTTGGCGCTGATCCAGAACGCGCCGGATCTTGGAGAAACGTTCAGGTGTCATGGTTCGGGTGAGTCACACGGGTTGTTAAAGCCATACAGTATAAAGCAATGATCGGCTGAGCCAAAAAGCGGATGAAAAGATTATGTGCTTTCGCTAAACTGATCGCCTTATACTTGACCACAGCAGTAGGACATTAAGGTAATGAATGTGAAAGACGCTGACCTGACCCGTCTCATGCCGGACGTTGCAGAAGCCGGGAAACCAGTACAGAAGGGGACTCTGGACTGGGTCGGTATGAATGGCATCAGTCTGCCGCTGAACATCAAGGACGCGCAGTCCAGCGAGCCCATGCCGGTTCAGGCACGCATGGGGAACTTCGTCAGTCTGGATGACCCGGAGGCGAAAGGCATTCACATGTCGCGGCTGTATCTGGCTCAGGAAACCATGGCGGACGGTCGAAGCGTCACACCGCAGGACTTCTCGGGCATTCTGGCGCAGTTTATCCAGTCGCATGAGGGTCTGAGTGAGCAGGCCAATCTGTCGGCCGATTTCGAGCTGGTGACGCTGCGCAGTTCGCTGAAAAGTGGCAATCAGGGGCACAAGGCCTATCCGGCAGCGGTAAGAGCTCGCTGGCAGGACGGCAGTCCCGAAATGGAACTGGAAGTGAATGTGCCTTATTCGTCCACCTGTCCCTGTTCGGCCGCCTTGTCGCGTCAGATCATTCAGGACGGTTTTCGTGATCGCTTCGGCGGCGACGGTCAGGTAGATGTGGAGGACGTGCTGGCATTTCTCGGGTCCGAGACGGGTATCAGTGCCACGCCACACAGTCAGCGTTCCAATGCCCAGGTCAAGATCAAGGTGGACCCGAACCTGTCGGCATTCCCGTTTCTGTCCATGATTGACGCCATTGAGGCAGCGCTTCAGACACCGGTTCAGACGGCTGTGAAACGAGAGGATGAGCAGGAATTTGCACGTCTTAATGCCGAGAATCTGATGTTCTGTGAAGACGCAGCGCGCCGGGTTACCGCGGTGCTCAATCAGCAGCCCTGGGCCCGGGATTTCTGGTTGCGCGTGGATCACTACGAAAGTCTGCACGCCCATGATGCGGTCGCCATTAACAGCAAGGGGTTGGCCGGCGGTTATCAGGCATTCTGATGCCGTGATCGACGTTGCTCTTTTTCGTGGCGCGTACTACTCTTCGTTGTGACGTGTTGACCGGACTGCTCAATCGTTCCGTCCTGGAAGACGAGATCAACAATCAGATTTTGGCGGCTCGGAGAGAATCTCAGTCTGTCGCCGTCTTTTCCATCAATATTGATGGTTTCAAGCAAATCAATTCCACCCTGGGCGCTGCGCGTGGCGACGAACTGCTGGTCTCTCTGGCGGCTTCACTGCAAAATCGTTTTGACAGTCGCAGTCTGGTCGGCCGCATGGGGGTGACGAGTTCCTGGTGGCCTTGCGGGGAGACTACGATCACTCCACGCTCAGTGAATTCGCCATCGATATCGTGGCACTCAGTCACGATCTGACGTTGTCAGACGGCACATCCCAGTTCACCTGTTGCGTTGGGTTGTCGGTTTACCCGGATGACGGAGAAGATGGTCAGGCGTTGCTCAATGCCAGCAATGTCGCCGTTGAGCAGGCCAAGGTCAACGGCCCCGGCACCTACCGCCTTTATAACGACGCGTTCAGGGCAGAATTCGAAGCTCAGCATCACCTGGTTCAGTATCTCAAGGAGGCTATCCGGGACCGGGCTTTTTCCCTGGTGTATCAGCCCCAATATTCTGTGCAGACTGATCAGATCACGGGGGTGGAGGTCCTGGTTCGCTGGCGCCACAAGAATTGGGGTCTGGTGCCACCGTCGGAGTTCATTCCACTGGCCGAGCGTCACGGCCTGATTCAGCCGATTACTGCGATAGTACTGTCTCTGATGGTAGAAGACCTGATTACTGGCGGGTTGCTTGGTAATCAACTGGAACGCGTTTCAATCAATGTGTCGGCACACGATTTTGACAACAGCGAACACCTGGATGCACTGATCCGCTTGCTTGAACAGCATCAGACCCTTTGCCTCTACATCCAGTTTGAAATTACCGAAACCGCCATCATGCAGAACCTGGAGACGTCGGTCCAGGCGATGAAGCGCTTGCGGGCGATGGGAATACGTTTTTCCATTGACGATTTCGGGACCGGCTACTCGTCTCTGAGTATGCTGAAAACGCTGCCGGTTCACGAATTGAAGATAGATCAGTCCTTCATCAGGGATATTCCGGCTGATGCCAATGATGCCATGATTGCCCGCACCATTATCGTCATGGGTCAGTCGCTCAATATGCGCCTGGTGGCTGAAGGCGTTGTAACGGAAAAGCAGAAAGCATTCCTCGCCAAAAATGGATGTGACGAGATTCAGGGCTACTTGATGTCAAAACCCCTGGATATTGACGGACTGAAGGCGTTGCTGTTTGAAACCGACTGACCCCGCCTGTTCGGGTCAAAATGCCGTGGCCTCCCTTGCGTTATGCCTGTGAAACCGTATAATCGCGGCTCCCGTATTGTGCCTGGCCATCTGACTGGGCCAATGTGTTTTTAAAATGACGTTTTAGGAATTGAGTACGCCGGCA